>Ga0209238_1000079_pt1 | contig 29228 bp, 30 predicted proteins | sample GraSoi013_1_20cm_FD_185823 | JGI IMG/M metagenome (GOLD analysis project Ga0209238, IMG submission 185823) | Grasslands soil microbial communities from the Angelo Coastal Reserve, California, USA - Sample 10_02_2013_1_20cm (SPAdes) (version 2) | ecosystem: Environmental > Terrestrial > Soil >...
CGCTCAAGGACCGGCAGGGGGTGCTCGAGGTCGATGCTAGGTCGGCTCAGATGACCGCCGATTTCATTGCGCGCCTGGGCGCGCCGGCAGGTGACAAGCCCGCGCCTCTTCCCGGCGCAAGGTCGCTCGCAGAAACGATCGAGGCGGTGCGGCGCGGCGGCGCCGACGCCTTCGGCAGGATCCAGAAGGTGCAGGTGCAAAAGCGCGAGATCGACAAGCAGATACGCGCGCTCGAGCGCGATCTCGCGCGGCTGAAGAGCGGCGCGAAGGACGTGCGCACGATCGCGGTCGGCGTTTCCGCCGAGCGGCCGGGCGAGGTGAGGGTGTCCTACCAGGTGAACGGCGCCGGATGGCGGCCCGCGTACCGCGCGGGCCTCGACTCGGCGGGATCGAAAGTGCTGCTCGAACGGCAGGGCGCCATCTCCCAGACCACGGGAGAGGACTGGACGAACGTCAGGCTGAAGCTCTCCACCGGCCAGCCGCGGCTCTCGCCCCAAGGGACCGAGCCGCGCCCGTGGAAGTTGTCCTTGTACAGCCCGAGCGTCGGTGCCGTGTCGGAGCTTTCATCTATTCGCGCAGCCGTGACGCCCACCCAGCGGCTGCGCCAGATAGCAGACGAGCCCAAGGCGGAAGCGCCGGTCGAAGTGCAGACCACGTTCACCACCGAGTTCGAAGTGCCCGGCACGGTGAGCCTGCCTTCCGACGGGCGCAAGCTGACCGTCTCGCTCGCGAAACTCTCGCTCCCGGCGAAAATGCGCCTGCGCGTGGTGCCGCGGCTGGATGCGGCGGCAATCGTCACCGCAGAGGCCGAGCGCCCCGAAGGCGTGTGGCTCGCCGGAGACATCCAGCTCTACCGCGACGGTAACTACGTCGGCGCGACGGGCTGGAATCCGCAGTCTTCCGCGGCGCTCGTCCTGCCTTTCGGCCGCGACAGCCTGGTGCGCGTGAAGGTCGACCGCGCCAAGGACAGGAACGGCTCGGGCGGACTCATCGGCCGGCGCAACGAGCGCGAGGTGAGCGACCTCTACACGCTCACGAGCTTCCACAAGGCGCCGGTCGAACTCCTGGTATTGGAATCTTCGCCCGTCTCGACCAACGATCAGATCAAGGTCGAGGCCAAGTTCGATCCGAAACCCACGGAGGAAAACTGGGAAGAGCGCCAGGGCGTGGTCGCCTGGGCGCGCGCCATCGCGCCGAACCAGACGCTGAAATTCAGCGTGGCTTACACGATCGGCTATCCGAAGGACGGGGCGGTGGTCGGGCTGCCGTAGGCCTCGAGGCGTCACCTCGAGCCGGCATCGCGCCGAAGCTGTCAGTGGACTGAAAGAAATCGCGGCGACGAAATCGGTAAGTTGTAGGGGACGCACCGGTGACGCACCATGAGCTCCCCGAGCCCGGCGCCGGCGCATCCCGTTTCCCCGCCGGCGCGTTTGCCCACTCTCGACGGCCTTCGGGCGATCGCGATCCTTCTCGTCGTTCCGCACAATCTCAATCTGATCGCCGCGTTCGGTGGTACCCAGCTGTTCGTCGCAGCTCTGTATCGGGGGTGGATCGGCGTTCAGCTGTTCTTCGTTCTCAGCGGGTTTCTCATCACCGGCATCCTGCTCGATGCCCGCGACGCACCCGATTACTACCGCTCGTTCTTCGTGCACCGGGCGCTTCGGATTTTTCCGCTCTATTACGCAACGCTGCTCGTCCTGTTCGTTCTTCTGCCGGCCCTGGGCCTCGTGCCGGCTTCCTTCAAGTGCGATGCGATGGTCGAGCTGTCGTACTGGACCTATTTTTCGAACTGGTACGGGCCATTTCATCAAGGTCCGGATCCGGTGTCCCACTTCTGGTCGCTTGCGCTGGAGGAGCAGTTCTATTTCCTGTGGCCGTTTGTAATACACCGGCGCAGCGCGGGATGGGTGATGCGCTTGTGCCTCGCGATCGCTGCGGCAAGCCTGCTGCTCCGGGTCGTCATGCTTCTGGCCGGAACCCCTGCCCAGGCGATCTACCAGTTCCTCGTGACGCGCATGGATGCGCTCGCTCTCGGCGGCGCGGCTGCCGCCGCGTTTCGCGTTCCTTCCGCAGCCTCGTGGACGCTGGATCACCGCCGATTCCTGCTGGGCGCGAGCCTTCTCTCTCTGGTCGCCGGGGCGGTGATCTCCCGCGGCTATAACTTGACCCACCCCGTGACCCTTTCCCTGGGATTCACATTTCTTGCCGTCGGGTTTGCGCAGCTGGTCGCTGCGGGAGTGGCGGCCGATCTGCTCGGTGCGGCGGGCTGGCCGGCAGCGTTGCGGTGGTCCTTCCTGCGAAGAGTCGCGAAGTACAGCTACGCGATGTACGTGCTGAGCGTTCCCCTTCACTTCCTGGTGGGGAAGCCGGTGCTGTCGGCCCTTGGACTGGCCGCGGGCAACTCGATCCTCGTCGACCTCGCGTACATCATCGTCGGCACGGCGCTCAGCTTTCTTGCCGCCGCGGCATCGTTTCACCTCCTCGAGGTTCATTTCCTGAATCTCAAGGACCGCTTTGCACCGCCTTTGCGAGCGGGAGTTTGATACACTCGAACGCCTATTCCCGGGTCACGCTAAACGCGCAAGGAGAACACGATGTTTCCGACAATCCGCTCCGCTGTCTTGCTGCTGCTCCTCGTTCCGTTTTCCGTCCGCGCGGGAGTGAGCTGCGAAGACGTGCGCAAGGCTCTCGGGAGCCGTATCGCGGACGTCAACTGCTTCGCCAGCACTGACCTCACTACCAACAATCCGCTGACGACGCCGGCCAACAATTCGCTGGCCGGTCTTCCGGTGGGCGCCTTTACACCCGTCACCGATCGCGGAGTGATCGCGCCGAGTGCGGGCAAGCGCACGCCCATCACCAAAACGGTTCCCGGCCTGCAGCTCAACGCGCGCATCGCCTCGGATCCGACCGGCCAGGCGCGGTTTCTGCTGCGGCTGCCGAACGACTGGAACGGCCGGCTAGTCGTCGCCGGCGCTTCCGGCACGCGCAGCGAGTTCAACGGTGATTTCGCGTGGAGCGACTATGCGCTGCAGCAGGGCTACGCCTACGCCTCGCAGAACAAGGGCGTGCTGAACCTGTCCATCGTCACGCTGGTGCCGCCGCCGCCCGCGGATCCGCTCGCCTGCCGGCTCAACCCGGCGTCCCCGGTGTTCGTGCATTTCTTCGACAACGATCCCGGCCAGCCTTTCACGCGCTGGGCCGAATTCATGATCAAGGGGGCGCAGCTCGCGCGCGACGGCGTGAAGGCGGGCTACGGCCGCTCGCCGCGCTTCGCCTACGCGGTCGGCACCTCGAACGGCGGTTACCAGGTGCGCCGCGCGGTCGAGCTGGCGCCTGAGCTCTTCGACGGCGGCGTCGACTGGGAAGGCACCTTTGTCGACGAGCACGCGCCCAATATCCTCACCGACCTGCCGCCCGCGATCCTCAATTTCCCGGACTACGCCGCCTCCGGACTCAACGGCGCGAGCACTGCGGCGAAGAACATCATGGCTGCTGGCTATCCGCCCGACATCGTCTTGGGGACTGCTTCGCTCTGGGGCCTCTACAACGCCCAGTTCTGGGAAGTGACGCAATGCCAGTGGCAGAAGCGGCTCGATCCCGCCTACGACACCTACGTCAGCGGGACCGGAACCTACAACTACGTCAGCCGGCTTTCCTTCTCCGACGTCGGCGCGCAGCTCGCCGCCTTCGCCACGACCGGGCAAATCCGGCGCCCCCTAGTCACCGTCGCCGGCACCATGGACGCGTTGCTGCCGATCGACCACCACGCGCGGGCGTACGCGCGCAAGGTCGCGGCCGCGTCAAAGCACAAGCACGACGACGACGGCGACGAGCGCCGCGACAGGAAACCCGCGTACCGCCTGTACGAGATCCAGAACGGCAACCATATCGAGACGTTCCAGGACGTTTTCCCGCAGCTCGAGCTGATCGAGCCGCACGCGCAGCGCGCCTTCGATCTGCTGGTGCGCCAGGTGGAGAACAATGTCCCGCTGCCGCCCGACCAGTGCATCGCGCGCGGCGGGAGCATCTCCGACTCGCCGGCGCAGGCGGGACACTGCGCAAGCCTGTTCGTGCCCTGAGGCGCGGGCGCTCGACTCTTGCGCCGTGGTCGGGTTACAGGATCCCGATTGCGCGCGACGCGAGGAGCGCGACGATGATCAGTGAAATCATCGACTGCAGCATAGTGAGCGCTTTGGCCCATCGCGAGAGAACCGGAGTATCCGAAGGGGAAAACGCGGTGCTCGTATTGAAGGCTATGAAAAGGTAATCGATGAACCGCGGGGACCAATGTTTTTCTGCGGTCGTTTTTGAATACTGCGTCATTTGGGGAAACAGGAACGAACCTTCCGTGTGGGCGCCCCGGCTGTCCCGTCGGTGCGGGCCTCCTGCGTCGAGTCTCCAGTACCAGAGGGCGAATACGAGAATATTGGCGAGCCAGAGCGCTCCGGCGGATTGCAGCAATGCAGGCGCCGGCTCCACTCGTGTCGGCAGCGCCCTGATCAGGAGCGCCAGCGACAGAACCAGGGCAAGAGTGATCACTGTGCTCACGATGTAACCCAGAAGACGATTGAGTCTATGGCGTCCTGCACGATAGGAGATCACCGTCGGAATCAACAGAACGACAACGACCACGAGCAGCAACCAACGCGGCCCTACGGTAAGGAAAGAGGGAAGCGCGGCATAAATGCCTCCCACGGCTAGAAGCGCGATGATTGCCGGCCAGCGCGGTTCGGTATTGGAAACGGGCGCGATCAAGATTGCTGCTGCCTGCGTGGCAGTTTCGCTCGCAGGTCGCGCAGCTCCGTTTCGAGATCGCGAACGCGCTCGAGCAGGGTCACCACCAGGGCCACCCCGTGCGGGTCCAGGTCGAGGTCCTTGCGCAGGCGGCGCGCGCTCCGCGCGACGACCAGCCGGTCCGCCCTGAAGCTCCAATCGCGTGCGTCCGGTTCGATCGGCGCGAGCACTCCGTAATCCACGAGCTCACGCAACTCCGTTTCGGACAGGCCCGACAGCTCGCACAGTTCTGCGAGCGAGAATTCGTAGTGCTCGTGCAGCCAGGTTGCCTGTTCGATTTTCATTTCGCCGCCTCCCGCTCGAAATGTCCGCGCGGGTTGAAGGTCGAAGCCTCGGCGAGCTCCTTGAACAGCGCGCGTTCGCGCCCGCTTGCCGCTGTGGGCACGGCGATCTGGACGATCGCGAAGAGGTCGCCTTCTCCCGCATGCGGCTTGGGCAAACCGCGACTCGCGAGGCGCAGCCGCTGCCCGGCGTGCGTTCCCGGCGGGACCTTGAGGCTCACCGTTCCGGCGAGGGTGGGCACCTGCACGCTCGTGCCGAGCACGGCTTCCCAGGGCGCGAGCGGCAGGTCGAGGTAGAGATCGTGGCCGCTCGCGCGAAACAGGCGATGCGGATGCAAGGCGATGTTGAGGTACAGATCGCCGTCGCGCCCGCCATTCAGGCCTTTGCCTCCCTTGCCGGGGAGGCGCAGGCGCTGGCCGTCGGTTGCGCCCTTGGGAATGCGCGCCTTGAAGGCGCGCCGCACGCGATGCGGAAAACCCTGCTCGTCGTGCTCGGGTACCTCGAGCTCGAGATCGACCTCGGTGCCGCGATAGGCGTCCTCCAGTGAAATGTGCGCGGTGACTTCGTAATCCTCTCCGGGCACGCGGATCTTGCCGCCGCCCGGTCCCGCGCGGCGGCGGCCGCGCGAAAATTGCGAGAATAGATCTCCCAGGTCGAGATCGTCGAAGGAGAACTGCCCGCCGCCGAACTGCTTTTCCCAGCCCGGGGGCGGGCGAAAGTCCTGCCCGGGCTGATGGCTGCCCAGCCGATCGTACGCGGCGCGCTTATCCGGGTCCTTGAGCGTCTCGTAGGCTTCTCCGACCTCCTTGAATTTTTCCTCGGCGCCGGGCTCCTTGGAAACGTCCGGATGATATTTTCGCGCGAGCTTCCGGTACGTGTTCTTGATCTCCTCGGCGCTCGCCTTGCGGTCCACGCCCATCACGCCGTAGTAGTCCTTGTATTTCATCCCGACTCGGGGCCGCTTCCGCCCGACGGCGTTGGTCTAGCGCAGGCGCCCCTTGTTCGACTTGGGTTGCGGCGCCTGAAAAACGTAACCCTTTTCTCTGGCATCGGCCAGGCATCCCTCGTAATTCTTGTAGGCCCGGTGGGATTCCGAGACGACCGTCCGGTCCGCGGAAATCTGCTGCCACCTCCAGGCGTGGGCGGGGTCGCTGTAGAAGCGCCAGATGATGTTCATCCGCAGAATTTCTCCCTGGGGCGATCGCGAGCGGTCACATCGCCTTCAGGTTCTCCGCCGAGGTCTTGCCGTTCTTGCCCGTGACCAGCTCGTATCCCACCTTCTGGCCTTCGTTCAAGGTGGAAAGGCCGGCCTTCTCCACCGCCGAGACATGCACGAACACGTCCTTCGAACCATCGTCTGCCTGAATGAAACCAAAACCCTTCGATGCGTTGAACCACTTCACTTTTCCGGTTGGCACAAGACTCTCCTGACGAAAGAAATTGGATTGAAAGCCCGCCCGGACCCGCGCTTCGGCCCGGAGCGACGGAAGCTAGTTTAGTCCAATTCGCCGCCGCTGCGCGCGTGTCTGCCGTTATACTCGCCCGTTGCAAGAGGAACCCCCGGCGCACCGCGCCGCAACACCCGCTCAAGGAGGATGTCATGAAACGCCTGCTTTTCGGCCTGATGCTGCTTGCGTCGCCCGTGTCGGCGCAGGACTCGGTGCCGCAGATTCCGTTCGACGGGACCGACCCGCTCAAGCTGCCGAAGGACCTGTATCTCGGCGAAGTCACCGGCGTCGCGGTGAACTCGCAGGGGCACGTCTTCGTCCTGTCGCGCGGCAACACCACGGGCCCGGCCTACGCGGCGGCGGCTGCGCAGCTGCTCGAGTTCGATCCCGAAGGAAAGTTCGTGCGGGAGATCGGCAAGAACCTGTATGCCTGGTCGTTCGGTCATACCGTCCGCGTGGATCCGAGCGACAACATCTGGGTCACGGACAAAGGATCGGACATGGTGGTCAAGTTCAACCCCCGCGGCCGCGTTGCGATGGTCTTCGGACGCAAGCAGGAGGCCTCCGACGAGGAAACCGGGCCGGTGAAGCATCCCAATCCGCCGCTGCCCCATGAAGACGGGCGCTTCCGGCAGGTGACCGACGTCGCCTTCGATGCGGCCGGCAACGCCTACATCAGCGACGGATACATCAATTCGCGCGTCGCCAAGGTGGACAGGAACGGCAAGTGGGTGAAGTCGTGGGGGAGCAAGGGCGCGAAGCCCGGCGAGTTCAACACGCCGCACTCGATCGCCGCCGACGCGAAGGGCAACCTCTACGTCGCCGACCGCGGCAACCGGCGCATCCAGGTGTTCGACGGCGAGGGGACCTTTCAGCGCGAGTTCACGATCGACGTGCCCTACGACGCGAAGTCGCGCCCGGCGATCGGCAACCTGCCGGATCTGGCGAAGATCGAGGCGGGGGGCGGGCCGAAGACGCAGATGCCCGGGGCGCCTTGGGCGGTGTGCATCACCCCCGGGCCGAAACAGGTGCTCTACGCCTCCGACGCGTTCCCGGGTCGCGTGTTCAAGCTGTCCCTGGACGGAAAGGTGCTCGGCGTGCTGGGCGAATCGGGCAAGCAGCTGAAGCAGTTCGGCTGGATCCACGAGATCGCCTGCCCGTCGGAGAACGTGCTCTACGTCGCGGAGCTGCTCAACTGGCGCGTGCAGAAGCTGGTGCTGCACCCGAAGAAATAGCCCGGCGGGTTATCCATCCACTGGAACGATGGTTTTTATCGACAAATATAGGCTACCGCGATGAGCAACGGAAGGATATCTTCCGAGCATGTCTTGCCGCTTCAGCGGTCGTAGGTTTTTCCCGCCGTCACGCGCGATCCGCGTGACGGCGCTCACCTTCTTCTTCATGCTCGGATCCGCAGCCGCGGCCGCCGAGGACGCTGCACAGCCCGCGCCCGAGTACGTGAAATTCGGTTTGCTGCGCGAGCGCGATCTCACGCCGTTCGGATTCCTGCGCCTGGACATGCGTCCCGCGCACGCCGTGTGGGCTCCGCCGGGCAGCTTGGGCGTCGAAGTCCTTCTGGGCTACCAGAACACCTGGGCGATGAGCCCGAACGTCGAGCAATACCTCAAGTCGCTGCCCGGGCGCCGCCGCCTCGGACCGGCAGACGTCGCTGCGATCCGCGCCTTGCCCGGCGAGGCCTATCTCGTCGATCTCGAGCTCGGACTCGTCGACGTAACCCTGCATCGGAAGCTGGCCGATCATTGGAGCGTCAACGCCACCTTCAGCGCCGTGAACTACAGCGGCGGTTTCATGGACGGCGCGATCGAGAGCTTCCACAAGGCTTTCGGCTTCGACTCGTACGGCAGGCCGGCGGTCGAGCGCAACACCGTCAACGTCATCCTCAATCTCAAGAATGCGCAGACGGTGTTCCTGAACGCCCACCTGGACGGAGGACTGCTCGATCCCACGTTCGCTCTGCGCTATTCGGTCGCGGCGGCGCCTTCGCCCTGGAATCTCGTGCTGGAAGCCGCCGTGAAGGTTCCGATAGACGGGCAGCGGGATTTTCTGTCGACCGGCCACACCGACGTCGGCCTGCAGGCGACGCTGCAGCGTTTCGCCGGACGCCACGCGGCTTACTTGAGCGCGGCCGCGGTGCGCACTACGGGCAGCGTCCTGACCTCGAACGACCGCACGCAGATCGTGCCCACCTACATCTTCGGCTATGAATACAGCTATAGCCAGAAGACCAATATCGTCGCGCAATTCTACGTGAGCCCGAGCCCGTTCAGGCACGAGGACACCGATCTGCCGGGGCTGCTCAACACCAAGTATCAGATCTCGATCGGCCTGCGCCATCGCATCGACGGCTCGGTATGGACCTTCGCGATCACGGAAAACGTGCGCAACTTCGACAACACGCCCGACATCGGCTTCCAGATCGGCTGGGCCTACAGCCCGGCGTTCATGCGCTGATCCGCGGAAAGCCCTGGGTGCTCCCAGGCGCTGCAGTTCTCCGGGAACAGAAATACTCGGCGGTTCGCCTGCTACGCGCGCTAGCGCTTCATCCACTCCGGGTCAGGACTCATCATCCGCGGCAGGAACCCGGCAGGAACTTCGGGTTCAGGTTCGTGCCGTCGCTGTTGTTGCCACAACGCCAGCCGAAGACCGTGGTTCCACCGACGTCGGTAGAGGCCATCGCCGCCGGCGTGCCGCCCGGGTTTTTCAGCGGGACTAGAGTGACTATTTTGCCGTTGATATTGGTCGAGGCAGCAAAGCCCTGGATCGCCACCATCACCTTCCCGTTGACGTCCGTCGAAATCGTGTTCACGTACTTCGAGGCCCCGCCCGTCGTGATGCTTGTGACTTCACAGCCCCAGTTGTTGGCTCCAGGCGCGCTGGTGGCACTCTGGAAGACCTCGGTAATCGAGGTGCGGCATGCGCTCGCAGCCAAGATCACTTCGGATATCTTCGCGCGGTTGCTGTAGTCCTGATACGCCGGGAGTGCTACTGCGGCCAGAATTCCGATGATCGCAACTACGATCATCAACTCGATCAAGGTAAAACCCTTCTGAATCGTTCTCATAGAAGTCTCCTTCCCTGTCACAGCGGTGTGGCCCTCGGGTCTCTAAGAGCAACTCGCGTGCCGATCTGGACTAAGCAAACGAACGATATGATCGTATTTGATATCAGTTTATCCTTCTGCGACGAATCCGATAGTGGAAAGAGCGGTTTCGAACCAAAATACGACACAGTCTGACTGGAAACGCGGAAAAATACGCAGCTTGTTTGGAAAGAGCGGCAAGGGTCGTGCCCCCCTGAGCGCCGGCTGTTCAAGTCACGATATCCTCGTTGCGGAAGGTTTGTGCAACAGTCAATTTCGCTACTAAGGTTGCCTCGCGCTAGCACGCATTGCGCGCGGCACAATATTCGATTTGAGACGTTCGATCAGCCAGCGCCCCGCCGGGCCCGGCGGCGTGTCGGTTTTGAACACCGCCGACATCGCCATGACGAGGTGACCTTCGGGCACGTCCTCGATCCCGATTTTCACCAGCGATCCATTTGCTAGGTCGGCTTCGACTACGCCCATGGGCATGCCGCCCCAGCCCAGCCCTGCGCGCAGGAAGGCGTGCTTCGCGCCGAGGTCGGCAAGCCGCCAGGTGTTCGCGGAGAAAACGCCGAAATCTTTTCCCTGCGACAGCTCCGAACGGTCGGTGAGGACGAGTTGTCGATGTTGCGCAAGGACACGCGCCGCAATCGATCCTTTGAGCGACGCCAGAGGATGCGTCGGGGACACCACGAAAGCCCATCCCAGATTGAGCAGATGCTCGCGAGTAAGCTGTGCGGGGGCGGTAGGCAGAGAGCCCATCACTCCGAAGGCGCAACGACCGTCTATTACCGGCTGCAAAACGGCACCCAGCGCTTCGACATTCAGCCTGAACGGCACCGCCGGGAATTTCTCTTGAAACGCCGCCACGGCGGCGGTGAGCCGTTCAAGGGGGAACACCACGTCCACCACGACGCTCAGCTCCGGCTCGAGGCCACCCGACAGGCCCTTCGCGCGCGCCTTGAAAGCATCCATCCCGCCGACCACCGCACGCGCTTCTGCAAGAAGGGCCACGCCCTGCTTGGTCAAAACCGGTTGGCGCCTGGAGCGATCGAATAATTTGACGCCGAGCTGGGTCTCCAGATTCGCAAGCGTCTGACTGACGACCGACTGCGCTCGGCGCAGCCGGCGTCCGCCCGCGGAGAAGCTTCCTTCATCGGCTGCCGCGATGAACGTGCGCAGTTGATCGAGTGAAACGCCGTCAAGCATCTATCGACATGAACGATGGTTTGTATCTAGAAATATAGGCTACCACGATGGGCAACGGAACGATATGTTCAGGACCTAGCGCTTCACTCCGGAAAGGAACAGGAAATGGCGAACGCGAAACATCGGCGAGCGCGCGGCACTTGGGACGCCAGCGAGTGCGCGTTGCTGCTCATCGACTATCAGGAGAACGTGCTCGATCTGGTTTTCGAGCAGGATCGAAGAGTCGTCGAGCTCAACGCTCGCACCCTGGCGACGGCCGCCCGCGCTTTCAATATTCCGGTCGTCTTGAGCACGGTGGGCGTCGAGATGGGGGTCAACAAGCCGACGATTTCCGAGGACGACGAGCGTGACGATCTCCGAGTGGTTCCGCGATTGGAAATCGCCTCTCGCGGACCCGGCCAGGAAAATCTTCGTCCCGTACCTCGAGCAGATGGCGGCCTTGAGGAGAGTTCCCGAGTATCACGAGCCGAGAGGCGTGGCCGTCAAGGAACCCGCATAAGGAACCGTTCGGAATGAAAAGCTCACTCGCCAAAGCTGCAACGCAAGCCCGCCGCATCGTCCACCGCACGCGGGGGCATTCGCAGGGGCCGATCACGCGGCTCGTCAGTCCGTCCGACGTGGGCGAGCTGATCAAGCCCTTCGTGTTCCTGGACTATTTCGAGATCGACCCGAAGCACACGCCGCCGATCGGCTTTCATCCGCATTCCGGAATCGCGACGCTTTCGCTCATTTTCGAGGGGCAGATCACCTATGAGGAAACCTCCGGCACGAAAGGCATCATCGAGCCGGGGGGCGTCGAATGGATGCGCGCAAGCGGCGGCGTATGGCATACCGGAGGCGCGGTGGGGACCGCGCGCGTCAAGGGCTATCAGCTGTGGATCGCTCTTCCTCCGGAGATGGAAAGCATAGAACCCGAAGCACGGTACCTCGGGGGCGAGCGTTTCCAGTCGCACGGTCCGGCGCGCGTCATCCTTGGCCGCCTCGGTGAAGCCGCGAGTAAGGTGCCCGCGCCGACGACGATGAACTATCTGGACGTGGCGCTGAAGAAAGGCGAGAAATGGCGCTATGATCCTCCGGACAAGCACACGGTCGCCTGGATCGCCGTGCATCGGGGAAAGCTGGCAACGCCTGAGATCGTGGACAAGGGGGAGTTCGCGGTGTTCGAGGAATCGAACGGTGCCCTCGAATTCGAAGCAATCGAAGACACGGGCTTCATCCTCGGTTCGGCCATCAAGCATCCCCATGACCTCGTGCTCGGCAATTACTCCGTTCACACGAGCCAGCCTGCGCTCGACCAAGGCGAAAGAAAAATCACCGAAATCGGCAAGCGTCTCCGCGCGGAAGGCCGCCTCTAGCCGTGGCGAAAACCAAAATCCGGCGAGGGTGAGACGACCCATGATTCAAAATACCCAGATCGTCTACGCGAAGCCTCCCGCCGATGGCGCGCTGCCGGATCCGGCAGGCACCTTCAAGGTCGTCCATACGCCCTTCGACACCGAAGCGGTGAACCTCAAGACAGGCGAAGTCCTGGTCGAGAATCATTACCTCTCGATCGATCCGTACCATCGCTTCGGCTTGTACGATCCGGCCTTGACGCGCTCCCAGTTCCCGGCGACCAAGCCGGGGACCATCATTTCCACGTACGGGATCTCACGCGTGCTGCGGTCCCCCAACCCCGGGTATGCAGTGGGTGACCTGCTCTATTCGTGGGTGCGTTGGGAGAGGTTCACGGTCGTCGATGAGCCGAACCTCCAGTACCTGCAGAAGGTGAAGGCAGGTGTCGATCCGGTCCACTATCTCGGCCCTCTCGGCGGGCCCGGCCTGACCGGATATGCGGGGATCACTCGAATCGCAAAACCCAAGGCGGGCGAGACCATCGTCGTCTCCGCAACGACGGGCGCGGTCGGCATGGTCGCGTCGCAGCTGGCGAAGCGACTGGGCCTGACCGTAGTCGGCATGGCGGGCTCCGACGAGAAGGTGCGCTACCTGGTCGATGAGCTCGGCCTCGATGCCGCCTTCAACTACCGAACGGTCCCCTCGCTCGAGGACGCTTTGAAGAAGCACTGCCCCCAGGGGATCGACATCTTCTTCGATCTGGTCGGGGGAAGGATACTGGACGCCGCCTTGACCCAGATGAAGCTCGGCGGGCGGATCCCGAGCGCCGGCATGGTCTCCCAGTACAACCTGCCGCACGACAAGCGCTACGGATTGAAGAACCTGCATAGCATCGTCGGCATGGACATCACGATTCAGTCCTACCGCAGCTCGTCGTGGGAGCATCTGGTCCCCGAGATGCGGGAGGAGATCGAAGCCCCACTTTCAGACGGGCGAATGAAATTCAAGACCCACGTCGCAGAAGGTTTGGAGAACTTGCCAGCAGCGTTCTACGGCATGTTTACGGGTGAGAGCTTCGGTAAGACCGTAGTCAAAGTGTGATGATGTCATTCCGGCGCGACTTCTCCGGGTCTGAAACATCATTCAGCATCTATCGTCCTGAGCGATGGTTTATATCTAAAAATATAGGCTAGTACGATTTGAAACGCGGCGATATCGTGCCTTGACTACCAGCAAGGGTTAAAAGCATGACCGTCATTTCTGTCATTGTCGGAAGCACACGCGAGGGCCGATTCTCGGAAAAGCCCGCGAAGTGGATCTTGCAACACCTGAAGAAGCGCGAGGGTGTCGATGCTCGGCTTCTCGATCTGCGCGACTTTCCGATGCCGTTCTTCGATCAGCCATTGACGCCGGCCATGCCGGGTCGCCCGCCTTACAAGAACGAGGTCGTGCAGAGATGGACCGCCGCGATCGCGCAGTCCGACGGCTTCGTCTTCGTCACCCCGGAGTACAACTACGGCCCGTCCGCGGTGCTCAAGAACGCGATCGACTGGGTCTATCCCGAGTGGAATCGCAAGGCGGCTGGCTTCGTGAGCTATGGCTCCGCCATGGGCGCCCGCAGCGTCCAGCAACTGCGCGAAACGGCGATCGAGATTCAGCTCGCCCCGATTCGCTCATCGGTCCACATCCCTGTCGCCACCCTGTGGGCTCATTACACGAACGGAGATGTCGACGCTGGACTGGCCGAGCTGGAGGCGCCTGCCGGGGCGCTGATCGACGATCTGCTGTGGTGGACCGCGGCCTTGAAGACGGCGCGCGCGCGTCCTACCGCCCACAAGGAGTGACAGGTGGCCAATCAAGCTGCGCTGACTTGAGCCGGCGTACCCAAAAGTGGCTGAGGTCCTGATATTGCAGGCGCGGCTGCGCCCGGTGGGCCATCTCCAGGTTCGCCGCCTTCTCCCCGCCGCGAAACGCCAGGCCGTGGGGCCGTTTCTTTTCTTCGATCATTTCGGTCCCGTGGACCTCGAGCCCTTCAGCGACGCCGATATCGGTCCGCACCCGCATATCGGGCTGTCGACGGTGACCTACCTTTTCGAGGGAAAGCTCGTGCACCGTGACAGCATCGGCTCGGTGCAGGACATCGAGCCGGGCGCGATCAACTGGATGACCGCGGGCCGCGGCATCGCACACTCGGAGCGCGCGCCGCCGGAGCTGCGCAGCGTGCGCCGCCGCGCCCACGGCCTGCAGCTCTGGGCGGGCATGCCGAAGGCTTTGGAAGACGCAGAGCCAAGTTTCACGCACACGGGCAAGCCGGCCATTCCCGAGGACCGGAGCGAGGATGCGCAGGTTCGCGTCCTTGTCGGCAGAGCATGGGGCATGGAATCTCCGGTAACGCCCGTTTCGGAAACGCTGTATGTCGACCTATCGCTTCCCGAGGGCGGCCGATTCGACATTCCTCCGCTCGCCGCCGAGCGCGCGCTGTACGCGGTCGATGGCGCCTACCGGCTCGAGGGCACGCGGATGGAGCCCTACGCGATGGCGGTGCTGCCCGCGGGCGACACCGTCCGCGTGGAAGCGGAGACGCCCGCGCGGGTCATGCTCATCGGCGGAGAGCCGCTCGACGGACCGCGCTTCATGTGGTGGAACTTCGTGTCGTCGAGGCGCGAGCGGATCACGGACGCGGCCTCCGAATGGAGCGCGCACCAGACGCCGCGCATAGAAGGCGAGAAGGACTGGGTGCCGCTGCCGAGTTCCCTCCCGCTTTAGCGGCTGGCCGCGCGGCAAGGCAAGGACCTGCGACAGCTTTCGTACCTTGGTGGGCGAGCGAGCGGCCAGGTGCGCGCGCAGCTGCAGAGCACCGCAAATCCTTCCACGCTCTCCGCTTCGAACGTCTCGGCTTACGTGGAAACCGGAGTGAATCAGTACCTGCTGGGCGAAAATCTCTGGCAGGAGGTGGAGGCGGCGGGAAACACCGGAGCTAGGAGGTCCGGAGCGCGATGGTGGCGGCGGCGACGTAGCCGTCCCCGTCGCGCTCCATCGTCCACATCACGAGGGACTTGTCGGTGATCGGCCCTAGGAAGCGATCCGTGGCGTTCGTCGTGTCGCGGTTCGGGTGACGATTGTACGGGGCGTGCGCGTAGACGGCGGTCGTGACCTCGTCGGGAAAATAAAGCTGGGTGGTGGCCACTTTCGCGCCGACGCGTACCTTCAGGTGCACGTGTGGCGTGCGGCCCAGGTACCAGCCCGGGTAGATCGTTTGGAACCGGACGCCGCCGGCGCGGTCGGTGAGCCGTGTGCCCCGCAGAAACGTCTTGTCGTCCACTGGCTCGACGTGTCGCGGGGCGATGGCCGCGCCCTCGTAGCCGGAGTAGATGCCGAGCGCATCGCATTGCCAGACGTCCACGGCGGCTCTTGGGATCGGGGCACAGGACGCGGAGGCATTGAGCACGCGGAGAGCGAGCCGTAGCGGCACGCCGGGCTTGCCCTCGGAAATGTCTTCGCGAATGCGAGCCTGGTCCAGGTAGAACGGACCTTCGATCTGCTCCGGCGTCAGCGTGCACACCGGTTGCGCGAGCACACGTCGCCCCCACGCTGAAGCGACCACGAGACTGCCGAGAACCCCCACGGCCTTTCGTCTGTTCATGTTTTCCCTGCCCTTATGGGTACGGCCCCGAGTCTAGCGAAGCGGTTTCGCCCATGCTGTAACAATGCGCAACCAATTGTTGCGCGACCACAACCTCAAACAGCCTCGGATGGCGTGCCAGAGATGCCGTATGTCGCCATGCACTATATTGCCTAGGAACTCGAGCAGATTGACAGCGAGTTTTTGCATATGTATGTTCGCATGACTCTGGGGGAAGGAAAAGCAAAGTAGAAAGCCTCGGCTTTTTTCAGCCAGATCGCCTTGAACGCTTGTGTACTGCACCCTGCATGATGTTGCATGCGTGAACCTGAACCAGAGAGGCAACGATGATCAAGGTACGCTCGCCGCAGATTCGGATTTCCTTCCAGCATGCCGCAGATAAGACTGCCTTGCTCGCGTTTGCGCTGGGGCTCGTGCTTTCGCTCGCCGTGCCCGGCGCGGGCGCGAAGGATCGCGAAGATGAAGGCAAGCATGATCGCGGTCAGCACCACGAGCTGCTGAAATGTGACGACACCATGAAGGACGAGTTCCGGCCGGACTCGCTGACCACCGTGCTCCTGGTGAAGGCGTTCAAGAAGGGGGACGCGCTCACGCTTTCAACGCCGACCCCGAACACGCCCGTTGCATTGAATGACGTTTGCGTCGTCAAGCTGCTCGTCGGACCCGGGAATCCAGGGCCGGCCGGTGCGCCATCAGCCTCGCCGGGCATCGGCATCGAAGTGTGGCTGCCGGCGCGCGAGAACTGGAACCACCGCATTCATGTCGCGGGCGGCGGTGGTTGGGCAGGTGGTAACCCCGCCCCGTCGATCATTGCCACTGTGGAGAGTGCGGTTTCGGCAAACACTGACACCGGGCACACCATCGGGAACGGATCCTTCGCGATGAACCCGGATGGAAGTATCAACACGGTCCTGTGGAACGACTTCGCGCAGCGGGGCATCCACGAAATGGCCGTCAAGTCCAAGGAAATCACGAAGGCGTACTACGGCAAGCCCGCGAAGTACTCGTACTGGGACGGTTTCTCCACCGGCGGTCGGCAGGGCCACAAGCTCGCACAACTGCATCCGGACGACTTCGACGGCATCCTCGCCGGCGCCCCGGCGTTTAACTGGACGCGCTTCATCACCAACGAGCTGTATCCGCAGATCGTGGTCCAGCGCGACCTGGGCGGCGTTTCGCTCTCGATCGGTCAGTTGACGCTCCTCGGCAACGCCGCCATCAATGCCTGCGACGTGGTGAACGGCCAGCACCTCGGCTACATCCCCGACCCTTCGGAATGCCGTTACGACCCGGCGCAGGACCTCAGCGTGATCTGCGCCGCGAACGGCGGAAGCAATACCATGGCCAATTGTGTGACGCCGCTCCAGGCGCAGGCGATGAACAAGATGTGGTTCGGCGAGACGCGAGACGGCACCGCGCCGCCCCCGTCGGCCGACAACAGCTGGTCGGTGCACGTCGGTGGCAATCACCTGTGGTACGGGCTGGCCCGCGGCTCAAATATGGTCGCCCTGGCAGGCGCGAATCCGTTCAGCATCGCGACGGACATGGTTGCGCTGGAAATGCAGAATCCGGCGCTCGCTACATCGTCGTTCGTCAATGCGACCGGCAATGGCGCCAACGGCTGGAAGAACCTGTCATACGGGCAATTGGCCGACGCGTTCGACGAGGGCCTGATACTGCAGCCCAGCTTCGCGGATATCAACACCGACAATGCGAACTTGCGGCCGTTCCGCATGTCCGGCGGAAAAATGATCATCTACCACGGGCTCGCGGACATTCTGATCATGCCGCAGGGCTCGATCAACTATTACGAGCGGGTGATTCGCGAGATGGGCGGGTTGCACGAGGTGCAGAAGTTCTATCGCCTGTTCCTCATACCTGGAATGACGCACGGTATCGGCAATGGAACGCCGAATCCGAACGCCAATCCGCCGCTTCCGGGTATCGCGGGCGCGGATGGGGTAGCGGACGGGACGACGCAGCTCTATGACGTCCTGACAGGCTGGGTGGAGAAGGGCGTCGCGCCGCGGCGAATCGATATTTTCTCAGCTGTCACGACCACGTTCCCGGTCGCCAAATCCAGGCCCATCTGCGCCTACCCGAAGAAAGGTACGTACGTCGGCGGCGACGTCAACGTAGCTTCGAGCTACGTCTGCGCTGGTTCGCGCGGGGGGAATGGGCACGGCCCTGGGAACGACAATGACGATGATGATGATTGATCCACCAATCTGGCGCGACCAGCACGGAAGGGCCTGCAGAAGTGCAGGCCCTTTTGTTTTGCACCGGATAGCGCCCGCCACGTTGATGGAAGGCGCAGGGTTGGTGTGTTCTGGTGGGGCGGCGGGAATCGAATACCGCTCGTAAAACCGTGTATCTCCTCGCGGCCTGATCACGCGGGGCGCTCGATTGCCCCCAGAGTTGCCCCCGCGCTCGAAATTCTCTGACGTTTGACGTCCTCGCGGAGCTGGCGTAGATCCCAAAGCTTCGCCTTCGAGATGTCGACGAGAGGCTAAGGCGTCCGGGAAGGAGCATTCCGGAGTTCGCCGCAATGTGATCGCCGATGAATCCGTGAGGATGCGGGCATTACCTGACGCGCTGTGTAGGGTTTGCCTGACCGCTCAGCCGTTTTCGCTGCCCGTGAACGAGTCTATGATGGGCATTCATCGGCCCAGTCTCCTGGTCCGACCAACCCTAGGGTCGTCGCCCCCACGCTTCTGTTCACACCGTAATCGCTCTGGCTGCCTTATCTTCATGACCTCAGGCAGGTGAAGTTCGATGTACCAACTAAGGAGGAAACATGGCCGACGAGATCCAGCAGGCCGCATCCAAGGCCCTGATGCGCGAGATGGGGCTCGATGAGGCGAACATCGAGCGCCGGAAGAAGATCGTCGGCTTCGAGGCGTCGGACCTGCCGCGCATCGCGGCGATCCGGGACCTGGTGACGCAGCACACCGATGATTACGTGACAACGTTCTTCAACCATCTTTCGGGCCTCGATGACGCCCGCTCCCTGATCGCGAGCCGCGCCATCGCGGAGAGGGCGCGCCAGCTCAAGAGGGAGCACCTGGTGGCGATGGTCCAAGGCGAGTACGGGATGAAGTACGTCGAGCAACGCATCGAGCTCGGCACCCTCTACGCCAAGGCCGGTCTGGACGCGCGCGTGTTCCTCGGCGCGTTCCACCAGTTGCTCAAGCACATCGGCAGCGCGGTCATGAAGCAGGTCGACCGTAAGCCGGTGGACGGGTTCGAGAGCTTCATGTCGCTCAAGAAGATCGCGTTCTTCGACATCGGCCTCATTGTCGACGTCCTCGTGTTCGAGCGCGAGCGCGTCATCCGGCAGCAGCAGGAGTCCATCCGGGAGCTCTCGACGCCGGTACTCCAGATCCGCGAGCGTCTGCTGCTGCTCCCGATCATCGGCGTCATCGACACCCAGCGCGCACGGCTCATCACCGAGAGCCTGCTTCGCTCGATACGCGCGAACCGTGCGAAGGTCGTCGTCATGGACATCACGGGGGTGGCGACGATCGACTCGAAGGTTTCGAATCACCTGCTGCAGACGGTCACTGCGGCGCGGCTCATGGGCGCCCACGTGATCGTGACCGGCCTCAGCGCGGAAGTCGCGCAATCGCTCGTCGCGCTCGGCATCGAGCTCTCGAAGCTGAACACCGTCGGCGACCTCCAGGGGGGACTCGAAGAGGCCGAGCGGATTCTGGGATACCGCGTGCCCACGACTGCGACCGATGCGGGTCCGGCGCTAGAAGGGAGCTGAGACCGTGTCTGTTCCCATTCTCAAGCAGGGCGATGTGCTCATCGCCTCGATCCAGGCCGCTCTCTCCGATCGGGAGCTGGCTCAACTTCACGACGCGTTCGCGGACCAGGTGGGACGATTCCGCAGCCGCGGGGTGATCATCGACGTGACTGCGCTCGATGTCCTCGACTCTTTCGCAACGCGCACCCTTCGATCGATCGCGTACACGGCCAAGCTCCGCGGCGCCAACGCGGTGGTGGTCGGCATCCAGCCCGATGTCGCGTTTGCGATGGTCCAGCTCGGTCTGTCTCTGGAGGGCGTGGCGACGGCGCTCGACCTCGAAGAGGGCCTCGCGTACATCAGGGACGTCGCGAAACGGGGCGGCCACCGTGTCCGCTGAGGTGTCTGTCCCGATCGAGCGCGACGCGGATATCGTGACCGCGCGTCAGGAAGGGCGTCAGCTTGCAGCCGCGGCCGGATTTTCGAGCGCGGACCAGACCATCATCGCCCTCGCCATCTCCGAGATCACGCGCAACATCGTCAGCTACGCACAGCGCGGCAAGGTGACGCTCAGCCGGATGGACGAAGGCGGACGTCGCGGCATCCTGATCGTCGCCCAAGACGACGGACCAGGCATCCCCGACATCGATCTTGCCATGCGCGACGGCTACTCGACCGCCAAGAGCCTGGGCGTCGGGCTTCCCGGCGCGAGGCGCGTGATGGACGAGTTCGAGCTGGTCTCGGCGCTGGGCAAGGGCACGACGGTGACGATGAAAAAATGGCTTCGATGACCAACGTCGTGCCACATGCACACCCGATCATCGACTGGGGATGGGCGGGCAGCGCGCTGGAAGCGCCGTCCGGTGATCTGCACGTCGTTGCCCCGTTTCCCGGCGGCGTCCTGGTCGCCCTTCTCGACGGGCTCGGGCACGGGGAAGCGGCGGCGGCGGCTTCGAGAGCGGCGCTCCCGGTGCTTCACGATCACGCGGGAGACTCTCTGCTGCTGCTCGTGCCGCGATGCCACGACGCCCTGCGCAGGACACGCGGTGTCGTCATGAGCCTTGCCTCCTTCCGCACCGCCGATTCGTCGATGACCTGGACAGGCATCGGCAACGTCGAGGGCGTTCTCCTCCGCGCCAGAGGCAGCCCGGAACGTCCCGACGAATCAATCAGCGTCCGTGGCGGCGTCGTGGGGTATCAGCTCCCTCCGCTGCGCGCGGACGCGCTGCTCGTTTTCCCGGGCGACACCCTGATCATGGCGACGGACGGAATCCGAAGCGGCTTCGCCACCGGCCTGGCGATCGAGTATGGCCCCCAGGAAATCGCCGAATCCATCCTGGCGCGCTTTGCGAAGGGGACGGATGACGCCCACATCGTGGTTGCTCGCTATCTCGGAGCCGGGCAATGAGCGACCGGACCGACGGATTCGCGCACGAGTATTTCACCGCACTCGAAGGGTATCTCAGAGCCGGGCATGAATCCGCGCTGACCCGCGCCTACGAGCTCGGTCGACGCGCAATGGCCGACGGCCTTGGGGTCCTGGACATGGCCGTCCTTCATCGGGGCGCCGTCGATGTTCTCGTCGTCTCTGCGCCGGCGCGCGACCAACCGCAGTTCGCCAGGGCGGTCGCGGACTTCTTCAACGAGCTGCTCTCGCCGTTCGAGATGTCCTTTCGGGGCTACCGCGAGGCGAACGAAGAGCTGCAACGTTTTAGCGAGTCGCTGCGACGGCAGAAAGAAGAAGTCGAGATCGTCAATCGGGAACTGGAGTCGTTCGGCTATTCGGTCTCCCACGATCTCCGCGCGCCGCTTCGGAGCATTGACGGGTACAGTCAGATCCTACTCAAGGAGTTCGCTCACGCGCTCGATGACGATGGCAAGAAGTATCTCGGGAATGTCCGCGAAGCCGCGCAGCGCATGTCGCAACTCATCGACGGCCTGCTGTCGCTCGCACGCGTCACTCGCACCGAGATTCGTCGCGTCGACGTGGACCTGACCGCGCTCGCCCGGCGCATTTCCGAGCGGTTGCGGGCCGAGTCACCCGAGCGCGGCGGCCGCTTCGTCATCGAGGACGGTGTGCGCGGCAACGGCGACCCGAGCCTGCTCGCCGTCGTCCTGGAGAATCTCCTCGGCAACGCCTGGAAGTTCACCTCCAAGCGCAAGCAAGCGGAGATCGCTTTCGGCTGCGAGGAACGCGATGGCAAGCCGACCTACTTCGTCAGGGACAACGGAGCGGGCTTCGACGCGGCCTATGCCGATAAGCTCTTTGGAGCGTTCCAGCGCCTCCACTCTCCCAGCGAGTTCGAGGGTACCGGGATCGGTCTGGCCACGGTCCAGCGTGTCGTGCGGAGACACGACGGTCAGGTCAGTGCCGAAGGCAAGATCGATGGCGGCGCGACGTTCTACTTCACGCTTGGGGGTGGACGGAAGCCGTGATGGAGCGCGTCGCTTCCGAGGCTCAGGTCCGGGTTTTCATCCGCGATGAGTCCGATGTGGCCGTAGCCCGGCGACGCGCTCGCGAGCTGGCCTCGCAGCAGGGGCTCTCCGAGGTCGAGGCCGAGGCACTCGCGACTGCCGTCACGGAGATCGCGCGGAACATCGTGGTTCACGCAGGCAGCGGTGAGATCCTCTTCGGACTGATCGCGGATGCGCCGAGGCGCGGGGTCGTCGTGATTGCGCGCGACACCGGGCCGGGCATCCCCGACGTCGAGCAGGCGATGCAGGATGGTTTCTCCACGAAGCATGGCCTCGGTTTCGGTCTACCCGGCGCGCGCCGACTAGTGGATGAGTTTGAGATCGAATCGAAAACGGGTGCGGGAACTACGGTCACGCTGCGAAAATGGACCTCAGCGGAGTCGCGATGATCTCGACGAACTGAACAAGTAGCCGGGGTGTTGGTGGAGGCGGCGGGAATCGAACCCGCGTCCGTAAGTCCTCCGCAGTCAGGCCTACATACTTAGCCTGGTCATTTGGGTCTCGCCTTGCGCCCGCCGACCGGCAGGCTGACGCTCAGCCAGTCGCTTCGACGGATGCGCGCGGCCAAGCGACCAAACCGCGCACAGGAGCTGATGTGAATGACGCTGCACTCCCTTTCGGGAGCCTGGCCCATCAGCAAGCCAGTGCAGCGTCTAGCCGGTATTAGGCGGCTAGAGCGAAACGCTCGTCGTTGGCGTTTGAGAATTTCCAGATGGATTTACGAGGTCACTGGTCCTCGGTATGCCCTGCGCTGCTTCGATACCCACGTCGAAACCAGGTCGCCCCCGATTTCTCTGCAGCGGAAGAATTATCCCATAGATCGGGCCCTCACCCTAGCCCTCTACCGCCTCGATCATCACCAGCTCGTTCTCGCCCGCCTTGTTCTTGCGGCGAAACGCCGCCGCCTCCCTGTATTCCGCGGAATTGAAGCAGGCGACGCCCTGCTCGAAGCTCGGGAACTCGATGACGACGAAGCGGTTGAATCTCTCCGGGCCTTCGAGGGTCTGATAGCGCCCGCCGCGCGCGAGCACCTTCGCGCCGTATTTCGCGAGGATCGCGGGCACCCGGTCCGCGTACTTCTTGTATTCCACCGGATCGTTGACTTTGGCGCGGGCTACCCAATAGGCGGGCATGGGTTTCTCCTCAGGCGAGCAGGTCCAGGAATTCGCGCGGGTGGCCGACCACCGCATCCGAATCCCAGGCGTTGGGATCGCCGCCCTCGCCGTGATAGCCCCAACCGGCGGCGACGAAGCGCATGCCCGCGGCGCGGGCGGCCTGTGCGTCGCGCAGATCGTCGCCGATGTACACGCAATCGGCCGGCCGCTGCGAGAGCAGCGATGCGGCGAGCAGCAGCGGAGCCGGATGCGGCTTGATGTGGGAGGTCGAGTCGCCGCTCACCACGCAGCCGGCGAGGTGGTCCACGGCGAGTAAGCGCAGCAGCGGCTCGGTGAAGCGCTTGCCCTTGTTGGTGACGATGCCCCAAGGCAGCTTGCGCAACTTGATTTTCGCAAGCAGTTCGGGGATCCCGTCGAAGAGGCGCGTCTCGACGCACAGACCCTCCGCGTAGAAATCGAGGAAGCGCTCGCGCAGCGCGCCGTAGCCCTCGTCTTCGGGCGCGATATCGAATCCGGCCTTGAGCAGGCCGCGTGCGCCGCTCGAGGTGTGCGGCCGCGCGACCTCCGGCGGCAGGGGCGGGAGGCCCCGCTCGACGCGGACACGGTTCAGCGCGCGGGCGAGATCGGGAGCCGTGTCGGCAAGGGTGCCGTCCAGGTCGAACAAGACGGCGCGGACCCCGGCGAGCTTCACTCGCGCACGCAGTGGAGGAGGTAGTTGACGTCCGTGTCGGATCCGAGCGAGTAGACGCGCGTGAGCGGGTTGTAGCTCATGCCCGTGATCTCGCGCACGTCGAGCCCTGCGTCGCGGCAGTGGCGCGCGAGCTCCGAGGGCTTGACGAACTTCGCGTAGTCGTGCGTGCCCTTCGGGAGGAGCTTCAGCACGTATTCGGCGCCGATCACCGCGAGGACGTAGGCTTTCAGGTTGCGGTTGATGGTGGAGAAGAAGACATGGCTGCCGGGCCGCGCGAGCTGCGCGCAGGCGCGCACGGTGCTCGCCGGATCGGGCACGTGCTCGAGCAGCTCCATGCAGGTGACGACGTCGTAGGCGCCCGGTGAGCGTTCAGCGAGATCCTCGGCCGAGATCGCCTCGTAGTCCACGGCGAGCTTGCTCTCGTGCAGGTGCAGCTGCGCCACCTTCAGCGCCTTGTCGGAGAGGTCGATGCCCTTGACCCTCGCGCCGCGCCGCGCCATCGCCTCGGCGAGGATCCCGCCGCCGCAGCCGATATCGAGCGCCGATTTTCCGTCGAGTTTCGCAAGACGGTCGATCCAGTCCAGGCGCAGCGGGTTGATCCGGTGGAGCGGCTTGAACTCGCTCTCCGGATCCCACCAGCGGTGCGCGAGCGCGCTGAATTTCTCCAGTTCCTGCGGGTCGGCGTTCATATCGAGCTGTCACATTGTAAGCACACTCGGGCGTCGCAATAAAAAAGCCCTGCCTGGGCAGGGCTTTTCGAAAGGAAGCGCTCTTACTTTTCGGCGGAACCGACGGCTTCGGACTCGACGCGGCGGTTCGGCTCGAGGCAGGCGATCAGCTCCTTGGTCTTCTTGTCGCCCTTGCATTCCTTGACTGGCTGGCGCTCGCCCTTACCCTCGGTGTAGATCCGGCTCGCCGCGATGCCCTTGCTGACGAGATAGGCCTTCACCGAGTCGGCGCGGCGCACCGACAGCTTCATGTTGTAGGCGTCGCTGCCGATGCGATCGGCGTGCCCGACCGCGATGATCACCTCGAGGTTGACGCCGCGCAGCTTCCCGACCAGGTCGTCGAGCTTGGACCTCGCATCCGGTCGTATCACGTACCGGTCGAAATCGAAATTGACCGTCGACGCCGTGGTGACTTTCTCCGCTTTGGGAGCCGCCTTCGGCGGCGCAGGAGGCGGAGGCGGCGGGGCCGGCGGAGTTTCCCGCGTGGGTGCCGGCGGCGTGGGTGCGGGCTCCGGCGTGGCTGCACAGCCCGCGAACGCGAGCAGGACGAACGCCGATAGCGCGGTGCTCAGTCTTTTGTTCATGCTTTCCTCTCGTAGGTTGGGGCTCGAGCCGCGGCTCGAGCAGCTGGGATACGCCTTTAGGAAATCCGCAAAAACGCCCGCCTTAAGCTTTTGTTTCTGTTGCCAACTTATTCTGCCACACAAGGGCGCGACTGTTCAAGCCGCGATTCTCGAATCCGACGAGCTGTCTCTCCCGGACCCGGGGCTCCCCCGCGACCCACACATGCGATACCTGCTCGCGGCCCGCCGCATACACCAGATGCGAGACCGGGTCGTAGCAGGGGGCGAGCTCGGGCTCGTCGAAGGCGACCGCGCACAGATCGGCGAACTTGCCCGGCGCAAGCGACCCGACCGATGCGTCGAGGCCGAGCGCGCGGGCGCCGTGCAGCGTCGCCGCGGCAAGCGCACGATGCGCCGGCATCGCCTGCGCGTCGTTCCCGGCCGCCTTTGCGAGAAGCGCGGCGGTGCGCATCTCCTGGAACAGGTCGAGGCGGTTGTTGCTCGCCGCGCCGTCGGTGCCGATGCCGACATTGACGCCGCGCTCGAGCATGGCGGCGACGGGCGCGAAACCGCTCGCGAGCTTCAGGTTCGACGAAGGGCAATGCGCGATGGAGGCGCCGTGGTGCGCGAGCATCGCAATCTCCTCGCCCGTGACGTGCACCGCGTGCGCCGCGACGAGGCGCGGTGAGAGCATCCCCAGCGCGCGCAGGCGCTCGAGCGGCCGCGCCTTGTGCTTGCCGAGGCTCTCCTCGATCTCTGCTCTCGTCTCGTGCAGGTGGGTGTGGATGGGAAGGTCGAGCTCCTCGGCGATCGTGACGACCTTCGCAAATGTCCTGTCGCTCACCGTATACGGCGCGTGCGGGGCCATGCAGAAGGAAAGCAGCGGCTCCTCCATGAGCGCGTCGCGCGCCGCGAGCCCCTTGGCGATGTAGTCGTCGGCGTCGGCCGCGTAGGAGGTGGGGAATTCGAACGCGATGATCCCCAGGGCGGCGCGCATTCCCGAGTCGAGCGCCGCGCGCGCCGCCGCCTCGGGGAAGAAATACATCTCGTTGAAGCAGGTCACGCCGCCGCGCAGCATCTCGGCGCAGGCGAGCAGCGTGCCGTCGTAGACGAACTCGGGGGACACGTGCTTCGATTCGGCGGGCCAGATGTGGTCGCGCAGCCAGGCCATCAGGGGAAGATCGTCGGCGAGCCCCCGCAGGAGCGTCATGGCCGCGTGGGTGTGGAGATTCACCAGGCCCGGAATCAGGGCGTGCCTGTCCAGGCGCACGTGCTCACGCGCCTCGAAGCGGCGCTCGGCCTCGTCCGAGGGGAGCACCGCGGCGATGCGCCCTGCGGCGATCGCGACGCAGTGATCCTCGAGGACGGCTCCCGCGGGTTCGACCGGGATCACCCAGCGCGCGCTGACGAGGAGGTCGACCGGCAATGACAAGCAGATCCTTCGCTTCGCTCAGGATGACAGCCGGTTAATTTCGAAACGGACTCTTACTTTCCCGGGCCCTTGATCGAAACGATGGCGCGTCGGTTGGGGGCGAGGCAGGCGATCAGCTCCGAGCGCTTGCGGATATCGGGACAGAACTTCGCCGGAACGGTCTTGCCCATGCCGATCGTCTCGATCGCGTTGCGATCGGCGCCTTTGCCGACGAGGTAGGCCTTGACGCTCTCGGCGCGCCGCTCGGACAGCTTCTGGTTGTACTGCTGGCTGCCGATGCGATCGGCATGGCCCTCGATCACGACGGCTTCCACGCCGGCGCAGTCGGCGAGCTTTCCGATCACGTCGCGATCCAGGCGCGCTGTCGCCGCGTCGGTGAGCGCGTATCGATCGAATGGGAATGTCTCGTCCTTCTGGAAGGCAAGCGTCGCATCGCATCGCTTCGGCGCCGCTACGGGCGCCGGAGCCGGTGCAGGGGCCGGCGCGGCTTGGCGCGGTGCAGGCGCGGGAGCCGGCTGGGGCGGCGGCGCCGGTTCGGGGGCGGCGGCGCAGGATGCGAGGAGACCGAGGACAGCGCTTCCGATCGCGAGTTTCAGCGTGCTCAAGGGACCCTCCTGGTCGTGGACGCGCGCTGCGCTTCCAGTCGTGCGCGCAACTTCTCCGACGCCGGGGATCATACACCACATGGGCGAGCGGCAAGCGAATTTCCAGAGGGAAAATCGCGCGATCGCGAGCGCGATTCCGGTGGTTCGAAAAGTCTTAAGCTGATAAAATTTCAGCTTCTAAAAGGCCCGCCCGGCTCGAAAAAAACCCCTCTCATGGATCAATTCGCCAAGGAAACTCTTCCCGTCAGCCTGGAAGAGGAGATGCGCCGCTCCTACCTCGATTACGCGATGAGCGTGATCGTGGGGCGCGCGCTGCCGGACGTGCGCGACGGGCTGAAGCCGGTGCACCGCAGGGTGCTCTTCGCGATGTTCGAGACGAACAACGTGTGGAACCGGCCTTACGTGAAATGCGCGCGCGTGGTCGGCGACGTCCTCGGCAAATACCATCCTCACGGCGACAACGCCACCTACGAGGCGCTGGTGCGCATGGCGCAGGACTTCTCCATGCGCTACACGCTGATCGACGGGCAGGGGAACTTCGGCTCGATCGACGGCGACCCGGCTGCGGCCTACCGCTACACCGAGTGCCGCCTGGACCGCATCGCCTCGGAGCTGCTCGCCGACATCGAGAAGGAAACCGTCGATTTCGTCCCGAACTACGACGGCAAGGAGCAGGAACCCTCGGCGCTGCCGACCAAGGTCCCGAACCTGCTCATCAACGGGTCCTCGGGAATCGCCGTGGGCATGGCGACCAACATCCCGCCCCACAACCTCGGCGAGGTGGTGGACGCCTGCCAGGCATTGCTCAAGAAGCCCGACCTCGGGATCGACGAGCTGATCAAGCACATCCCCGCGCCGGACTTCCCGACGGCGGGGATCATCTACGGCGTGTCCGGCGTGCGCGAAGGCTATCGCACCGGCCGCGGCCGCATCCTGATGCGCGCGCGCACGCACTTTGAGGACCTGGAGAAAGGCAACCGCCAGGCGATCATCATCGACGAGATCCCCTACCAGGTGAACAAGGCCGTGCTGCTCGCCCGGATCGGCGAGCTCGCGAACGAGAAGAAGATCGAGGGCATCGCGCACATCCAGGACGAGTCGGACAAGTCCGGCATGCGGGCGGTCATCGAGCTGAAGCGCGACGCGCTGCCGGAAGTCGTCCTCAACAACCTGTTCAAGCAGACGCAGCTCGAGGACACCTTCGGCGTCAACATGGTGGCGCTGATCGACGGGCAGCCGCGCGTTCTCAATCTCAAGGAGATGCTGCAGGCGTTCCTCGCGCACCGGCGCGAGGTGGTGACGCGGCGCACGCTCTTCGACCTGCGCGAGGCGCGGAAGAAGGCGCACATCCAGGAAGGGCTCGCCGTCGCGCTCTCCAACGTCGACGAGATCATCGCCCTGATCAAGAAATCCCAGACTCCGCCCGAGGCGAAGGTCGCGTTGATGGCGAAGAGCTGGAAATCGCCCGTGGTCGAGGAGCTGCTCGAGCGCGCGGCGGCGGACGCCTCGCGGCCCGAGGGTCTGGGACAGGAATTCGGCCTGCAGAAGACCGGCTACCGGCTGTCGGATGCGCAGGCGCAGGCGATCCTCGAGATGCGCCTCGCGCGCCTCACGGGCCTCGAGCAGGACAAGATCGTCGCCGAGTACAAGCAGCTGGTCGAGCAGATCGGCGATTTCCTGGACATGCTCGCGAAGCCCGCGCGGATCACGGCGGTCATCTCCGAGGAGCTTAAGGCGCTCAAGACCCAGTACGGCGACAAGAGGAAGAGCGAGATCGTCGAACAGGCAGAGGACCTGCAGATGGAGGACCTGATCGCCGCCGAGGACGTCGTCGTGACCTTCTCGCACGCGGGCTACATCAAGTCGCAGCCCTTGACCGACTACCGCGCGCAGCGCCGCGGCGGACGCGGCAAGCAGGCGGCGACCACCAAGGAGGACGATTTCATCGAGCGCCTGTTCATCGCCAACACCCACGACACGATGCTGTGCTTCTCCTCGCGGGGGAGGGTGTACTGGCTCAAGGTGTACAACGTGCCGCAGGGGACGCGCGCGAG
>Ga0209238_1000081_pt1 | contig 29110 bp, 25 predicted proteins | sample GraSoi013_1_20cm_FD_185823 | JGI IMG/M metagenome (GOLD analysis project Ga0209238, IMG submission 185823) | Grasslands soil microbial communities from the Angelo Coastal Reserve, California, USA - Sample 10_02_2013_1_20cm (SPAdes) (version 2) | ecosystem: Environmental > Terrestrial > Soil >...
GCCGGCGAGCACGACCACGCGGGCCGCCGTGTCCTTGGCGAGCCGGCCGAGTTCGGCCTGCAGCGCCGAGAGCATCGCAGTCGAGAGCGGGTTCATGCGATCGCCGCGGTTGAGCGTCAGCGTCGCCACGCCGTCCTTGTCCTCGCGCAAAACGTAGGGTGCTTCGACTTCGGTCTTGGATGGAGCGTTCATGCGTCCTCCGTCATTCTATCGCCGAGGCCGATCTCGCCTGCTGCCGCAGCACGAACTTCTGGATCTTGCCCGTGGAAGTCTTCGGCAGCACGCTGAACACGACGTGGCGCGGCGCCTTGAAATGCGCGAGGTGAGCCCGGCAGTGATCGACGAGTTCCTGTTCCGTGACCTTTGCGCCGGCTTTCAGCTCGACGAAGGCGCACGGCGTTTCTCCCCACCTCGGGTCGGGCTTCGCCACCACGGCCGCCGCGAGGACCGCCGGGTGCCGGTAAAGCACGTCCTCGACCTCGAGCGACGAGATGTTCTCGCCGCCGGAGATGATGATGTCCTTGGCGCGGTCCTTGATCTTGAGGTAGCCGTCGGGCTGCATCACCGCGAGGTCGCCCGAATGGAACCAACCGCCCGCGAAGGCGTCCTCGGTCGCCTTGCGGTTCTTCAGGTAGCCCTTCATGGTGATGTTTCCGCGGAACATGATCTCGCCCATGGTCTCGCCGTCCGCGGGAACCGGCTGCATGGTCTGCGGATCCATCACCGTCAGGCCCTCTTCCATGAGGTAGCGTACGCCCTGGCGGCCGTTGCGCTCGGTGCGAGCGCCGATATCGAGACTCTTCCACTCCTCCTGCTTCGCGCACACGGTCGCCGGTCCGTAGACCTCGGTGAGACCGTATACGTGGGTGAGCTCCCAGCCCATTCGCTCCATGCCCTCGATCATGGCCGCGGGCGGCGCGGCGGCGGCGACCATTGCGTGCACCTTGTGGGCTAGGCCCTCGCGCAGCGCAGGGTCTGCATTGATCAGCGTCGAATGCACGATCGGCGCGCCGCAATAGTGGGTCACGTCGTGCTCCCGCATCGCGTCGAAGACGAGCTTCGCCTCGACCTTGCGCAGGCATACGTTGGTGCCCGCGTTGGCGGCCATGGTCCAGGGAAAGCACCAGCCGTTGCAGTGGAACATGGGCAGCGTCCACAGATATACCGCGTGATGCGGCATGCCCCAGGTCACGATGTTGCAGATCGCGTTCAGGTAGGCGCCGCGGTGATGGTAGACCACGCCCTTGGGGTCGCCGGTGGTGCCCGAGGTGTAGTTGAGCGAGATGGCGTTCCATTCATCGGCGGGAGGCTGCCACGGAAATTCCGGATCGCCTTCGGCGATGAAGCGCTCGTACTCCGCCTGGCCGATGCGCTCGCCCGCGCCCGAGTACTCGGGATCGTCCACGTCGATCACGAACGGTTTCTCCTCGAGGGCGGCGAGAGCGCGCGTGACGGTACCCGAGAACTCGCGGTCGGCGATCAGGACCTTGGCCCCGCCGTGCCCGAGCATGAAAGCGATCGCCTCGGCGTCGAGGCGCGTGTTCAGCGTGTTGACGACCGCGCCCGTCATGGGAATGCCGAAATGACACTCGAGCATTTCAGGGGTATTCGCGAGCATCGCCGCGACCGTGTCGCCGACGCCTATGCCGCGGTGCGCAAGCGCCGAGGCGAGACGCCGGCAACGCGCATAGGTCTCGGCCCACGTGGCGCGTCGCGCCCCGTGGATGACTGCGAGGCGTCCGGGATAGACGGTGGCGGCGCGCTCGATGAATCCCAGCGGCGTCAGGGGCGCGTAGTTGGCCGGGTTCCTGTCGAGATCGAGCTCGTACGGATTCGCCTTGTCCGCGCCCGACATCGCCGTTCGACCCCGCCGTGCTGCGTTGCTCGCTTTCATACCCGATCGAGCATCTCCACAGCGGTCTCGAAGCGGCGCCATACACATTGCGTCTTGTTCTCGGCCTCCATGTCGGCGAGCAGACTGGCGTGCTCGGCGAGCTCTTCCGCGCTCGGCCGGAGGACGATGAGCGGGGGCCGCTCGCCCTCGGTCGCCGCAGCCCTCCCCAGAGCGGGGCGTGGCTGACCGAGTTCGATCGCAAGGCTTTCCTGCCCGCGGGTCATGGCCAGATAGACCTCCGCGAGGAGCGCCGCGTCGAGCAGCGCGCCGTGGAGGGTGCGGTGGGCGTGAGCTACCTGATAGCGCTCGCACAGGGCGTCCAGGGAGTTTTTCTTCCCGGGGTGCAGCTCGCGCGCGATCTTCAGGGAATCGACGATCCCCGCGCAGTGCGCCTCGATCGGCGGGAGCCCGAGCCTGCCCAGCTCGAGATTCAGGAATTCGACGTCGAAAGTGGCGTTGTGGATCACGAGCTCGGCGCCCTGAATGTAGTCCAGGAACTCGGCCGAGATCTCGCGGAACTTGGGCTTGTCCTGCAGGAACTCGTGATCGATGCCGTGCACCTTGAGCGCACCTTCCTCGCTCTCGCGCTCGGGATTGATGTAGCGGTGGAAGTGGTTTCCCGTGACGCGCCGGCTCAGGACCTCGATGCAGCCCAGTTCGATGATCCGATCGCCGAGACCCGCGTTGAGGCCGGTGGTTTCGGTATCCAGGACGACACTTCGCATCGGCTCTAGCCCCTACAGGCCGCAACTCGCAGCTCTGCCCGGTGAGAGTAGCGTCCCCGCGAAAATAAATCAAAGATTTCGCGGATTCCTCTCCCTGCCTCCGCGCCGGTGGCCGGCAACGTGAGCGAAGATCAGTCGGCGAGTAGCCCGGCGCACGAGCGAGCGCTTAGCGTCGAGGAGCCACAGCCGCGTGAGACCCATCAGGAAACTGCAGGTTTCGACGGCAGCCATCGGCGGACTCAGTCCGGCCCGCAAGCTTCCGGCGCGCTGCGCGCGCCCGTAGGCCTGCGTGAGCTTGGAGATGAGCTCGGAACATCGCAAGCGCTGCAGCGCGAGTTCGCGTTCGAACTCCCCGACGTACTCGCATTTGAAGCCCATGATCTGGAACGTCTGGCGCACCGAGGCGTCGCTCTCGAGCGCTTCCAGAATGCCGAGCAAAAAGCGCTCGACCCCCGCAACGGGATCGGACCTGTCGGCGCGCCGCAGCGCAAGATCGATCTGGTCGATCATTGGTACGGCCACCTGCTCGCGCATGGCGAAGAACAGCTCGTTCTTGTCGGCGAAATGCCAGTAGATCGCCCCGCGCGTCACGCCAGCCGCGGCGGCGATCTCCCCGAGCGTCGTGCGGATCACTCCCTGGCGGGCGAAAACCTTGCGCGCCGCACGCAGGATGCCCTGCCGGGTGCGCTCGGATTCCCGTTTCGTTCTACGCAAGTCGGAGACGCAGCATCGTTGACATACATTCGTGATTGTATATACTGGCCCCGCTCAAATCAAATTCATCGACCAGAGACGATCTCCAATGGCGTTCATTTACGCTCGGCCGGCCTTCTACCTTACCGGATTGCTGGCTGGGGCCTTGCTCGCGGGATGCGAGCAGGGCGGGGCCAACACTCCCGCATCCAACCCGGTCGCGACAGGCATTCCGGCCAGGGTCCTCCTGGTGGCGCCGCAGCGCGTGCCCATCGTTCTCGAGGCGGTGGGCCAGGTGCAAGGGTCCAAGGAAGTCGAGGTGCGCGCACGCGTTTCGGGAATCCTTCTCAAGCGCCTCTACAACGAGGGGGATTTCGTGCGCGAAGGCGCTCCCCTCTTCCAAATCGATCCCGTCCCTTACGAGATAGCCCTCTCCCAAGCCAATGCGCAGATGGCGCAGGAGCGCGCGCGCCAGGAGCAGACGCGGCGCGAAGCCGCGCGGCTCAAGACACTCGCCGACGAAAAGGCGATCAGTCAGAAAGAATTCGACGACGCGATGTCGGCGCAAAAGCTCTCGGACGCGACGCTCCAGGCCGCCCAGGCGAATCTGCGCCAGGCCGAGCTCAACCTGTCCTATACGCGAGTGACCGCGCCGGTGTCGGGCGTCGCCGGACGCATCGCCCGCTCCGAGGGCAGCCTGGTGACGGCGGGACAGGACAGCAGCCTGCTCACGACTATGAATCAGGTGGATCCCATCTGGATCCGGTTCAGCCTTTCCGAGTCGGATCTCGCGAAGCTTCCCGACAGGAGGCTCGATCGCATCAAGTCCGCGGAGGTGCGTCTCTCCCTCCCCGACGGCTCGCGCTATCCGTTGACCGGTCGGCTCAATTTCGCCGCCACCCAGATCGATCCCAGGCTCGCCACGCAGGAGCTGCGCGCGACTTTCGCCAATCCGCGCGTGCAGCTGCTTCCCGGCCAGTTCGTGCGCGTCCAGTTGGCGGCGGGCGAGCGCGGTAACGTGTTCCTCGTGCCCCAGACCGCAGTCATCCAGACCGAGAAAACGTTTCTGGTGTTCACCCTCGACAAGGAAAACAAGGCCGAGTCCCGCCCGGTCCAGGTGGGCGACTGGGTCGGCAACGATTGGATGATCCTCGGGGGCCTCAATCCCGGCGACCGGGTGATTCTCGACAACCTGCTCAAGGTCCGGCCGGGGAGCGCGGTGAGTCCGCAATCTCCCGCCGAAGCAAAGGCCGCTGCGCCGGCCGCAAAGTAAGCGCCATGTCGCGGTTCTTCATCGAGCGCCCGATCTTTGCGTCGGTCATCGCGATCATCATCACGCTCGCGGGCCTCGTCGCCTGGCAAGTGTTACCCATCGCGCAATACCCGGAGATCGCGCCGCCCACGGTAACGATCACCGCCACGCTTCCCGGCGCGAGCGCCGAGACGCTTTCGCGCACCGTCGCCGCGCCGATCGAGGAACAGCTCTCCGGGGTCGAGGGCCTGCTCTACTTCCAGTCCACGTCCTCCTCGAACGGCACGCTGACCATCACCTGCACCTTCGAGGTAGGGACCGACGTCAACAACGCCACCATCCAGGTCAACAACCGCGTGCAGATCGCGCTGCCGCGGCTGCCCGACGACGTCAAGCGCACCGGCGTGGTGGTGCAGAAGCGCTCGCTCGACATCCTGCTCTTCGTCGCGGTGACATCGACCGATCCGCGCTTCGACACGCTTTACCTCTCGAACTTCATGACGATCAACGCGCTCGACGTGCTGAAGCGCGTCCCGGGCGTGGCCGACGCGACCATCTTCGGCGCGCGCGACTACTCGATGCGGATCTGGCTGCGGCCGGACAAGATGGCGCAGCTCGGCATCACCGCGACCGACGTCGCCGGCGCCATCCGCGCGCAGAGCAATCAGTACGCGGCGGGCAAGATCGGCCAGGACCCCGCTCCGGACAGCCAGGCCCTGATCTACACCGTCACCGCCCAGGGACGGCTGATCCAGCCGGAGGAGTTCGGCAACATCGTGCTGCGCTCGAGCGGTCCGGGCGGCGTGCTGCGCGTGAAGGACATCGCGCGCATCGAGCTGGGCGCGGTCAGCTACGACGCCTACACCACCGTGGACGGCAGGCCGACCATCGGCACCGCCGTCTTCCTGCAGTCGGGCGCGAACGCGCTCAACGTCGCCAACTCGGTGCGCAAGACCATGGAGGAGATCGCCAAGGGCTTCCCGGCGGGCGTCAGCTACCTGATCCCCTTCGACACCACCCGCTTCGTGCAGGCCTCGATCAAGGAAGTGATCCACACGCTGTTCATCGCTGCGCTCCTGGTGCTCGCGGTGGTGTTCGTCTTCCTGCAGAGCTGGCGCGCCACGCTCATTCCCTTCATCGCAGTGCCGATCTCGCTCATCGGGTCGTTCGCCGGCCTGTACGCATTCGGCTTCTCGATCAACACGCTGACGCTGTTCGCGATCGTGCTCGCTACGGGCATCGTCGTCGACGACGCCATCGTCGTGCTGGAGAACGTCGAGCGGCTCATGGCCGACAAGGGCCTCTCGCCCAAGGAAGCCGCGATCGAGTCCATGCGCGAAGTGACCGGCGCCATCATCGCCATCGAGCTGGTGCTGTGCTCGGTGTTCGTCCCGGTGGCGTTTCTCGGCGGCCTCGCTGGCCGGCTCTATCAGCAGTTCGCCGTCACCGTCACCACCGCGGTTGTCATCTCCGGAGTGGTGGCGCTGACGCTCACGCCCGCCCTGTGCGCGCTGCTGCTCAAACCCTCTCACGAGGAATCGCGGATTTTCAGGCCATTCAACCAGGGTTTCGCCTGGATCGTCTCTCTGTATACGAACGGCGTGCGCTGGGTCGCGAACCACGCCTTGATCGCGTTCGGGATCTTCGCGCTCGTCATCGCGTGCACCGCAGGGCTGTTGAGGCTCGTGCCAGGCAGCCTCGTGCCGCCGGAGGATCAGGGTTACCTGTTCGGGGCCGTAGTCCTTCCCGACGGGGCGACGCTCTCGCGCACCGGCAAGGTCGGTGCGGCGATGCAGAAGATTCTCACGGAGCACCCGGCGGTCGAGCACGTCTTCATGATCAACGGCTTCGACCTGATCGGCGGCGGCAACAAAACCAGCTCGGCGACGCTCTTCATTACTTTGAAACCCTGGGACGAGCGCAGGGCCAGCGCCGAGGACATCGTTAAGTTCGTAGGGGCCAAGGGTACGGCGGTGAGCGAGGGCCTGGTCTTCGCCTTCAGCCCGGTGCCGATCCGGGGCCTGGGCACCGCGGGAGGCATGGAGATGTTCCTGCAGAGCCGCGCCAATGCCGACGCGAAAAAGCTCGCTGAAACGGTGCAGCAGTTTCTCGGCGATCTCAGGAAACGGCCCGATCTCACGGCCACCAACAGTTTTTTCCGCGCCAGCGTGCCGCAGCTCTTCGTCGAAGTGGATCGCGAGAAGGCGCTCTCGCTCGGCGTGCCGATCTCGGACATCTTCGACGCGCTGCAGAGTACGATGGGCGCGCTCTACGTGAACGACTTCAACAAGTTCGGGCGAACCTACCGCGTCCAGATGCAGGCAGAGCCGCAGTTCCGCGTGCGCCCGGAGGACCTCGGCAACGTGTACGTGCGTTCCGGCACCACCGGGGAGATGCTGCCGCTGAAGAGTATGCTGCAGATCCAACCGGTCGTCGGACCCGACCAGATCGACCGCTTCAACGGTTTCGTCGCGGCGAAAGTGCTGGCGGCCACCGTCCCCGGAGTCAGCTCAGGACAGGGCATCGCGGCCGTCGAGCAGGTCGCGCGCGAGGCTCTGCCCGGCGGCTATTTCCTCGAGTGGGTAGGCCAGGCGTTCCAGGAAAAACGCGCCGGCAAGGCCGCGATCATCGCGTTCTGTTTTGCCTTGATCATGGTGTTCCTGATCCTGTCGGCCAACTACGAGCGCTGGTCGCTCCCCGTGGCGGTGCTGCTCTCGGTGCCCTTCGCCATACTCGGCGCCCTCGTCGCGGTGCTCGTGCGCGGCATGAACAACGACATCTACTTCCAGATAGGCCTGGTGACGCTGATCGGGCTCGCCGCGAAAAACGCGATTCTCATCGTCGAGTTCGCCGCGCAGAACGCCGGGAAGGGGATGTCCGCGTTCGACGCCGCGGTCACCGCGGCGCGCCAGCGCTTCCGGCCGATCGTGATGACTTCGCTTGCGTTCGTGCTGGGCGTGCTGCCCCTTGCCATCGCCTCGGGCGCGGGTGCCGCCGCGCGCCGTTCCATGGGCACCGGGGTGGAGGGCGGCATGCTCGCCGCGACTTTCGTCGCGACGCTGTTCGTCCCCCTGTTTTTCATCCTCCTCACGGGCCGCAAGGCGCGGCAGGCGAAGGGAGCGGCGCAAGCCGGAGAAAGCGGCGCATGAGCGCGCGCAAGCTTCCCCTCGCCTGCGCCCTCCTGCTCGCAGGCTGCGCGGTCGGGCCGGACTACGAGCGGCCCGCGATGGAGCTCCCAGCGGCCTACCCCGAGCAGGACGTCGGAGCGGCCGCGCTGCGCTCCGACTGGTGGACGCTCTACGACGACCCGATACTCGACGAGCTCGTCGCTGCGGTGCTCGAACGGAACGCCGATATCCGTCTTGCGGTCGCCCGCATCGAGGAGGCCGACGCCAACCTGCGCGTGGCCAACGCAGCCTTCCTCCCCGAGATCGATCTGGGAGGCAACGCGAACCGCACCCGCTCCAGCACCACGACGGTCTTGCCTTCTCCTCCCGGGATTCCGGCGGTGCGCAACGACCTGCGCCTCGCGCTCTCGACCTCGTTCGAGCTGGATTTCTGGGGACGCCTGCGCCGCGGCGTCGAATCGGTGCGCGCGCAGATGCTCGCCACACGCTATGCGAGGGATGTGGTCGCCCTCACGCTTCAAGGGCTCGCCGCGCAAGCGTACTTCGCGCTGCGCTCACTCGACGCGCAGATCATCGTCACGCGCGAAACCATGGTCACCCGCGACGAGGCGCTCGCCTACGTGCGGGCACGCGCGAAAGGCGGCGTCGCCTCCGAGCTGGAAGTCGCGCAGGCCGAAGGCGCGCAGGCGGACATCGCTACCCAGTTGAAGGACCTCCAGAGGCAGCGCGCCCTCATCGAGCACCAGCTCGCCGCCCTCACCGGCCGGCTCGACCTCGTGGTAGCGGTCGGCGACCTGCGAACGCTGCCGATGCCTCCTCTTCCTCCGTCGGGCCTGCCCTCCGCGCTGCTCGAGCGCCGCCCGGACATCCAGCGGGCCGAACAGCAGCTCGTGTCCGCCAATGCGCAGATCGGCGTCGCCAAGGCGGCGATGTTTCCGACGATCTCCCTGACCGGATTCACCGGGGGAGAAAGCGCGAACCTCTCGACCCTACTCGACAACAGGGACTCGGGGATCTGGTCGGTCAGTTTCGGCCTGAACCTGCCGCTGTTCGATGCCGGACGCTATCGGGCGCTCACCGACGCAGCGATCGCACGCCGGCAGCAGGCCGTGGCAAGCTATCAAAAGGCCGTCGAAACCGGATTCAGCGAGGTCGCCGATGCGCTCGTCACGGTGCGCTTGACCGCCTCGTCGGAAGAGGACTTTCGGGCGAGCGTAGCCGCGGCACGCAGGGCACTGCGCCTGTCGCGGATGCGCTATGAAGCCGGCTATTCTCCATTTCTGGAAGTGCTGGACGCGCAACGCACGGCCAACACGAGCGAGCTCGCCGCGCTGCGCAACCGGCAGTCCTTGCTCTCGGCGACCGTGGATTTGATGAAAGCGCTCGGGGGAGGATGGTCGGCGGAACGGCTGAGTCTGAAGGAGGACTCAGTGCGATAGTTCTTCCACCCCACGATTCGCGAGCGCGTCGGCGCGCTCGTTCTCCGGGTGTCCGGAGTGTCCCTTCACCCAATGCCACGCGATGCGGTGCAGGCCGGCGAGGCGATCGAGCTCGCGCCACAGGTCGACGTTCTTCACCGGCTTTTTGTCGGCGGTCCGCCAGCCGCGGCGCTTCCAGTCGAGCAGCCACTCGCTGATGCCTTTCTGCACGTATTGCGAATCAGTGTAGACCTCGATCTGGCAGGGGCGCTCCAGCAACTCCAGCGCGCGAATGACCGCGGTGAGCTCCATGCGATTGTTGGTCGTTTGCTGCTCACCGCCGAACAGCTCCTTTTCTTCGCCGTCCATTTGCAGAACGGCGCCCCAGCCTCCCGGCCCGGGATTCCCCTTACAGGCGCCATCGGTGTAGATGCGTACCGGCCCGACGTTAACGCCGCTCGCGCTTTTCGACATGCAGTCCGTTTTGCCTCTGCGTCACCGGAGCCAGGGCTTTCTTGGGAGCGCGTTTGTCGCGCCATTCCGGGAGGACCAGGCGCATGCCCACGTTGCGCTTGATCGCGCGAACGACATAGACCCCGCCGCAAATCGGCCACCAGCGGTCGCCCGCCTTCTCCATGAACCCAAAGCGCTCGAGCCAGCGGCGCTGGGAGAACGGCGGGGCGTAGCAGCCGAAGCGACCGCCGGTCAGTTCGAATCCAAGCAGCGCGAGCCAATCCTTGAGCCGCAGCAGGCCGATGAACCTGCCGCACCAGGGAACCTGTCGCCGTTCCCGTCGGAGCGCGCGCGCCGCACCCCACAGCGACAGGGGATTGAATCCGGAAATGACGATGCTGCCCTCGGGCATCAGCACACGCTCGGCCTCGCGCAGGATCGCATGGGGTTGAGCGCTGAATTCCAGCACGTGCGGCAAGGCCAGCAGGTCGATGCTTTGCGCCGCGAGGGGCAACTGCACCGGCTCGGAGCGCAGACCGCACCCGGGCTCGAGCCCGGCGCGGACTTTGAGCGGGATGCGCGACTCGCGCAGGAAGTCGAGGCCCGGAAGGCCGACCTGCACCGCGTTGTAGCCGAACACGTCCTCGACCGCCGCGTCGAATTGCCCGCGTTCCCAGGCGAGCACGTAGTCACCCTTGGGAGTCTCGAACCAATCGGCTAACATGCCGGACAAAGATGCCCGAAAACGAATTTCAAGTCATCCCCCTGCGCGCGTTCAAGGACAACTATGTCTGGACGCTGCGCAACGCGCGCTGTGCGGTGGTAGTCGACCCGGGGGAGTCCCGGCCGGTGTTGGACTATCTCGCGGCCGAAAAGCTGCGGCTGGTCGCGATCCTTGCCACCCATCATCACCAGGATCATGTCGGAGGCATCGCGGAGATTCTGCAAACTCACGCGGTTCCGGTGTACGGGCCGCGCGGCGAGCCGATCACCACGCTCACCCATCCCGTTGGCGGCGGCGATAAGGTCGCGCTTTCGGAACTGGGGCTTTCGTTCCAAGTTCTCGACATACCCGGGCACACGCGCGCGCACATTGCTTATTATGGTTCAAACATGCTGTTCTGTGGCGATACGCTGTTCGCCTGCGGGTGCGGGCGCGTATTCGAGGGAACTCCCGAGCAGATGTACGCGTCGCTCGAGAAGCTCGCCGCGCTGCCCGATGACACGCTCGTATATTGCGGGCACGAGTACACTCTGGCGAACATCGGTTTCGCCAAGGCCGTCGAGCCGGCAAATTCCGCGCTGCTCGAGCGCGAGACTCGCGATGCGCGCCTGCGGGGCGACAACCTCCCGACGCTTCCCTCGACGATAGCCCGCGAGAAAGCCACCAATCCGTTTCTGCGCGTGATGCGGCCTGCGGTCATCGAATCCGCGAACAAGTATCTGGGCAAACGCGTCAGCGGTCCGGCCGGAGTATTCGCCGCGTTGCGGCAGTGGAAGAACCAATTCTGAATGAGCTGACACCGTTTGCGCCCTCGTGCGTTGTTCGGACGATGGCAAGCGGAAAAAGTCCTTCTGAATCGCCAACTTGCTTGACCCACGCGGGAACCATGGGTACTATCGCGGCTTTTGCAAATGAAAAAGGTTGAGCCATTGACCGAGAACTTGAGCAAGCTCCTGGCGGCGGCGGCAATGTGCGTGTCGGCTGCCGCATGCTCGCAGATCCCTTGGAATTCCGATCCCGGCTCGGCCCGTAACGAAGAGACATCTCCGGCTGCGGCGCCCGCCGTCTCCGCCCCCGCCCCGGCCGCTGTCGCTGCGTCCGCGGCCGCGCCTGCTCCGGCCCCGGTCGCGCTGCTCCCCGCGGCCAGGCCGACACCCGTTGTCCCCGTGCCGCCGGTGGTGACGCCGCAGGAGACCAAGGAGCCTGAGCCTGCGCACTCAATCGACTTGGCCCGCCCCGCGGACGATCTGTGGGACCGCATCCGCAAGGGTTTCGCGATGGCCGACTTGGAGAGCCCGCTCGTCGGCGTTCGCGAACGGTGGTATGCGAGCCAGCCCGAATATTTGAAGCGCATGATCGAGCGCAGCAAGCTCTATCTCTACTACATCGTGGAGGAGGTGGAAAAGCGCGGCATGCCTACCGAGATCGCGCTGTTGCCCATGGTCGAGAGCGCGTTCAATCCCATGGCGTATTCGCGCTCGCACGCCTCGGGCTTGTGGCAATTCATTCCCTCGACCGGCAAGACTTTCAAGCTGAGCCAGAACTGGTGGGCGGACTCGCGCCGCGACGTGATCGCCTCCACCAATGCCGCGCTCGACTATCTGCAAGCGCTGTACGAACTGCACGGTGACTGGCACTTGGCCCTCGCCTCCTACAACTACGGTGAAAACGGCGTGGCGCGTGCGATCGAACGAAACCGCGCGAGGGGCCTGCCGACCGATTATCTCAGCCTCAAGATGCCGCCCGAGACGCGCGGCTACGTGCCCAAGCTCCAGGCGCTGAAGAACATCATCTTGAATCCGGAGGCTTTCGGGGCGAGCTTCGAGCCGATCCCGAACGAGCCCTACTTCGTGACCGTTCCCACGCCCAGCGCCATCGATATCCGCCTTGCGGCGACGTTCGCGGAGATGTCGGTGGACGAGTTGATCGCGCTCAACCCCGCCCTCAATCGCCCCATGATCTCGGGCCCGCACACGCAGACGCTGGTGCTGCCCGCAGACCGCGTGGACGCATTCCAGAGGAACATCGACGCGTACGACCAGCCGCTCACCTCCTGGCAGCCGTACACGATGAAGGGGGGCGACAGCCTCGACCGACTCGCTGCCAAGCACGCCATCGCGCTCTCCAAGCTCAAGCTCGCGAACGGCATCACCTCGCGTACGAGAGTCGGCCCGGGCTTTCAGCTGCTGCTGCCCCTCAAGGGGTCAGGTGTCGGCGCGCAGCCCCTGCCTGCGGTATTCCGACCTCCGGTCCATAGCGCGCCGCGCAGAGGCGGATTGGTGCACGTCGTGAGGAAAGGCGAAACGCTCTACGGAATTTCGCGGCGCTACCGCGTCAGCACCGACAGCCTGCTCCGTTGGAACCACGTCGGCGTCCTCACTACCGGCCAGAGGCTCATCATCTATCGCGCGCCCGCGAAGGCGCGCAAACCCGTCAATCGGGTCAAGATCTCGGCCGCTCAGCCGAAGCAAAACGTCGTCGCGTCCCTCCTTCCCGCAGGGCAGCAATAGGAAGCTTGCAGGAGCGGGGGCCGGGTGCCGTAGGGCCGCCCGGTGCGCGCTCACCTCGCTGTTTTCATATGTAAAATCTCCATTCCCGTCCTCAAGCTGTACCCCGCGCGGCCCCAGCTTGCGATATAACATTCACTAGGTAGAGTAAGCTGCAACGTCCATACGCGATCCTGACCCCGGTGGTTCACCCTATGAATTCGGCCGCTTCCTCGCGCCCTCGTGGCTTCACCCTGTTGGAGTTGCTGGTGGTCGTCGTCATCATCGGGCTCCTGGTCGGATACGTCGCGCCGCGCTATTTCGGCCAGGTCGGAAAGTCGGAAGTCACCACGGCCAAGGCCCAGATAGACGCGCTCGAAAAGGCGCTCGACCAGTACCGTCTGGACACGGGCCGCTATCCGTCGACGGAGCTGGGACTCGCGGCGCTTGTCAACCGCCCGGCGAACGAGCCTAAGTGGAACGGCCCGTACCTGCGCAAAGACGTGCCGCTCGATCCCTGGGGTAAGGCCTACGTGTACAAACAACCCGGCGAGCGCAGCGACTACGACATCCTCTCCTTCGGCAAGGACGGCCAGCCGGGGGGAACCGGCGAAAACGCCGACATCACGAACCACTAGAACGGCACCGGACGATGCGCTTCGAGCTCAAGGCGGTCAGCCCGGATGGACGGGTCGAGTCGCTGGCCCTGCACGGACTCGACCAGGCGAGCGCGATCCGGCAGGCCGAGAGCCGCGGCTACACCGTGCTCGGGGTGCGTGCCCGCGCCGGCTTCGCCGCGCCCTGGCGCGGTGGACAGGCGCGCTTCCCGCTCGTGCTGTTCAGCCAGGAGTTGCTCGTCCTGCTCAAGGCGGGACTTCCCCTGGTCGAATCCATCGAAACGCTCGGCGAGCGCGAGCGCCGCGGTGAATTCCGCGCCTTGCTCGCGAGCGTAGCCTCGATCCTGCGCGAGGGAAATTCCCTCTCTTCAGCGCTCCAGCAGTTTCCCCTGGCCTTTCCGCCTCTTTACGTCTCCACGGTGCAGGCGAGCGAAAAGACGAGCGACCTCGCTCCGGCGCTCGGGCGCTACGTCGCCTACCAGAACCAGCTCGAAGCGATCCGCAAACGTCTGGTCAACGCGGCCATCTATCCCGCGCTCCTCATCGGCGTGGGGGGCTTGGTGAGCCTGTTCCTGCTGCTCTACGTGGTGCCGCGCTTCAGCCGCATCTACGAGGAGCGCAACGTCGATCTCCCGATCTTCTCGAAGCTCCTCCTCTCATGGGGCCAGCTGGTGGAGGGGCACGGGGCTCTAGTGATGGGCATCCTTGCCGGCCTCGTGATCGCGACGGCGTACGCGCTGCGGAACGCTCAAGTCAAGGCCCGGATCGGGAACCTGCTGTGGAAACTACCCGCGATCGGCGAGCGCCTCAAGCTGTACCAGCTTGCGCGTTTCTACCGCACCATCGGGATGCTCCTCAAGGGCGGCACGCCGCTCCCGACCGCGCTCCGCATGGGCGCGGAGCTGCTGCATCCTTTGTTGCGCGCGCGACTAGCGATGGCGAGCCGGGCGGTCAACGAAGGCCGTCCCGTCTCCGAAGCGATGGAAGCCAACGACCTCACCACGATCATCGCCGTGCGAATGCTGGCGGTCGGCGAGAAAAGCGGCAACATGGGCGAGATGATGGAGCAGATCGCCGCATTTCACGACGAAGAAATCTCGCGCTGGGTCGACTGGTTCGCGCGGCTGTTCGAACCCCTCCTGATGGCGGCGATCGGCCTGGTGATCGGCGCGATCGTCGTTCTCATGTACATGCCGATCTTCGAGCTTGCCGGGAGCCTGAAGTGAGTCTCGCCGAGGCGAAGCAGATCAGCTCGCTCGAAATCGAGGAGGCCCGCTCCGCGGCGACCGCCACGCGGCGGCGGCTCGTCGAAGTCCTCGAGGCGAAGCTCGGCCTGGACCCGGACGCGTTCGTAGCGCGGCTCGGCGCGACGCTCAAGATGCAGGTCATGCGCATGGAGGAGCTGCGCGGCGCGGCGCCCGCCTTCGACGTGCTGCCCTTCAGCGAAGGCTCCCAGCGCGGCTGCGCTCTCGTGCGCGGCGAGTCCGGTGCGCTGTGGCTCGTGACCGACGACCCCTTCTCCGGAGAGCAGCAGGCCTGGGCGGAGGAACGCATTCCCCAGGAGTTCTCCTGGCGCCTGGTGCACCGCGGCGATCTGGTGGCGTTTCTCGCAAGTCACGAGGAGACCCTGCGCGCGCTCGACGCGGTGCGCGCGGGAGCGACCATCGTGAGCGAAGAGACGCGTGGCATCGAGGATCTCTCGCTCAAGGCGATCAGCGAAGAGTCGAGCGAGGTCGTGCGGCTGGTGCGCTCGACCCTGCGCGACGCGTTGATGATAGGCGCGAGCGACATTCACATGGAAACGATCGCCGCGGGGCTGGTGATCAAGTTCCGCATCGACGGCATCCTCTCCCAGATCAAGTTCATCCAGGACGCCAAGCAGGCCGAGCAGGCCATCTCCCGCGTGAAGGTTCTCGCCGAGCTCGACATCACCGAGCGGCGCGTTCCCCAGGACGGACGCTTCAAGGCGCTCGACCGCGGGCGCGCGGTCGATTTCCGCGTCTCGATCATGCCCAACATCTACGGCGAGGATGCGGTGCTGCGGGTCCTCGACAAGCAGTCGCTCTACGAGAGCACCAAGCAGCAGCTCTCGCTGGACAGCCTCGGGTTCGAGACGGACGACATCCGGGCGCTGCGGCGCCTGTCGCACGAGCCCTACGGGATGCTGCTCGTCACCGGGCCCACCGGCAGCGGCAAGACCACCACGCTCTACGCCGCTATCACGGAGATCAACAACGGCCAGGACAAGATCGTCACGATCGAGGACCCGGTGGAATACCAGCTCGCGGGCGTCCTGCAGATCCCGGTCAACGAGAAAAAGGGGCTCACCTTCGCGCGGGGGCTGCGCTCCATCCTGCGGCACGATCCCGACAAGATCATGGTGGGCGAGATACGCGACCCGGAGACGGCCAACATCGCCGTGCAATCCGCGCTCACGGGGCACCTGGTTTTCACCACCGTCCACGCGAACAATGTATTCGACGTGATCGGCCGCTTCATGCACATGAACGTCGATCTGTTCAGCTTCGTCTCCGCACTGAACGCGATCCTGGCGCAGCGGCTGGTGCGGCTCGTCTGCCCGCACTGTGGCGAGGACTGTCGGCCCGACGCGCCCCTGCTCAAGGAGTCCGGCCTCACCGAAGCGCAGGCGGCCTCGTTCCGCTTCCGCACCGGCCGCGGCTGCCGCGAATGCCGCGGCTCCGGCTACAAGGGACGCAAGGCGATCGCCGAACTGATGATCCTCAACGACGAGCTGCGCGAGCTGATCACCGCGCGTGCCCCGGTGCGCCAGTTGAAGGAAGCCGCCCGGACAAGCGGCACCCGCTTCCTGCGCGATGCCGCGCTCGCGGCCGTGAAGAACGGTGAATCCACCTTGGAAGAGATCAACCGTGTTACGTTTATCTAGCGACCGCATCCTGATCGCGCTCGCCCCCGACTCGCTTGCGCTCCTGCGGGTTTCGGGCGGGGCTCGGCCCCGCGTGAGCGAAAAGCTCACGATCGCGTGCGACCCGGCTCTCGGCACGGCGCCCTGGCAGGGTGCCGCGGCGGCCCTGGGAGAACTCGCCTCAGAAACCAGAGACGCGAATGCGGCGGTGACCGTCGTGCTCTCCAACCACTTCGCGCGCTTTATCCTCGTTCCCTGGAGCGAGGGCCTGGGAAACGCCGAGGAAGAGACCGCTTTCGTCCGGTACTGTTTTGCCAAGGTCCACGGCGAGCGAAGCAAGGACTGGGACCTGCGGCTGAACCCGACCCCGAGCGGCTCGGCGCGGATCGCGAGCGCAATCGACTCGTCACTCGTGCAGGCCGTGCGCGCCGCGTTTCCCACGGCCGCCAGGGCGAGGCTCGTGTCGGTCCAGCCCTATCTGATGTCGGCCTTCAACCGGTGGCGCAAGGACATCAAGGGTGAGCGGGTGTGGTTTCTGCTCGTCGAGCCGCAGCGCGCCTGCCTCGCCCGCCTCGAAGGCGGGCGGTGGTCGGCCGTGCGCAACACCCGGGGAAACTTCGACGAGCCGGGCCAATGGGCCGGGCTGCTCGATCGCGAGCGGCATCGGGTCGGCGGTGCCGAGTCGTCCGAAGGCGTCTACGTCCACGCGCCCCGGAACGGGAATTCGCTCTCGGTCGAAGGAAAGGGGTGGACCTTCAGGAGTCTTGCGCTCGCCCCGGCGGAGGGCCTCGCTCCCGCGGAGTCGGAGCCGTTCGCCATGGCGCTCTGCGCACTATGAGCCCGCATCGAATCGAGCTCGATTACGTCGCCGCCCCGCGCCGTCCGGAGTGGATAGGCGTGTCGGTGCTGATCCTCGCGCTCGCGCTCTCGGGCGACATGGTTCTACGCTATCGCAACGCCCTGAACGAGCTCGCCGCAGTCGATGCGGCGCAGGGCCTGCTCAGCGCCAACCGGCGGCCGCCGCGCGCGCTGTCCAAGGAACGGCTCGACGAGGAAGCGAAGATCATCGACGCGGCGGTGCGGCAGCTCAGCATTCCGTGGGCGCAGATGATCGAGGCGGTGGAGGCGGCCTCGACCGGCGAGGTGACCGTGCTGCAGCTGCAGCCGGAAACGCAGCAGCGCAACCTGCGCCTGACGGCGGAGGCGAGAAACCGGGAGGCCATGCTCAGGTACATTCGCCGACTCGGCGAGACCCGGGTCCTTTCCGGAGTACATCTGGTCAATCACCACGTCCAGGTCGAAGATCCCTCGCGCCCGATCCAGTTCGGCGTGCAGGCGGCCTTCAGGAACAACCGTTGAAGCGCGCCCAGAAATGGCTGCACGCGCTGGGGCCGGCCGGAGTCCTCGGCGTCGGGGTCCTCATTTTCTGCGTCCCGTTTTATTTGTCGGCGGTCAGTCCGGCCGAGCGCGAGCTGCAGGCGCAGCGCTCGGTCGCCGAGCGGCTGCGCTCGCGCACTCCTTTCCAGGCCGTTGCCAGCGAAGGCCGCGCGGACGAACTGCGCCGCTTCTACGGCCTGTTTCCCCCGCTGGAGAGACTTCCGGACGAGCTCGAGCGCGTGTACGCTCTCGCGCGCTCCGCTAAACTCGAATTGCTGCAGGGCGAATACCGCCTCGAGAAGCCTCCTTTCGGAATCGCGTTCTACCGCATCACCCTGCCTATCCGCGGCACTTACCCGCAGATCCGGCAATTCGTCGCCGCCGCCCTGAAGAGCATGCCGATCGCCTCGCTTGATGCGCTGCGCTTCGAGCGCAAAAAAGCGGGCGATTCTCAACTCGAAGCCCAGTTGCGTATGACCATCTATTTCCGTCCCGCCAACGAAGGCGAAACCCCATGAAACCCTCTAAGACCCTTTATGCGGCGCTCACCTTGTCGCTCGTCGCAGCCTGCGCCAACCCTCTGATGAACGACACACGGGCGCTGCTGAACGAAGGCCGCACGGAAGAGGCTCTCGCGGCGTACGAAAAAGCGACGCGGGAAGATCCTCAGAACCACGCCTACCGCTCGGAGTATTTCCGCCTGCGCGAGTTCGCCGTCGGGCAGTGGCTCGTCCAGGCGGAATCCCTGAGGACTGCCGCGCAGCTCGAGGCGGCCGAAGAGCTCTACCGCCGCGTGCTCAAGTACGATGCGGTCAATGAGCGGGCGAGCCAGGGCCTCGCGCAAGTCGAGCTCGACAGGCGTCATCGGGGGCTGGTGGCCGAAGCGGACAAGCTCGTGAAGGCGGAAAAATACCGCGACGCGCGCGAGCTGCTCGCGACGGTGCTCGCGGAGAATCCGATTCAGCGCGAGGCGCGCCAGCTGCAGCGGCTGATCGAGGAGAGGACGACCAAGCCCGCGGTCGCCCTCCTCCAGCTGAGGAGCTCGGTAACCAAGCCCATCTCCCTGGAGCTGAAGGACGTGCCCTTGCGCACCGTGTTCGACGTGATCGCGCGCGCGGCGAACCTCAACTTCCTGTTCGACAAGGACGTGCGCGCCGACCAGAGGACTACGATCGTCGTGCGCGACGCGCAGGTCGAGGACGTCATCAAGCTGATCCTCGCCACCAACCAGCTCGAGCAGAAAGTCTTGAACGAGACCACTGCGCTCATCTACCCGAACACGCCTCAGAAGCTGCGCGAATACCAGGATCTCGTCGTCAAGAGCTTCTACATCGCCAACGCGGACGTGAGGCAGACCGCGAACTTGATTCGCACCATCCTCAAGACGCGCGACATCTTCATCGACGAAAAGCTGAACCTCCTGGTGATGAAGGACACGCCGAACGCCATTCGCCTCGCGGAAAAGCTGATCGCGGCGCAGGACATCGCCGAGCCGGAGGTGATGCTCGAAGTCGAGGTGCTGGAAATCGGCTACAACCGGCTGCTGGAGCTGGGTGTGCGCTTCCCGGGCTCGGCGGCCGTGAGCCTCGTCGGCGGCGCCGCCACGTCCGGGGCCGCCGGAACGCCCGGCACTCTCACCCTGCCCGAATTGCGCTCGCGCGATCAGAACCTCGTGCGCCTCACCTTCACCGATCCGCTCTTTCTCCTCTCGCTCAGGCAGACCGACAGCCGGACCAACCTGCTCGCCAATCCCCGCATCCGCGTGAAGAACAAGGAAAAGGCGAAGATCCACATCGGCGACCGCGTCCCTGTGATCACCACGACTGCCGCGGTGGCGGGGGGCTTTGTTTCCCAATCGGTGAGCTACCTCGACGTGGGCCTGCAGCTGGAGGTCGAGCCCCTGATCTATCTCGAGGACGATGTCGGCATCAAGGTCGGACTCGAGGTCAGCAACATCACCAACACCATCCCCCAACCCGGCGGGGGCCTCGTCTACCAGATCGGCACGCGCAAGACCAGCACGGTGTTGCGCCTGCGGGACGGCGAAACCCAGATCCTCGCCGGCCTCATCAACGACCAGGACCAGCGCAACGCCAGCCGCGTTCCGGGCCTGGGCGACTTCCCGGTGCTGGGTCGCCTGTTCTCGTCCACGAGCGACACCATCGCCAAGACCGAGATCGTCCTCCTCATCACCCCGAGGCTGATGCGCACGATCGTGCGGCCCGACGCGCGTACCACCGAGTTTGCCGCGGGCACCGAAGCTTCATCGAGCGGCGGCCCGCTCGGGGCGGCCTCCTCGCCGTCCTCATTCGCCCCGATCCAGACCCAGCCCGCGACCCCGCTGTCGCCCGCCCCTGCGGCGCTCCCCGGCACCGCGCCGCCGGGAGGTACGATCGTGCCTTTCGGCGGCGTGCAGCCGCAGTAGCGGAGGGCCCGCATCCTATGGCCGGCTGTCGCGTTTCCCGAGTAGGCGACCGCCGGGGCTTCACCCTCATCGAGCTCGTCATCACCGTGGCGATCGTCGCGCTGCTCGCATCGGTCGCGCTGCCCGTCAGCGAGCTCGCCGTGCAGCGCACCAAGGAGCAGGAGCTGCGCCGCACGCTGCGCCAGATCCGCGAGGCGATCGATTCGTACAAGCAGGCTTCGGACGAGGGTCTGATCCAGAAGTCGGTCGGCGACTCGGGCTATCCCAAGAAACTCGAGGACCTCGCCGAGGGCGTCGACGACCAGAAGAGCGCGAAGAAGACGAAGATCTACTTCCTGCGCCGCATCCCGCGCGATCCCTTGAACGCCGATCCCACGCTTTCCGCCGCGGCCACCTGGGGAAAGCGCAGCTACGCGAGCCCGCCCGACGATCCCAGTGAAGGCGACGATGTCTTCGACGTCTTCTCGCTCGCGCAGGGAAAGGGCATCAACGGCCAGCCCTATCGGGATTGGTGAAGCGGTGCGGCCCCGTTCTGGATTCACGTTGATCGAGCTGCTGGTGGTGATGGCGATCATCGCCCTTCTGCTCTCGCTCGCCATCCCGCGCTATTTCGGGAGCCTCGAGAGGTCCAAAGAAGCCGTGCTGCGGGAAGATCTCTTTCAGCTGCGCGACGCGATCGGAAAATACTACGGCGACAAGGGCAAGTACCCCGAGTCGCTCGAAGCGCTCGCCTCGGAAAAATACCTGCGCAAGGTTCCCGTCGATCCCATCACCGAGAGCACCGCGACCTGGGTGATCGTCCCTCCAGAGGACCCGCAGAAAGGCGGCGTGTACGACGTGAAGAGCGGCGCGCAGGGCAAGGCCAGCGACGGAAGCGTCTACGCCGAATGGTGATCGTGAACCCGCGCGAACGAGGCTTCACCTACGTGGCGGTCCTCTTCGCGATCGCCTTCATGAGCCTGGGCCTCGCCCTCACCGGAGAGGTCTGGCGTACCGCGCTCGCGCGGGACAGGGAAACGGAGCTGCTCTATGCGGGCAACCAGTACCGGCGCGCGATCGAGAGATACTACCTCAACGGGCCGAGGCAGTTTCCCAGGGCGCTCGAGGACCTGCTGAAAGACCCGCGCAAGCCAGGCACCGAGCGCTACCTGAGAAAGCTCTACTTCGACCCGCTGACCGGAAAAAACGAATGGGGGCTGGTAAAAGCGCCGGACAGCGGAATCATGGGCGTCTACAGCCTTTCGGAGGATAGTCCCAAGAAAGTCGCGAATTTCGGCTTCGCGAACAGGGAATTCGAAGGCGCCTCCAAATATTCGGACTGGAAGTTCATCTACAATCCGGGGGCTCAGCAGGTGCCCATCGCGCAGCAGCTCCCCGCGCCTGGTCCGGGAACTCAGCCGGTGCCCATCCCACAGCAGCCCGCGCCCGACCCGGGGAACCCGGGTGCTCAGCAGGGGCCTGTCCCGCAGAGCGCGAGGTAGCACGCGGCGCTCGGGAAGAAAGGCAAACGAAAAGGGGGACGTGAGCAAGCGCGTTCTGTTCTGTTTCCCTCGAACGTTGACGTAAAATCCACGATCTTGCGCGAAGCGCTTGGGCGCTACCGCGACGAAAAGACAGTCCACAAAGCAGTGCTGCGGGCGTGCGATAAGCCCGGCATCAAGAACGTGCGTCTCCGTGACCTGCGCCACGAGGCGACGTCCAAACTTCTTCGAGAAGGGCCCGTCCGCGGTCGAGGTCGCGAGCATGACCGGGCACAGGACGCCGAATACGCTGAAGCGCTACTGTCCGCCTGCAGGCATCGATGACTCACCACCGGAGTAGCCCTGCAAAGAATCGGTTCTCTGATAAATCTTTTCGATGACTTAGGGCGCGAAGACAGTAGCACTCGTCCTGCAAGGCAGTGTATGCCGGTTCGATTCCCACCCCCGCCTCCAATACGGAAGTGCGGATGAACCCAATGGGCTACGCCGAATCGAGCCATTATTTAATGCCATTGTAATGTACTGCCATCGTTTTCACGCGGTGCCCCGGCCCGTCACAGCGACAGATCATAAATCATAATTTTTTAAGGGAGGAGGGCTCCCGTGAAGAAGCTCGACTTTAGAACCGAAGCGGCCATCGTGACGATGGCGCCGCCAGCGACGTCTTCGGGCGATGGCGACGTGCCGAAAATCGTGAAAACGCTCGAGTTCGCGTTGCGCGCCCTCTCCGCGTCGTCGGCCACGCCAGAAGAGCTGGCCGAGATACGGAGGCTGCTCGACGGGATGCGGGCGTCGCCCGCGCTGCGTGCGGTCGAGCCCGTCACGCCGCCGCGATCACACCTGCCGCCGCTCTCCGCTCGTGAGCCGCCTCTTCCTCGGATCGCCACGTATTCCCAGGGGATGCATGGGTTTGGACACATTCGCCGCAACGCCACGATCGCGCACGCGCTGCGCGACGCGGGCACGCAAGCGGTGATCCTCATGATTGCCGAAGCGTGGCAAGCTGGCGCCATCCCGATGCCCGAAGGCGTGGACTGCGTGACCCTTCCGGGGCTGCGCAAAGAGGCCGATGGCGGCTTGAACGCCCGTTTCCTGGACGTCTCCGACCAGGAGCTGATCACGCTGCGCAGCAAAGTGATTCGCAAAGCGATCAAGACGTTCCAACCGGATGTGCTGCTCGTCGACTACCTGCCGCTCGGCGCCGGAGGGGAGCTCGTCCGCACGCTCGAACGCGTCCGTAAACACGGGCGCACGCGCTGTGTGCTAGGGTTGCGCGAGGTGCTGCAGGATCCGGAGACGGTGCGCCGCACGTGGAGCACCGACGGTTGGCTGGACGCGATGCGGGACTACTACGACGCCATCTGGATCTACGGCGATCCTGCCGTGTTCGATCCCGTTCGCGAGTATGGCGTCTTCGATGGCGTCGCGAGCAAGGTGCGCTATACGGGGTATCTGGATCAGCGTCAACGCCTCGAGCTCGCCGGGGCTCAGGCCACGCAGCTCGTGACGAACCTACCTCCACCGCCGGCCAAACTTGCGTTGTGCGTGGTGGGTGGTGGCGTGGACGGGTATGCCCTAGCCGAGGCGTTCGTCGCCGCCGACCTCGGATCCGACACCACCGGCATGATCGTGACCGGTCCATACATGCCCCCAGAGTCTCGGCATCGCCTGCTCGAGAGTGCGCAGCGTAACCCGCGCTGCGAGGTGCTCGAATTCGTCCCCGACCCGGTGCCCCTCATCAACCGGGCCGACCGCATCATCGCGATGGGCGGCTACAACACTATCTGCGAAGTGCTCTCGTTCGAGAAGCACGCCCTCATCGTGCCGCGTGTGCACCCCGAGCCCGAGCAATGGATTCGCGCACAACGCCTGCGGGATCTTGGGCTGATCGACGTGCTGCATCCCGACGACTTGAGCCCGCGCGCGCTGAGTGAGTGGCTGGCGCGCGATCTGGGTCCCCTGCCGACTCACCGCAGCCGCGTCGACGTGGGTGGCCTCACCCGCATACCGACCTTGCTAGCCGATCTGCTGAACGGCGCCGTCACCGGCACACCGACGGTATGAAGCCATCCGCGTCGGCCCAGACGCGTACACTGTTGCTGTACGCGCAGGACAACCAAGGGCTGGGGCACGTCACCCGGACTCTGACACTCGCCCGCCACGTCCTGGCGCGCCATCCGGACTGCATCGCCTACATCGCGACCAAATCTCCTCTCGCCGGGTTCACGCTTCCCGAGCGGTGCGACTACATCAAGCTGCCCACCCTCCTCACCGCCGGCACCGCCCGGCCGACCGCGGCGGAAGAAGAGGCGGCGAAACAACACTTCCGGAGAGTGCGCGGTGAGATCCTGCGGGACGCCGCGCTCGGACTCGCGCCCGACCTCGTCTTGGTGGATCACGAGCCCTTGGGCTCCAAGGGTGAGTTTCGCGAGGGTCTGTGGGCCCTTAAGGCACAGCATCCCGAGACCAGGTTCGTCTTCGGTCTGCGCGACATCATGGACGACGCCGCGCGCATTCGTGCCGCATGGGAAGAGCTTGGCGCGTACGACGCGCTCGAGAACCTGTACGACGGGATCGCGGTGTACGGCTCCCCTGACCTCTATGATGTCGCGCAGGCCTATGCCATCCCCGCATCGGTCCAGCCCAAGCTCCATTACTGCGGGTACGTCGTGCGCGCTCGGCCCGCGGTTGATCCTGGCATGGTGCGTCGGCGCCTGGGGCTGGCCGAGAACACGCCGTTCGTTCTCGCGACGGTGGGGAGCGGCAGCGACGGGTATCCGGTGCTGGACGCCGCGCGGGCTGCCGTCCAAAGGTTGCAGGCGAAGGTTGCCGATCTGCGCGCGATCCTGGTGACGGGGCCGTTCATGCCTGCCGATCAGCAGGCGATGCTACAGGCACGGGCCACGGACGCATGTCGCGTGGTACCCAGCGCCGATACGTTCGAGCTGATGGCTGCGGCGGACGCCGTCGTCAGTATGGGAGGCTACAACAGCGTGTGCGAAGCCCTGGCGGTGGCGCGACCGCTCGTGATCGTGCCCCGAGCCACGCATAAGGTCGAGCAGCAGATCCGCGCCGAAACGCTGGCCGCGCGTGGGCTGGCCCGGTGCATTCACCCCAAGGACTTGACGGGCCCGGGTCTCGCCGAGGCCGTAGAGTGGGCGCTGCGGTGCGATCGGCAAGCGCACGCGCGACTCGTAGACCAGATCATTCCGTCGTTCGACGGGGCCACCCGGCTCACCGCGTACCTCTCGCGCTGGCTCGGTGGGGACTGATGCGCATCCGGTTCAAGCCCACGCCGGCGCAACGCGCCGCGGTGCGCGCCCGGTTGGCCCGTCTCGAGCAACCGGGCCCGGCGCTCGAGATACTTGGCCCCGCGTTGCCGGCGGACTTCCAGGCGGCCGACACGGCCAGCGCCCTGCAAAGCGCGCATTCCGACCGCTTCGTGCTTCGCGTCCTGGTGCGCTCACCCACCGGGCAGGAACGGGCCTACGCCGTGAAAGTGTACGCGGATGATTTCGGAGAGCAGGTGTGGGCGCATTCGCAGGCCCTGGCGGGCGGGCTGCAGCCTAACCACGACGGACCTAGCCTGCCGTTGCGGTACGTGTCGAGAGAGCGCGCGCTGGTGTTCCCATGGGTGGACGGGTCGTTTCTGTCCGAGATCGTCGACGACCGAAAACCGGAGTTGCTGCGCCGCGCGGCCCGCTTGGCCGCGACCCTGCACCGCCTGCCCGTCGTTCCGGAGCCGCTAACGACGCCTCAGATGTTCGTCGCCGAGACGCGGGGGCGGTGCGACCGTCTGCGGCACCGCTGGCCCGAGACGACCGCGGTCATCGAGCCGCTCCTGGTGGCGATCCAGGACGCCGCGCCCCTGCTCGATCCGTCCGAGCCCGCGCCGGTGCACGGCGACCTGGCAGCGGGGCAGTTCCTCTGGACGGGCGATCGCCTCGTCCTGCTCGACCTAGACATGTTCGGGTACGCCGACCCGGCCTACGACGCCGGCCATTTTCTCGCGCAGCTCGAGCGACGGTGCTTGTGGGATCGCACACTCTCGGCGCATGCGGACCACTGGCTCGCCTGCTTCCGCGACGCCTACCTGAGCGCGATGCCCCAGGTATCCCCACGCAACGTGTCGTTTTACCAGGGCCTCACGCTCGTGCGCAAGATCTACACGATCTATCGCAAGCAGACGGCCGACCGCGCGCGGCTCGCGCCTCAGCTCGCCGCGCGGGCGCGGGCGGCACTTGAGGACGTGGTGCCCTCGGGGCAACCGCGATGAACGCGCCGCCCACCACACTGAGTGGTGCGGACCTCGGCGTCGCCCTCGCTGCGGCGCTTCGCGCGGTTCACGGTGCCGACGGGGTGGTCGACACCTGGAGCGAGCATCCCCTCTCCAAGCGCGGGAAACACCGCGTGGTGCGGTACGACGTCCAGGCCCGCATGCCCGGTGGCGCGGAGGTACAACACCACCAGTGGGTGGGCAAATTCTACGAGCGCGACGGGGATGCCTGCGGCGTTGCGACGACGCTGCGAGAGCTGACCGCCTCCCGGTGTGGCGCCCGTGGCGGCTTCGTGGTTCCGAGGGTGCTCGCCTACCACGCCCCGCGTCGCCTGCTCCTTCTGAGTTACGAGCCGGGCGAGTCAGTCGTCAAGGCGATCGCCGCAGACGGTGCCCACGTGCTGGCCGCGATGGGACGCGCGCTGGCCGCCCTGCATGCCGCGCCCGTTACGCTGGCGTCGGTGACGGGTCCTGCTGCCGTGCTCGCCGACCTGCAAGGAAGGATTGTGGAGCTGTGCAGCCGGTTTCCCGCGGAGGCCGCGTCGTTGCAGCGCTGGCGCGACCGGCTGCAGCGTGAGGCCGCGCCGCCGCCGGCCGCTCCGTCGTTTCTGCACGGCGACCTGGGGCTGGTGCAGCTCCGGTGGCAAGCCGGCACGATCGTCTTCCTCGACTTCGACGATTGCACGCGCGGTGATCCGGCGCTGGACCTCGGCAATCTGCTGACCCAGCTGCGCCGGCTCACCCTGCGCAAGCCGGAGAAGCTGCCGGACTTCGCCGCGGCGCGGGCCACGATCCTCGATGCCTACCGGCGCTCCTCCCCCGACGCTCCGGGCTTGGCGCAGCGGGTCGCCTGGTACGAGCAGATCGCTCTCGCGCGGAAGATCCACTCACTCACGTTTGACCGGACTCGCCATCCGGAGGCCGAGGCGATCCAGCGGCGGCAGGCCGAGGCGATCGACCTGCTGGCGAGCGCGCGCTAGTCATGCGACCAGGGAAACGCACGCGGTTTCGCCAGATCTTCTTGGCTCACCTACGGCAGGTCAAAGGGCGTTTACTCTTGGCCGCGGTGTGTACCGTGGGCGTTGCGGCCATGGAGCTGCTGAAGCCGTGGCCCCTCAAGATCATCATCGATCACGGCATCCTGCTGAAGCCAATGCCGCATCTCTTGCCATTTGTCCGGGATCTCCTCCCGAGCGGCCAGGTTCCCCTCCTCCTGGCAGCGTCCTGCGCGATCGTGCTGATCGCGATGTGTGGCGGGCTCTTCTCGTATGCCCAGATCTTCATCACCTCCTCCATCGGCTACACCACGGTCTACGCGCTGCGGCGGGAGCTGTTCGCGCATTTGCAGCGACTGTCGCTCTCGTTCCATAACCAGGCGCGCACGGGGGACCTGCTGACCAGGATCGGCGCGGACACGAACACGCTCAAGGACGTGTTCGCGGAGTCGATCCTCAAGTTTTCCGCACAGCTGCTGACGGTCATCGGGATGTTCGCGATCATGTTCGCCATGAATTGGAGGATCGGCTTGATCGCCTTGGCGACCCTGCCGTTCCTGGGTTACAGCCTGCTGCATCTCTATCGCAAGACGAAGGCCTCCGCCAAGAAGCAAAAACGGCAAGAGGGTCAAGTGGCGTCGCGCATGAGCGAGGTGCTCTCGGCGATACCGCTGGTGCAGGCCTTCGCCCGAGAGAAACACGAGGAAGAGCGGTTCGACGCGGTAACGGGCGAGACGCTGCGGGAAAGCATCCGCATTGCCCGCTTGGAGGCCGCGGCAACACGGTCATCGGAGATCATCACCGCGCTGGGGACTGCGGCGGCAGTGCTGTTCGGGGCGCTGGAGGTCGTGAACGGCAGGATGCTGCCCGGCGAGCTCGTGCTCGTCGTCGCGTACCTCACCAACATGTACAAGCCGCTCAAGAGTCTGGCCAAGCTCTCAACCGACTTCTCCAAGGCCATGGCCAGCGCGGACCGGCTGTCCGAAGTCCTGGACATCGCGCCCGAGATCCAGGATCGCCCCGATGCCATTGAGGCGGCCCCGTTCCGCGGAGAGATCGTGTTCCGCAACGTGTCCTTCGATTACGGCGACGGCCGGGACGTGCTGCGGCACGTTTCGTTTGCCGTGTCGCCGGGGCAGCGGCTGGCCCTGGTGGGTGCGTCGGGGGCGGGGAAGTCCACCATCGTCAGCCTGATCCTGCGTCTCTACGAAGCGCACGAGGGGGTCATTCTCGTCGACGGGGTCGACATCCAGCACTATCGGCGGGAGTCCCTGCGCCGCCAGATCGGGCTCGTGCTCCAGCAATCGATTCTGTTCGGAGCCACGATTCGCGAGAACATCGCCTATGGCCGACCCGACGCGGACTTGGAGGAGATCATCGCGGCGGCCAAGGCGGCAAACGCCGACGAGTTCATCCGGGAGCTGGAGGACGGATATGACTCCGTCATCGGCGAGCGGGGCGCTACCCTCTCGGGCGGCCAGCGCCAGCGGATCGCGATTGCGCGCGCGCTCATTCGCAACGCCCCGATCCTCATTCTGGACGAGCCGATGACGGGCCTCGACGCCGAGAGCGAAGCGAACGTGCGCGAGGCACTCGATCGGCTCATGGCCGGCAAAACCTGCCTCATGATCACCCACGACCTGCAGTCGATTACGGACGCCGATGTCGTCCTCGTGCTCGAGGAAGGCCGGGTCATCGGCCGCGGCACGCACGCTGAGCTGCTGGCCGGGAACGCGCGGTACCGGCAGCTGTACACGCTCGATCTGCAGCAGCCCGCCGCGACCCTCGCGCCCTGATACAGGAGCCCGTACCCGTGCGAAAACAGGCGCTCCCGGCGGCGGTTTCCGTGGACGGGTTCCCGGCGGACCCGGATTTCCCGCAGCTCGAGACCGCCAGCGATGCGCGGCTCATGCTCCAAGTGTTCCGCCAGCATCTCAAGGCGGCCTCGGGGAAGGCCTACCGCATCGAGGAGTGTATCCCCTTCCGATTTCGGTGCCGCCAGTCCACGTCCCGCTGCGTCTTGCAATACACGCTCCGCGTCGTCGATCCGAGCAGCGGTCGCAGCTGGGACCAGTGGGTGACCGGCCTGGTGTACGCCGCGCCCGGGGAGGCCGAGCGGCTGTGGCGAGAGCTGCGCGCCGCGGATCCACGCCCGGAGATTCCGGAGCAGTGGCTCGTGTTCGAACCGATGGACTTCATCCCCGAGCTGCAGATGCTGGTGCAAGTCTTTCCCTTCGACCGCAAGCTCCCGAATCTGCGCCTCGTGCTGGACGGCGCCGTGC
>Ga0209238_1000083_pt1 | contig 28792 bp, 24 predicted proteins | sample GraSoi013_1_20cm_FD_185823 | JGI IMG/M metagenome (GOLD analysis project Ga0209238, IMG submission 185823) | Grasslands soil microbial communities from the Angelo Coastal Reserve, California, USA - Sample 10_02_2013_1_20cm (SPAdes) (version 2) | ecosystem: Environmental > Terrestrial > Soil >...
TTAAGTTATATTTCTTTATCTGAATTGTCATATTCAATAAAAGAATACTTTATTTTAAATAATATAATTATACATAAATTTTAATATTATATTTTTTTGTATCAAGGTTTGTCTAGTGCCTTAATTTAATCTAGTATTGTTTTATTATACTTAAATATTTTATTATGAAAAAAGTTTTTTCTATTAATATTAAAACTTTTTTATTAAAAGTTTTAGTTATATTTTTTATTGGTTTTACTTGTAGAATTCTAATTTATCACTGTTTAGGTATTAATGTTTTATTAGATTATACTAATTATATTTCTCTATTATATTATTCAAGTTTATTATCATTAACAATTTATATAGATCAACTTTTCTCTTTTCAATATAACATTCCAACTGATATTGACAATATCTATATAAAATTCTGTTTCTAAACACAGTATGAATTCTATACCTAATTTACCTCCTGCACCTAAACCTAGTAATTTATCTACTCCTTCTACTATGTCACCTTTATTTCCGGATTCATCAAAAAGTGACTCTTCTCGTTCTCATAAATCTTCTAATTTATCACATACTAAATCTATAGGTAATATTCCAATAAAAAATGATAAAAGATTAACACTTGATCTTGCTGAAAGAAGATTAAGAATAATAGATTCTGTATCTCATGAAAAAAAAAGTAAATCAACTATTTGTGGTAAAATTTCATCTGGTTTAAATTATGCGAATTCTCGTTTGGAATCGAAGTTTTTTAAGGAACCAAGCCAAGAAATGATAAAGGAAAGATGTAAAAAGCGTGATCTTGAGTTAGAAAGACGAGCATTTTATACTAGATTGTCGTGAAAAAAAGAAAGATAAATTTTATCTATTTTTCTTTTTTATAGGTTTGTCTAGTACCTTTAATCTAGTATTGTTTTATTATACTTGAATATTTTATTATGAAAAAAATAACTAATTTTTTTAACTTAAATAATATAATCAAAATTTTGATTATATTTTTGATCGGTTTTATTTCTAGAATTATTATTTACCATTATTTAGGTATCAATGTATTTTTAGATTATACTCATAGTATTTCTATATTATACTATCTTAGTTTATCTTCATTTTCGGTTTATATAGATCAACTTTTCTCTTTCCAATATATTACTCCAATTAATGTTGAACCTACTAATAATGTTATTAAATCTTTTGATGATAATTTAAAGAGTTCCCTATTGTTTAATAAAGATTCTACATCCAAACTACCTTTACATCAAAAAATTAGATGTAAACTTTCTTGATATAGTTTAGGTAAAGATAAAAATGCCTTTGCTACATATGAAGAATATAAACTAACTCGAGACCCTAATACTAGTATATGAATAGAGATCAAAAATCTTGTTAAATGATCAGTTCATTGGACTAATAATGAACCTACAGGTAATACAGATCTTATTTGACAAGAACTCGAAGAAAGAAGACGTAAAAGACGTGATCTTGAGTTAGAGAGACGAGCATTTTATACTAGATTGTCATGAAAAAAAGAAAAATAAATTTTGCATTATATATTTTTATATTTTTTTTAAGATTTGTCTAGTATCTTACTATTAAAACTAGTATTGTATTATTATATACTATTAATATATATAATGAAAGAACTAATTATAAAACAAATTTATCCTAAATCTAAACAATATAATTATTTATTAGATTTAATTAAATGATTGTTAATATATTTTTTGAGCATGTTTATAATTGTCTGTTATTACATATTTATATTTAAATCTATTTTAAATATTAATAATGAAGAAATTGCAAATTGTATTACAACTGTAGAAAAATTAAAACCAACTGAAGTTCCTAATATTTGATATAAATCTTTTATAGATGACTTTTTTAGTAAGTTTACTACAAATAGCAAAACTATTGATCATAAATTTTATGAAATGCAATTATTTACAAAACCATTGATAATAGAACATAATCAAGATAATCTAAAAATATCTATTTTAGATAATAATAAATCTAATTATATTAATAGTATGATTTCAGAGTGCGAATATTATAAAAAGAGAACTTTTCTTTTAGAAGTACAAGCACATTATACTAAAATGATTCATAATAATTTAATAAATGATTTACATGAAATATTAAAAGATATAGATAAATGACGTAAATAATGATAATATCATTAAATAAAAATTTAATGATATCAACAGTTATAGATTAGCGGTAAATCAGTTATTTGCCAAATAAAAGAGATCGATTCGAATTCGGTTAACTGTATTGGTTTGTCTAGTACCTTGTTTAATAAACTAAAACTAGTATTGTTTTATTAAATTAATTAAAAAAAAAATATGTATAAAAAAAATTGTTTTAAATCAAATTTGGATTTTACAAAAGAAACTGTGACACTTAATCAATTAGATGTTGATAATTGTTTATTTACACCAAAACTATTAAATATTTTACTTAGATCTTATAAAGATGAATCTAATTATTTAGAACATTCCAATAGATCTTTTAGAAAAGTAATTAAAAATAAAGAAGGTATATATCTTATAGCTATCAGTATACTTAACAAGGAAAGAAAAATATTAGTATATAATTATATTTATTATAATGATCTTTTTTACTTAACTCTAATAGTTTATTTTTTAGTAAGAAATTTTTTCATTACTAAAGATAATCATGAATGAGGAAAATATTTAGTCATACTTGACAATAAATTTTTAGATTATAATAGTGTAGGTAATTATATAGATATTTATAACACTAAAGAAAAGGTGAGGCATAAATATTAAATATAACTCAAATCAAGACAATTTAAATTTAAAATATATTATGGATGAAAAATCTTTATTGAATTTAAAATTCTTAGTAGAATTAAGTAAAAATTTAATATTTATAAGTAATTATGAAAAAATGTCCTGTTTATTAGATTATAGTTTTAGTAAAAATTATTATGAATATAGTAAGATTATATATAATAATATATGTCCAGATAAATTTATTGATAATAAAATTCTTTTCAATAAAGATGTTGAATTATCCAATCCTTTCAACAAGTTGCTTTTTGTTGTTCAAGATAAAGAAGCCTTATTTAAAAATATATCCGATAAAGGTTATAATATAAATCAAGGACCCAAAAAATGAAGAAGTCAAATTAACAGTACAAACAGCTTTTTAAATTATTTGGACACAGATTATAGAAACTCATTATATAATCATAGTATACTACATTATGATAAAGGTAATTTGGATAAAAGTTGAAAAGATGAAATTTTAACTAGAAAACATTTTACATTTAGAAATATACATCAAAATCTAGGAAATATAAGATGATAATATATTAGTATTTAAAAATTACGTTTTCCATATAAAATTTTAAATTAAAATTAAAATGGCTATAATTTAGTGGTAGAATTCCTGTTTCCTAAACAGAGTATATTGGTTCAAATCCGATTAGCCATATAAAAGAAATTGTATGGAGCAGTCGTTTTACACGCGAAGGGTCAGGTGTCCGACTCACCTATTTCTCATCATTTATGTGTAGTACAAAATTTTAACCTTGTCACCTATAATGTAAGATTTTATGAAATTTTACATTTTATTTAGATGTTCGAATCGTTCCAACATAACTATATACATCAAACTTTATACTAAGATTTATAGACGCGTTAATTTAATGGTTAAGTACAATACATGCGGATTGGTGTAATAGTTAACATGTTTGGCTCATGACCATAATATTGAGGTGCAAATCCTCAGTCCGCACATAAACTGATAAAGGCTATAGCTTAATTGGTAAAGCCAGCTGCTCATGATAGCTCCGATGGATGTTCAAATCATTCTAGCCTTACAGCACTAGATATATAATACGCTAATTAAATCTTGGTTATATGTTCTAGTGTATTGTGTTTAATGTTTTAGAATAAAATAATGTTTAATCTTATTATATTCGCTAAATATAATTATGTATAAAAAAAAATGTTTCAAATTAATAATAAAAAGTTTTATTCATCACATAGTGTAAATGTATCTTCTATTATACCCATTATATCTTATATCAATGCAGACTTAGAAAAGGCTATTATTATAAAACAAAATAAAAGTAAATCAGGTATATATAGATGAGTAAACGTAATAAATAATAAAATTTATATAGGTTCTAGTATAGACTTGGCTAGAAGATTTAAAGAATACTACAATTATAATCATATATCCAAAATTAAACGTAATTTTCCTATACATAGTGCTCTTTTAAAATATGGTTATTCAAGTTTTAAATTAGAAATACTAGAATATTGTGATATAAGTAATTTATTAAAAAGGGAGCAATATTATTTAAAGCCAGAATATAATGTTTTAAAAATAGCAGGTTCAATGTTAGGCTTTAAACATAGTGAGTATACAAAAAAGTTATTTCATATTACACGTTTAGGTCGTCTATTTAGTGAAACTACTAAATTAAAATTGTCGGTTAATAATCATAAGTCTATACCTGTTATTATAACAAATATCAAAACAGGAAATACTATTAAATTTCCATCTAAAAGTAAAGCTGCTAAATTTTTAGGTGTTTCTGAAACAACTGTTCGTAATTATTTAAAACTAAATAAATCTTATAAAGGTTATGTTATTATGATAGGATAAAATATACTTTTTTATTTATGTTTTAAAATAATCCGAGTGTTGGAATTGGCAGACAAGATAATCTTAAGCTTTATTGATATATATCGTGAACGTTCAAATCGTTCCTCGGATAAGTTCTTTAATAAATAAAATTGTTATTTTTTATAATGAGAATTCAAGTTTTTTTACTGTTCATAACGATTATAAATTAAAGGAGGCATAAATCTTAAATATAATTTAAACCAAGATAACTTAAAATTAAAAGATATTATAAATGAAGAATTTATATTAGATCTTAAAGGTTTGGTAGAATTTACCTATAATTTAATATATATAAGTAATTATGAAAAAATGTCCTGTTTATTAAATTATAGTTTTAATAAAGATTATTATGAATATAGCAATATTATATATAATAATCTTTGTCCTGATAAATTTACAAATAAAAAAATTCTTTTCAATAGTGATGTGAAATTAACTAATCCTTTCAATAGATTATTCAAGATAAAGAGACTTTGCTTAAAAATATATCTAATATAGGATATATTGTAAATCAATGACCTCTATAATATAGAGGTCAAATCAATAGTATAAATAGTTTCTTAAATCATTTGGATGTAGATTATAGAAAATCATTATATAATCACAGTATTCTTCATTATTCTAAAAATAATATGGCTAAAACTTGAAGTGATGAGACTTTAACTAAAAGACATTTTTCATTTAGAAATATACATCAAAATTTAGGTTATATAAGATGATAATCTAAAGTAAAAGAAGTTATTAGAAAAAATATAATAACTTTATATTTCACAAAACTTTTATTGTTATAAAATTACTCTGTTCCAAACAGAGTAATCGAATTTGATTAACCATATTTATAACAAAAGGGGTCATAGTTTAATAGGTAAAACTATGTCTTTGCATGACATTATTTCAGATTCAAGTTCTGATGACTCCAAAGTAGTAACAAATATAAAGCTCAGGAAGCTCAATTGGTAGAGCAGAAAATTGAAGATTTTCCTGTTGTAAGTTCAAGTCTTACTCTGGGCACTAAATATATTAGAACAGGGAAAAGTTGCTGTTGATAAGTTAATAATCTAATAATTTAATTCCTTTAATTTCATATTTAGTATGATTAAGTCATGAAGATATTATACAGTCATAAAACGGATGTGCTGGAATGGGAGACAGACTCTGTTTAGGCCGGAGTGGCAAGTAGCCGTATAAGTTCAAGTCTTATTGTCCGTAATCTTCCATACATGGAAGATGTAATATAATCAATAACATTGATTATATAGTGTTAAACTAAGTAAAAATATGAATAATGAAAGATATAAACTAAATCCTTATTGGGTAACAGGCTTTGTAGATGGTGAAGGATGCTTTTATGTAAGAATTTCTAAAAGTAATAAACATAAAGTAGGATGAAGAGTTCATATGTGTTTTGAAATAAGTTTACATATTAGAGATAAATTATTACTAGAAAATTTATTAATTACTTTAGGATGTGGTGCCGTTAATAAACATGGTAAAGATTCTATAGTTTATATAGTATCAGGTCTTAAAAATATAAATAAAAAAATTATTCCTTTTTTACTAAATATGAAATTAAAGGAATTAAATTATTAGATTTTAAAGATTTTTGTGAAGCAGCAAAAATAGTAATTGAAGGAATTCATACTACATTTGAAGGGCTGGAAAAAATACGAACAATTAAATCTAGAATGAATAAAGCTAGATATATACTTAATGTGTATAGAGACTTTAGTTTAATTGGTAAAACATGCGACTTTTAATCGCTATAATATGAGTTCAAATCTCACAGGTCTTAAAGAAGGAAAGGTTCCGCTTAGGACGGAATAGTTATTAACTTTACAAGTTCGAGTCTTGTCACCTATAATGTAAGATTTTATAAAATTTTACATTTTATTTAGATACGAGTTATATATGTTGTTGACTAATCGGTAAGTCATAAATTTTTGGTATTTACTATTGAGTGTTCGAATCGCTCCAACATAACTATATAAGCATCATAGACGCGTTAATTTAATGGTTAAAATTCTATGCTACGGACATGGCTATACAAGTTCGAATCTTGTGCGCGTTATAGCAATTATATATTTCAATTTAATTTAAAATTAAAGATTTTAAACAACTGCCTTTATAGCTCAAAGGTAGAGCAAAATACTGTTAATATTTGTATAGATGTTCGAGTCATCTTAAGGGCGTGTTTTAAAATAAAATTTAAGTATAATCATATTATTACTATTTTATTCTTATTAGCTCAATGGTAGAGCAGAATATTCCTAATATTTGGATCCAAGTTCGAGTCTTGGATAAGAATTAATCTAAATAGGTGGATATAGTTTAATGGTAGAACTACTGTATGTGGCATAGTATATCCTTGTTCGAATCAAGGTATCCTCCCTTATACATCTATGGATAAATTTAAAAATAGTTTTTATTATTAATAATAATCTTTTTAATTTTAAGCCTTGAAATTAAAAAGAAGTAAAAATATAAATAGGCAATAATTAGTAATATAATAACAATTTCGAACATAACATATACTATAGCGTACACGCGTACGTGAAAACTTAATTTTAGTTTATGTTAACGAAGGGTGAGCATTCATAAAAAAGAAGCGTTTAGATTAAAACAATAAGTATATAAATATAATAATATATTTATTTATTCAACAAGCATAAATTTATTGTTTTAATAGATATTTTAATAGTCTATTTTATATAGTGTTAAAATGATTATAAACAATTCTATTCGCTCAACATTAAGACAAATATCTTGCGAAAATAGTACAAGATAATAGAGTTGACCTTAACTATAATAATAGCTTTAGATATTACTCTACGACACATAATATAGGTTCAACATTAGGTGAGAAGGAAAAATCAAGTATATTCAGTGGTATAAGTAAAATAACTATGTGAAAAGAAAGATGATTTCTTTCATCTAATGCGAAAGATATTGGAACATTATATTTGATGTTTGCAATATTTTCAGGATTAATAGGTACAGGATTTTCTGTTCTTATACGTATAGAATTATCAGGACCCGGAGTACAATATATAGCAGATAATCAATTATATAATAGTATAATAACAGCACATGCAATTCTAATGATATTTTTTATGGTCATGCCGGCCATGATCGGAGGATTTGGTAATTTTTTATTGCCTCTAATGGTAGGAGGCCCTGATATGGCATTCCCTAGATTAAATAACATAAGTTTTTGATTACTAATACCTAGTTTAGTTTTATTTTTATTTGCAGCTATGATAGAAAATGGTGCAGGTACAGGATGAACGTTATATCCACCTTTATCAGGTTTACAAAGTCATAGTGGACCTAGTGTAGATCTAGCTATATTTGCCTTACATCTGGCAGGTATAAGTAGTTTATTAGGTGCTATGAATTTCATTACTACTATATTAAACATGAGAAGTCCGGGTATAAGATTACATAAATTAGCTTTATTTGGATGAGCAGTAGTTGTAACCGCTGTTTTATTATTATTATCTTTACCTGTACTTGCTGGTGCAATTACAATGATATTAACAGATAGAAACTTTAATACATCATTTTTTGAAGTAGCTGGAGGTGGAGATCCTATATTATATCAACATCTTTTTTGATTCTTCGGACATCCAGAGGTTTATATTCTAATTATACCAGGATTTGGTATAATTAGTACAACAATTTCTGCCAGTTCTAACAAAAATGTATTCGGTTATTTAGGTATGGTATATGCCATGATGTCAATAGGAGTCTTAGGATTTGTAGTTTGATCACATCATATGTATAGTGTAGGACTAGATGTGGATACAAGAGCTTACTTTACAGCTGCAACATTAATAATAGCAGTACCTACTGGTATTAAAATATTTAGTTGATTAGCAACTACTTACGGAGGATCTTTACATTTAACACCATCAATGCTATTTGCATTAGGTTTTGTTGTAATGTTTACAATAGGTGGATTTAGTGGTGTTGTTTTAGCTAATGCTTCACTTGATATAGCATTCCATGATACTTATTATGTAGTAGCTCATTTCCACTATGTATTATCATTAGGGGCCGTTTTTGCTTTATTTAGTGCATGATATTTCTGAATACCTAAAATAACAGGTCTTAATTATAACATAATGTTAGGTAAAGTACATTTTTGATTATTATTTATAGGAGTTAATTTAACATTTTTTCCTCAACATTTCTTAGGTTTACAAGGTATGCCTAGAAGAATTAGCGATTATCCTGATGCATTTGCAGGTTGAAATTTAATAAGTAGCTTTGGTTCTATTATAAGTCTAGTAGCTACTTGATTATTTTTATATATTTTATATGTACAATTAATTAGTGGTGAAGCTGCATCGAGATATCCCTGATTAACTCCTCAGTTTTTTAGTGATTTATTCCAAACTTTATTTAATAGAAATTACAACTCACTTGAATGAAGTCTAAATAGCCCACCTAAACCACATGCTTTTGTAAGTTTACCTTTACAAAGTAGTATTTATATTTCTATTGTTTCAAAAATAATAAAAATTATTTAACACTAGATTAGTCGTAATAGCTATAACAATGGTGTGTATCAAATTTTACTTAATAATTATTTATTAAAATTCATAGTTTTTAAGTAAAATATTTTTTAAATTTATATTTATTTTTCTATATTTTTTAATGATATTACTAATTTTAATAAAAAACTCGTTTAAAAAGAACGCCTATTCTTAGTATAAGGAGGAATAAAATATTTTTCAATAGATGATACAAGCAGCTAAAATAATAGGTACAGGATTAGCTACAACAGGTTTAATCGGAGCAGGTGTAGGAATCGGTGTAGTATTTGGTGCACTTATAATAGGTGTATCTAGAAATCCATCTTTAAGAGGACAATTATTTAATTATGCAATATTAGGATTTGCTTTTTCCGAAGCTACAGGTTTATTTGCATTAATGATGGCATTCTTATTATTATATGTTGCCTAAGTCAAATACAAAATAAAAATGTATTAAATTATTAAAAATTATCAACTATAATAACAACTTTTCATAAATAAGTAATAGATATATTTTAAAATCTAAATATGCAAGACTCAATATTTAAATGAACTCCAATTTGAAATCAAAGTCCTTTAGACCAATTTGTTATAAGAGATTTGTTTAGCATTAAAGGTGACTTACTAGCTAATACACAAATATCGTTAACTAATATAGGTTTATACTTATTAATAACAACATTTCTTGTATTTATGTATTATTTATTAGCAACTAACTATAATATATTAACACCCAATTCCTGATCAATAAGTCAAGAATCTATATATCAAACTGTTTATAGTATAGTAATAAATCAAATTAATGCAAATAAGGGACAAATGTTCTTTCCCTTAATATCTGGGTTATTTATATATATATTGATAAACAATTTAATAGGTATGGTACCTTATAGTTTTGCTCCTACCTCACACTTTATATTAACATTTTCTATAAGTTTTGCTGTAGTGATTGGGGCAACAATATTAGGGTTTCAAGTACATTCTTTAAAATTCTTTTCTTTATTAGTACCTTCAGGTTGTCCTTTAGGTTTATTACCTTTATTAGTTTTAATAGAATTCATTTCTTATTTAGCTAGAAATGTATCTTTAGGGCTAAGATTAGCAGCTAATGTTTTAAGTGGTCATATGTTACTAAACATATTGGGAGGCTTTACTTATAATATTATGAGCAAAGGTTTAATTTATTTTTTTTTAGGTTTAATGCCTCTACTGTTCATAGTAGCTTTTTCAGGATTAGAAGTAGGTATTGCTTTCATACAAGCACAAGTCTTTGTAGTTTTATCTGCTTCTTATATAAAAGATGCCCTAGAATTACATTAATCATATATTTTTATTGTTAAATTAGAAAAACATGAAAATATTATCTATAAATGAATAAATAGTGATTAATAATGTATGATGTTATTTATGTTAATAGAGGAAAGTCAAGAGCTAATTTGGTATGTGTTTATGTAAAATTATTTTATTTTACAAAACAAAGATAAAAATTTTGAAATTTAACAGAGAATAAAAGATTTGAATATAATAAATATATTTAAAATATGTTTTATAAAAAATCTTGAAAATGACGTTTCATACTTAGCTTTAAAAAGTACACGTACAACTAATACAATAACTCGCTTAAATATATCCAAAAACTCCTAGAAAAGGAAATATTTTATTTAAAATGAAAACAATATTAGTGATAATAATCACAAAAATAAAAGTTGAGTTTGATGATGGCTCTGAATGAACGCTGTCCAAATGCTTGACACATGCTAATCGAACGTCTAATTTTATAAAGTTTAATTAGAAGTGGTGTACAGGTGAGTAGATGATAACCTAACTGCCTTAAAGTAAGGACAAAATCCCTTATAATAATAAAGAAATAGAAAATTTCGCTTTAAGATGTTAGAGTATATCCCGGAAGAGTATTAGTATAAGACTAGCTCATGTTCCGGTAGTTGAGACTGAGAGGTCGATCAACCACATTGGGTCTGAAAAAAGCCCACGGCAGATAGTACAGCAGTGGGGTATATTGGTCAATAGCCTAACGGCTGAACCAGCAATTTGGAAGAACGTATAACGAACAAGTCGTATAAAGTTCTAGGTAGAATAATGATTATGACAATTTTTTATTTATAAGTCTTGACCAAATTACGTGCCAGCAGTCGCGGTAACACGTAGAAGACTAGTGTTATTCATCTTTATTAGGTTTAAAGGGTACCTAGACTGGAGACCAAGCCATAACAGGAACTAGTCTTCTAGAGTTTTATAAGAGAAGGGGCGAATTTCTGGAGAAAAGTTGATATTTTGTGATACTGGAAGGACGGGTAACAGCGAAGGCAACCTTTTATGTAAAAACTGACGTTGAGGGACGAAGCCTTGGGTAACGAGAAGGATTAGATACCCTAGTAGTCCTTGGAGAAAATTATGAATGTCATAGGTTAAATTATTAGTTATGTAGCCATATAAATTGGCCTATAAATGAAAGTGTAAGCATTCCACCTCATGAGTAAAGCGGCAACGCCCAAATTGAAATCATTAGACCGTTTCTGAAACCAGTAGTGAAGTATGTTATTTAATTCGATGATCCGCGAATAACCTTACCACATTATGCATTGAATAATATTCAATTATTACAAGCGCTGCACGGCTGTCTTCAGTTAATGTCGTGAGATTTTGGTTTGTTCCATAAATTAACGAAAACCCTTACTTTATTTGTTTTTATAAAGTAGTTCTCCATTATAAAGGATAAGTTAAAAGGGACTAAGACAAGTCATCATGGCCTTAATAGCGTGGGCTATAGACGTGCCACATATGCCTTTACAAAGGGATGTTATATTGTGAAATGGAACTAATCCCTAAAACTGGACATAACTATTCGTGAATTGTAGTCTGAAACTCGACTACATGAATAAGGAATTACTAGTAATCGCGAATCACCACGTCGCGGTGAAGTTCATCTCAGATGGGTACTAACTACTCGTCAGGCGCTGAAAAGAATATGTGCAATAAGTTTAGTTATATATTTACTTTATTATATTTAATTAGTTTTATAATTGTTTTTATGTAACTTTCGTATGCGTGATTCTAATTGGTGTTAAGTCGAAATATGGTTCGTGTAATGGAAATTGCACGGGATTAATTATCTTTAAAAATTTAGTATAAAAATATTATATTACATAATATTTTTATGTAAAAAATAATAAGTATTGTTTTTTACATTATCTTTAGTGGTTAGGCAAACTTAAGTTTATTTTGGTTCAATTCCAAAAAGATAATAAAATACTTTTAAGATTTTTATGTAAAAATTAAATATATATATTTATCTCTATTTTTGGATTTATATCTCGAATTTTGTAAAGAAAAGATTTAATAATAATAATTCTATGTCAAATCTATATGTTTTATATGAAATGTCTTTTGGTTACTCAACAGGATTTTTAGATACACTTGCAATATTGTCTATGTTTTTGGGTATATTTATTATTATAACTAAAAATCCTATAATATCTGTTTTATACTTGATATTATTATTTTCAAGTATATCTTGCTATCTAATATTTATAGGTATTAAATTTATAGGTATATCTTATTTATTAGTATATGTAGGAGCTGTATCTATACTATTTTTATTTATACTTATGTTAATTAATATTAGAGTATCAGAACTTATTAGTGATACAAATAATAATATACCTTTGGCTTTAATAACTATAATAGCTTTTTTTATACCATTTAGTAATTTGTTACCAGATGCTAAAACCAGATTAAATATAATGGGCTTTGAATTTAATAAATTATTACAAGATATAACTAATACTAAACAGATATCTTATATAGCATCTAAAAGTTGAGATGGAAATCTTTTAGATAGTACGGATATTATGAGTATAGGTAATATAATGTATACGAGTTATTCCATTTGATTATTAATAACTTCTATTATACTTTTATTAGCTATGGTAGGATCAATAGTTATTACTATTAAACAAAAATATTAATAAAACTCTAAATATGTACTTAATGTTTATATAAAGAGACTTTAGTTTAATTGGTAAAACATGTGACTTTTAATCGCTATAATGTGAGTTCAAATCTCACAGGTCTTAAAGAAGGAAAGTTCCTTTATTGGTAAGAAGGGTTGAGCTGTAAACTCAATAGTAGTATACTTTTAAGAGTTCGAATCTCTTGTTTCCTATTTTATTCTTATTAGCTCAATGGTAGAGCATGATACTTCTAATATTTGGATCCAAGTTCGAGTCTTGGATAAGAATTATGCCAGGATAGTTTAATTGGTTAAAACGTTAATTTCATACATTAAGAATGAGAATTCAAATTTCTCTCCCGGTTTATTATGTTATAAGTTAATAGTATAATACCACCAATTTCTAGTTTATTTAGAATTTTAGTATTATGTTAGATGTAATTTTTTTTAATGAAAATCAATTAATTAAATTGTAAGTATTTTAATAATTTTTTAATTCAAAATCAGGCTTTTACACAATAAAGCGGCCATAGGTTAAAGGCAAACTGATCGTCTTCCAAACGAAAGATACCGATTCGATTTCGGTTGGCCGTAAATTAATAAAAATAAATATTTATATTAATTTTATTTTTGATAAAGTCAGCAAAGGGTTACTATAACCAACATAACACATCTAGTCTATTATAATCTTACTTGTATTGTAATGAAGTAATAAGTCTACGTAAACAATAATTATTATTTAAAAGCGGAAACATAACTAAATATATAGGTAATTAAAAGTTTTTTTTTTATAATGTTTTTTTGATTAGGGCTGTTGATTTTGTACTACAAAGATAACAAGAAGAAATACCAGATATTATGGACTCTGATGGAGGCGAATAAATGTTTTAATAGTTTTATCTAAGATGTTTATTTATTTAACATTATTTCAATATTTAGTTTTTATTTCTTTATCTGTTTTCAATTAGCTCTATATTATTTATAAGTACAAAAAGAAAAAAAAAAAAAAGAATTAGTAACTTAATTGGTAAAGGGTCTCCTTGTCGAGGAGATAGATGCCGGATCGAAGCCGGTCTAATTCGTTAAGAAAAGTTGCTATTGGTAAGATATTTGCTAATCGTTATTTTAGGCTCGAACCCTGCAAATTTGACTTGACTAATCCTTTTAATAAATTGCTTTTTGTTATTAAAGATATAGAATCTTTACTTAAAAACATATCTGATAAAGGTTATAATATAAATCAGGGACCTCAATAATGAAGAGGTCAAATTAACAGTATAAATAGTTTTTTAATTTATTTGGATGTAGATTACAGAAAATCATTATATAATTATAGTGAACTTCTTTATTCTAAAGGTAACTTAATTAAAAGTTGAATGAATGAGATCTTAACTAGAAAACATTTTTCATTTAGGAATATACACCAAAATCTAGGTAATGTTAAATGATAATCTATCAGAGTTAAATAGTTTACTTAAATTACATGCTTTTGTAAGTTTACTTTTATAAAATAGTTGACAATTTCATTGTCTCCAAATAGAGTGTATCGCTTTGAATCCCATTGGCCGTAATTATTATCAATGATATTAAAGGGAAAAAAATCATATATATATATATAAAGGAAGAATCGTCAGTGGCAAGACAAAGTATCTACTAAATATTGTGCAAAAAGCACTAGGTGTTCGAATCGCCTTTCTTCCGGGGTCATAGTTTGAGGATAAGACTATGATTTACCACATCGTGATCTTGGATCTAATTTTCGAAAATTCTATATAGATATAAAAATATATCAATGTTACTTTTAATGGAGGATTAAAAGAAATTCGTAAAATTAAACTTAATATGAATAAAGAAAGAAAGAAATATAAAGGAAAAGTTGCCATTGGTAAGGTAAGATATCTGCTAAAATATTGTGTATTTTACACTTGGATGTTCAATTCATCTCTTTTCCGATTAAATATACACATATAAAGAGTATAGTTTAATTGGTAAAATAAGAAGCTTCAAACTTCATGTTTTCAGTTCAAGTCTGAGTGCTCTTGTTATTGATTTTTTAATGTAAAACAATATAGATTTAGTAAATTGTCAATTATTAGATTTTTATAAAGGTTCTTTAACTTAATTGGTAAAGTATACTTTTGATAAGAGTAGGTTTGGCGTTCGAATCGCTGAAGAATCAGTTTATGAGCCGGAATATTTAAGAGAATTGGCTGAGTGGTCTAAAGCGGTAAGCTTGAAACTTATTTGATTATAGTGATCACATTCGTTCGAATCGGATATTCTCTGTCTACGGGTTAGAGCCAGGTTGGTTAGGCACCTCATTTGGGTTGAGGAATTGTTATGTTCGAATCATAATAACCCGATTTTATCATATAAGTTTGCCGGCGTATATGTTAGGCGTTACATATAATAGAAGAAAAAATTTTTTTAATATAAATCATGTTTTTACTGCTTTTGGTGTTAATACCCTTAATAGGTATATTTATCTTATCTGTTGCTTCAACTTATAATATTACAGTATATAATACAAAATTATTAAAAATTATAGCTTTAGCTGTGACAATTATAGATTTAATTATATCTTTAATAATATATATATTGTTTGACTATAGCAATAAACAATTTCAATTTGTTCAAGAACATTATCAGATAAGTTATTTTGATTTTTATCTAGGTATAGATGGTTTGTCTATATATTTTGTATTATTAACAACTATAATAATACCTATTTCAATAATATCTAACTGGAAATCTATAAAGGAAAACACAATAATTTTTTTGATAATAATTTTATTGTTAGAAACATCTTTGTTGATAGTTTTTTTAGTATTGGATATATTATTGTTCTATATTTTTTTTGAAAGTATATTGGCTCCTTTATTTATTTTAATAGGACTTTATGGTTCAAATGAAAAAGTAAGAGCTAGTTTTTATTTTTTCTTATATACATTATTAGGTTCATTATTTATGTTATTATCTATCATAACAATGTTATCTTTAATAGGTTCTGCGGATTTCGATGTACTATCTAAAACAAATTTTTTATACAATACTCAGTTATTCTTATTTTATGGGATATTCATAGCTTTTGCTGTAAAAACACCTACTATTTATTTGAATAGCTGACTATTAAAAGCTCATGTTGAATCACCTTTATCAGGTAGTATAATTTTAGCTGGTATAGTTTTAAAATTAAGCTTATATGGTATTTTTAGATTAATTTTACCTTTATTACCTAAAGCTTTTATATACTATACATACATAGTTTTTTTAATAGGAGTTTTAACTATTGTATATGCAAGTTTAAGTACACTTAGAACTATAGATGTTAAAGAATTAATTGCTTATTCATCTGTATCACATGCAGCTGTATATCTTTTAGGTGTATTTAGCAATACTTTACAAGGTATAGAAGGTGGAATTACTTTAGGACTGGCGCATGGTTTTGTTTCATCAGGTTTATTTATATGTGCTGGAGGTGTGTTATATGATAGATCATCCACAAGATTAATAACATACTACAGAGGTATTGCTCAAATAATGCCTTTGTTTTCTATATTATTTTTTATTCTATCTTTAGGTAATTGTGGTGTACCGTTAACTTTAAATTTTTTAGGAGAGTTTATGTCTTTATATGGTGTTTTTGAGAGATTGTCTTTAGCAGGAGTACTGGCATCTCTTTCAATTATATTTTCTGCAGCATATACTATATTTATGTTCAATAGAATAGCTTTTGCTGGATCGTTTTTTGTTCATTTTTGAGAGAATTATATACCGGATTTAAATAAACGGGAATTTAATATTCTTTTATCTTTAGTTTTATTTACTATAATTTTTGGTATATATCCTGCTGTTATACTCGATGGTCTCCATTATTCTACTTATTCTGTTTTATTTACATTCAATATTTTAATATAAACTTATATAAAAATTTAACTATTTTTTAATAAAAAACAGTGTTTACTGTTATTAATATCTTTAACAAATTATTAAGGCCTAATTTTTATTTAGGAGACAAGAATTAATTAAAAAATGTTATTAACTTTTCTTTTATTATTACTTTTTTCAAATGGTCTAACAATAAGGCCTGATACATCAATTTTATATTCTAGAATAGGTTTGTTAATAATTTTTTATAGTATAATATCTTCAATGTCAAGTTTTTATATAACTTATTTACAAAAAGGAATTGGTTTGTATAATGGACTATTTAATATCACACCTATAACACATAGTTTCCAGATTTTTATATTATTGGTGTCAGGTATAATATTGTTAATGACAGGATTTTATCCAAGAAAAAAACATAAAGGTGATTCAACGTCTATAATAAATATATTTACAAAGAGAGTAAAACAATATACAAGTATTATAAACAAAGTCTCAGAACAATTTACTATAATAGAATATGCTTTAATAATAATATTTGTAATAACAGGTGCAACACTTTTATTAGCATCAGGTGACTTAGGTTCCATATATTTATGTATAGAATTACAGAGTTTTAGCTTATATATAATATGCGCCATGCATAGAAATTCTGAGTCATCCACAGGATCTGCTCTTACATATTTTTTATTGGGAGGATTGTCTTCATGTTTTATTTTACTAGGAATTGCATTAATATATGCTAATTCAGGCCTAACGAATTTAGATGGTATGTATTCTATAATTTCAGATTCTGAAAAATATTTAAATTTTTCTACATGATATATGCATACTTATATATTTTATTCTTTCCTTTTAATATCTGTCGGGCTTTTATTTAAAATAGCTGCCGCTCCATTCCATTGATGATCTCCTGATGTATATGATGGAGTACCAACTATAGTTACAACTTTTATAGCAATATTAGGTAAAATATCTATATTAGTACTTTTCCTGGAGTTATCTTATTATACTAGTACACTTATATATTCAATGATACAATTATACTCATGAACTATAAGTTTATCTATAAGTTGTTTTTTTTCTCTTATAATAGGTACTGTTTTAGGTTTAACACAGATAAGAATAAAAAGATTATTAGCTTATAGTACAATATCTCATATAGGTTTTATATTGTTAGCCTTAATAGTTCATAATATAGAAGCATATCAAGCCTATGTATTTTATATAATGCAATATATTTTAGCAAATTTAAATGCATTTCTTATTATAATTGGTATAGGTTTTAGCTTATATTTATATCACACAAATATATCAGAGAATAATAATTTATCCGAAAAAAATAATTCTCCTATACAGCTAATTAGCCAGTTAAAGGGATATTTTTCCATTAATCCTATATTAGCCCTATGCCTAATTGTTACTATGTTTTCATTCATAGGTTTACCACCTTTAGTTGGATTTTTTGGAAAACAGATGGTCCTAATTAGTGCTTTAGATAATAATAATACTGTGTTAGTTATAGTTGCAATATTAACTAGTGTTATAGGTGCTGTTTATTATTTATTTATAATAAAGACTATATATTTCGATAAAACGGATTATAAAAAATCTTATATGTTTGTAGAAGTTTCACTTTCAAATTATTTATCTATTAGTATAGCAATTCTAACACTAATAGTATCATTTTTTATATTAGTTCCTAATGAACCCTTAAACTTATGTAGTTTATTAGCTAGCTCTTTAAGTGAAAGTATAGATTTTGATTACAATGTGAAATAATTATATAAAAACTTTATCTATTATATTAATAAGTATATTTGTAATATATTATAACAAAATTTATCATTAAAAGTGTAACTAATATAACGGTTAAAAATATGACTAATTTGATTAGAAGTAAATTCCAAGCTCATCCTTTTCATTTAGTATCACCTTCTCCTTGACCTTTAAATACAAGTTTGTGTTTATTAGCTACTACTTTTAGTGCAGTATTAAGTTTTCAAGGTTTTGTAAAAGGTATTAATTTATTAATTATATCTCTTATAAGTGTTGTTTATTGTATGTCTCTTTGATTTAGAGATGTAATATCAGAAGGTACTTATTTAGGTAATCATACATTAGCAGTGCAACGCGGTTTAAGTATGGGAGTAGGTTTATTTATAGTATCAGAGGCATTATTTTTTCTAGCTATTTTTTGAGCTTTTTTTCATAGTGCTTTATCTCCTACAATAGAATTAGGAGCAAAATGACCACCTATGGGAATACAAGCAATTAATCCTTTTGAATTGCCTTTGTTGAATACTATAATTTTATTATCATCAGGAGTTACAGTAACATATGCACATCATTCTTTAATACAAGGTAATAGAAGTGGAGCATTATATGGATTAATTTATACTATTATATTAGCTATAATATTTACAGCACTTCAAGGTATAGAATATACAGTATCTTCTTTTACTATATCAGATGGTACTTATACATCTTGTTTTTATTTTGGTACTGGTTTCCATGGTCTGCATGTTATGATAGGTACTGCCTTTTTAACAGTAGGTTTATGACGTGTACTGGCCTATCATTTAACTGAAAATCATCATCTAGGTTTAGAATCAGCTATTTTATATTGACATTTCGTAGATGTAGTTTGATTATTTTTATATATATCTGTTTATTATTGAGGATCTTAAATTTTACTAGTTAACATAAATTTAGTTCGCTTTACATAATTTTTCAAAATAAATTTTTGTAATAAAAATTCTTTTCTTAAACAAACAAAAAATAAATAAACTAAAAAAATGAATATTATAAAATATAGTTACATGACAGGCTCCTTTTATAAGTCATATTTATACATAAACACTTATATAGATTATTATGTATCCATGAAAAATAAACTAGTTATAAACTATGACAACCCCGAGCCCTGAGGTTTATTCTTTCAAGATAATGCTACTCCTCAAATGGAAGCATTAGAAGAACTTCATAATAATATAATGTTCTATTTAGCAATAATCATGTTTTCAGTGACCTGAATATTTATATCTATAATATTAAATTATACTAAATCTCGCATATCTAATAAGTATATGAATCATGGTACATTAGTAGAATTAATTTGGACTATTACACCTGCTTTAATTTTGATATTAATAGCTTTTCCTTCTTTTAAATTACTTTATTTAATGGATGAAGTTATAGATCCATCTTTAGTAATATATGGTGAAGGCCATCAATGATACTGAAGTTATCAGTATCCTGATTTTACAAATAATGATGAAGAATACGTAGAGTTTGACTCTTACATAATACCTGAAAGTGATCTAGAATTAGGAAAATTAAGAATGTTAGAAGTAGATAATAGAGTAATTATACCAGAATTAACACATACACGGTTTGTAGTAGCTGGGGCAGATGTTATACATTCATATGCTTGTCCAGCATTAGGTATAAAATGTGATGCTCTCCCTGGAAGATTAAACCAATCGTCTGTATATTTAAATAGAGAGGGTACTTATTTTGGTCAATGTTCAGAAATATGTGGTATATTGCATAGTTCTATGCCTATATCAATACAATCAGTTAAATTAGGTAAATTCTTATACTGATTATATGATCAAATAGGAACTTAATTTAATATTTTATATTTACCTGGCTTTTTTAATATTAGATATAATATGTATTTTTTAGGTAAATACATAATATAAATAAAAATAGATTGTAAACTTTCCATATAAACGTTTATAAGTCTAAAATCATTAATATATATTATATAAGAGTAAAAAAATTAATAAAAATGTTAAACATACAATCACTTATTGCAATAGTAGAAGTATTACTTGTAGTGGTACCCGCTTTATTAAGTGTGGCATTTGTAACAATAGCAGAAAGAAAAACAATGTCAAGTATGCAACGAAGATTAGGTCCTAATATTGTAGGATATTATGGTTTATTACAAGCGTTTGCTGATGCCTTGAAATTATTATTAAAGGAATACGTAGGACCAACGCAAGCTAATTTGATTTTATTTTTTCTTGGTCCTATAATAACTTTAATATTTTCATTACTTGGTTATGCAGTAATACCTTATGGTCCTGGTCTTACTATAGGAGACTTAAATTTGGGTATATTATATATGTTAGTAGTATCTTCCTTATCTACATATGGTATCTTATTAGCAGGTTGATCAGCTAATTCAAAATATGCTTTTCTGGGTTCATTAAGAAGCACTGCTCAATTAATTAGTTACGAATTAATCTTAAGTTCCGCCATATTAGTAGTTGTTTTATTAACAGGTAATTTAAATTTAACTATTAATGTAGAAGCACAGAAAGTAGTTTTTTTCATTTTACCTTTATTACCTGTATTTATTATATTTTTTATAGGATGTATTGCAGAAACTAATAGGGCTCCTTTTGATTTAGCAGAGGCTGAATCAGAACTAGTTAGTGGTTTTATGACAGAACATTCAGCTGTTATATTTATATTCTTTTTTTTAGCTGAATATGCTAGTATAGTTTTGATATGTATATTTACTAGTATTTTATTTTTGGGTGGTTATTTAAATCTTTTTTCATTTGACTTTTTAGTAAATATATTTTATATTTTTAATATAGATTTTTTTAAGTCTTTTTTTAGTGAAATAAATGTTAGTTTTTTTAGTATACTATTAGAAGGGCTAATATCTAGTTTAATGTTAGGATTAAAATCTTGTTTGATGATTTTTATTTTTATTTGAGCTAGGGCATCATTACCAAGAATTCGTTTTGATCAACTAATGTCTTATTGTTGAACTGTATTACTACCTATCATAATTGCACTTATTATAGTAATACCTTGTGTAGTATATACTTTATCTTTACTTCCTGCTAATTTTTATTTAATATAAAGATCTCATCTCATTTAATTATTTTATATAATTTAAAGTATAATTTACCTTATTATAACCCATTTAGGGACTGATATATATAAGATAGTATTAGAATTATAAATATATGCCTCAGTTAGTGCCATTTTTTTTCGTTAATCAAGTTATATTTAACTTTTCTTTACTTTTATTTATAATATATATGTTTACTAAATATATTTTACCCAGATTCGTTCGTTTATTAAAAGCTCGTTTACATCTAAACACTTTATAATACAAATTTATTATATCAGAATATTTCGCTTTAATTAAAATGCAAAAATCTATGATACTTTTTAAAGCACAAATCAGGCAAGTTATAATGTAAATTTCTATTATAAAGTTTAAAGGAGTAAGTAGTAAATGGTTTACCATTGGACTGCAAATCTTTATGAAGAGGTTCGATTCCTCCTTACTCCTTGTTTAATTATGGTTTAAAATAAAAATAATTAAACAAAAAAATAAAAATTTATTTTTTCTTTTTATTATTTTATTCATAATATAATCTATAATATATAATGAAATTTTCACTAATCTTGTTTTTAATAGGAATCTTGGGTTTTGTTTTAAACAGGAAAAATATAATATTAATGCTTATTTCAATAGAAATAATGTTATTATCTATAACACTTTTAATATTAATAAGTTCACTGGGCTTTGATGATATATTAGGTCAAACTTTCTCTATATATATAATAGCTATAGCCGGAGCAGAATCTGCAATAGGTTTAGGTATACTAGTAGCTTTTTATAGATTAAGAGGAAGTATAGCAATAGAATATAAGTAATGTATCTAGCTTTAATAGTGTTACCTATATTAGGATCAATAATATCCGGGTTTTTTGGTAGAAAAGTCGGAGTTAGCGGATCACAATTAATAACATGTACTTGTGTAGTAATAACAACATTATTATCAATAATCGCTTTTATAGAAGTAGGATTAAATAACGTACCCGTTACAATAAATCTTTTTAGATGAGTAGATGCAGAAACTCTAGATATATCCTGAGGGTTCAATTTTGACTCATTAACAGTTTCTATGTTAATACCTGTCTTAATCGTATCCTCTTTAGTACATATATATTCTATAGGGTATATGAGTCATGATCCACATAATCAAAGATTTTTTAGTTATTTGAGTTTATTTACTTTTATGATGATTATACTTGTGACAGCAAATAACTTTCTGTTAATGTTTGTCGGTTGAGAAGGTGTGGGAATATGTTCGTATCTTTTAGTAAGTTTTTGATTTACTAGAATAGCAGCAAATCAAAGTTCTATGGCTGCTTTTCTAACAAATAGAGTAGGTGATTGTTTTTTAACAATAGGTATGTTTGCAATATTATGATCATTTGGTAATATAGACTATTATACAGTATTTTCCCTGTCCCCATTTTTTAACGAAAATATTATTACTATCATTGGTATATGTTTATTAATAGGTGCTATGGCTAAAAGTTCTCAAGTGGGTTTACATGTTTGATTACCTATGGCCATGGAAGGACCTACACCAGTTTCTGCATTAATACATGCAGCTACTATGGTAACTGCAGGTGTATATTTATTAATGCGTACATCACCTTTAATAGAATATAGTTCTACTGTTTTAATACTTTGTCTATGAGTAGGTGCTATTACAACAGTATTTAGTTCTCTTATTGGTTTATTTCAACAAGATATAAAAAAAGTTATAGCTTATTCTACTATGAGTCAATTAGGTATGATGGTAATAGCTGCAGGTTTATCTTCTTATAATATAGCATTATTTCATTTAATTAATCATGCTTTTTATAAGGGTTTGCTATTTTTAGGCGCAGGTGCGGTAATACATGCAGTAGCTGATAATCAAGATTTTAGAAAATACGGTGGTTTAGTAGCTTATTTACCCTTAACATATTCGGTAATGCTAATAGCTTCTCTTAGCTTAGCAGCTATACCGTTTATGACAGGATTCTACTCAAAAGACTTTATTCTAGAATCAGTTTATGGTCAATATCACTTATCTAGTATAATAGTTTATTTTATAGCTACTATAGGTGCTATGTTTACTACTTTATATTCAGTTAAAATTTTATATTTAACTTTTTTAACTAATCCTAATGGACCTTTAGTAAATTATAAACAAGCTAATGCTGCCCATGAAGGAGATATATTTATGAGCATGCCTTTAATAATATTAGCTTTATTTTCTATATTTTTTGGTTATATAACTAAAGATATATTTATAGGCTTAGGTTCTAGTTTTTTTTCTGACAATGGTCTATTCATCCATCCTTTACACGAAATTACATTAGATACAGAATTTGCTGTACCTACTGTATTTAAACTACTTCCTTTATTTTTTACCATAATATTAAGTATAATATCGATAATATTCACCGAATTTTATCCTAAATTGCTTATTAAATTTAAATTATCTACTATTGGTTATAATATCTTTAGTTTTTTTAATCAAAGATTTTTAATAGAATTTTTTTATAACAGATATATTAGTGGTATTATACTTAAATTAGGAGGTCAAGCTACTAAAGTAATGGATAAAGGTTCAATCGAATTATTTGGACCTTATGGTTTAGAAAAAAGACTGACGGACATAAGTAAACTTATAGGTAAATTAAGTACGGGTATAGTTACTTCTTATGCTTTATATATTTTAATAGGTTTAATTTTTTATATTTCTATTTTATATTATGGTAAAACTTTAGATAATTATTTAGAACTATTGTTGATATTATTCGCTTTCATAAATGTTAAAACATAATTTAAATTATATTACTAATAGATAAATATTAATAAAGTTAAACATTTAAATTTAATTAGATTAGTTTCATATTTTAATTTAACTGTTAATAATCAAGAATTATTAAAAATAAACACAATGTAAGGTAATAATATATATATTATTACTTAAAAAATAAAAATCTAAAATAGGATTTAAAAGTTAAAATAAATAACATATATATATATATATATATACATAGATGAGAATATTGAAAAGTCATCCATTATTAAAAATGGTAAATTCATATGTAGTAGATTCACCAACACCGTCTAATATAAGTTATCTTTGAAATTTTGGTTCGTTACTGGCACTTTGTTTAGTAATACAAATAATAACAGGTGTAACATTAGGTATGCATTATACACCTAATGTGTTAGAAGCATTTGATTCAGTGGAACACATAATGAGAGATGTAAATAACGGATGACTAGTACGTTACTTACATTCAAATACTGCATCAGCTTTTTTTTTCATAGTATATCTACATATAGGTAGAGGTTTATATTACGGATCTTATAAAGCACCAAGAACATTAGTATGAACAATAGGAACTATTATATTTGTATTAATGATGGCAACAGCTTTCCTGGGTTATGTACTTCCTTATGGTCAAATGTCTTTATGAGGTGCAACTGTTATTACTAATCTAATGAGTGCTATACCTTGAGTAGGACAAGATATAGTAGAATTTATATGAGGAGGTTTTAGTGTTAATAATGCTACTTTAAACAGATTTTTTTCTTTACATTATGTTCTACCGTTTGTTTTAGCGGCCTTAGCTTTAATGCATTTAATTGCATTACATGATTCGTCAGGATCTGGTAATCCTTTAGGAGTATCGGCTAATTACGATAGATTACCTTTTTCTCCATACTTTATATTTAAAGATTTGATTACAATATTTATCTTTATAGTAGTTTTATCGGTATTTGTATTTTTCATGCCTAACATTTTAGGTGATAGTGAAAATTATGTTATGGCTAATCCTATGCAAACACCACCCGCTATAGTACCTGAATGATATTTGTTACCATTTTATGCTATATTAAGATCCATACCTAATAAATTATTAGGTGTAATTGCTATGTTTTCTGCTATACTAGCATTATTATCTATGCCATTTACTGATTTATCTAAATTAAGAGGTATACAATTCAGACCTATAAGTAAAATAGCCTTTTTTATATTTGTGGCTAATTTTTTAATTTTAATGCAATTAGGAGCTAAACATGTAGAATCGCCATTTATAGAGTTTGGTCAGATTTCTACAACTCTATATTTTGCTCATTTTTTAATTATTGTGCCTGTTGTTACATTATTAGAAAATAGTTTAATAGATTTGGCTACAAAAACAAAAAATAATATACTTTAATGTAACCCTGATAAATCTAAGATATTTTTACTTTTTATAAAAAAGTATAATTAGTTTTATGTAAACATGAAATTTCTTTTTTTACATATTTGCTTTATAAACTCTTTTATATACATATATTAATCGTCAGTTATTTATAGCTAAGTTATTATGTATTTATATATATATATATATATATTTTTTACTTAGACTATTAATTATTGTATATTAATTATCCTAAATTTACACTATATTTTACTTTTTGATTTACATTTTATCCTTTAATTTATATATATATACTATGACAAGTTTAACATTTTTTTTTATATTTATACCTATATTAGCGTTAATATTATTAACAATTAATATTATATTATCCACACACAATCCTTATCAAGAAAAAAATAGTGCGTTTGAATGTGGATTTCATTCTTTTTTAGGTCAAAATAGAACACAATTTAGTATTTCTTTCTTTATCTTTGCATTATTATTTCTATTATTTGATTTAGAAATATTATTAGTATATCCATACATAGTAAGTGCATATTCTAATGGTATATATGGTTTAATAATTATGCTGATATTCTTTTTTATATTAACATTGGGTTTTGTATTTGAGTTAGGTAAAAATGCACTTAAAATAGATAGTAGACAAGTAGATAGTTTTCAGATCAAAAATTGAAAACAAATTGTTTTTGTAGATAATTAAATTAAAAGTTTATAGTATACATTTGTGTAAATTATACAAGAAATTTTTAATTTAATTTTTTAAGTAGTTAAAAACAACTACTATTAATATTGTTATTAATAAATCGAACACTTTATGTCCTGTATAAAAAGTATAAGGATTATGATATTTCTTAAAATATATTTTAAGGTAAGTATAAAAAGAGACTATTATGAATAAATTGCTATAAACCAAAGTAAAACTAAATTGAAACATACTAAGAAAAATCTTGTATTAAACAAAGTGAACTGAAATATCTAAGTAACTTTAGGAAAATAAATCAAACGAGATTCTACTATTAATGTGAACTAAAGTAGAATAGCTTCTAAGTAAAATGGTATATCTGTTTGAATAAAGGGGAACCTTCCTCTAAAGCTAAATATGGTATTATAAGCGATAGTGAATAGTTCCGTGAGGGAATTTATTTAATAGTAGTTTTATAAGCAGCTTGAGTAAGATTTTAATAAATAATAAAAGCGTACCTTTTGCATAATGGGTCAGCAAGTTAATATTAGATGCGAGCAGTAATTATTACTGCCTAGATAAAGCGATTATGAAAAAATGAATAAGTATCTAAAATTAGACCCGGAGACTAGTGATCTTACTATTATCAGGATTATAAAAGTCCGAACGGGTTGTCGTTGTATAGACATCCGAGGAATAATGGTAAGTTAGTGAAAGACAAAACTGACTAGTTTAGCTGGTTTTCCGCGAAACCTATATAAGTAGGTAATTTAATTAACATCTTAGCAGGTACAGAACTGTGATCTCGAACGATTTATGGTTTAAACTTTATTTTGTATATATCGGGGAATCGTGAAGATTTTATCGGAGAGTATTTGCACTCGGAAGGGTTAAGATGAATATTAAATAATCGGACATAGTACGATAAGGTTGTATGTCTAAAGGGAAACAGCCCTGAACAAGAGTTAATAAGGTTCCAAAATTATTATTAAGTGAAATAAAGGATGTGTCCCCAAATACAATCAGGAAATAGGCTTAGAAGCGGTCATTTTTTAAAGATCTCGTAACAGAGCACTGATTAATATAATAGGAGACCACACCGAAAATTTAACGGATCTAAATAATATACCGAAACCTTGTCCATATATAAATATATTGGTATACACTTAATATAAGATATATGGAGTAGCGGAACATTGAATAGATCAATGATTTATTCTTTATAAGAATAAAAAAAAATTAGATAATTCAAGTGATAATGCTGATATGAGTAACGAAAAAGAAATTAAAAATTGCTCGCCTAAAGCTTATGGTATATGATTAAATTTACGGTCTCTAAGAAAAAGTTAAAACAAATTTCGATGAGGTAATTCTAAAGTTGTAGACAAAACTAAATTAAAGTGAAATTAGTTCAGGAAAATCAACTAAAGGCACATATAAGAATCAATAAACTAAAAAGATGAGAGTTTTATATGAGGTAAAAACCGTACCTAAATACTACCACAAGTAAGCTAGTAGAGAATACGAAGGCGTTTGAGTAATCAATCATTAAGGAACTCGGCAAATTGACTCACGTAACTTTGGGATAAGGTGGGCCATTTTTATTTGATTATTTAAATAATCACTTTAAAAAGAGGAAGCATGGAATAGTGTTGTACGACTGTTTAATTAAAACAAAGCACTCTGCTAAGATATTAATCGATATATTGAGTGTGATGTCTGCCCTGTGTCGGCTGGGTAACGGATTTGCTTAGCTTTTATAAGTTAGGTCTTGAAGGAAACCCCGATAAACGGCGGCCTTACCTATGAGGGTCCTAAGGTAGCGGAATACCCTGGCCGTTAAATGCGGTCTTGCATGAATGATGTAACGATACAACAGCTGTCTTGATGATTGGCTCAGTGAAATTGGAATAACTGTGCAGATACAGTTTACCTCTAGATAGACGAGAAGACCCTATGCAGCTTTACTGTTACTAATTTAGGCTGTAATATAAGAATTTCCAGTGTATAAGGTTGTTA
>Ga0209238_1000084_pt1 | contig 28637 bp, 24 predicted proteins | sample GraSoi013_1_20cm_FD_185823 | JGI IMG/M metagenome (GOLD analysis project Ga0209238, IMG submission 185823) | Grasslands soil microbial communities from the Angelo Coastal Reserve, California, USA - Sample 10_02_2013_1_20cm (SPAdes) (version 2) | ecosystem: Environmental > Terrestrial > Soil >...
GCGGGTGCTACGGAAGCCGGAATGGCCCCTGCAACCTGATGCCGTGCGGCCCATCGAACACCAAGCGTGGCGGCGATGAGCAATCCCGCCGTGAGAACGGACAACGCGGCCGAGCGCCCCAATGGCAACCGTGACTTCGGCGCATCAGTTTGAGGCGCCTCGATGGGGACGACGGGAATCGGCGAGTCGGCGGCGCGTGCGGAACCCTCCGGTATTGGCGTCGGCAGATTCGGTAGCAGTGCCCCCTCGGTGACCCGAGAGACCGAGGCGATCAGCCGATAGCCCCGGCTGCGTACGCCCGTAATGTACCGGGGCTCGCGGGAGTCATCGCCGAGCGCCTCGCGGAGCAGATTGACGCGCTTGTTTACCGTCTCCGGGCTGACCACAAGGCCGGGCCAAACCTGCGTCATCAAAGACTCGTTGCTGAGCACATTCGGCGCAGCGCGAACTAATGCCACGAGAAGTTGGAACGACAGATTGGGCAAGGCGATGTCGCTTCCCGCGCGAGTGACGCGTTGCTGCCCGACATCAAGGTACAGGTCGCCGACAATGAATGCGGCTGCAGTGGTTTCGAGCGAATGGTCTGAGACTGGATTCATCGTGAGGAGCAGAATTTCATAGAATTGTCGTAGCGGGCGGGCAACGTCTCCGCGTGGCAGCCGCGTCATGCATAGCCTTCGCCGCCACGGTCCCGGCCTTCCGGCGCCATGGCCACCCTGCGGGGCGCGGAACCGGGTTCCGGCCTCGAAATAGGCTGGAAGATTGCGCTTTGCTAGACAACATTGTAAAGAATGTCTCGAAGCATGGTTGTGCAGAATCGATAGGATTTTGCAGGGATTCCAGCGAGGAGGAATATGGCGAAGGCACTGAATGTGCGGGAGTGGGGCTCCCTTGGTTAGGCAGTTCGGTGGGACCCCAAAGTGGCCGTCAAACGCCACCAGTTGCTTGACGTGATTCAGAAGGCGTCGGACACCGGAATCCGTCGGATTCTTCAGCGACGATCGTCCGAGTGTCGGTAACGGTCTCCAAGGGCACCACAATTTCGGCGAGAGGGGGCCTCGCTGTGGACGTTGCCTGGGAGTGGATCTTCTTACGATCGTAACCGGCTGGCCAACTCACCTTCCACCTTCCCGGCGTGCTTGGTGTTGGTGCGGTAGGCAGCAATGGGCGCCCTGAAGGCTGAGGATCAAAGGATCGGAGGCGGCTGCTACGCCCGTAGAAGGAGCCGCCGCGGTCCCCGCTCTTGGCGGAGATTTCGCCGACGACATGAGTCTCAGGGGTCTGCTCGTGGCGCTTCGGCCCGCGTCATCGGGCGAGAGTGAGTAGAATCGTCCTGTGTGATTGGTCTGACTCAAGCGTCAGAACTACCCGTCCGAAGAACGAATTCGCTACCAATAAACGACTTTATGAATGTACTGTAAATACTTGATTAGACTGCCAGGAAGAGGACTCGAACCTCGCTACAAGAATCCTCTCGAAGCAAATCCTTATCGCGGTGGGATTTTTTGAGTTACCCAGAAAGTTACCCACGGCAATGGCGCGCTGGGGTGGGACCGCTTGGTACAGCGGTCTCGCGAATGGCCGCTGTCAGCGAGCGGGGCGGCACCGCGGAGTTCGCCTCACGCCTCATCAGGCGGCGCGAGACCCTCCGCCGCCAAGTGTCGCAGAGCAGCCGCTCCATCGGCTCCACACTCGGCGTTCTTGCGCTCGCTCGATCCGCTGCTGATCCGGGCGATGGCGGGACGTATAGTAACCCCATAGCCAAACATCAACCGCTGTCGCGTACAATCCGTTTCTTCGCAGCCAGCATCTGCCCTCAAATTCCAAACCGGAGACTGCACAGATGCGCACCGCTTACGCGCTGCTCGCCGCGATCGCTCTGTTCCCCTTCTCGGTTTCCGCTGCACCTCCCGGGGACCTTCGCACACTGGCTCACCATGCCTATGAGTGGTACGACGAGGCCTATCCCGTCGCGGCCAGCAGTCTGGGGGATCACCGCTTCGACGCGCGCCTCACCGACTACCGAATGAGCGAGGTGGTTCGGCGCCGCCAGCACGTCAGCGACCTGCTCGTGCAAGTTCGCGAACTCCTAACCGACGGGTGGAGCAAGGACGACCGCATCGATCGCGTACTCTTTGAATCGCAACTCGCCTCGATGGACTTCTTCGGCCGGAGGCTCAATCCCGAGGCCTCGAATCCGCAGCTGTACGTCGACGAGTGTTCGATCTCGATCTTCACTCTGTTGCAGAAAGAGTATGCGCCTCATCGCACACGCGCGCTCGCGGCGATGAGCCGCCTCGAGCAGATGCCCGCGCTCCTCGAGACCGCGCGCACGAACCTGACGGAGCCGATCAAGCTCTATGCGTCGCTCGCGATCGAGTCTGCCCGCGGCGGCGATGACTTGTACACCGTGAGCCTGGTGACGCTTACAGACGGTCTCTCGCGGGCCGAACGCGCCCGTTTGGTCAAGGCGCAGGACGGAGCGGTCAAGGCGTTACACGACTTCGCCGATTGGCTCGAGACCGGCCTTCCCAAGATGCCGGACTGGCGACCGATGGGTGAGGCGAGCTACAACTATCTCCTGAAGCGCGTCCTGCTGCTGCCGTTCGATGCCCACGACGTGGCGCATCTCGGCGAGATCGAACTCGCGCGCTACCGCGCCCTCGAGGCGATGCTCAAGGATCCGAGCCTCGCCTCCCCCGACCCGGCGCGGGCGAAACACATACCGAAGGACGAGGCGGAGTTCCTCGCCGCTTACGAGTCGCGCCTCAAGGAGATCGTCGAGTTCTTGCGAGCCAATCGGCTGGTCACGATCCCGGAGTACATGGGGCCCTTTCAAATTCGTCAGCTTCCTGAAGCATTCAAGCCGACGAGCCCCGGCGGTTTCATGAATCCACCGGGCGTCTACGACCAGGATCCCGGCGGCTTCTACTACATCCCGACGTATAACCCCAAGAGCGGCAACTTCTACATCCGCGCGGCCATCGAGGATCCGCGTCCGATCCTAGGCCACGAGGGCATTCCCGGACACTTCCTGCAGATTTCCATCGCGAATCACGTATCGAGCGAGATCCGGCGCATGCAGAGCGACAGCGTCTTCGCGGAAGGCTGGGCGCTCTACGGAGAAGAGATGCTGATGCGTGAAGGGTTGTATCCGGATAACTCGGCAGCTCAGGGCCAGATTCTCAGGCTCAGCCGTTATCGTGCTGCGCGCATCGGAGTCGACGTCAACCTGCACACCGGTCGATGGAGCTTCGAGCAGGCAGTGAAGTACTTCATGGAAGCCGGTGGTCTCGACCGCGAAGCGGCCGCGGGCGAGGCGGCGGGTGCGGCGTCCAGTCCCTCGCAGAAGATCTCATACATCACGGGCAAGTGGCAGATCATGAGGCTGCTAGGTCGCTATCGGGATAGGGAAGGAGCAAACTTCCGCCTCGGCGCATTTCACGATGAGCTGATCAGCTACGGAACCTTGCCGCTCTCGGTTATCGAATGGCTGATGTTCGATGACGAGAGTTCCGTGCGCGAGACGATCAAGTAGCGCGGCACGCCAGGTCCTCAATCGGCCTCACTGGGCTCGAGGGACATCACGGGGCGATACGCAGATCCGTGCTTCCAGGCGCTCTCGCGAGACTTACCGGCTGTCGATGAATGGCGGCTCCTCGCCCGGACCCGGCCTGTCGCAGTGAACCGCCGGTGTTGGCCGGACCCAGCCTGTGAGAGCGAACTGCCGGTGTTGACCCCCAATTGACGGTCACTCGTGTCTCCTTTCTGGCAACGATTCCTGCGTTGGACCGCCGATCGTCATGTCTGCGCTTCGCGCGGCACAATCCTCACCGTGGCCGAGCGTGCTCGTCTGCTGATCGTTGGACTCAAGTACTGGCTACGACGGTACTTCGCTCGGTACGCTTCGTCGATGCGGTCGCTGGTGGGGCCGTCGCCAGGCTCGAAGGCAACGTCCTTTGTCATCCCGGCGGCGATGATTCGCCCCGCCTTCTGCTGAACGGCCGCCTGATACCAACGGGACTTCTGCCCGTTGTATCCACGCACGTAGAGGGCGTCATCAACTGCGACGGACGAAATCCATGTCGGGGTGCCGTACGTCTCACCGTCTTCGCGAAGTGGCGCAATGTGCAGGTCATCGGTCGCTGCGATCTTGCGCAGTTCCTCTTTCGGCCATGCTTTCACCGTTTGATCGCCTCTACGGACGCAGCAGCGTCTTGATAGCTCGACGCTCATCCATCGCTCGATACCCTTCCGCGACTTGATCGAGCGGCAGTGTCAAATCGAACACCTTGCCCGGATTGATCTTTCCGTCGTAGACGAGTTCGATCAGGTTTGGCAGGAAACGGCGCACTGGAGCGGGTCCACCGTGGAGGTGCACGTGCGAGAAAAACATTTGTTCACCATCGAGCTGGACACCATGCGGAACGCCCACGTAACTGATGTAGCCGCCGCGACGCGTCGAACGAACGGCTTGCAACATCGATTGCTGCGTCCCGACGCACTCCATGACAGCGTCGGCGCCGATGCCTTTGGTCATGTCCTTGATTCGCTCCACGCCTTCATCGCCGCGCTCCGGCACGATGTCTGTTGCGCCGAATTCGCGGGCGAGTGTTTGGCGCGACTCATGCCGGCTCATAGCAATGATGCGTTCGGCGCCCATAAGCTTCGCGGACAGCACGGCCAGCAGGCCCACTGCGCCGTCACCCACGACGGCGACGCTCATGCCCGGCTTCACTCGCGCTGCATCGGCAGCAAACCAACCGGTTCCCATGACATCGGAGAGTGCAAGTAAACTCGGAATCAGTTGCTCCGTCGGGACATCGCGCGTGCCGACGAGCGTGCCATCCGCCAGCGGTAGTCGCAGAAGTGGTGCCTGTGCGCCGCCGATGAGCTCGGCCTGCTGACAGGACGACTGGTAGCCGGCGCGGCAAATAGGGCACGTGTTATCGGACGCGAAGAACGATCCGATTACGAACTGCCCGGGTTTGATGCCGCGCACCGCGCTGCCGACGTCTTCGACGATACCGCAGTACTCGTGTCCCATCGGCGTGGGTCTGGCAGTGGGATTGATGCCGCGATACGGCCACAAGTCGGATCCACACACGCACGTTGCTGACAGCCGAATGATTGCATCGGTCGGCTTGAGGATCTTCGGGGCGTCGCGCTCCTCGAAACGGACGTCGCGGGGCCCGTAAAGAACGGCTCCTCGCATAATCTATCTCCTCGTCTGCCGTGGAGCTCGCCACCAGAGTGGCGGCGAGCTCGTCTCACAGGAAAGGTTCATGCAAGTCATCGGTGTTCGCGATCTTGCGAAGCTCATCTTTCCACCATTCCGTGTGCGTCACCTCTCCATCCCCGTGCTGGCCTGGTATTGCTCGTCGGTGACTTTCTCCATCCACTCGACGAACTTTCCGTTGAGCCCCTCCTGGATCGCGATGTGGGTCATCGCAGTGGTGGGAGTGGCGCCATGCCAGTGCCTGTGATTCGGCGGACACCAGATCACATCCCCCGGTCGGATTTCGACAATCGGTCCCCCCTCGCACTGGGTCCATCCGCAGCCAGCCGCGACAATCAACGTCTGGCCGAGCGGATGAGTGTGCCACGCGGTGCGCGCGCCTGGCTCAAAGGTGACGCTCGCGCACGAGACGCGTGCCGGTTCCGGTGCCGTGTTCAGGGGATCAATCCGAACCGTTCCGGTGAAGAAGTCTGCGGGCCCCTCTTGCGAAGCCTGTGATCCGGCTCGTTTCACTATCATCGGGGTCTCCTCATGCTGGTCAGTAAGTCTCCTCAATCGTCGCGCTTTGGACGTGCAACTTCTATTTGGGTGCACCTTAGGCATTACAGAAGTCAACCATCTCCTGAGTTTCTCGGATGCTATCGTCAGCAAACGAAAGCGTTCTGATGAATGCTCCGACCACGAAGGAGGACAACAGCCACGATATGGCGCTGAATGAGAAGACTCCGATTGAACCGTCCAAGTCGAATGCGGCCCCGCCTGCCATCGCGCCTACCGCCGCAGAGAGCTGAATCGCGGCAACAAATATTCCGCCCGCGGTTTCGGCATGCTCCGGTACTTTGCGCGCCACCCACGCCGACCAGATGACGGGAACGGGGCCGACAACGGCACCCCACGAGAAGATAAGTGTGGTCGTCGCGAGGGCTGATCCTCCAAACGCCAAAACGCCGAGACCCGTTGCAAACAGCGCAAGCGGCAGGAGGATCTGGGCTCGGTAAAAGTGATGCTTGATCAGCATTCCCGCGAATGAGGTACCAATAAAATTGGCAACACCAAAGGTCAGGAGAATGGCCGACAAGGCGTTTGGCCCCACTCGCGTCGTCTGCTCGAGGAAGGGCCGTAGATAGGTGAATGCCGCGAAATGACCGCAAAACACTAGCGCTACGGCCAGCATTCCACTGGAAAACTGCGGTGTTTTCAGAACCGCAGGAAGCGTGCCGAGCTTGGTGGTACCGATGGGCTTGAGGGCTGGGAGTGTGAAAGCCTGTAATGCAAGCCCGCAGACGCTGATACCTGCCGAGAGTAGGAAGACATTCCTCCAGCCGATGACATTTCCAAGGTAACTGCTGAGCGGAGCTGCGAAAACGGAGGCAAACGAACTGCCACCGAATATGATGGCAATCGCTGTTGGCACATTGGCCTGCGGCACCAGCCGCGCCGCGGTCGCGGCGGCCATTGACCAAAACCCTCCTAAGGAAACACCCAGGAGGACTCGGCCAACAAGCAAAACCGAGAAAGTTGGCGCAAAGGCAACCAGCAAGTTAGAGCACACCAGCAAGAATGAAAGGCCGAGTAGAACGTGGCGGCGATCTAGCTTTCGGGTGATGAATGCGAGGAGCAAGCTCGTGATGACGGCGAAGATAGAGGTCGCAGTAACGGCCTGGCCTGCCATTCCCTCTGTCACGCCTAAGTCACTGGCCATGGGCGTGAGGAGTCCCGCAGGTAGAAATTCGGCCATGATCAGCGCAGCGACGCCGAGAGCGATTGCCACAATCGCATCCCACGCCGGCTTAGCAGCTTCTGTTGTCGGTGTACTCACTTCGTATTCCTTGCTCTCCATGTCTCGGAAGGACATTACTCTGGCGCACTCTTTCCATAAATGGCATGCTCGTTCATGTGGTATGAACCTGGGGTTCACAATGAACAAGGATCAACTGGACGGTCTGCTGGCACTGAAACTCGTCGCAGACAAGCGCAATTTCACGGCTGCGGCTGACGAGCTTGGGATCTCACCGCCCGCGATAAGCAAGATGATCAAGCAGCTTGAGAGCCGCTTGGGCGTTGCGCTCCTCAGTCGCACGACGAGGAGTACCAGCCTGACAGAAGCGGGAGAGCGCTTTCTAAACCAGGCTGGGGCGGCTCTCGATCAGATTCTCGCTGCGCTCAAAGACGTAGGTGCGTACGCATCTAAGCCGTCGGGTCTTCTCCGGCTCAACCTGCCTCTATTCAGCTATCCATCCTATCTCGCGGCCATGATTACGAGGTTCTTGAGCAAATATCCTGACGTTTCTATTGAGCTCTTCTTCGAAGACACTGCATCTGACGTCGTTGAAAAGGGCTTCGACGCCGGAATCAGGGATTCAGACATTCTTGCCAAAGATATGGTCGCGATAAAACTGTTTGGACCCATTCGGTTCGTAATCGTCGGTGCTCCAAAATACTTTAAGAAAATGGGCCGTCCAAAACATCCCAACGACTTGCTTTCGCACAATTGTTTGCGTGTACGTGTCGACGATGATTGGATTTACGACAAATGGGAGTTCGAACAAAAAGGGAAGGCATTCCACGTGCAGATCAAGGGCTCGCTCATCGTGAACGACGCCGTTCAAGCGTTGAACGCGGCAAGCGATGGCGTTGGCCTCATGTACGTAACCGAGGATGTTGCAAGAGGCAAGCTTGTATCTGGGAAACTGGAGATGGTGCTCGATCAGTTTGCGCCAACCAGCGACGGTTACTATCTCTATTATCCTCGCCGAGCGCAGGTTCAGCCGAAGCTCCGAGCGTTTATCGATCATCTGAAGGCGGAAAACGGACCGTCAACACCAATGTCGGGAAAATCGGCGGAGAAACATCACGGATAGCTTGCCGTGCGAGTGACCGCAGACCGGAGTGAAATTTGAGATAGCGAGTAACCGCAATTGGCCCGATCGGCGACGGTCAACCCGTACTGGGGCAGTGCTTCGACGTCCGCCCGCCCGGCTCCCTCTCGCTGCTGCGAAGGAAGAGATTGTGCTGTCTACTTGCGCGCGTGACGCAGCTCAAGTTACCAACGAACAAAGGACCCGGGAGGTCGCGGTGCGTAGGCGATTCCGCCAAGGAGCGGCGGCATCCGCCCCGGACTAGCAAGCGTCTCTGCGGGAGAGTGCGTAGAATCGTCCGGTCTGATCGCCTGGCTCGGGCGCGAAATTTCACGCGTGAGCAGTCGAAATAACCATCAAGAAGTCACATTAACAATGTACTATAAGCATTTGATAAGAATGCCCGGGAGAGGACTCGAACCTCCACGGTGTTACCCGCTAGTACCTGAAACTAGTGCGTCTACCAATTCCGCCACCCGGGCAGGCGAGGAAGGCCGCGAAATGTACGCAGGGGTCCGGGGGCTGTCAATTGACGCCGCGTAGGGGAAAGTTCGGACGAGGCGAGCGTGGCGCGAGCGCCGCGTCGCAGTCCCGCAGCCCGAGGAAGCCCGGCGCCAAGTCCAGGGGCGCCGGGCAAAGCGCGGCCGCAGCCCACGGCGCGCGCGCGCGCGTGCGCGCGGAAAGATCAGCGCCGTCTGATTCCAAAGTGAGTCCCGGCTCACTGGTGGAGGGCACGGTCAGCGCCAATCGCGCCGGCTACGGCTTCCTGCGCGTTGAAGGGTTCAAGGAGAGCGTGTTTCTGCCGCCGCCGCAGATGCGCGGCGTCATGCACGGCGACCGGCTGCGCGTGAAAGTCTCGCGTGATGCGAGCGATCGCTGGTCGGGCGCCGTGCAGCAGGTGTTGGAGCGCGGGGTGAGCGCGTTCCTCGGCACCGTGGAGGTGCAGGGCCGCAGCGCCTGGGTGAACGCCGCGGATCGGCGCCTGCAGCTGCGCTGTGCGGTGGCGCCGCAGGACCTGCACGGCGCGCGCAGCGGCGATTGGGTGATCGCGCGGATCACGCGTCACGCCGGGTCCGCTTCTGCCGCCCAGGCGGTGATCGGCAAGCGGCTGGACCCGGATCGGCCGGTCGAGCTCGCCACCGAGTCGGCGATCGCACGCTTCGACCTGCCGCACGAGTTTCCGGCCGCGGCGCTGCGCGAGGCGCAGGCGCACGGTGAGCAGGTCGATACGCGCGAAGCGAACGCGCGCGTGGATCTGCGCGAGCTTCCACTCGTCACCATCGATGGCGAGGATGCGCGCGATTTCGACGATGCGGTGTATGCCGAGCCGCACCCGGGGGGCTTGCGCCTGATCGTGGCGATCGCCGACGTCAGTCACTACGTGAGGCCGGGCAGTGCCGTCGATACCGAAGCGCAGACGCGCGGGACGTCGGTCTATTTCCCGACGCGCGTGCTGCCGATGCTGCCCACCGCGCTGTCGGATCACCTGTGTTCGCTGGCGCCGCGGGTCGATCGCCTGTGCTTTGCCGCCGACATGGTGGTCGGCCGCGGCGGCGCCCTCAAGAGCGCACGCTTCTATCCGGCGGTGATGCGTTCGGCGGCGCGCCTCACGTACACGCTCGCGAACGACGCGCTGTTCGCGGGCCGGCCGGCGGCGCGCACCCAGCTCGGTCCGCTGCTCGAGCGGCTCATGGTGCTGGTCGATGTCTACCGCGCGCTCTACAAGGCGCGTGGCCAGCGCGGTGCGCTGGATTTCGATGCGGCGGAAGCCGAGTTCGTCATCGACACCGGCGAGCGGGTGCGTGCCATCGAGCTGCGGGCACGCAACGATGCGCACCGCCTCATCGAGGAGTGCATGATCCTGGCGAACGTCGCGGTGGCCGAGGCGCTCGAGAAGGCGCACGTGCCGACGCTCTATCGGGTGCACGGCCAGCCGGAGGACGAGAAGCTCGAGCGCCTCACGGCAACCCTTAAAGCACTGGGCATCGATGCGCGCATACCCAAGACCGTGACCACGCGCGACCTGCAGGCGATCGCGCAGCGCGTGGGCAATGCGCCGGAGCGCGCCTTCGTAGAGTCGCTGGTGATCCGGTCGATGCCGCAGGCGGTCTATCAGCCGGCCAACATCGGACACTTCGGGCTGGCCCTGACCCACTACGCGCATTTCACCTCACCCATCCGTCGCTACCCGGACCTGGTGGTGCACCGGACCCTGAAGGCGCTGATCGGAGCCCAGGGCGGCTCGGGCGTGCGCTACGCGACCGCGGAACTCAGCGCTCTGGGTGAGAGCACCTCGCGCCTGGAGAAGCGTGCCGATGAGGCGGACCGCTACGTGTCCGGATTCCTCAAATGCACCTACTTGAAGGAGCGCATCGGGCAGACGTTCCAGGGGCTGATCACCACCGTCGTGGAGTTCGGCTGCTTCGTGCAGATCCTCGACGTCGCGGTGGACGGCCTGCTGCACATCGACAACCTGCGCGATGATCAGTACGTCATGGAGGACGACGGTCATGCCTGGCGGGGCCGGCGCACCGGACGGCGGCTGCGCACGGGGGCGCACGTGCGGGTGCTGGTGACCGCGGTGAATCCCATCGAGGGCCTGGTCGACCTCGCGCTGGCGGAAGAGGCGTAGCCGCGCTCGATGGGCCGTGGCGGCGAGCACCGCAATGAAGGGCACTGACACCATCTACGGCGTGCACGCGGTGCGCATCATGCTGGAGCGCCATCCTGAGCGCGTGCACAGCGTGCACATTGCACAGCAGCGCGACGATCCGCGCGTGCGCGCCATCGATGAGCTGGCGCGGCGCCACCAGCGACCGGTGCAGCGCGTCGACGCACGGGCCCTGAAGCAGCTGCTGGGCGACGTCGCCCATCAGGGTGTGGCCGCCGATATCGCGCCCCTGCCGCCCTGGACCGAGGATGAGCTGCTCGTGGCTCTGCAGAAGGTGAGCGCGCCGTTGCTGCTGGCGCTCGATGGCGTGCAGGACCCGCACAATCTCGGCGCCTGTCTGCGCAGCGCGGATGCCTGCGGCGCACTCGCCGTGATCGTGCCGCGCGACCGTGCCGCGCAGGTCACGCCCACCGTACGCAAAGTGGCGGTTGGCGCGGCGGAAACGACCCCCGTGGTCGCAGTGACCAACCTGGTGCGCACCCTCAAGCTCCTCAAGCAGGCGGGTCTGTGGGCCGTCGGCGCGGACGCCGCGGGGGACAAGAGCGCGCACCAGGCGGATCTCACGGGGCCGGTGGTGCTGGTGCTCGGGGCCGAAGGCACCGGCTTGCGGCACCTGACGCGACAGACCTGCGATTTTCTGGTCAGGCTGCCGCAGCTGGGCGCAGTCGAGAGTCTCAACGTGTCGGTGGCCGCCGGTATGCTGCTGTACGAGGCGGTGCGCCAGAGGCAGGCGCACTGAGCGTGGTTGCGTGGCATTGCAGCGGCGAGGCGCTTTCAGTATGCTTCGCGCCCCTTTTTATCTCCTTGCCGCACCGGGCCAGCCTTGAATCCGGGCGGCTTAATCCGCAAGGAGCACACGATGAGGCATTACGAGATCGTCTTCCTGGTGCATCCGGATCAGAGCGAGCAGGTGCCCGCGATGATCGAGCGCTACAAGGGCATGATCGCCGCCGGCGGTGGTAACGTTCACCGCCTGGAGGACTGGGGGCGCCGCCAGCTCGCCTATCCGCTCGCCAAGGTGCACAAGGCACACTACGTGCTGATGAACATCGAGACCGATCAGAAGACGCTCGGCGAGCTCACCGGCTCCTTCCGCTTCAGCGACGCGGTGCTGCGTCATCTGGTGGTGAACATGGATGCCGCCGTGAGCGAGCCCTCCCCGATGGCGAAGGCCGCAGACGAGGAAGGCGAGGGCGGACGGCGTCGCGACCGCGCGCGCGACGACAGCGGCGCGCCGCCCGACGACGAAGACAACTCGGTCGCCGAGAGCGTCTGAGCGCGGTGCGCATCCGCGCCGGCATGTCGGCGACTGACCGATTCGAGGAATAACAGCCATGGCAATGTCCAGAGACCAGCGCGGGAGCGGCGGCGGCAGCCGCTTCTCGCGGCGCCGCAAGTTCTGCCGCTTCACCGCCGAAGGGGGGAAGTCGATCGACTACAAGGATCTCGCCACCCTGAAGGGCTATGTCACCGAGACGGGCAAGATCGTTCCGAGCCGCATCACCGGCACGAAATCCTTCTATCAGCGCCAGCTCGCGGTGGCGATCAAGCGGGCGCGCTTTCTCGCGCTCCTGCCCTACACCGATCAGCACTGAGGCCACCTCGATGGAAGTCATTCTCCTGCAGAAGGTCGCCAATCTCGGCAACATCGGCGAGCGCGTGAAGGTGCGCTCCGGCTACGGCCGCAATTTCCTGCTGCCGCAGGGCAAGGCGACCCTGGCGACTCCCGAGAACATTGCGCGCTTCGAGGCGCGCCGCGCCGAGCTCGAGCGCCTGGCGCGCGAGCAGCTGGTGTCCGCCGAGGAGCGGGCGGCCGCCATCAGGGATTTCAAGCTCATCATTCATGCCAAGGCCGGCACCGAGGGGAAGCTGTTCGGCTCGATCGGCACCAGCGACGTCGCCGAGGCGTGTACGCGGGATGGCTTCAACATCGAGCGCAGTGAAGTGCGCCTGCCGACCGGCCCGCTGCGCACGCTGGGCGAGCACCTGATCAACCTGCATCTGCACGCCGACATCGACGTGCCGCTGCAAGTGACGATCGTGGCGGAAGAGTAGCGCCAAGCGGGAGGCACAATCGCGGTGGCCGGTTCCGCCAAGGCGCGCTCGGATTCGGGCTCGGCCGCACTGCTGGACGCGCCGGTACCGCCGCATTCGGTCGAGGCCGAACAGGCGGTGCTGGGCGGCCTGATGATCGATCCGGTGGCCTGGGACAATGTCGCGGACGTCATCACGCAGGAAGACTTCTATCGTCCCGATCACCAGCTGATCTTCGCCGCCATCGGCACGCTCGCCGGCGAAGGCAAGCCCTGCGACGTGGTGACCGTGTCTCAGCAGCTGGAGCGCACCGGCAAGCTCGAGCCGGCCGGCGGCCTCGCCTACCTGAGCTCGGTGGCCCGCGATACCCCCACGGCGGCCAACGCGCGCGCCTACGCGGACATCGTGCGCGAGCGCTCGCTGCTGCGGCAGCTGATCCGCGCCGGCACCGACATCGCCTCCGCCGTGTTCAACAACGACGGCGAGACCGCGCGCGAGCTGGTCGACCGCGCCGAGCAGCGTGTCTTCGATATTGCCGAAGGGAGCTTCCGCAAGCGCGACGGCGCGGTGCCGGTCCGCCAGCTCCTGCCGGGAGTCATCGATCAGATCGATGACTGGCACAACAATCCCGACAAGCTGCGCGGCCTGCCGACCGGCTTCACCGACTTCGACAAGCTCACCGGCGGCCTGCGCCCCGGGGACCTGATGATCGTCGCCGGACGGCCCTCGATGGGCAAGACCACGCTCGCCGTGAACATGGCCGAGTACGCGGCGGTGAACCCCGGCACCCGCGCCTCGGTGGCGCTCTTCAGCATGGAAATGCCCGCCGAGCAGGTCATCACCCGCATGCTGTCCTCGATCGGCGGCGTGCCGCTCAACAGTCTGCGCAGCGGCCGCATTTCCGACGACGACTGGGTACGCATCACCGGCGCGACCAGTCAGCTGTCGGAAGCCAAGATCTTCGTCGACGAGACTCCGGCCCTCAACCCCACGGAGCTGCGCGCGCGCGCGCGGCGCGTCAAGCGCGAGCACGGCCTGCACCTCATCGTGGTCGATTACCTGCAGCTCATGTACGTGCCGGGCACGCGGGAGAACCGCGCCACCGAGATTGCCGAGATCTCGCGCGGCCTCAAGGCGCTCGCCAAGGAGCTGCAGGTGCCGGTGATCGCACTCTCGCAGCTCAACCGTGCGGTCGAGCAGCGCGAGCACAAGCGGCCGGTGATGTCGGACCTGCGCGAGTGCGTGACCGGAGATACCCTGGTATGCATGAGCGACGGGCGGCGTGTGCCGATCGCCAGTCTCGAGGGGTCCGAGCCTGAGGTTTGGGCGGTCGATGAGCGGCGGCGCCTCACCCGCGCCCGAGCCGACAAGGTCTGGAAAGTCGGTCGTCGCCCAGTATTCAAACTCCAGCTCGCGAGCGGCCGCTCAATTCGCGCAACGGCCGAACATCGGCTGCTCGCCGGGACGGGTTGGAAAACAGTGGGTACACTCCAGGTAGGCGATCGGCTCGCTCTCGCGCGCCGCCTGCCGGAACCCGTCGAGCCGCAACGTTGGCCCGATCACTGGTTGGTTCTACTCGCGCATTTGGTCGGCGACGGGAGCTATGTAACGCACCAGCCGTTGCGCTACACGACTGCCTCTGAGGAGAACAGCGCCGCAGTGCGTGGGGCCGCGGAAGCGTTTGGGTGCCGCGTAACACGCTATGAGGGCGTGGGCGCGTGGCACCAGCTGGTCATCAGCGGAAACGGCAACCGCTGGTCGCCTTTGGGTGTGGGCAAGTGGCTCAAGGAACTTGGTATTTTCGGTCAACGCTCGCACCAGAAGCACCTGCCGCCAGCCGTCTTTACTCTGGCGAACAGCCAGATCGCGCTGTTGTTGCGCCATCTCTGGGTCACTGACGGAACGATTACCCGCCGTAATGCCGTTAAGGGCTATCCCGAACACATTAATTTCTCGACCTGCAGCCAGCTGCTTGCCCAGGACGTTGCGGTCCTGCTGCTCAGGCTCGGAATTGTCGCCCGAATCAGGACCTTTTACAGTGGGAAGAATCGTCCGCTGTACTACGTCGATGTCAGCGGCGCTGAGGCACAACGAACTTTCGCCGAGACCATCGGGGGCTTCGGACCCAGAGCAGCGCCACTAGCAGAGCTGGCGGCGCACCTGTCAGGCATCCGTGGTAACACTAACGTCGACACCTTGCCGCTCGAAGCATTTGCGGCGGTCCGTGCCGAGATGCGCACCCAGGACGTCAGCCAGCGCGCCATGGCGCGGATGCGGGGCACCTCTTACGGCGGTTCGTCACATTTCAGGTTCTGCCCCAGCCGGGCACAGATGGCGAGTTATGCAGAAGCTCTGGACTCTCCTGAGCTCGCGCAGTGGGCATCGTCAGACCTGTTCTGGGATCGGGTCGTTGCAAACACGCCCGATGGAGAAGAGGACGTTTTCGATCTCACGGTTCCGGGCGTCGCAAATTGGCTTGCCGATGGCGTGGTATCCCACAATTCGGGCAGTTTGGAACAGGACGCGGACCTGGTCCTGCTCATATATCGCGAAGAGGTCTACGACCGCAACACCACCAAGAAGGGCGTCGCGGAAATCGATCTGGTCAAACACCGCAACGGCGAGATCGGCACCTTCCTGCTCACCTTCCAGGGGCAGTTCACGCGCTTCGCCAACTACCTCCCCGACAGCTACGCGGAGGGCGTGTTGCGGTGAGCGGCATCCGCGCCGTCATCGATACCAACGCTCTGCAGCACAACTTCGGCCGTATCCGTGCGCGCGCCGGCGGCGCCCGGGTGATGGCGGTGGTCAAGGCCAACGCCTACGGGCACGGGCTGCTGGCGACGGCGAGCGCGCTGCGCGCCGCCGACGCGTTCGGCGTGGCGCGCCTGGAGGAGGGGATCCTGCTGCGCCGCGCCGGCATCACGCAGCCCATCGTGCTGCTCGAGGGGGTGTTCGACGCGCAGCAGCTCGAGCGCGCGGCCGAGCACCGCCTCGACCTGGTGGTGCACGACGCGCTGCAGATCGGGCTGCTCGAGCGGCCGCAGGGCGGCGCGCAGCGCTTCGTGCTGTGGATCAAGATCGATACCGGCATGAATCGCCTCGGCTTCCCGGTGGCGGACTTCCCCGCCGCGCTCGGGCGCCTGCGGGGCCTCGCGCCCGCCGCGCGCGAGCTGCGCCTGCTGACGCATCTGGCGTGCGCCAACGAGCGCGATGACGCCGTGACGCGCGAGCAGCTGGCGCGTTTCCGGCAGGCGACCCGGGGTCTCGCGTACCCGGTGAGCATCGCCAACTCAGCGGGGCTATTCGGCGCGGTGCCCCTGCAGTGCGACTGGGTGCGCCCGGGAGTGGCGCTCTACGGCGCCTCCCCGTTTGCCGACTGTTCGGCGCAGGACCTCGGCCTGAAGCCCGTGATGAGGCTCGAGAGCTCGGTGATCGCCGTGCGGCACGTGGCGCGCGGCGAGCGCGTCGGCTACGGCGGCGCCTGGGTCGCGGCGCGCGATTCGCTGATCGCGATCATCGCGGCCGGTTACGGGGATGGCCTGCACCGCAGTCTCGCCACCGGTGCGCCGGTGCTGGTGGGCGGCCGGCGCGCACCGCTCGCCGGCCGGGTGTCGATGGACATGCTGGCGGTGGACGTGTCGGAGCTTGGCGGGGTGCACATCGGCACGCCGGCGCTCCTGTGGGGGCCGGGACTCGCGGTTGAAGAGGTGGCGCGCCACGCCGGGACGATCCCGTACGAGCTGCTGTGCGCGGTGAACCAGCGCGTGCAATGGGTCGTCTGCCCCCCTGAGGCGGGCTGAAGTCGCGAGGGGCCTGGTTGCGCGGCCCCGGGCGCCCTCAGTTCACGAAGAACCCCATCTTCACGCCGGCGAGTTGAATCACGTCGTTGTCCGAGAGGCGGGTCGCCTGCGCGCCGATCGGGGTACCGTTGAGCAAGGGGTAGTCGTTCACCTTGCCGCTGTCGACGTGCACGATGTAATAGGCCTCGGCGCGGCGCGTGATGGCGGCCACCTGCACCCCGGGACGCCCGAGCGTGGTCAGGGCCTTGTTGAGCTCGACCTCGCGGCCTGCGAAGGCTCCCGACAGCACCTGCAGTTTCGCCTTCTTGAGCGCCGCGGCGCCGTCCGCGAGCGCGCGTGTGCGCGCGGTCGCCGTCAACGCGCCGCCGGCCTGCTCGACGACCTCGGCTGCGGCGCGCACCCTCTCCACCGGCCGGGCGGAGGGCTGGATCACCATGGTCTTCTCGAATTCGTCCTGCTGCTCGTCGTCCTCGACGAAGCGCAGCTGGTGGTGACCGACGGTGATGACGTCGCCGTGCTGCAGGGCATGCTTCTTGATCAGCTTGCCGTTGACGTAGGTGCCATTGGTGCTGTTCAGATCCTCGAGGAACGAGTCGTTGAGGATGTTGATGATCAGCGAGTGATGACCGCTGACGGCAGCGTTGTCAATGCGGATGTCGTTGTCAGGGAGCCGCCCGATGGTGTAGCGCTCCTTGTTCATGTTGTATTCCGCCATCACCTGGCTATCCAGGCTCAAGACCAACCTTGCCATGTGCTTTTGACCTCTCGCGTGTCAGCCGAACCAACCCAGGATCTTGTCGAATATCTTAGTGCGAGCCGGGAACGCATCCACGATGTGCGCCATCACCACCGAGACGTTGTCCCGGCCTCCATTGTCATTGGCCAGCTGGATCAATTGCTTGGCGACCGTGTCAAGATTAGCACTAAAGGTATTGATCGTTAAGTGAATGTCTTCGTCCTCGACCATGTCCGAAAGACCGTCCGAGCACAGGACGAACACCTCGCCCTTGCCCGCCGGCACTTCCTGGATCTCCACGTCCACGTTCGACTCGACCCCGAGCGCCCGCGTGACGTAGTTCTTGTTTCCCGCGCGCTGTGCTTCCTCGGCGGAGTAAAAGCCCCGGTCGACGAGCTCCTGCAGCAGGGAGTGATCCATGGTCACCTGCTCGAGCTTGTCGCCGCGCTGCCGGTACAGCCGCGAATCGCCCACGTGCGCGATGGTGACCTTGTTGTCGAAGAACAACGCGGCGACCACCGTGGTTCCCATACCCTCGCATTGCGGCTGGGTGCGCGCAGTCTGATAGATGATCTTGTTGGCACGGCTGATGGCATCGCGCAGGATGATGTTGGGTCGTGACAGGCCGGACTCACGGTCCGGTACCGAAAGGTCTTCGCGCTCCACGTGCTCGCGCACCAGGTTGACGATGGTCTTCACGGCGATGCCGCTCGCGACTTCGCCGGCGTTGTAGCCGCCCATGCCGTCGGCGAGCACCAGCAGCCCGATGTCCGGATCAACGGCAATGGTATCCTCGTTGTGCTCGCGGACCTTGCCGGTGTCGGTGAGCCCGACGAAACGCAGCTTGTTGCGCAAGCTCATGCTGCGGCCCGGCACGTCAGTCGTCCTCCGAGTGTGATACGCGTCACTTTCCCGTCCCCGATTCAAGCCGGCATACGCTAGCATCGCCAGCAGGTAGGCCGGGCGGCTTTGGTCACAAAAGAAGCCAATCGGGCCTCCCCGGCCGCGAATCCTAGCTGAAAGTTGACCGAAGGCGCATCGATGGCTCGCCCGAATGCGGTGTTCGTATGTGGCTCCTGCGGGGGCGAGACCCTCAAGTGGCAGGGGCAGTGCCCGCTGTGCGGCGAGTGGAATTCGCTCGAGCAGCGCACCCCGGCGCACACGCGCCCCGCCGCGCCGGCGGCCGCCGTGAGCCTGGGGGGGCCACCCGCGGGGGACGCCCGGCGCTTTGGCAGCGGCCAGGCGGAGCTGGACCGGGTCTTGGGCGGGGGCATCGTGCCGGGGTCGGTGATCCTGCTGGGGGGCGACCCCGGCATCGGCAAGTCCACACTCCTGCTGCAGGTGGCGGCTCGTGTGGCCGCCTCGCGCCCGGTGATCTACGCAAGCGGCGAGGAGTCGGTGGCCCAGATCGGCCTGCGTGCGCAGCGTCTGGCGCTCACGGCTGAGGCCCTCGCGGTGGTGGCGGACACCGATCTGGCGTCCATTCTGGCGCTTGCCGCACAGCAGCGCGCGGCCGTGCTGGTCATCGATTCGATTCAGACCGTCCAGTCAGGGAGCGCGGGCGCGGGGGCGGGCGCGGTGTCGCAGCTGCGCGAGTGCACCGCGCAGCTGGTGCGCTACGCCAAGTCGAGCGGCACCGCCGTCATCATCGTCGGCCACGTGACCAAGGAGGGCACGATCGCCGGCCCGCGCCTGCTCGAGCACCTGGTGGACACCGTGCTGTACTTCGAAAGCGAAGCCGGCAGCCGCTATCGCATCGTGCGTGCCACCAAGAACCGCTTCGGCGCGGTGAACGAGCTGGGCTTCTTCGCCATGAGCGCGAGCGGATTAAAGGAGGTCAGGAACCCCGCCGCCATTTTTCTCTCGCGCGCGGCGCAGCCGGCCGCCGGCAGCATCGTCACCGTGACGCGCGAGGGCGGGCGGCCGCTGCTGATCGAGCTGCAGGCGCTGGTGGACCGCATGCGCTTCGGCGCGCCGCGGCGCATCGCGCAGGGGCTCGACGCGAACCGCCTGGCGATGCTGCTGGCCGCAGCCAACCGGCACGCGGATGTGTCGCTGCAGGAGCACGACGTGTTCGTGAACGTGGTCGGCGGCATTCAGATCACCGAGACCGCCTGGGACCTGCCGGTGCTGATCGCGCTCGCTTCCAGCCTCAAGGGCCGTGCGCTACCGGCCCAGCTCGTGGCGTTCGGCGAGCTCGGGCTCACCGGCGAGGTACGCCCGGTCGCCTACGGGGACGAGAGGCTGCGCGAAGCGTGCACGCAGGGATTTCGCGTCGCGATCGTGCCGCGCGACAATGCGCCGCGCAAACCACCCGCCGGGCTCACGGTGCTCGCGGTCGCACGCGTGGGCGAGGCGCTGGAGGCGGCGTTCACGGCGAGCGCGTGACCGCCAGCGGGGGTTTGGCGCCCGCCGGCGCGCGCATGCGCACGGTGCGGATGGCGTTGTCGCTCACCTGCAGCACCTCGAACTCGTAGGCACCGACCCGCACCATGGTGCCGGAGTCCGGGATCGTCTCCAGGTGCTCGAGCAGCAGGCCGTTGACGGTCTTGGGTCCCCCGGTCGGCAGCTGCCACCCCAGTGCCCGATTGAGCGCGCGGATCGTGGCACTGGCGTTGACGATGAACACCCCGGGGCGCTCGGTGTGCACGTCCTTGTGCGTCACCGTGGCCGGGTCGGTGGTGAACTCCCCGACGATCTCCTCGAGAATATCCTCGAGCGTCACCAGCCCCTCGATGTCGCCATACTCGTTGACGACGAAGGCCAGCCGGCGGCGGTTGCGCTGGAACTGCCCGAGCTGCACGTTGAGGGCGGTTCCTTCGGGCACGAAGTACGACTCGCGGCCGCGCGCGATCTCGACGAGCCGCTCGCGGCTCAGGGTGCCGCGCACCAGCTCGTGCGCCACGCGCTTCATGTGCAGCAGGCCGATGAGGTTGTCGAGCTCGCCCTCGTATACCGGCAGCCGCGTGTGCGGGGTCTGCCGCAGCTGATCGAGAATGTCCTCCCAGCTCTCGCTCACGTCGATGCCGGAGATCTCCTGCCGGGGGATCATGATGTCGTTCACCGTGATGCGCCCCAGATCGAGGATCGACAGCAGCATCTGCCGGTGTCGCGCGGGAATCACCGGCGCGGCCTCGGTGACCACCGTGCGCAGCTCCTCGGCGCTCAGGGTCTGGGTGGTGACGGCGGCGCGCACCACGCCGAACAGCCGCAGAAAGCCGTACGCCATGGTGTTGGTGAGCCACAGCGCCGGCCGCGCCACCAGCACCAGCACGCGGTAGATGCCGGCGGCGTGCAGCGCCACCCCTTCCGGATTCGCCGCCGCGTAGATCTTCGGCGCCAGCTCGCAGAACACGATCACCACGATCGTGAGCAGCACTCCGGCGAGCGGCACGGCGTAGGGGTAGCCGGTGCGCTGCGCGAGGATGGTCGCGATGGCGGAGGAGAACACGCTGGCGGCGGCGAGGATGACGAGGTTCGCTCCCAGCCAGTCATCGGGCTTCTGCAGCAGCCGCTCGAGCACCCGGGCGGTGCCCTGGCCGGACTGCGCCCGGTGCCTGATCCGGAAGCGGTTGACCGAGAGCATCGCGACTTCGGTGCCCGATGAGAAGGCGACGATGACCAGCAGCACGAGCAGCGCCAGCAGCAGCGGGGCATTCGAAGCGACGTTCAAGGCGGCATCCCTCGGTTTGGTGGCGGCGCGGACGCTCTAGCATACTTGGAGCCGCGAGCGGGAAAACTGCCCTATACGGGAAAACGGCCGCCGCGACCCTATAATCAGCACTCCGATACCTGCCTGCCCAAGTCATGTTCGACCACCTGACGGCGCGCCTGTCGCGCACCATCGAGAATCTGCGCGGCCGCGGGCGGATCACGGACGAGAACGTCGCAGCGACGCTGCGTGAGGCGCGCGTCGCGCTGCTGGAGGCGGACGTCGCGCTGCCGGTGGTGAAGGCATTCATCGAGTCGGTCAGGGGCAAGGCACTCGGCGCCGAGGTGCTCGCGAGCCTGACGCCGGGGCAGGCGTTCATCGGCATTCTGCACACCGAGCTGGTGCGGCTCATGGGCGGCTCGGGCGCGCCCTGGAAGCTGCGCGCGCAACCGCCGGTCGTAGTGCTGCTGGCGGGCCTGCAGGGCGCCGGCAAGACCACCACCGCGGCGAAGCTCGCGCGGTGGCTGATCGAGCGCGAGCGCAAGCGCGTGCTGCTCGCCAGCACCGACGTGCGCCGGCCGGCCGCGATGCTGCAGCTCGAGCGTCTGGCGGGGCAGGTGCAGGCCGAATACTTCGCCGCCGGGAGCGAGCAGGCTCCCGCATCGATTGCGCGCGCGGCGCTCGAGCGCGCCCGCAGCGGGGTGTTCGATGCCCTGATCGTGGACACCGCCGGGCGGCTGCACGTGGATGAGAGTCTCATGGCCGAAGTGCGCGACATCGACGCCGCGGTCGGCTGCGCCGAACGGCTGTTCGTGGTGGACGCCATGGCCGGCCAGGACGCGGTGAACGCGGCGCGCGCGTTCGGGGCGGCGCTCGAGCTCACCGGGGTCATCCTCACCAAGGCCGACGGGGACGCGCGCGGGGGTGCGGCGCTGTCGGTGCGGCAGGTCACCGGCAAACCCATCCTGTTCCTCGGCGTCGGGGAGAAACCTGAGGCGCTCGAGCCCTTCGACCCCGAGCGCATGGCCTCGCGTATTCTCGGCATGGGCGATGTCGTGAGCCTGGTCGAACAGGTTCACCGCCAGCTCGACTCCCAGGAAGCCGAGCGCCTGACGCGCAAGGCCCTCGAGGGCAAGGGCTTCGACATGGTGGATCTGAAGAGTCAGCTCGAGCAGCTGCAGAGAATGGGCGGCGTCGGCGCGCTGCTCGACAAACTTCCCGGGGCGGTGGCCAGGAAGGGCGCCGTGTCGGCGGGCCAGGGGGATCGGGAGCTGCGCCGGCAGATCGCCATCATCAATTCCATGACCCCCCGCGAGCGGCGAAACCCGGCGATCATCGACGGCTCGCGACGGCGGCGCATTGCCGGGGGCTCGGGCGTGCAGGTACAGGACGTGAACCGGCTGCTGAAGCAGTTCCTGCAGATGCAGCGCGTCATGAAGAGCATGAAGGGCGGCCGGCTGAGGCAGCTCATGGGCGCCTTGAAGGGCGGCATGCCGCCTTAGCGAAAAACTGGCGCAGGATTTGCAGGTTGCGTAGAATCCGCGCTCTTTTTTGGGCGGCCCCGTTGCGCTCGCCCGCTGGACCGAGAGCGATACGATCATGGTAACCATCCGCCTGACGCGGCGCGGGGCGCGCAACCAGCCCTTCTACCACGTCGTCGTGACCGACAGCCGCAAGCGCCAGGGCGGGCTGAGCCTGGAGCACGTGGGGTTCTTCAACCCCATTGCCCGCCGCGGCGAGCAAAAGCTCAAGCTCGATCTGCCGCGCATCGACTATTGGGTGGGCCAGGGCGCGCAACCCTCGGACCGGGTGCGTACTCTCGTGTCCTCCTACCGCAAGCAGGCGACGGCCTGAAGCAGGCTTAGGGTGAGGCCCGCGGGCCGTGACGTGGGTGGAGCTGGGTCGGCTGGGGGCGCCGTACGGCATCAAGGGCTGGGTTCATGTCCAGTCGCATACCGATCCGCCGCGCCGGCTGCTGGAGTACCGGGAATGGGTCCTGAGGCTCGCCAGCGGCGAGCGGCTCACGCGGCGCGTCACCGAGGCTCGCGCCCACGCGGACGGGCTGGTCGCGCACCTGGAAGGCGTAGCGGACCGGGACGAGGCCGCCGCACTCACGGGCGCGGTCGTGGAGGTGGATCGCGCGGCGCTGCCGCCGCCGGGTGAGCGCGAGTATTACCGCGCGGATCTGGTGGGCTTCGGCGTTCGCAACCTCGAGGGTGCGCAGCTCGGCACGGTGAGCCACTTCGTGGATACGCCCGGGGGCGCGGTGATGGTGACGCAGGCGCCGGGCGGGCGCGAGCATTGGGTGCCGGCGGTGCCGCGCCATCTGCGCAAGGTGGACCTGGCGGCGCGCACGGTTCTGGTGGACTGGCCGGCGGAGCTGGAATAGAAGGCTCCATGAAGATCGAGGTTGTCACGCTGTTTCCGCGCATGATCGCGGGAGCGCTCGAGTTTGGCATCGTCGGGCGCGCCATCGCTCGCGGGCTGATGAGCGTGGCGACAGAAGATCCGCGCCTGCACGCCAGCGACGCGCATCGCACGGTCGATGATCGCCCCTACGGGGGCGGTCCGGGCATGGTGATGAAACCCGAGCCGCTGCTGGCCGCGATCCGCGCGGCCCACGCGCGACTGCCGCCGGGAAGCCCGCGGGTGTACCTGTCGGCGCAGGGTCGGCCCTTTGGCCAGGCGCAGGCGCGCGAGCTGGCGGCGCTGCCGGGTTTGTTGTTGCTGGCCGGGCGGTACGAGGGGGTGGACGAGCGGGTGGTCGAGCTCGGCATTGATCGCGAGTTGTCGGTGGGCGACTACGTGCTCTCGGGCGGGGAGCTGCCGGCGCTGGTGATCATCGACGCCGTGGCGCGGCTGTTGCCCGGGGCACTGGGGGATGAGCGCTCGAGCGTCGAGGATTCCTTCGCGCACGGTCTGCTCGAGGGGCCGCATTACACGCGGCCGGAAGTGTTTGAAGGCCGGGGCGTGCCGCCGGTGCTGCTGTCCGGTGACCACGCCGACATCCGCCGCTGGCGGCTGGCGCAGGCGGTGGCCCGCACCGTGGAGCGCCGGCCCGACCTGCTGGCGAACGCGCAGCTCGCGCCCGAGGCGCGGCGCGCACTGGATGAGCTCCAAACCGGCGCCAGTAGTGATGCTGACGCTTCGGGCCGCACGCGCGGCTGGAAGCCAAGATCGAGGTGATTGATATGAGCAGGATAATCCAGGAAATCGAGAAGCAGCGCATGACCCGCAAGGTTCCGGACTTCAAGCCCGGCGACACCGTGGTGGTGCAGGTCAAGGTGGTGGAGGGCGACCGTGAGCGTGTCCAGGCGTACGAGGGCGTCGTGATCGCGCGCAGCAACCGCGGACTCAACTCCTCGTTCACGGTGCGCAAGATCTCTCACGGCGAGGGCGTCGAGCGCGTCTTCCAGACCCACAGCCCGGCGATCAGCGAGATCTCCGTCAAGCGCCGCGGCAGCGTGCGTCGCGCCAAGCTCTACTATCTGCGCGATCTGTCCGGCAAGGCTGCGAGGATCGAGGAAAAGATCTGACGCCGAGCGGGCGGCGGCGGTAACCGCGCCTGCCTCGAGCCAAAGGGATGGATATGACGGCGCGTTCGTTTTTCTCCGGCCTGTGGCGCGGCCTGGACGGCCTGCGCAAGGCGCTGCATCTGATCGTGCTGCTGGCGATCTTTGCCGTGCTGGTAGGGGCGCTGCGCGCCGGCGTGCCGCGGATCCCGGCGCGGGCGGCGCTGCTCATCGCGCCCCAGGGGGAGCTGGTCGAGCAACTCTCGGGCGACCCGGTGACGCGCGCGGTCGAGGAGGCACGCGGGGAGGGTCACGCGGAGACGCTGCTGTGGGATCTGGCCGACTCGATCCACGCGGCGGCGAGCGACCGGCGTATTCAGGCCCTGGCGCTGGATCTGGAGAAATTCGCAGGCGCGACCCAGGTCACGCTCGAAGAGCTGGCCGGCGCGCTGCGCGAGTTCCGCGCCAGCGGCAAGAAAGTGATCGCCTACGGCACGGAGTTCACCCAGGAGCGCTACTACCTCGCCGCCCAGGCCGACGAGATCTACCTCGATCCGATGGGCTTCGTGCTGCTCGACGGCTACGAGCGCTACCGCACGTACCTGAAGGACGCGCTCGACAAGCTCGGCGTGGACATCAACGTGTTCCGTGTCGGTGCCTTCAAGAGCGCCGTCGAGACCTACACGCGCACCAGCATGTCGCCCGAGGACCGCGAGGAGAGCCGCGGCTATCTCAACGCGCTCTGGAGCAGCTACCAGCAGGCCGTGACCCGCGCGCGCAAGTTGCCGGCCGATGCGCTGACGAAGTACGTGGCTTCCCTGGCGAAGACCGTGCCCGCAGCCGGCGGGGATGCCCCGCAGGTCGCGCTGCAGGCGGGTCTCATCACCGGCATCAGGTCGCGCCTCGAGGTCGAGCGGCGTCTGATCGAGCTCGTCGGTCAGGACGACTCGAGCGGATCCTTCAAGTCGGTGCCGGCGGCGGATTACGTGCGCTACGCGCGCGCCGAGAAGAAGCGGCACGCCGACGGCAAGCCGCGCGTCGGCGTGATCGTGGCCGCCGGCGAGATCCTCGACGGCGATCAGCCGCCGGGCACCGTGGGCGGGGAGTCCACCGCACGGCTGATCCGCGCCGCGCGCCTCGACAAGGACGTGAAGGCGCTGGTGCTGCGCGTCGACAGCCCCGGGGGGAGCGTCCTGGCCTCCGAACAGATCTATCGCGAGCTGCTGGCGCTGCGCGCCGCGGGCAAGCCCGTCGTGGTGTCGATGAGCGGCTACGCCGCCTCCGGCGGTTATTACATCTCGGCGCCGGCGGACGAGATCTGGGCGAGCCCGGCGACGCTCACCGGCTCGATCGGCATCTTCGCCATCATTCCGACCGTCGACCGCACCCTCGGCAAGATCGGCGTCAGCGTCGACGGCGTCGGCACGACGCCCCTCTCGGGGCAGCTGCGCATCGATCGACCGCTGGGCGAGGAGGCGCGCGCGCTGCTGCAATCGCAGATCAGCCGCGGCTACGACGAGTTCCTGGTGCGCGTGGCCAGCGGCCGCAACAAGACCCACGAGCAGGTCGATGCCATCGCCCAGGGGCGGGTGTGGGCGGGCGCGGAAGCACACCGCCTGGGGCTGGTCGATCAGCTCGGTTCCTTCAGCGACGCGGTCAAGGCCGCCGCGCGCCGCGCCAAGCTCACCGACTATACGGACGAATTCCTCGAGCCCGAGCTCACCTGGGCGCAGGAGCTGGCGCTGCAGCTGAAGTCGCGCGCAGCCCGGGCGCTGCTGCGCGCCGGCCCGGGCGAGCTCGCGCTGCGCGAAGTCGCGCAGCGCTTCGATCCGCTGACGCGCGAGGTTCAGCGCCTGAGTCGCTTCAGCGTGCCCAACCGCCTCTACGCCTACTGTTTCTGCGAGACGCAGTAGCCGCTACAGCGTCGACCAGTCGAGGATCACCTTGCCGGACTTGCCCGAACCCATGGTCTCGAAGCCCTTGAGGTATTCCTGGGCGCGGAAGTGATGGGTGATGACCGGCTCGAGCTTCAGTCCGCTCTGCAGCAGGCTCGCCATTTTGTACCAGGTCTCGAACATCTCGCGGCCGTAGATGCCTTTGAGGGTGAGGCCCTTGAAGATCACCTGGTTCCAGTCGATGGCCGTCTCCTCGGGCGGAATGCCGAGCATGGCGATGGAGCCGCCGTGATGCATGGTGCGCAGCATGTCGCGCAACGCGGCCGCATTGCCGGACATCTCGAGGCCGACGTCGAAGCCCTCCTGCATCCCGAGATCCTTCATGGTCTGATCCAGTGACTCGCGCTGCACGTTGATGGCGCGCGTGGCGCCCATCCTGCGGGCCAGCTCCAGGCGATAGTCGTTGACGTCGGTGATGACGATGTGGCGCGCGCCGGTGAAGCGCGCGACCGCGGTGGCCATGATGCCGATGGGGCCTGCGCCGGTGATCAGCACGTCCTCACCCACCACGTTGAAGGCGAGTGCGGTATGGGTGGCATTGCCGAACGGGTCGAGGATGGCGGCGATGTCATCCGGGATCGAATCCGTGAGTTTGAAGGTGTTGTCGGCCGGAATCGCCAGGTACTGGGCGAAGGCACCCGGGCGGTTGACACCGACGCCGACCGTATTGCGGCACAGGTGGCGGCGGCCGGCACGGCAGTTGCGGCAGTAACCGCAGGTGATGTGACCCTCGCCCGAAACGCGGTCGCCCTTTTTCAGGCCCTTCACTTCCGAGCCGAGCTCGACGATGCGGCCGCAGTACTCATGGCCCACGGCCATCGGCACCGGAATGGTTTTCTGCGCCCAGGCGTCCCAGTTATAGATGTGCATGTCGGTGCCGCAGATCGCGGTCTTGGCGATCTCGATCAGCACGTCGTTGTGGCCGACCTTGGGCTCGGGGATGTCCTCGAGCCAGATACCGGGCGCCGCCTGCTGCTTGACCAGTGCTTTCATGATTTGCTCTTCCGTAAGGGTTCTTCCCTGAAGCGTCGCAGGGGCGTTTCAAGCTAGAGCAGGCCGAGCTCGCGGCCCACCCCGGTGAAGGCATCCACGGCGCGCTCGAGCTGCTCGCGCGTGAGCGCCGCGGACATCTGGGTGCGGATGCGCGCCTGCCCTTTGGGCACGACTGGATAGGAGAAACCGATGACATAGACGCCGCGCTCCAGCAAGCGGTCAGCCATGCGCCCGGCGAGCGCCGCATCCCCGATCATCACCGGGATGATGGGATGCTCGCCCGGCTTCAGATCGAAGCCGGCCCGGGTGAGGCCGGCGCGGAACAGGCGCGTGTTCTCGAACAGCTGTGCGCGCAGCTGCGGGGTGTGCTCCAGGAGCTCGAGCACGGCGAGGCTCGCGGCGGCCACCACCGGCGGAATGCTGTTGGAGAAGAGGTAGGGACGCGAACGCTGCCGCAGCCACTCGATGACTTCAGCTCGCGCGGCGACGTAGCCGCCGCTACCTCCGCCCAGGGCCTTGCCCAGCGTGCCGGTGAGAATGTCGACGCGCGCGCCGACGCCGCAGTGCTCGGGCGTACCCCGCCCCGTGGGCCCCATGAACCCGGTGGCATGCGAATCATCGACCATCACCAGGGCGTCGTGGCGCGCCGCCAGATCGCAGATCTCGCCGAGTCTGGCGATGAAGCCATCCATCGAGAACACCCCGTCGGTGGCGATGAGGCGCGTGCGTGCGCCCTGCGCCTGGCGCAGGCACTGCTCGAGTTCCGCCATGTCGCTGTTGGCGTAGCGGTGGCGCTGCGCCTTGCACAGGCGAATGCCGTCGATGATGCTCGCGTGATTGAGCGCGTCCGAGATCACCGCGTCGCGCTCATCCAGGAGCGTCTCGAACAGGCCGCCGTTGGCGTCGAAGCAGGATGAATACAGGATCACGTCCTCGGTGCCGAGGAAGCGGGCGAGGCGCTGCTCGAGCGCCTTGTGAGTGGTCTGCGTGCCGCAGATGAAGCGCACCGAGGCCATGCCGTAACCGTACTCATCGATCGCCCGCTGCGCCGCCGCACGCACCAGCGGGTGGTTCGCCAGACCCAGGTAGTTATTGGCGCACAGGTTGATGACGTCGCGCTCGCCGGCGCGTACCACGCCGCCCTGGGGGCCGGCGAGCACCCGCTCGCTCTTGTACAGTCCCTG
>Ga0209238_1000085_pt1 | contig 28117 bp, 22 predicted proteins | sample GraSoi013_1_20cm_FD_185823 | JGI IMG/M metagenome (GOLD analysis project Ga0209238, IMG submission 185823) | Grasslands soil microbial communities from the Angelo Coastal Reserve, California, USA - Sample 10_02_2013_1_20cm (SPAdes) (version 2) | ecosystem: Environmental > Terrestrial > Soil >...
GCTCGAGCGACTTATCGAAGGCCGTGGCGGTATCGTCGAGCAGCTGCTTCTGCGCGTCGAGCACCCGCAGCTGAAAATAGTCGGAAGCGAGCTCGGCCTGCGCCACGAGGCGCGCCGCGGCGAGATCGGCCGCGCTCGCCTGCGCGCCCGCCGCGCTCGATTCGAGCGCACGGCGCAGGCGGCCCCACAGATCGATCTCCCATAAGGAATTGAGCGCCACCGAGCGGTTGTCGATGATGCGGCCCGCGGTGGTACCGCCGACCACGCCCGTCGGCGAGTGGCTGCGAGTGATCGAAGCGTTGGCGTCGAGCGTCGGAAAGAGCGCGGCGCGCGACTGGGCCGCCAAGGCCTGCGCCTGGCGAAACCTCGCTTCGGCCAGCAGCACGTTCTGATTGGATATGTCGATGCTTTCGATCAACGCGGAGAGCTGCGGATCGCCGAAGATCTCCCACCAGTTGCCGCGGTTCGATTCGTCCTGCGGCTCGGCGACTTTCCAGCCGGTCGCTTCCTTGTAGGCATCGGAGACCGCGGCATCCGGCCGCAAGTAGTCCGGCCCGACCGCGCAAGCAGCGAGCGCGAGCGCAAGGATCCCCGCTGCGCTTCGCCTCATCGGCCCTCCAAGGAAGGTTGCTCTCCGCGACCTGCCCGCAGGCGCTTGCACCACAGGCGGAAGCGGTCGAGATAGAGGTACACGACGGGCGTTGTATACAGTGTGAGCAGCTGGCTGACGGCAAGGCCGCCGACGATCGAGATTCCGAGCGGCCGGCGCAGCTCGGCGCCGTCACCGAAGCCGGTCGCGAGCGGCACCGCGCCCAGCATCGCCGCCATGGTGGTCATCATGATCGGGCGAAAGCGCAGCAGGCACGCCTGGAAGATCGCGGCTTCGGGACTCTTGCCCCCGCTTCGCTCGGCCTCGATCGCGAAGTCGATCATCATGATGGCGTTCTTCTTCACGATGCCGATCAGCAGGATCACGCCGATCAGCGCGATGATGCTGAACTCGGTGCGAAACGCCATCAGCGCGAGCAGCGCGCCGACGCCCGCCGAGGGGAGCGTTGAGAGGATCGTGATCGGGTGCACGTAGCTCTCGTAGAGGACGCCGAGCACGATGTAGACGGTGATGAGCGCCGCGAGAATGAGCCACGGCTGGCTGTCGAGCGACGCCCGGAAGGCGCGCGCCGTCCCCTGGAAGCTGCCGTGCACGGTGGTCGGCACGCCGATCTCGGCCATCGTTCGATTCACCGCATCGGCCGCCTCGCCGAGCGACACGCCGGGCGCCAAGTTGAAGGAGATCGTCGTGGCGGCGAACTGGCCCTGATGATGGACGGAGAGCGGCGCCGTGGTGGGCTCGTAGCGCGCGATCGCGGAGAGCGGCACCTGGCCGCGTGTGGGCGAGAGAACGTAGACGTTCGCGAGCGATTCGGGGCTCTGCCAGTACTGCGGCGCGACCTCCATCACCACGTGGTACTGGTTGAGCGCCGAATAGATCGTCGAGACCTGCGCCTGGCCGAAAGCGTTGTAGAGCGTCTGGTCGATCATGCGCATGGTGATGCCCAGGCGCGCGGCGGTCGGCCGGTCGATGACGAGCGTCGTCTGCAGACCTCTATCTTCCCGGTCGCTGTTGACGTCGTCGATTTCCGGCAACCGCGACAACGCCCGGCGCACGCGCGGCTCCCAGAGCTGCAGCTCGGCCAGGTCGTCCGCCTGCAGCGTGAACTGGTACTGCGCGCTCGACTCCCGCCCGCCCACGCGGATATCCTGCACCGGCACGAGATAAAGATTCGCGCCGGGCTCTTGCAAGAGCTTGGGGCGAAGTCGCGCGATCACCTGGTTGGCGCTCGCCTTGCGCTCCCGCAGGGGCTTGAGCGTGATGAACATGGAGCCGCCGTTGCGCCGGCCGCCGCCGGTGAAGCCGACCACGCTCTCGACCGCCGGGTCGCTCTTCACGATCTCGGCGAAATCGGAGAGCTTCTCGCGCATCGCCTGAAACGAGATGGCCTGATCCGCCGCGATCGAGCCGGTCATGCGCCCGACGTCCTGCTGCGGGAAGAAGCCCTTCGGGATGTGAACGTAGAGGTAGACGTTGAGGCCGATGGTGGCGGCGAGGACGAGCATCATCAGACGCGAATGCGCGAGCGCCCACGCGAGGCTCGCCTCGTAGCCGCGCAGCATCGAGGCGAACAAGCTCTCGCTCGCGAGGGAGAGCTTCAAGGGCTTGCGCTCATGCGCGGGCTTCAGGAGCCGCGCGCACATCATCGGCGTCATCGTCAGCGAGACCGCGAGCGACACGAGGATCGCGACCGAGAGCGTCACGGCGAACTCGCGGAACACGCGCCCGACGATCCCGCCCATGAAAAGGATCGGGATGAACACCGCGATCAGGGAGATGCTCATCGAGACCACCGTGAAGCTCACCTCGCGCGCGCCTTTCAACGCTGCTTGAAAGGGTTTCATTCCGCGTTCGATATGGCGCGAGACGTTCTCGAGCACCACGATGGCATCGTCGACCACGAACCCAGTGGCGATAGTGAGAGCCATAAGGGACAGGTTGTTCAGGCTGAAGCCGGCGAGGAGCATCACGCCGAAGGTCGCGACGAGCGACACCGGCACCGCCACCGCCGGAATCAAGGTCGCGCGCGCGTTGCGCAGGAACAGGAACACGACCAGGATCACGAGGCCGATCGCGATCACGACCGTCCTCTCGACCTCGCGCAGGGACGCGCGGATGGTGCTGGTGCGCTCGAGCACGACCTCCAGATCGATCGTGCTCGGGATCGAGGCGCGCAAGAGCGGCAAGAGCTTCCGGACGCGCTCGCTCGTCTCGATGATGTTGGCGTTCGGCTCCCGGTTGATGATGACGAGCACCGAGGGCTTGCCGTTGGCGATTCCGGCGTTGCGAAGGTCCTCGACCGAATCGACGACCTCGGCGACGTCCGAAAGGCGCACCGCGGAGCCGTTGCGGTACGCGACGATGAGCGGGATGTACTGGCTCGCCTTCTTCGCCTGGTCGTCGGCCATGATCTGCCAGTGGCGCTCGCCCTCCTCGACCGCGCCCTTGGGGCGATTCGCGTTGGCGGCGGCGAGGGCCGTGCGCACCTCGTCCATCCCGATCGCGTACTTGTTGAGCGTCATCGGATTCAGCTCGACGCGCACCGCGGGAAGCGACGCGCCGCCCACCGTCACCTGCCCGACGCCTTCCACCTGGGAGATTTTCTGCTCGAGGATGGTGGAGGCCGCGTCGTACATCTCGCCGCGGTCGAGCGTGTCGGAGGTGAGCGCGAGGATCATGATCGGCGCGTCCGCCGGATTGACCTTGCGGTAGGTCGGGTTGCGCCGCAGGTTCGTCGGCAGCTGGCTGCGCGCGGCGTTGATCGCGGCCTGCACGTCGCGCGCCGCGCCGTCGATGTCGCGGTCGAGATCGAACTGCAGCGTGATGCGCGTGTTGCCGAGCGAGGAGGACGAGGTGATCTCGGTGACGCCGGCGATGCGGCCGAGCGCGCGTTCAAGGGGCATCGCTACCGTCGCCGCCATGACTTCGGGGCCCGCGCCGGGAAGCTGCGCCCTCACCGAGATCGTCGGATAGTCCACCTGCGGCAGCGGCGCGACCGGAAGCAGGCCGAAGGCCGCTGCGCCAGCGAAGGTGACGCCGGCCGTTAGCAGCGTCGTCGCGACCGGACGCCGGATCGAGAGCTCGGGTAGATTCACCGCCGTTCGCCCCCGAAGGGCTTCACGCGCGCGCCCGCCGCGCCCCCTTCCTCCTTTTTGCCGCTCACGCGCCGCGTCAGGCGATCGAACCAGAGATAGATCACCGGCGTGGTGAACAGCGTCAGCGCCTGCGAGAGGATGAGGCCGCCCACCATGGTGATGCCGAGCGGGTGGCGCAGCTCCGAGCCGACGCCCGAGCCGAGCGCAAGGGGCAGCGCGCTGAGCAGCGCCGACAACGTCGTCATCAGGATCGGGCGGAACCTCAAGAGGCAGGCGTGATAGATCGCCTCCCGCGGTCTCATTCCGTCCTTCCTCTCGGCGTCGAGCGCGAAATCGATCATCATGATGGCGTTCTTCTTCACGATGCCGATGAGAAGAATGATTCCGATCACCGCGATGATGCCCAGGTCGCCGCGCGTGACCATCAGCGCGACGAGCGCCCCCGCGCCGGCGGAGGGCAGCGTGGAGAGGATCGTGAGCGGATGGATGTAGCTCTCGTAGAGCACCCCGAGCACGATGTACATGGTGACGATCGCGGCGAGAATGAGCAGCAGCTCGTTCGCGAGCGACGCCCGGAACGCGAGCGCCGCACCCTGGAAATCGGTGCGCACCGATTCCGGCAGATCGAGCGCCTGCGCCTCGATCGCCCGCACTGCGTCACCCAAAGAGGCGCCCGGGGCGAGATTGAATGAGAGGGTCGCCGCCGGAAACTGGCCGAGGTGGTTCACGGCGAGCAGCGCTGGCTTCTCGGTCACCCTGGTGAGCGCGCTCAAGGGCACCTGCGCGCCCGAGGAGGAAGCGACGTAGATGTCCTTCAGCGCGTCAGGGCCGCGGCGGAATTCCGGCTTCACTTCGAGCACCACGCGGTACTGGTTCGACTGCGTGAAGATAGTCGAGATCAGCCGCTGCCCGAAAGCGTTGTAGAGCGCGGCGTCGATGGCCGCGGGCGTGACGCCGAGCCGCCCCGAGGTATCGCGGTCGATCGAAACAAACGCCTGCAGGCCCTGGTCTTGCAGGTCGCTCGCCACGTCGGCGAGCTGCGGCAACTGCCGGAGGCGATCGACCAGGCGGTGCACCCAGACGGCGAGCTCGTCCGGATTCGCGTCCTCGACGGTGAGCTGATACTGCGTACGGCTCACGCGGTCCTCGATGGTGAGGTCCTGCACCGGCTGCATGTAGAGCGAGATACCCTGTACCTGCGCGACCCCTCGCTGCAGCCGTTGCATGACCTCGGCGAGGCCGGCGCGCTCGGATTTCGGCTTCAAATTGACGAAGACGCGGCCGTTGTTGAGCGTCGTGTTCACTCCATCCACGCCGATAAAGGAGGAGACGCTTTCCACGGCGGGGTCCTGCAGGATAGCGCGGGCGAGCGACTGCTGGCGCTCGGCCATCGCCGCGAAGGAGACCGATTGCGGCGCCTCGGAGATGCCCTGGATCACGCCCGTATCCTGCAGCGGGAAGAAGCCCTTCGGGACGACGACGTAGAGAAGGACGCTCAGCGCGAGCGTGCCGATGAAGACCCACAGCGTCGCCGTCTGCCGGTCGAGCACCCAGTTGAGCATCGCGCCGTAGCGCGCGATCATCGCGTCGATGAAGTGCCCCGCGGCGCGGTAGAACTTGCCTCGATCGGACTCAGGCCTGCGCTTGAGGAGCTTCGCGCACATCATCGGCGTCAAAGTGAGCGACACGACCGCCGAGATCAGGATGGCGACCGCGAGCGTGATCGCGAACTCGCGGAACAACCGCCCCACCACCTCGCCCATGAAGAGCAGCGGGATCAGCACCGCGATGAGCGAGAACGTGAGCGAGATGATGGTGAAGCCGATCTGCTCGGCGCCTTTCAGCGCCGCCTGCAGGGGCGGCATGCCTTCCTCGATGTAGCGCGCGATGTTCTCGATCATCACGATGGCATCATCCACCACGAAGCCGGTGGCGATGGTGAGCGCCATCAGCGTCAGGTTGTTGACGCTGAACCCGGCGAGGTACATGACGCCGAAGGTGCCCACGAGCGAAAGCGGCACCGCGATGCTCGGGATGATGGTGCCGGCGGCGGTGCGCAGGAAAAGGAATATCACCATCACCACCAGCGCCACCGCGAGCGCGAGCTCAAACTGCACGTCCTTGAGCGAGGCGCGGATGGTGACGGTGCGGTCGGTGAGCGTCGCGACCTCGACCGCTGCGGGAAGCGACGCGGTGAGCTGAGGCAGGAGCCCCTTCACGCGATCCACCACCTCGATCACGTTGGCGCCGGGCTGGCGCTGGATGTTGAGGATCACCGCCGGCACGTCGTTCATCCACGCGGCGAGCCGCACGTTCTCCGCGTCCTCGACGACGTCGGCGACGTCCGAGAGGAAGATCGGCGCGCCGTTTCGATACGCGACGATCACCGCGCGGTATTCCGCGGCCGAGCGCAGCTGGTCGTTGGCGTCGATGGTGTAAGCGCGGCTCGGGCCGTCGAAGCTGCCCTTCGCCTGGTTGACGTTGGCGGCGGCGGTCGCGGTGCGCACGTCCTCCAGGTTCAGGCCGTTTCCGGCGAGCGCGCGAGGATTCACCTGGACACGAACGGCCGGGCGCTGGCCTCCGGAGAGCGTCACCAGGCCCACGCCCGGAAGCTGCGAGATCTTCTGCGCGAGACGCGTATCCACGAGGTTCTGCACCTGCGGCAGCGGCATCGTCTTCGAGGTGATTCCGAGCGTGAGGATGGGCGCGTCGGCCGGATTCACCTTGCTGTACACGGGGGGCGCGGGCAGGTCCGGCGGTAGGAAATTGGAGGCGGCGTTGATCGCCGCCTGCACTTCCTGCTCGGCTGCATCCAAGCTTAGCTCCAGGCTGAACTGGAGCGTGATCACCGAGGCGCCGCCGGAGCTGGTCGAGGACATCTGCTTCAGACCCGGCATCTGCCCGAACTGGCGCTCGAGCGGTGCGGTGATCGAGGAGGTCGCCACGTCCGGGCTCGCGCCGGGGTAGAAGGTGACGACCTGGATCGTCGGGTAGTCCACCTCGGGCAAGGCCGAGAGCGGCAGCAGCCGGTAGGCGATCGCGCCGGCGAGCAGGATCGCGGCCATCAAGAGCGATGTCGCCACCGGCCGCAGGATGAACAGCCGCGAGGGGTTCATGCGCCCTCTTTGCGCCGCCGCTTGCCCTCGCCTTTCCCCGGCGCCTTGCCGCTCTTGCTGGTCGCGGCGCGGGCCGCGCGATCGGGAATCTCCACTTTAGCGCCGTCGCGCAGGCGGTCGCTACCCTCGACGACCACCCGCTCGCCGGGAGCAAGGCCGGACTCGATCGAGACCCTGTCGCCTTCGGACATGCCGACGGCGACCTTGCGCAGCGCAACGGTGCGGTCCTCCTTGATGACGTAGACGAAAGTCCCTTGCCCGCCGCGCACGACGGCCGCCGACGGGACGAGCGTGGCACCGCGCCGGGTGTCGAGCAGCATGCGCACGTTCACGAACTGGTTGGGGAAAAGACCACCGCCCTCGTTTGGAAATTGCGCCTTCAGCTTGACCGTTCCAGTCGCGGGATCGATCTGGTTGTCCACCGTGAGCAGCGCGCCGGTTGCGAGCTTCACTTTCTGCTCGCGATCGTAGGCCTCGACCGGCAGTTTTTCCCCCGAGCGCAGCCGCTGCATCACGCTCGGCAAGTTGTCCTGCGGGATGGTGAAGATGGCGGTGACCGGCTGAAGCTGCGTGATGACCACGAGGCCGTTCGTGTCGCCCGAGCGCACGATGTTGCCCGGGTCGACCAGGCGCAAGCCCAGGCGCCCGCTGATCGGCGCGGTGATGCGCGAATAGGTGAGCTGCAGCCGGGCGTTGTCGATCTGCCCCTGGTCGAGTTTGACCGTGCCTTCGTATTGACGGACCAGCGCTTCCTGCGTGTCGACCTGCTGCTTGGCGATCGAGTCCTGGGCGTACAGCGTGCGGTAGCGCTCCAGGTCGATGCGGGCGTTGGCGAGCAGCGCCTGGTCGCGCGCCATCTGGCCCTCGAACTGCACGAGCTGCGCCTGGTAGGGACGCGGGTCGATCTCGGCGAGGAGGTCTCCCTCCTTCACCCCTTGTCCCTCTTTGAACAGTACTCTGATCAGCTCGCCGTCCACCCGGCTGCGCACGGTCACGGTCTTGAGCGGCGTCACCGTGCCGAGGCCGCTCAGGTAGATGTTGACGTCGCCGTTCCGCGCCGCCGCGGCGACGACCGGGGTCGGGCGCGTGGGATCGATACCGCGCCGGCCCGCGGGGCGCTGCTGCGCGTCGCTCGGCACGAGGAAAAAGACCGCCGCTCCCGCGGCCGCCAGCAGCAGCACCAGGATCACGACCCACACGCCGCGCAGCGAGCGGCGTTTCTCGGTCATCAGATGGCTCTCGATTTTCATTGGGACCGCCCGCATCCGGCCCGCTCCCTACTCGGCGAGCCCAGGCCGATTACAGCAGAGAAATGTAACTCCCCCATTTCGCAAGGCAACTATTTGCAACAGGATGTTACCGCGCCCCGATCCCGTCCGTTGCGCGTGGGTAGAATGCCATCCATGCCCATCCGGCAAATCATCGAAGGCGGCCGCGTCCCGGTGAAGGTCTTCACCGACGACCTCGAGGCCCACGCGCGGGCGCAGCTCGCCAACGTGGCGCAGCTGCCGATCGTGTTCGGCCACGTCGCGGCGATGCCCGACGTGCACGCGGGCATAGGCGCGACCGTGGGCTCGGTGATTCCCACCCGGCGCGCGATCATCCCTGCGGCGGTCGGGGTGGATATCGGCTGCGGCATGAACGCGGTGCAGCTATCGCTCGGCTCGGAGCAGCTTCCCGACAGTCTCGCTCGCGTGCGCACCGCGATCGAGCGCGCCGTGCCCGTCGGATTCGACGAGCGCGGCGAGAGCGACGCGCGGCGCGACGCCTGTGCACCTCTGAAGCGGCGCCTCGAAGGAGTGGTGCGCAAGCATCCGAAGATCGCCAAGATGCAGCGCGACCCCGAGAAGAAGTGGGTGCGGCAAATGGGCTCCCTGGGCGGCGGCAACCACTTCATCGAGGTCTGCCTCGACGAGAGCGAGCGTCTCTGGGTGATGCTCCATTCGGGCAGTCGCGGCATCGGCAACTGCATCGGCCGGTATTTCATCGCCCAGGCGCGCGAGGCGATGCAGAAGCGTGACGTGCATCTTCCCGACCGTGATCTCGCCTGGTTCGACGAGGGATCGCAGCTCTTCGAGGACTACGTCGAGGCGGTCGGCTGGGCGCAGGACTACGCCAGAGCCAACCGGCGCGAGATGATGCACCTGATTCTAGGCGCGCTGCGCCGCGAGCTGCCGGAATTCGAGGAGACGAGCGAGGCGATCAACTGCCATCACAACTACGTCGAGCCGGAGGAGCACTTCGGAGAGCGCGTCTACGTCACTCGCAAGGGCGCGATCAGCGCGCGCGCAGGCGAGCTCGGCATCATCCCGGGCAGCATGGGCGCGCGCTCGTACATCGTGCGCGGCAAGGGTAGCCCGGAGTCTTTCTGCTCCTGCGCCCACGGAGCCGGGCGTCGCATGAGCCGCGCCGAAGCGAAGCGCCGCTTCTCGCGCGCCGACCTCGAGGCGCAAACCCGGGGGGTCGAGTGCCGCAAGGACAAGGGCGTGCTCGACGAGATCCCGGGAGCGTACAAGGATATCGACGAGGTGATGGCCAATCAGACCGATCTCGTCGAGGTCGTGCACACGCTCAAGCAGATCGTCTGCGTAAAGGGTTGAGCGAATGCCCCGGGAGGACGCAGCGAAGCCCGAGTTCTGGGAAAAGCGCTTCCGCGAAAGCTTTACGCCCTGGGACGCGGGGCGCGTGCCTGGCGCGCTCGAGCAGTTCCTGAAGACTGAGCCGCGAGACCAGCGCGTCCTGATTCCGGGGTGCGGCTCGGGCTACGAAGTGCGCGCCTTCGCTGAAGCGGGGCTCAGGACGCTCGCGATCGACTTCGCGCCCGCGGCAGTGGAACGTGCGCAACGGACCCTGGGACCGATCGCGCATCTCGTTCGTCTCGAAGATTTCTTTGAATTCGATTTCGACCGGCCGTTCGACCTCGTGTACGAGCGCGCCTTCCTGTGCTCGCTGCCGCGCCCGCTGCGGCCGCGCTATGTGCAACGCGTAATCGAGTTGCTGCGGCCGCAGGGCAGGATCGCCGGATTTTTCTTCTTCGAAAACGGCGAGCGTGGCCCGCCCTTCGGGCTGAAGATCGGGGAACTGGAAGCCCTGCTCGGGAAGCATTTCGACAAGACTACCGATGCCCCGGTGACAGACTCGATCCCGATCTTCGCGGGAAAGGAGCGCTGGCAGATCTGGTCGCGAACAAGGGCCCGGAGCTAGACGCTCCGGGCCCGCTGTAAAGGTGTTCGCGGGTTAGCTTCTTACTGCAGCGGTCCCGCGTCGGTGAACGTGCGGATCGCGACCCAAAGCGGCGCAGCGACCGCCGCACCGGTGGCCGGCGTCACGGTGAGCCGGCCCCAGTACTGGCCGCTCGCCGCAGCCTTGTCGGCGTTGACGGTCACGTTCAGCGTCGCGGACTCACCGGCGCCCAGCGTCACCGAAGCCGGCGATACCGAGGCGGCCACGCCGGTGCTCGCCCCCACCGTCACCGCGGCGCTCGCCGTGTAGGTCTGGCTCGCGCCGCTCACGTTCGTCAGTGTCACCGAGATGGTCTTCGACTGCCCTGACCCCGGCTCGATCTTGCGGAACGACAGCGTCGCCGGCTCGAGGACCGCCTTGGCCGCCGCCGCCGCCGCCAGATTGATCACGCCGCCGCCGATGTTCTGCGGGTTCGTCGTGGCCAGCCGTGCGTCCCGGGTGGCGGTGCCAACCAGGGCGCCTTTGACTTGCGCAGGGGTCCAATCGGGATGCAGCTGCAGCAGCAGCGCCGACGACCCGGCCACGTGGGGCGTGGCCATGCTGGTGCCCTGGAACATCGCGAATCGGCCGTGTAATACCGAGGACAGGACGTTCACGCCCGGTGCGCACACGTCAGGCTTGATGTCCAGCAAGTTGGCCGGCCCGCGGCTCGAGAAGCCCGCGAGGAAGTTCTCGTTGTTCGTCAGGACCTCGGCGAACGATGTGCCGTTCGCGGTGGCGCTGGCGTTGGTGGCGGCCGCGCTGCGGATGGCGCCGCGATCGTTCTGTGCGAGCATCACGGCCGACGTGGCGGGCTGGTCCGCAGTCCCGTCCTGCCCCATCGCGGCGGGATCACCCGGCGCGTTGTTCACCACCAGGACGCCGGAGGCGCCGGCGTCGCGCGCGTTGCGGATCTTGGTCGAGAACGTGCAGGTGCCGCGGTCGATGACGACGATCTTGCCTGTGTGCGTCCCGGCCGGGACCGGCGTGCAAGCCTGGGTGGCCGCGCCGTTGGCCAGGCCGGAGGCTGTGTTGTTCCAGTTCGCGAGCTGCGCGGTCACCGCCGGGTCGAACGCACTGAAGTCGCCGACGGCCGCGCCGAACGTGGTCGCGGCGACAATGACCGGGATCCCGAAGAAGTGATTGTTCGTCGACGCGCAGGCCGTGATCGCGTCAGCGGCCTGGCCGGGACTCTCGACCGTGTTCACACCGGGCCCCGAATTGCCGGCTGCGATCGCGACCACCACTCCCGCGTTGGCGGCGCGGTTGCTGGCGACGGTGAGCTGGTCCTGGAAGCCGTTTATGCCGCCGCCGAGGCTCATGTTGATCACATCCATGCCGTCCTTGACGGCGTCCTCGATCGCCTGCGCGATGTCGTGCGAGGTCGCGTTCGCGGTTTGCCCGGGGAACACATTGTAGTTGCCGAGGAACGCCTTGGGCGCGACGCCCGAGAGGCCGGCCACGGCCGGGAACTTGCCGTTCGCTGGAGCGGCCGTCCCGTTTACGCCCGCGATGGTGCCGGAGACGTGCGTGCCGTGGTCCTGGAGCGCTTGCGCCGTGAACGACCCCGGCTTCCCGGTGAAGTAGACGCGCGCGACGATCACCTTCTTGCTGGTAAATTGCTGGTTGCCCGGATCGAACTTGGGGAACCCCGCCGGCGGCGTGAGCGTGTTGTCGGTGAGGAAGGGATGGGTCTGGTCGATGCCGGTGTCGAGGACGCCGATCTTGATGCCCGCGCCCGCGTTCGCGACTCCCCCGACCGCCGCCCAAGCGGCGGGCGCGTTGATTACGCCGACGGAACGGTTCATGGTGGGCGCGTAGGTGAGGCTGGGCTCGACCAGCGAGACCCCGGGGCCCGCTTTAAGCGAGTCCAGGCTCGCGCCGTTGAGCTGCACCGCGACGCCATTCAGCACCGTGTCGTACTCGCGGATCACTTGCGCAAGCAAACCGGTGGACTTGAGCCATTGTCGGAAGTCGTTGCGCGCGTGGGCGAGCGATGCCTGGTACTGGCCGTTGGCCCCCGCCGTGAAGTCGAGCTTGCCGTTCTTGTACCGCGCGGCGTTGGGCCAGTCGGCGAGCGGCGGCTGGGAGAAGATCACCAGCGCGTAGCCATCGGCGACGCCAGTGGCCTGCGGGAGTCCGTCCGAGTTGTTGACGAGGGTGCCCGCGCAAAGCGCGGTCGAGAAGATTGCGGCCAGCAAACCGCCGAAGAAGCGTCGATTCATGGTTACCTCCACGTTTGGTGAAGCTATTTAAATCCCTTACATCCGCTCAACCGCGGGTTGGTCGACCGAACGATAGGAAATTCAATTCGCCCGTTTTAAGTGTTCTCTGTTGATGCTGGGCGTTGGGTAATCATGCCGCCGCCGGGCGCGGCAAGTCAAGGGGACCCCGGTACCTCCCGCAAATTACCTCCCGCAAATTACACGAACCGGGCGAGCAGTTTCAGATCGACGTTGCCGCCTGAGAGGATCACGCCGACGCGTTTGCCGGCCACCGGAAGTCCGCGCTCGAAGAGACCCGCCGCGCCCAGCGCGCCCGTCGGCTCGACCACGATCTTCATCCGCTCCCACAGGTAAAACATCGCCCGGACGAGCTCCGCGTCGCCCACTGTGACCATGTCGTGCACGCGGCGCAGCACTAGGGGAAAGGTGAGCCGCCCGAGCGAGTGGGTGCGCGCCCCGTCGGCGATCGTGTCCGGGTTGTAGCAGGTCTGCAGGGTTTTCGTCTTGAACGAGCGCGTGGCGTCGTCGCCCGCCTCGGGCTCCACGCCGATCACCTTGCAACCGGGCGAGAGATGGCACGCGGCGACCGCGCAGCCCGAGATCAGCCCGCCGCCGCTCACCGGCACGAACAGATAATCGAGCGGCCCCGCGTCCTCGATCAGCTCTTTCGCCGCCGTGCCCTGCCCCGCGATCACGTGGGGATGGTCGAAAGGCGGGATCACGGGAAGCTCGCGTTCGCGCGCCACGCGCTCGGCGACCTCCTCGCGCACTTCCTTGTGCTTGTCGTAGAGAACGATCTCGGCGCCGTAGCCGCGGGTCGCCTCGAGCTTCACCGCGGGCGCGTCTGCCGGCATCACGATGGTGACGCGGATGCCGAGGAGCTTTCCCGCTAGAGCCACCGCCTGCGCATGATTTCCCGAGGAATAGGCGAGCACGCCGAGCCCGCGCTCCTCGGGTGAGAGCCGCGACATCGCGTTGTACGCGCCGCGAAACTTGAACGCTCCCATGCGCTGGAAGTTCTCGCACTTGAAGAACACCTGCGCGGCGGTGCGCTCGTCCACGGTGTGCGAGGTCATCACCGGCGTTCGGTGCGCGTGGCCGGCGAGCCGCTCCGCGGCGGAAGCGACGTCGGCGTAGCCGACGGCGAGAGCGGTCTTGTCGGGGGCGTTCATCTGGGCTGAATGCGGAGATCAGTTCGGGATTTTACGCCGAGACTATGTCCCTCAGCCACGGCGCGGCCTCAGCCAGCGCTCGAGCAGCTTTCGGCGCGCGCCGGCCGACTCGGTGAGCACGCAGGTATCGGCATCCGCGCGCTTGAGCCGCGCCTCGAAGCTCATCAGCTCGTCGCGGCGAAAGGCGTGAATCCGGACGCTCTCTCCTGCGCGGCGCTTGGCCAAGGCCGCATCGAGTCCCGCCTGCCTTGGCCGCAGTCCGTCCACCGCGACGACCAGGTCGCCGGCAGCGATGCCCGCCTCCTGCGCCGCGCCGCCTTCGAGCACATGCGTGACGGCGGTGTCATCGCCTTGCGCCCGCGCGCGAATGCCGAGCATCGCGAGCCCCGCGGCGTTTTTCGAGCGGGCCGGCCTTCCGCCTTTGTCCTGAGCGGACTCGGCCGGGCGCAGTTCCATTTCGATTCCCTGCGTTGCGAGCAGCGCCTTCAGGGGCAGCTCGCGCGTCGAGCGCAGCCAGTCGTCGAGATAGTGCTCCAGCTTCACACCGGTCGCCTCTTCGGCCAGGCGTTCGATGCCGTCCTCCTCGAGGCCGGCTCCGGTGAGCCCGTGGCGCCGCCACAGCGCGCGCATCACGTCATCGAGCGACTTCCTCCCGCGGGTCTTGCTGCGAACGAGCAGGTCAATGCACAAGGCGACGAGGCTTCCCTTGACGTAGTAGCTGACGCCTGCGTTCGGCGAATTCTCGTCCTGGCGATAGTATTTGATCCAGGCGTCGAAGCTCGACTCGGCGAGGCTTTGCCTCGCGCGGCCCGGAGTGCGCAGATGCGTCGTGATCGAGCGGCCGATCAGCTCGAGATAATCCTTTTTTTCGATCAGCCCGCAGCGGACGAGAGCAAGATCGTCGTAATAGGACGTGATGCCCTCGAACGCCCAAAGGAGCGTCGTGTAATTCTCGCGGTCGAGATCGTAAGGGGCGAACGCGGCGGGCTTGATGCGCTTCACGTTCCAGGTGTGAAAATATTCGTGGCTGACCAGACCGAGGAAAGTGCGGTAACGCTCGCTCACCTCGATGATGCCCTCGCGCGGCAAATCCTCGCGCGAGCACAGCAGCGCCGTCGAGGCGCGATGCTCGAGTCCCCCGTAGCCTTCGCCGACTGCAGTCACGAGGAATACGTAACGCTTCATCGGCGCGGGCTTGCCGAAGAAGCGTATGTGATGCTCGCATAATCGCCTGAGGTCGCGCTGCAGCCTGCGCGTGTCGGCAGCGTGGCGGCCGGTGATCACGATATCGTGAGGCACGCCGCCGGCGCGGAAGCTGGCAAGCGTGAACTCGCCCAACTCCACGGGGTGATCGATGAGCTCGTCGTAGTCCGCTGCGACATAGGCGCCGAAGCCGTAGGGTTTCGCGGCTTTCCTCGCCATCGCGGTGGCAACGCGCCAATTACGGTAATGGGCCCCTCCAGGACGGACGATCTCGAGCTCGCAGGGCGCGGCTTCCTGCCCGAGCACGCGCAGGAACACGCAAGCCCCGTTGAAAAACGCGTGCCGCGTATCGAGGTGCGCGCCGCGCACCGAAAGATCCCAGGCGTACACCTCGCAGCTCACCGCGAGCGGTCCCGCGACCGGCTGTGAACGCCAGGTGTGCTTATCGAGTTTTTCGATCGCGACCGCCCTGCCGCGGCTTTCCGCGCGGATGGAGACCACGTGGCGCGCGAATTCCCGGATCATGTAGCTGCCGGGATTCCATGCAGGCAGCGCGAATCGCTGTCCGGCGGAATCCGGCTCGGTGACCGAGCAGGTGACACGGTACAGATGCGCTTCGGGCCGCGCCGGAAGGATCGTATAGCGGATGGGCGACGTCATCTCGGGCCGTCCGACGCAGGGCGCGCGTCAGGCGGCGCCGCGGGCGCCATCTCCGCGTCTTCGGCCTGCGCCTGCAGCAGTAGCCAGCTGGAGAATTCGGCGACCGCGGGACGCACCGCACCCCGTGGGCAGACGATGAAATAGGCGCGCGAATCGGCAGGCGAGGCCCGATAGCGCTTTCCGAACGGCAGGATCAGCTTGCCGAGCTTCACCCAATGGTTGACGAAACGGCTGCGCCCGAGCGCGATGCCCTGGCCCGCGATCGCAGCCTGCATGAGCTGATCGTAATGCGAGAAGCGCAATGTGCCAGCCGGTTTCACGCCCTCAGTCTGCGTCAGCTCGAACCAGACGTCCCAGCTCAGCCAGGGGTAGCGCCGCTCCGGATCATCGTAGTGCAGCAGCACGTGATCCGAAAGATCCTGCGGCGATTTCAGCTTGCGGCCGGCGAGCACCGATTTCGAGCACACCGGGAAAACCACCTCGCCGAACAGGCGCACCGCGTTGCGGCCGGCCGCCTTCGGCGTGCAGTAGCGGATGGCGAGATCGATGCCCTCGCGCTCGAGGTCTTGGATCTCGTTCGTCGCCGCGAGCCGCATGTCGATTCCGGGATGCAGGCGCCGGAAATCGTTGAGCCGCGGTACGAGCCAGAGCCCCGCAAAGGACACGGTGGTCGTGACCGTCAGCATTCCGGCGGGGCGCGCGCCAAGCCGGCCGGTGACGTCGCGCAGCAGACGCAGCACTTCGCCCGTGGTTTTGTAAAAGGTCTGACCTTCCTCGGTGAGTCGCAGCTCGCGATGGTGCCGGCGAAACAGAGCCACGCCGAGCTGATCTTCCAGCGTCTGGACCTGGCGGCTGATCGCCGATTGCGTGACGAAGAGCTCGGCCGCCGCCTTGGTGAAGCTCAGATTGCGGGCGGCGGCCTCGAAGCCCTTCAGAAGATCGAGCGAAGGCAGCTCGCGGACCCGCTTAAGCATTCCTTTTTCTCATGCAAAACATGCTGAAAGATCGTTTGATCCGGCTCGCGTTCCGCCGAATAATCTCGAGCGTAGATTGCGCGCAGGTCGCGGTGGGAGGAAGCGCAGTGACACATGCGTGGCGCGCATTATGAATGGAAGGTTGACGAACATCAAGCCTGCGAAATAGGAAACGCCCATGAACATCGGTTTCGATCGCGCCCAGCTCCACCTCGAAGCTCGTGAGCTCATCCGCCTCTATGACCCCAGGGGGGCGCGGGTCGAGTGCGTTCGAGGGGCGCTCTGGATCACCCAGCACAGGGATCACGAAGACTACTTCCTCGCGGCGAACGATGCGCTCACCCTCGAGCGCCCGGGTCTGGCGTTGATTCACGCGCAGGAGCGGAGCGAGCTCGTTCTGTCGGAACCTGCGCCGTCCCCACGCCTGCGACAGGCAATCGGACGCGCGTTCGTTGCGACTTTGCGCGCTGTCGGCACGGGGCTCGCACGGCAATTCGGCCCCGAATCCATAGACAGGGACCGCTGCGGCTCGTATCACGGGCTTTGATCGCGAGGGAGGATTTTTGCCTCGGGCGGCTAGCGCTCGAGGTCCGAAGGCTTGTCGATGTCGTCCACGACCCCGGGGTCATCGACCTCGAAGACCTTCACCCATTCCGGGTGCTGCTTCAGGAATTGGCGCGCGCCGTCGTCGCCGTGCAGAGAAGAAAGCTCCTCGTAGAAGCGCCGCGCGAATCCGACCGGATGTCCGCGCTCGCCGTGGAACGAAGGTGCGGCGATCGCTGCGCCTTCCTGTAGAGCTTTCGTGACGATCCGGATGGTTTCGGGCCGGATGAACGGCATGTCGGCGAGCGCGACGATCCAACCGTTGGCGTCGGAGGTCGCGCGCACGCCGGCGGCAAGGCTCGTTCCCATGCCCTCGCTCGCGTTCTTGCACACGACGGTGTTGCAGCCGGCATCGCGCAGGATTTTTCCGAGCTTCTGCGCCCGAGGCCTGACGACCGCTATGGACTCGGGCAAGGCCTCCAGCAGGTGTTTGGCGGCGGCGAGCCCGACCGGCGTTCCGGCTTCGGGTGTGCCCGCCGGCAGCGTCTGGAGGAGCTTGTTCGAGCCGAAGCGCGTCGAATAGCCCGCTGCCAGAAGAATGCCGCGGATCGTTGCGGCCATGAACTCCCCCTCGAAGGAGAGGGAGAATAACTAGTTTTGCGGAACTTCGCAGCCCGCCGAGACGTTGACCTTCGGCGGCTCGACCGTTTCCGGGATCTGCACGCCGCGCCTGACCGCCGTCATCTCGGCGAGAATGGCTACCGCGATCTCGGGCGGGGTCTTCGAGCCGATTTTCAGGCCCACCGGCCCGCGCAACCTCTCGATCTCGGAGGCGGCGAGGTCGAAATCCGCCAGACGTATGCGCCGCGCGTCGTTGTTCTTCTTGGAGCCGAGAGCGCCGACGTAGAACGCCGGCGACTTGAGCGCTTCCAGGAGCGCTGCGTCGTCGAGCTTGGGGTCGTGCGTCACCGCGACCACCGCGCTGTGCGCGTCGAGGTTCATCTGCACGACGACATCGTCAGGATAGCCGCGATTGAGAGGGACTTCCTCGAGGTCCCAGCCGTCGGCGTACTCGCCGCGTGGGTCGCACACGGTCACGTGATAGTCGAGCGCCTGCGCCATTTGCGCGAGATAGCGACTCACCTGCGCCGCGCCGATCAAAAGCAGCCGCCAGCGCGGCCCGTGCACCGTCTTCAGCACCTTGCCGTCGAACTCGAGCAGGTCCGACCATTTTCCCGGTTCCATGCGCACTTTGCCGGTTTCCATGTCGAGGAAGCGCGCCGCGAGCTCGTGGCGCTCGATCACGCTCAACAGATCCTCCAGCTTCGATTCCTTGCCGACCGGCTCGAGCACGATCTGCAGCGTGCCGCCGCACGGCAATCCGTAACGCGTCGCCTGTTCCTGCGTGACGCCGTAGGTCGTGACTTCAGGTTTCGAAGCCGCGAGTGCCTGGCTTTTCACTTTGTCGATGAGATCGTCCTCGACGCAGCCGCCGGAAACCGAGCCCATGACCTGGCCGTCGTCGCGAATAACGAGCATCGCTCCCACAGGGCGCGGGGCGGAGCCCCAGGTATGAACGACTGTGCCCAAGGTGGCGCGATGGCCCGATTCGCTCCATTTCAAGGCGCTGCGCACCACTTCCAGATCGACGCTGTCCACGGGAATTCCTTGCTCAGAAAATATTGTTGAATCCTAACAGACGCTTGAACGAGGTAGCCTAGACCTGTCTCAAACTTGGGTCAAGCCGCGACGAAATCAAGCTTGTGGTTGATTGCGGCGCGATCATGGTCTAGGATTTCTCTCGCCACGCATCGCCGCAAATCCCTCGACAGGAATCGCCGTCAAGGAGGCTTTTTCGTCAAACGATTTCTGTAGTTTATTTGAACGCCATCCGAGAAAAAGTTCAACTTTCACCGAAGGAGTCGAATCATGACCGTCAAGGTCTCCCTGACCGTCAACGGCAAGCCGGCGAGCGCTGAGGTCGAAGAGCGCACGCTGCTCGTCAACTTCATCCGCGACAGCCTGCGTCTTACCGGCACCCACGTCGGCTGCGACACCGCCCAGTGCGGCGCGTGCACCATCCACATGAACGGCCGCGCCGTGAAGTCCTGCAATATGCTGGCGATGCAGGCCGAAGGGGCCGACCTCGTCACGATCGAGGGCATCGCCAAGGCGGACGGCACGCTGCACCCGATGCAGGAGGCCTTCCGCCAGCACCACGGCCTGCAATGCGGTTTCTGCACTCCCGGCATGGTCATGAGCGCGATCGATCTGGTGAAGAACTTCCCCGACCCCAGCGAGGAACTGATCCGCGAGCAGCTCGACGGGAATCTGTGCCGCTGCACCGGCTATCACAATATCGTCAAGGCGATCAAAGCCGCCTCGCAGACGATGAGGAGCTAGACATGGCGACCCCCTATATCGGCGCTTCGATCAAGCGCAAAGAGGACTATCGTTTTCTCACCGGTGCAGGCAACTATACCGACGACGTCGCGCTGCCAGGGCAGACGCATGCGCATTTCGTGCGCTCGCCTCACGCCCACGCGAAGATCAAATCGATCAAGAAGGACAAAGCGCTCAAAGCGCCCGGGGTCGTCGCCATCTTCACCGGCGACGATCTCGCCGGGGCCAAGGTCAACGGGCTGCCTTGCGGCTGGCTCATCACCGACGTCAACGGCCAGCCGATGAAGGAGCCGCCGCACCCCTGCCTCGCGCAGGGCAAGGCGCGCTACGTCGGCGACCACGTCGCGATTGTGATCGCGGAAACTTACCCGCAGGCGCGGGATGCCGCCGAGCTGGTGAAAGTGGATTACGAGGAGCTGCCCGCGGTGGTACGCGCGGCAGAGGCGCGCAAAAATGGGGCGCCGGTGGTGCACGACATCGCACCGGACAACACCTGCTACGTCTGGGGCCTCGGCGACAGGGCCGCGGTGGACAAGGCCTTCTCCGGCGCCGCGCACGTCACCACGCTCGAATTCCTCAACAACCGGCTCGTCCCCAACGCGATCGAGCCGCGGGCCGCGAACGCAACCTACTCGCGCGCCGACGACAGCTACACGCTTTACGTCGCCAACCAGAACCCCCACGTCGAGCGGCTGCTCATGACCGCTTTCGTGCTGGGACTTCCCGAGCACAAGGTGCGGGTGGTAGCGCCCGACGTGGGCGGGGGCTTCGGCTCGAAGATCTATCTCTACGCCGAGGACGTGGTCTGCACCTGGGCTTCGAAGCAGATCAACCGCCCGGTGAAATGGACCGCGGACCGCAGCGAATCCTTCGTCTCGGATGCGCACGGCCGCGATCACGTGACCCGGGCGGAGCTGGCCCTCGACCGGGAGGGACGATTCCTCGCGATGCGCGTCACCACCACGGCGAACATGGGGGCGTACCTCTCCACTTTCGCATCGTGCATTCCGACCATTCTCTACGCGACGCTGCTCGCCGGGCAGTACACCACGCCGGTAATCTACGCTGAGGTCACCGCGGTGTTCACCAATACGGCGCCGGTCGACGCTTACCGCGGCGCGGGGCGGCCCGAGGCTACTTACGTCGTCGAACGGCTGGTCGAAACCGCTGCACGCGAAATGAAGATGAGCCCTGCCGAGATCCGCCGGCGCAATTTCATCAAGACCTTCCCGTACCAGACCCCGGTCGCGCTCCTGTACGACACCGGCAACTACGAGGCGACGCTCGCCGAAGCGCTGAAAATTGCCGACGTCGCCGGGTTCCAGGGACGGAGGGCCGACGCGGCAAGGCGCGGGAAGCTCCGCGGCCTGGGCTATTCCTGCTACATCGAGGCCTGCGGCATCGCGCCTTCGAACGTCGCCGGAGCGCTAGGCGCGCGCGCGGGCCTCTTCGAAGCGGGTGAAGTCCGCGTCCATCCGACCGGCAAGGTGACGGTGTTCACGGGTTCGCATTCCCACGGGCAAGGACACGAGACCACGTTCGGGCAGGTGGTAGCCGATCGCCTCGGCATCCCGATGGAGGACATCGACATCGTGCACGGCGACACCGGAAAGATCCTCTTCGGCATGGGCACCTACGGGTCGCGCTCGATCGCCGTAGGAGGGACTGCGATCGTGAAGGCCGTGGACAAGATCGTCGCCAAAGGCAAGAAAATCGCGGCGCACCTCATGGAGGCCGCGGAAGCCGACATCGAATTCAAGGACGGCGCGTTCGTCGTGAGAGGCACCGACAAGAAAAAAGCGTTCGCCGAAGTGTCTCTCGCGGCTTACGTGCCGCACAACTATCCTTTGGACAAGCTGGAGCCCGGCTTGAACGAGAACGCCTTCTACGATCCGGCCAACTTCACCTTCCCGGCCGGGAGCCACATCTGCGAAGTCGAGGTGGATCCCGATACCGGCACGGTGAACATCGTGAATTTCACCGCAGTGGACGACTTCGGCAAGATCATCAACCCGATGATCGTCGAGGGACAGGTGCACGGCGGACTGACCCAGGGAATCGGACAGGCGCTGACCGAGAGCTGCCACTACGACAAGGAATCGGGGCAGCTCGTCACGGGTTCCTACCTCGATTACTGCATGCCGCGCGCGGACGACGTTCCGACATTCAAGGTGGGCACGAAGGAAACGCCCTGCACGCACAATCCGCTCGGGGTGAAGGGTTGCGGCGAAGCAGGCGCGATAGGCGCCCCGGCCGCGGTGATGAACGCGCTCACCGACGCGCTCGGCGTTCGCGACATCGAGATGCCGGCGACGCCGCAGAGGATTTGGCGGGCGTGCCAGGAAAGCAAGATGAAGAAAGCTGCCTAGGAGACGCGCATGTATTCATTCAGCTACCAGAAGGCTAAAACGGTCGCCGACGCGGCCAAGGTGCTCGCGAAAGACGGCGACGCAAAGCTGCTCGCCGGCGGCCAGAGCCTGATCGCGGCGATGAAGCTGCGCCTGGCGCATCCGTCCGCGGTCATCGATCTCGGCACGATCAAAGAGCTTTCAGGCATCAAGGGGGACAGCAAAGCGGTCGCCATCGGCGCGATGACTCGTCACGCCGAAGTCGCCTCTTCCGCCGCAGTGAAGAAGGCGATTCCCGCGCTCGCGAGCCTCGCCGGAGGCATCGGCGACCGTATGGTCCGCAACATGGGCACGATCGGCGGCTCGCTCGCCAATAACGACCCGGCGGCAGATTATCCGGCGGCGGTTCTCGCCCTCGGGGCGACCATCGTCACCAACAAGCGCAAGATCGCCGCGGACGAATTCTTCAAGGGCATGTACGAGACCGCCTTGCAGAAGGGTGAGATCATCACCTCGGTGAGCTTCCCGGTGCCCAAGCGGGCAGCCTACATGAAGTTCAAGAATCCGGCCTCGCGCTACGCCATCGTCGGGGTCTTCGTCGCCGACTCCGGCTCGGGCGTGCGGGTCGCAGTGACCGGGGCGGCCCCGAGCGTGTTCCGCGTGGCGGCGATGGAAAAAGCGCTCGCGGCGAAATTCGCCCCCGAGTCCGTGGCGAACATCGCGGTGCCCGAAAAGGGCCTCAACTCGGATCTGCACGCAAAGGCCGACTACCGGGCGCACCTGGTCACGGTCATGGCGAAGCGTGCGGTCGAAGCGGCGATGAAATAGAACATCCGGGAGTCCCCGGATCCCGACCGGCCCTCCCCCAACTGGCTTGGGGGAGCGTTTTTTGCGTTGTCACGCTAGGCTGGCATAATTCGTCTGAAATGTCAGACCGTGGGCAGAACCCGGCACAGTCCGAGTTGTCCATAAGGGGGGAACATGTACAAGCCTTCTTTCTTGCAGCGTCTGCTGGGGCCCGCGCCTACCCACCCGGGGGCGCCTTCGCGCGCTGCCGTGCGCAGCGCCCGCCGCGCGGCGTCGATCTGCCACGAACTCCAGTCCCAGCGCGGCGAGGGGTCCGGCGCCTTCATCGCGCGCGAGGCGCTCGCAGCGTATCAATCGCTGGATGAGCCGGCACTGGAGGTTTTTTTCAGCTTACTCGTCAAGGAGTTTTCTCTCGACCCCGAGGCGGTCGGCCGATCCGCCGACGCCTACCGCAAGGATCCGTCCCCCGCAAAGCTCTTGCACCTGCAGCGGGCCGTGGAATCGCCGCGCCAAGAGCTCTTCCGGCGCCTCAACATGGCCCCCGGCGGAATCGGCGTTCTCCTGGAAATGCGGCGCCGGCTGCTGCGGGGCTTGGCCGACCATCCGCATTGGGCGGTCATCGAAACCGACCTCGCCCGTCTGTTCCGTTCCTGGTTCAATCGCGGATTCCTGGTCCTGCAGCGCATCGACTGGCGCACTTCCGCGCTGGTGCTGGAGAAGCTGATCCAGTACGAGGCCGTGCACGAGATCCAGGGCTGGCACGACCTGCGCCGCCGGCTCCAGGCCGACCGCCGCTGCTATGCTTTTTTCCATCCGGCGCTGCCCGACGAGCCGGTGATCTTCATCGAAGTGGCGCTCACCCGCGGCATGAGCGCCAAGGTGCAGCCGCTGCTCGCCCTCGGCTCCCCGATAGTGGATCCCGCTTCGGCCGACTGCGCGATGTTCTACTCGATTACGAATCCCCAGGAAGGCCTGCGTGGCATCTCGTTCGGCAATCTTCTCATCAAGCAGGTCGCCGAAGACCTCGGCCGCGAATTTCCGCGCCTGAAGACCTTCGCCACTCTCTCGCCGATCCCGGGTTTCCGCAAATGGCTTACCGGTGGTACGGGGCTGCGGGAAGGCGATCCCAGGCACGCGGAGCTCGCCGCCTTGCTCGCCAAGCTCGACGTGCCGGACTGGTTCAAGGACAAGCTGCGCGCCGCGGAAATCCTGAAACAGCTCAGCCGTCTGTGCGCCTACTATCTTCTCTACGCCAAGCAGGACGACGAGCCGCTCGACCCGGTGGCGCGGTTTCACCTCGGCAACGGCGCGCGCCTGGAGCGCCTCAACTGGCTCGGCGATATCTCGGTCGCGGGCATGCGCCGCTCGGCGGGGCTCATGGTGAACTACGTCTACCGCCTCGACGACCTGGAGCGCAACCACGAGGCCTACGCCAGGGAGCGCCGCATCGTCGCCGCTCGCCGCTTCGGAGTATTGGCGAAAGATTCGCTGCTCATGCGCGGCGCTGCCCGCCGGCGCGCGGTCACCGCCTAGACCCCTGAGGGCTCCCCGTAAGTCGACCTTCCCTCCCGCGGAAGGTTTTTTGCCGGCCAGGCTGGCATAATCCGCGTATGAGCACGCTTCCCAACTCGATCGACGACGCTCTCGCCCTGCTCGCGCGCGCTGACTATGTCGCCGAGCGCAGCCTCGCCACCGCGGTATTCCTCGCCCTCAAGATGAACCGCCCGCTGTTTCTCGAAGGCGAGGCCGGCGTCGGCAAAACCGAGATCGCAAAGGTCCTCGCCAGCGGTCTCGGCCGCCCGCTCGTTCGGCTGCAGTGCTACGAAGGCCTCGACATCGCCTCGGCGGTATATGAGTGGAACTATTCGCGCCAGATGATCGAGATAAGGCTGGCCGAGACTCAAGGGACGTCGCGCGACACGGTCGCGAAGGACATCTTCTCCGAGCGCTTTCTCATCAAGCGCCCGCTGATGCAGGCCCTCGAAGGCGGTAAGGGCGCGGCGCCGGTGCTGTTGATCGACGAATTGGACCGCACCGACGAGCCGTTCGAGGCGTATCTTCTCGAAGTACTGTCGGACTTCCAGATCACTATCCCAGAGATCGGCACGGTGAGAGCCACGGAGCCTCCGATCGTCGTGCTCACTTCCAACCGCACTCGCGAGATCCACGACGCCATCAAGCGGCGCTGCTTCTACCACTGGGTGGACTATCCGGACGCCGCGCGGGAGCTCGAGATCCTCAAACGAAAGGCCCCGGAGGCCTCCGAGATCCTTTCGCGCGAGGTCGTGACTTTCGTGCAGCGTCTGCGCAAGATGGATCTGTTCAAGCTCCCCGGCGTCGCCGAGACGATCGACTGGTCGAAGGCGCTGGTGGCCCTCGACAAGATGACCCTGGACCCTCAGACCGTCAACGACACCCTCGGTACCCTGCTCAAGTACCAGGACGACATCACCCGCGTACGCGGCAGCGATGCCGAGCGCCTCCTCGCGGAGGTCAGGGCGGAGCTCGCGGCCGCCTAGGCCGCTGCGGTGGGAAAAATAGCGGGCACCTCCTCGCTCCAGGCGGTCGATCTCCACTGCGTGCGCGGCGAGCGCAAGCTCTTCGGCGCGCTGAACTTCACGCTGCGCAGCGGCGAGCTGCTCCGGATCGCAGGAGCCAACGGTTCCGGCAAGACGAGCCTCCTGCGCATCGCATGCGGCCTGCTCGAACCCACCCGCGGCGAAGTGCGTTGGGGCGGAAAAGATATCCGGCGGCTTCAGGAGGAATTCTGGCGGCAGCTCGTCTACGTCGGACACGCCAATTCAATCAAGGATGACCTGACCGCTACCGAGAATCTGCACGTGGCGTGCACGCTCGCCGGCGTTCCTAGGCAGGCTGCGCAGATCGGCGAGGCGTTGCGACGCTTGGGCCTTGCCGGTTGCGAAAACCTGCCCGCTCGGGTGCTGTCGCAGGGACAGCGGCGGCGGGTGGCTCTCGCGCGTCTGGCCTTGAGCAAAGGGGCGCCGCTTTGGATCCTGGATGAGCCGTTTGCGGCGCTCGATGCTGCGGCCGTAGAGCACGTGCAGGATCTGATTGCGGAGCAGCTTTCGCGGGGCGCCGCTGTGATCCTCACGACGCACCTAGAGGCGAGGATAACGGCCGCCGCGGCCCTGCGCATCGATCTCGAGGCGACCTGAGATGCTGGCCGCGCTCCGATGCGTGATCTACCGCGACCTGCTGCTCGCCGTGCGGCGCAGCTCCGACGTGTTGACGGTGCTGCTCTTTTTTGTCATCGTCGTGAGCCTGTTTCCGCTGGGCGTGGGCCCCGATCCGGCGCTCCTTCGCACGATCGCGCCGGGAGTCATCTGGGTCGCGGCGCTGCTCGCCTCGATGCTCGCGCTCAACCGGATGTTCGCCTCCGATCATGCAGACGGAACGCTCGAGCAGATGCTGCTCGGCGCCACGCCCCTCGGAATGACGGTCGCGGCAAAGATATTGGCGCACTGGGTGATATCCGGGCTGCCGCTCGTCCTGATCTCGCCTGTTTTGGCGCTACAATTTGATTTTCCTCGAGAGTTCCTCTGGACCTTGACCCTATCCCTGGCTTTCGGAACCCCGGTCCTCAGCCTGATCGGCGCGATCGGCGCGGCGCTGACTCTGGGATTGCGGGGTGCAGGGGCGCTACTCTCTCTGCTGGTACTGCCCTTGTACGTTCCGGTTCTTATCATCGGAGCGGGCGCGGCGGATGCGGCTGTTTCGGGACTCGGCGGACAAGCGCAGCTTCTGTTGCTCGGAGCGCTCCTCGTGTTCGCGGGAGCTTTCGCGCCATGGGCGGCAGCGGTGGCGCTGCGTATTTCGACGGAATAAGCGGCCGGCAACGTCATCTAATGCAGGTGATAGGCCCGGCCTGAGGCAGGAGCAGCTGTGAATTGGTTCAAGTACTCGTCTCCGCAAACTTTCTTCCCCCTGGCGGGAAAGCTTGCGCCGTGGTTCGGCGTTCTGGCGGCGATCACCTGCGCCGCTGGCCTGTACCTGGGATTTTTCGTCGCCCCTACCGATGCCCAGCAGGGCGATGCCTACCGGATCATCTTCATCCACGTTCCGGCGGCCTGGATGTCGATGTTCCTCTATCTGGTCATGGCGTTCTGGGCGGGGCTGGGGCTCGCGTTCAACACCCGGCTTTCGGGCATGATGGCGAGCGCGGTCGCCCCCACCGGGGCGCTGTTTACCTTTCTCGCGCTCTGGACCGGTTCTCTCTGGGGAAAACCCACCTGGGGCACCTGGTGGGTGTGGGACGCGCGGCTGACTTCGGAGCTGATTCTGCTCTTTCTCTATTTCGGCTTCATGGCTCTCCAGGCGGCGATCGACGATCCTCGCCGCGCCGACAAGGCCGGGGCGGTGCTTGCTCTGGTCGGCGTCGTGAACATCCCGATCATCTACTTTTCGGTGAAGTGGTGGAACACGCTGCACCAGGGCGCGTCGGTGAGCCTTACCAAGGCCCCGACCATGGCGGCGACGATGCTGACCGGCATGGCGGTGATGGCTTTCGGCTTCTGGTTCTACAGCATCGCAGCTGCACTGACGCGGGCGCGCTGCATCATGCTCGAGCGCGAACGCGCGAGCGAGTGGGTTGGGGACTACGCGAGGCGATCCGCGTGAACTGGGGCAGCTTGGATAATTTTCTTGCAATGGGCGGCTATGCGTTCTATGTTTGGGGCTCCTACCTCGTGGCGTTCGGTCTCGTGAGTGCGGAAATCGTGCTGCTCGCGTTGCGTAAGCGCAGCGCTCTCGCACGCCTTCGCCTCCACGGCACCGCAGAAGGCGACAGATGAAGCCCAGGCAGAAACGGCTGGCGATGATCGCGGGCGGCCTCGTTGCGCTCGGCGTGGCGGCAGCCTTCGTGCTCGCCGCGTTCCGCGAGAATCTCGTATTTTTCTTCACGCCCACGCAAGTCGAGGCGAAAGAGGTGCCGCAGGGGCGCGCATTCCGCATCGGCGGACTGGTGGTGCCCGGCACCCTGAAGCGCCAGACGGACGGGCTCACTGTTCAATTCGTCGTCACCGACACGGCGAAGAACGTACCGGTGGTCTATCGCGGGATCCTGCCCGATCTGTTCCGCGAGGGCAAAGGAGTGGTGACGCAGGGCAAGCTCGGCGGCGACGGCGTCTTCTACGCGAGCGAGGTGCTCGCCAAGCACGACGAGAACTACATGCCCCCGGCCGCAGCCGACGCGATCAAACAGGCGCAATCCATCAACCTGAAGGCGACGCACACCCTCGTGGAGGGTGGCGCCGAACGCAAATGATTCCCGAACTCGGACAGTTGGCGCTGGCCGTCGCATTGTGTCTCGCGCTGGCCCAGGCAATACTGGGGCTCGCGGGAGCGGCGCGCGGCGACAGCGTATGGATGGACGCGACGCGGCCCGCGGCCCGAGGACAGTTCGTGTTCGTGGCCGCGGCCTTCGGCTGCCTCGGCTACGCCTTCGCCTCCAACGATTTCTCCGTCGCCTATGTGGAATCCAACTCCAACTCCATGCTGCCGCTTCACTATCGCATCTCGGGCGTGTGGGGTGGGCACGAGGGTTCGATCTTGCTGTGGCTCCTGATGCTCGGGGTGTGGACTTTCGGCGTCACACTCTTCAGCCGCCACTTGCCCCGCGAGATGGTGGCCCGCGTGCTCGGAGTGATGGGACTGGTGAGCACCGGCTTTCTATTGTTCATCTTGTTCACCTCGAACCCGTTCCTGCGGCGCTTCCCGGTC
>Ga0209238_1000089_pt1 | contig 27861 bp, 19 predicted proteins | sample GraSoi013_1_20cm_FD_185823 | JGI IMG/M metagenome (GOLD analysis project Ga0209238, IMG submission 185823) | Grasslands soil microbial communities from the Angelo Coastal Reserve, California, USA - Sample 10_02_2013_1_20cm (SPAdes) (version 2) | ecosystem: Environmental > Terrestrial > Soil >...
ATGGGTGCGCACTCCTTCCAGGGCATGGTGATCGCTCCTTGGCTGCTGTTGGCTCCAGCTGCCAAGCTTGGATCTGTTACCCATGTCCTTGTACTGATGTGTCACCTATGAGTGTGAGTCGTACCGGTCGCCTTCTTTGACCTGACCTTTCTTGGCGAATCAAGAAAGGGCAGTCGGCCGCCGGGCCGAGACCCGGCCCCGAAAAGCAACCTCCCGGCAGGGGCAAAAAGCGCACCGAACCCACGCCCAACGAAAAACAGCTCCTTGAAGGAGCTGTTTTTCATAAGAGAGGAGAAGCCGGAATCAAGCCTCAGGCTGCTGCTCAGACTCAGCAGTTTCAGCATCAGCGACGGGAGCCGCCTCACCAGAATCCGCCAAAGCCTGCCGCACACCAGCCTTCTCCCCAGCAGAAGCAAACTTGCTGTACTTGCCAACGATGCCGACCAGCGCACCATAAATGCGCGGATTGCCCGCCAGGCATTCCTTCTGCTCCAGGAAATCAGCCTCGCCCGTGAAGTTGCCGACCAGGCCACCGGCCTCGGTCACCAGCAGGCTGCCGGCGGCCACGTCCCAGATCTGCAGGCCGCTTTCGAAGAAGCCATCGGCAAAGCCGGCTGCCACGTAGGCCAGGTCCAGTGCGGCGGCACCGGGGCGGCGCACGCCTGCGGTTTCCTGCATCACGTCGCCCAGCATGTTCATGTACTGCTTGAAGTTGTCGCCACGGCGGAAGGGGAAGCCGGTGGAGATCAGGCTGTCCTTGAGCTGGATGCGCTTGGACACGCGGATGCGGCGGTCATTCAGGTAGGCGCCGCGGCCGCGCGTGGCCGTGAACAGGTCGTTGCGCGAGGGGTCGTACACCACGGCGTGCTCCACCTTGCCCTTGAAGGACAGGGCAATGCTCACGCAGTACACGGGGAAGCCGTGGATGAAGTTGGTGGTGCCGTCCAGCGGATCGATGATCCAGACGTAGTCGGAGTTCTTGGCGCCGAACTCGTTGCCCGATTCCTCGGCCAGGATGCCGTGGCCCGGGTAGGCGCCCAGCAAGGTTTCGATGATGGCCTGCTCGGCCGCCTTGTCCACCTCGGTCACAAAGTCGTTGACCTGCTTTTGTGCGACACGCACGGATTCCACGTCAAGAGCCGCGCGGTTGATGATGGCGCCGGCGGCGCGTGCGGCCTTGATGGCCACGTTGAGCATGGGATGCAGGTTGGTCGACATAGATTGTGAGGCGTTGGCGGAGCAGCGGCTGTGCAAGGAGAGGACGGTCCTCTCTGGCAAAAGCAGGCTGTTTGACGCGGGTAAGAACGGAAAAAGCCGCGTCCGGCGATGCGGGGCGGCGACAATAGCGCGCAATTTTACCCGCCTTGTCCGTTTTGTGCTGCGCAACCTGTCCCGTCTTGGGGGCTCTGCCGGCGCCGGCAGGCCAGCGACGCCATGAAAACCCGATTCGTACTGATAGAAACCAGCCACGCCGGCAATGTGGGCGCCGCCGCCCGCGCCCTGAAGACCATGGGCTTTGACGACCTGGTGCTGGTGCGCCCGCGCTGGCCCAACGTGCTGCGCAAGGAAGAGACCATCCAGCGGGCCAGCGGCGCGCTGGACGTGCTGGGCAATGCGCGCGTGGTCGAGACGCTGGAGGAGGCGCTGGACGGCATCAGCCACCTGTGCGCCACGGCCATGACGCCGCGCGACTTCGGCCCGCCCACGCGCACGCCGCGCCAGCATTTCGAGCTGCTGCTCAGCGGGGCGCTGGATGTGCTGGCTGCGCCCGATGTGTCCGATGCGGCCGATGAAGCGGCACCGCCCACCGATGCATCCGTGTCCGCACCGGCTCCCGCGCCGCGCTGCAACCAGTCCGGCGTGGCCTTCCTGTTCGGCTGCGAGCGCTTCGGCATGAGCAACGACGATGTCTACCGCAGCGATGTGGCGCTGTCGATTCCGTCCAATCCGCAGTTCGGCTCGCTGAACCTGGGGGCAGCCATCCAGGTGGTGGCCTATGAGTGGCGCCAGGCGCTGGGCGGCTTTCCCGTGGTGGAGCACACGCCTGCGCCGCAGCGCGCCGACGCGGCCCAGGTGGCCGGCATGCTGGGCCACTGGGAGCAGGCGCTGGCGCATATCGGCTTTCTCGATCCGGCCGCGCCCAAGAAGCTGATGCCGCGCCTCAACCAGCTTTTCAACCGCTCGCAACTGACCGCCGAGGAAATCCACATCCTGCGCGGTGTTGCGAAGGCCATGCTGCAGAGCACCCCACCGAAACGCTAGACTGAGCGGTCTTGTCAACAATAACCAGCCCCTAGATGCTTGACCGCCTGCGCTCCGATATCCAGTGCATCCTCGACCGCGACCCTGCGGCACGCAGCACCTGGGAGGTCATCACCTGTTATCCGGGTCTGCATGCGATCTGGCTGCAACGCCCGGCGCACTGGTGCTGGAACCATGGCCTCAAGTGGCTGGGGCGCTTCATCTCGCACATCGGCCGCTGGCTCACGGGCATCGAGATCCACCCGGGCGCCGTCATCGGCGAGCGCGTCTTCATCGACCACGGCATGGGCGTCGTCATCGGCGAGACGGCCGTGGTCGGCGACGGCTGCACCATCTACCACGGCGTGACCCTGGGCGGCACCTCGCTGTACAAGGGCGCCAAGCGCCATCCCACGCTGGGCCGCGATGTGGTGGTCAGCGCGGGCGCCAAGGTGCTGGGCGGCTTCGAGGTGGGCGACGGCGCCAAGATCGGCAGCAATGCCGTGGTCATCAAGCCCGTGCCCGCAGGCGCCACGGCCGTGGGCATTCCGGCGCGCATCATCGCCAGCAAGAACGGCCACAGCGCCGATGTGACCGAGCACGACCTGGCATCTGCCAAGTCCGAGGCCATCAAGGTCCCGTCGGCTGCCGCGCCCCAGCCGTTCACGGCCTACGGCATCACCCAGGAAATGGACCCCGTGGCCCAGGCCATGCGCGGCCTGAGCGATGGCGCGGCCGCGCACGAGCAGCAGATCGCGCTGCTGTGGGAGGCCATTGCCAAGCTCTCGGCCGGCAGCAAGGTGGGCGACTGCGTGCCCTGCGAGTCCGAGCGCCCGCAGGCCTTCCAGAAGGACAAGATCGACCAGATCATGGGCAAGTAGGCCTGCACAAGATCACCAAAGATCCCCAAGATCCCCCAAGAAGACCGGAGACTCCGACCAGCATGAACGTTGAACAGGCCTTGCATGCGCGCCGCTCCGTGCGCGCCTTCCTGCCCCAGTCGCCCGATGCGGCGCTGGTGCGCTCCCTGATGGAACAGTCGGCACAAGCGGCCTCGGGCGGCAACCTGCAGCCCTGGCGCGTGCTGGCGCTGACGGGCGAGCCGCTGCAGCAGCTGCTCACCGCCGTTGCCGAAGCCGAGCCCCAGGACGCCCAGCCCGGCCTGTCCTACCCGCCCAACCTCTGGGAGCCCTACCGCAGCCGGCGCTTTGCCAATGGCGAGGAGCTGTACCAGTCGCTGGGCATTCCGCGTGATGACAAGCCCGCGCGGCTGGAGCAGCTGGCGCGCAACGGCCAGTTCTTCGGCGCGCCCGTGGGCCTGATCGTGGCCGTGGACGAGCGCATGGGCCTGCCGCAATGGGTGGACCTGGGCATCTACCTGCAGTCCTTCATGCTGCTGGCCTGCGCCAATGGCCTGGCCACCTGCGCCCAGGGCTTCTGGCGCCGCTACAACGATGCCGTGACCCAGGCGCTGGCGCTGCCCGAGGGCTACCACGTGGCCTTCGGCATTGCGCTGGGCTACGAGGACAAGGATGCCCCCATCAACGGCTGGCGCGCCACGCGCGCACCGGTGGCCGAATGGGCACAGATGCGCGGCTTCGACTGAGCAGGGCTTTCAGGCCCCTGGGCAAACCCGCAGGGCAAGGGCGCCTTGCCATCCCCTATACTGCGCTCTGCTCCGGGGTGTGCTGATGCACTGAGATGCCAACCGGTCCATGCGCTGCATGGGCCAGGCGGCGAACCCGACGAACTTGATCCGGTTGATACCGGCGGAAGAAGAGCGGGACCCTGAAGCGGGGCCGAAGTCAGAGGATGGAAATCCGCCACGGCGGATACACGCAGGGCCGCAACGGCCAGGCAGGCCACCATCCGATGCGCATCGACCCTTGCCAACCAAGGCTGCTCGTGCGCCTTGGCGTGCGTGGCAACCAGGGGCCAAGGCCATACGGCCCTGGCAGGCCCACACTGGCATAGCCCGGTGCGCGGCCTTTGGCACAGCCCAAGGAGTGTCCGGTTCCCGGAGCGTTGTTGATCGACGCTTTGAACGCAAGGAACCCGACATGAACGCTCCCGATTCCATCTTCACCCCCGCAGCCGGCGAAGCTCCAGACGCACAGCGTTTTTCCGACCTGCTGGCGCAGTCGCGCAAGCCGTTCCCGGCCTCCACCAAGAGCTATCTGCAAGGCAGCCTGCACAGCGGCCTCAACGTGCCCGTGCGCGATATCCAGCTGACCAATGGCGAGCAGGTCAGCGTCTATGACACCTCGGGCCCCTACACCGATCCGGCCGTGGCCATCGACGTGCGCAGCGGCCTGCCTGGCGTGCGCAATGCCTGGATCGAGTCGCGCGGCGACAGCGAGTACTACGCCGGCCGCCTGCGCCAGGCCCTGGACGACGGCGGCAAGCGCGGCGAGGAAGATGAGCGCGTGGCCCGCCTGCGGGCCGAGGCCGCATCGCTGCAGCGCCAACCCCGCCGCGCCAAGAGCGGCGGCAACGTCACCCAGATGCACTACGCGCGCAAGGGCATCATCACGCCCGAGATGGAATACGTGGCCCTGCGCGAGAACGGCCGCCGCGAATGGATGGCCGAGTACCAGCAGGACGCCGCGCGCGAGGCGCGCCTGGCCGGCAACGGCCTGGGCGCCGCCATCCCCAAGATCATCACGCCCGAGTTCGTGCGCGACGAAGTGGCGCGCGGCCGCGCCATCATCCCGGCCAACATCAACCACCCCGAGATCGAGCCCATGGCCATCGGGCGCAACTTCAAGGTCAAGATCAACGCCAACATCGGCAACTCGGCCGTCACCTCCAGCATCGAGGAAGAGGTCGAGAAGCTGGTCTGGGCCATCCGCTGGGGTGCGGACAACGTGATGGACCTGTCCACCGGCAAGAACATCCACACCACGCGCGACTGGATCATCCGCAACTCGCCCGTGCCCATCGGCACCGTGCCCATCTACCAGGCGCTGGAGAAAGTGGGCGGCATTGCCGAGGACCTGACCTGGCCCATCTTCCGCGACACCCTGATCGAGCAGGCCGAGCAGGGCGTGGACTACTTCACCATCCACGCCGGCGTGCGCCTGGCCTACATCCACCTCACGGCCCAGCGCCGCACGGGCATCGTCTCGCGCGGCGGCTCCATCATGGCCAAGTGGTGCATGGCCCACCACCGCGAGAGCTTCCTGTACGAGCACTTCGAGGACATCTGCGACATCATGAAGCAGTACGACGTCAGCTTCTCGCTGGGCGACGGACTGCGCCCCGGCAGCGCCTCGGACGCCAATGACGAAGCCCAGTTCGCCGAACTCAAGACCCTGGGCGAGCTGACCCAGCTGGCCTGGAAGCACGACGTGCAGACCATGATCGAAGGCCCCGGCCACGTGCCCATGCACATGATCCAGGCCAACATGACCGAGCAGCTCAAGCACTGCCACGAGGCGCCGTTCTACACCCTGGGCCCGCTGACCATCGACATCGCCCCCGGCTACGACCACATCGCCAGCGCCATCGGCGCGGCCATGATCGGCTGGTTCGGCACCGCCATGCTGTGCTACGTCACGCCCAAGGAACACCTGGGCCTGCCCGACCGCGACGACGTCAAGCAGGGCATCATCGCGTACAAGATCGCCGCCCACGCGGCCGACGTCGCCAAGGGCCACCCCGGCGCCCGCGCCCGCGACGACGCGCTGAGCCAGGCCCGCTTCGACTTCCGCTGGCAGGACCAGTTCAACCTGGGCCTGGACCCCGACACCGCCCAGGCCTACCACGACGAAACCCTGCCCAAGGACAGCGCCAAGGTGGCGCACTTCTGCTCCATGTGCGGCCCCAAGTTCTGCTCCATGAAGATCACCCAGGAAGTGCGCGAATTCGCCGCTGCCAAGGGCGTGGCCGAGCAGGAAGGCATTGCCGCCGGAATGCAGGCCAAGGCCGAGGAATTCAACCGTGCGGGCGGGGAGTTCTATATCCCCATCGTGGCGGCCAGCAGCGATACGACGGCGCGTTGATCGCGCGGCATCGGGCCGATCCGGGCTGCGTGCAATGCGCGGCCCGGTGGCCGCCGTGGATGGCGCGGCGGCCTTTCCTTGGGAAAACACCTAGCGGTCCGTGATGGCTGAGGATCAGTCCGTCGCCGAATCGTTTATCTCCAGCCACCTTCTCCCTCCGAGAATTCCATGACCAGCCGTTACCGGCGTTGCCCCCGCAGGCTTCGCAGGCACAAGAACAAGAACGCGCTGACTGTACGGCCACAGTTTCCACGCGTGGCCGGCAAGGATTTCAGTACGCCCTGGCCCTCGTGGCGAGGGCTTTCGCCAACTGGCAATCGGGAGGAGGAGACGACATGGCTAGAAGAACCATTCAACGGCTGGGGACGGCGCTTGCATTGGGCACGGCCCTGGCGGCCCAGGCCCAGAGTTCGGTCACGCTCTATGGGCGTGTGGTCGCGGGGGTGGACTACCAGAGCAATGTGTACGACCCGGCCACGGGGGGCTCTGGCAATCTGTGGCGGGCCGTGGGCAACCAGTGGGGCACGAGCATGCTGGGTTTCAAGGGGGAGGAGGACCTGGGCGGGGGGCTGCATGCGCTGTTCACGCTGGAGTCGGGCTTCAGCATCGACGATGCCAAGTTCAACGGCGCAGGTTTCTTCAACCGCCGCACCTTCGTGGGCCTGCGCAGCGGCTGGGGCACGCTGAAGCTGGGCAAGGACCTGTCGATCTCGGATGCGCACTGGGCGCTGGACCCCACGGGCCAGCAGTTCATCGGCTCGGCCACGCTGGTGCGGGGGCGCAACTGGGGCGGGCATGACAACATGATTTCCTACGAAACGCCCAGCTGGGGCGGCCTGGGCGTGCTGGCGCTGACCGGCCTGGGCGAGCAGCCGCAGGGCGCATCGCGGCTGCGCAAGGATGCGCTGTCCGTGTCCTATACCGCGCCCACGTTCGAGTTGCGCGCCATCTACGATGTGGCCCGCGATGCCAATGGCCGCTTCAGCGATCTCTACACCACCTCCCGCAACCTGACGCTGGGCGGCACGGTGACGCTGTCCGCGTTCAAGCTGTTCGCGGGCTATGAGCAGCTGTCCGCGCCCGACAGCGCAGCTGGCGTGCCCAACAAGGCGCGGCAGTACTGGATGGGCGCGCGCTACAAGGTGTCAGGCCCGCTGACGCTGATCGGGGCGGGCTACCGCACCACGGTCAACAACGGCGGCGGCAGCGCCAACCTGTTCATGGCGGGCGCCGACTACGCGCTGTCCAAGCGCACGCTGCTGTACGCCAGCGTGGGCAATGTGCGCAATGGCGGCAATGCGAACTTCTCGGTGGAGACCACCAACAACAACCCGGCGCCGGGCGGCAGCCAGACCGGCTTCTACGTGGGCATGGCGCATTCGTTCTGACTCTGGGACCCCGGGTGGTGGCTTCAGGAAGCCGGCCACCCTCCACCTAGCGCCTTGTGCAGCGTGAGCTGGTTCTGCAGGCGTGCCAGGTGCAGCGCGGACAGGGCCAGCTGCGCTGCGCGGCGGCGCTCTTGGGCGTCCAGCCAGGTGCGCAGCGGCACCTGGCCGGCGCGATAGCGCGCCTCGTACAGCCGCGTGATTTCCACGGATTCCTGCGTGGCGCGCTGCTGGGCCTCTTCCTGGAGGGCCAGTTCGGTGCGGGCGGACAGGGATTTTTCCGTTTCGGCCAACGCGGCGTACAGCGTTTTGCGGAAGTTGACCACCGCCTCTTCGTACTGGCTGCGTGCAATGGCGGTGTTCAGCCGCATCTCGCGCACATTGAGAAACGGCAGGGCCAGGTTGGCGCCCAGGGCCGCCACGGGATTGGCCAGCACATCGAGCAGGGTGCTGCTGGAGGTGCCCAGGCTGCCGGTGAGCGATAGCCGCGGGTAGTAGCTGGCGGCCGTGGCATCGCTGCCGGCCAGGGCGCCGCGCAGCCGCAGTTCGGCGGCGCGCAGGTCGGGGCGGCGCCCCAGCAGGTCGGCGGGCAGGCCTGGCTGCACGGCGGGCAGGTCGGCCACGGGCAGCGCCTGGGGCTCGCCACCGGGCGGCTCGGCGCCCTGCAGCAATTCGGCCAATGCCTGGCGCAGTTCGGCGCGGGCCTGGGTGTATTGGCTCAGCAGGGCCTGCTGCTCGGCCAGGGCCTGCCGGGCCTCGCGCAGCTCCAGGCCGGACACTGCGCCGCTGCGGTACTGGGCCTGCACCAGGTCGATGGTGCGGCGCACGTACTCCAGGCTTTGGCGTGACATGTCCAGGCGCTCGTTGGCCAGCGCCAGTTGCCAGTACAGGCTGGCCGTGGTGGTGGTCAGCGACAGCGCCACGGCATTCCTGTCCTGCACGCTGGCCTGTGCTTCGAAGACGGCGGCATCGCGCTGCGCGCCCAGCCGGTCGAACAGGTCCAGCTCCCAGGCCACGCCCAGTGTGGCGCTGGCGTTCTCCAGGGTGCTGCGCTGGCTGCCCGACAGCGGGCGGCTGGCGCCCGTGCCTGCGCTGCCGCTGGGCTGGGGCAGCAGCGCATGGCCTGCCAGTTGCGCCTGCAGCGCGGCACGCCGCACGCGGATGCCGGCCGTGGCCATGTCAGGGTTGCGCGCCAGCGCCAGGTCAATCCAGGCATCGAGCCGTGGATCGCCGAAGCCGTGCCACCAGGCATCGGTCATGGGCGTGGGCGTGGCTGCCGGGGACGATGCCTGCGCATGTTCGAACTGCGCGGGCAGCGCCACCTGTGGCGCTTCGTAGGGGGGGCGCGTGATGGCGCCGCAGCCCGCAAGGGCCACGGCGCATGCCAGCGCGCTGGTCTTGAGCATATGCATGTCAATCTCTGGAGAGGGCCTGGACGGGGTCCAGGCGCGCCGCGCTGCGCGCGGGCAGGAAGCCGAAGGTGATGCCTATGAGCGAGGAGCAGGCGACGGCCAGCACGATGGAGGCGGCCGAGAACGACAGCTGGAAGCTGGAGCCCGACAGGCTCACTGCCAGGCCCAGGCTCAGCGCCAGAGAGACACCCAGGATGCCGCCCACGATGCAGACCAGCACGGCCTCGATCAGGAACTGCTGAAGGATGTCCGACTGGCGCGCGCCGATGGCCATGCGCACGCCGATCTCGCGCGTGCGCTCGGTCACCGACACCAGCATGATGTTCATCACGCCGATGCCGCCCACCAGCAGCGCGATCATGGCGATGGCCGAGACCAGCAGCGTCAGCGTGGTGCTGGTGCGCGTGATGGCCTGGCGGATCTGGTCGGAGTTCCAGACGAAGAAGTCCTTGGTGCCGTGGCGTTCCGTGAGCAGGCTGGTGGCCGCCTTCAGCGCGATCTCGGCCGGCACCTCGTCCTTGATGCGCAGCGTGATGCTGTCCAGGTGGTACTTGCCGACCAGGCGCGTGGCGGCTGCCGTGTAGGGCACGAAGAAGGTGGGCGTGGAGCCACCGAAGCTGTTTTGCGCGGGGCGCAGCACGCCCACGATCTCCACGGGCATCTCGCCCAGCATCACCACCTCGCCCAGCGGGCTGGGGTTGCCGGGGAAGAGCGCGGTGGCGGCCTTCTGGTCGATGACCGCGACCTGGGCGTGCAGGTCCACGTCGCGCTGGTCGAAGAACCGCCCAGACGCCAGGCGCAGGCCCTTCACGCGGAAGTGCTCGAAGCCCACGCCCGTCACCTGGGCCATGGCCGCGTTCTCGCGGTACAGCGCCGTGACGCTGACCGATACGTTGGGCGTGGCGCTGTCCACGTAGGGCTGCTCGGCCAGGGCCTGGGCATCGGCGGCAACCAGGGTCTCGATGGCGGCGGCGCGCGTGTCGCCGAAGTCCTTGCCCGGGAAGATGTCCAGCGTGTTCGTGCCCAGCTCGCTGATCTGGTTCATCACCTGCTGCTGCGCGCCGCGCCCCAGCGCCACCACCGAGACCACGGCAGAGATGCCGATGATGATGCCCAGCATGGTCAGGAAGGTGCGCAGGCGGTGCGCGTTCATGGCCCGCAGCGCCATGCGCAGCGCTTCGCCGAAGCGGTCGCCGAACATGCGCCAGGAGGCGGCGCGCGGGGCGGCTGTCGCCTCCAGCGGGGGCTTGCTTTCATGCGGGGCGCTGCGCCGGTCCGCGATGATGGCGCCGTCGCTGATCTCGATCACGCGCGAGGCGTGGGCCGCCACGGCCATGTCGTGCGTGACCAGGATGATGGTGTGGCCGTCGGCATGCAGCTCCTGCAGGATGCGCATGACCTGCTCGCCGCTGGCCTTGTCCAGCGCGCCCGTGGGCTCGTCGGCCAGGATGACGGCGCCGCCGTTCATCAGCGCGCGGGCGATGGACACGCGCTGCTGCTGCCCGCCCGACAGCTGGCCCGGCCGGTGCTGCATGCGGTCGGCCAGGCCCAGGCGTTCGAGCAGGGCGGCCGAGCGCGCATGGCGGTCCGTGGGCGCCGTGCCGGCGTAGACCGATGGCAGCTCCACATTGCCCTGGGCCGTGAGGTCGGCCAGCAGGTGGTAGCGCTGGAAGATGAAGCCGAAATGCTCGCGCCGCAGCGCGGCCAGCGCATCGGGGCCCAGCTCGCCGGTCTCGCGGCCGGCGATGCGGTAGCTGCCCGAGGTCGGATGGTCCAGGCAGCCGAGGATGTTCATCAGCGTGGACTTGCCCGAGCCCGAGGCGCCGACGATGGCCACCATCTCGCCGGCCTCGATGGTCAGGTCGATGTCCTTGAGCACGGCGACCGTGGTGTCACCGGCGGGGAACTCCCTGCGCAGTCCCCGCATCTGCAGCAATGGCTGGTCCATGCTCATATTCCCATGGGGTCGGCGGCGGGGGCGTTGTTCGGGCCCGCCTCGCCTATCACCACCTGCTCGCCCGCCTCCAGGCCCGACAGCACCTGGGCCTGGGCATTGGTGCGCAGGCCGATGCGCACCTTGCGCTCGGCGACCTTGCCTTCGCCGTCGCGCACGCGCACGGTGTAGCTGTCGTCCTCTGCCCGGCTGCCCAGTGCGGCGGTCGGCACCAGCACGGCCTTGTCGGCCTGGGCCACGCGCACGGTGACCTGGGCGGTCATGGAAGGGCGCAGCTTGCCATCCGGGTTGGGTACGTCGAACTGGGCGTTGTAGTAGATGGCCTTGGCGGCGGGCGTGGCCGCAGCGGGCGAGGCGCCGCCGCCCGCGTCATTGACGATGGAGGTGGGGGCGGGCTCGATGCGCTCTATCTTCGCCATGTGTTTTTGGCGGTTGCTGCCCAGCGTGGTGAACCATGCTGTCTGGCCGAGCTGGATCTTGTCCACGTCGGCCTCGGCAATCTCGGCACGCACGGTCATCACGTCGAGCTTGGCCAGCATGACGATGGTGGGCGTGGTCTGGAAGGAGTTCAGTGTCTGGCCCTGCTTGGTGACCACGGCCACGATCACGCCGTCCATGGGCGCGACGATGCGGGTGTAGCCCAGGTTGATGCGCTCGGTCTCCACCTGGGTGCGTGCCTGCTCGATCTGGGCCTGCAGGGCACCGACCTCGGCCTGGGCCGTGTCCAGCGCCGCCTTGGCGGCCTCATGGTCGGCGCGCGAGGTGGCGTCGGCCAGCAGCAGTTCCTGCTGGCGCTGGAAGGTGAGCCGGGCCTGGACGAGGGCCGCGCGCCGCGCGGCCAGCTGGGCCTGCAGCGCGGTGACCGAGGCCTCGGCATTGCGCAGCTTGATGCGCTGCGGCTGGGCATCGACTTCGGCGATCAGGTCGCCGGCCTTGACCTGCTGGCCCAGTTCCACATGCAGGCGCTTGACCTGTCCGGAGACCTGGGCGCCCACGGCAACCAGCTCCTTGGCATGCAGCCGGCCCACGGCCAGCACGGTCTGCTCCAGGTTGCCCACGGTGACGGCGGCCGTCGCGTACCGGGTGGCGGGCTTGGCGCTGGCCTTCCACAGTGCGCCCCCGGCGATGATGCAGGCGCCCACCACGGCGCCAATGGTCCACTTGCGATTGAACTTCATTCTTCCCCTGCCGCGCGGTCGGCCGCAGGGGAAGAAGTTCCTGCCCGGCGCCGCGCCCAATGCTCGAACTTACCAGTCTGGCGCGGTTCGATGTCCCGGCATTGACCAAGGCATGGAGATTCAGTGGAGAAAGCGAGGGGCGGGAGCGGCCGGGCTGCTCCCCCGGCTCACCACCAGTTCAGCGCCAGTTCAGCGCCAATATTGGCACTTGCTCTCGGCCTTGGTGGTCCAGACTTGCTCGGCGGGCAGCTTCTTGACCAGCTTGTAGTAGTCCCAGGTGCCCTTGGATTCGGCGGGGGATTTCACTTCCATCAGGTACATGTCGTGCACGTAGCGGCCGTCCTCGCGCAGGTAGCCGCTGCCGAAGAAGTCATCCATCTTCATGCCGCGCCAGGTGGCCATGACCTTGTCGGCATCCAGCGTACCGGCCTTCTCCACGGCCTTGAGCCAGTTCATGGTGGCCGAGTAGTCGGCCGCCTGGATCTCGCTGGGGCGGCGCTGGGTCTTGGCCATGAAGGCATCGGCGAACTTGCGCGAGGCATCGTTCATGTCCCAGTACCAGCTGGTGGTGAACTGCATGCCCTGGGTGTTTTTCAGGCCCAGGCTGTGCACATCGGTGAAGAACACCAGCAGGCCGGCCAGCTTCATGTCCTTGGTCACGCCGAACTCGCGCGCGGCCTTGATGGAGTTGATGGTGTCGCCACCTGCGTTGGCCAGGCCCAGGATCTGGGCCTTGGAGTTCTGCGCCTGCAGCATGAAGCTGGAGAAGTCGCTGGCGTTCAGCGGCGTCTTGACCGAGCCCAGCACCTTGCCGCCGCGCGCCTCGATGATCTTGGTGGTGTCCGCCTCCAGCGCATGGCCGAAGGCATAGTCGGCCGTCACGAAGTACCAGCTCTTGCCGCCGGCCTCCACCACGGCCGCGCCCGTACCCTTGGCCAGGGCCACGGTGTCGAAGGCGTAGTGCACGGTGTAGGGGCTGCACTGCTCGTTGGTCAGCGCCGAGCTGCCTGCGCCGTTGTCGATGAAGACCCGCTTTTTCTCCTGCGCCACCTTGGCCATGGACAGGGCCGTGGCCGAGTTCGTGCCGCCAAACACCAGGCTGATGCCCTGCGTGTCTATCCACTCGCGCGCCTTGCTGGCGGCAATGTCGGCCTTGTTCTGGTGGTCGGCCGTCAGCAGCTCGATGGGCTTGCCCAGCAGCTTGCCGCCGTAGTCGTCGATGGCCATCTGTATCGCCACGGCGCCGTTCTTGCCCTCGACATCGGCATAGAGACTGGACATGTCGGTGATGAAGCCGATCCGAACCTTGTCCTGCTGCGCCAGGGCCGGCGTTGCCAGTGCGGCGGCGCACAGTGCCAGGGCCAGCGGTGTCATCAGCGATGTCTTGGGGCGTTGCTGCATGAAGTCTCCTTGCTTTGGATGGAAAAAGCCCGCTGCTGTTGCGCAGGGGCCGGGGTGATTCCATGCTGGCAGGGACAGGGGCCTGCCGCATTGGGGCAAGCACGGGCTTGGTGGCCCCGGTGCGACAGTACAGCCGCTCATCCTTGCAACGTGGCCGGCCCGTTGATTGATTGCCATGCGCTGCGCATCCCGGCCGTGGCTTGTGGGCGCGTCAGGACCTGCTTTTCCGTTCCTTGACCTGGGGATGCGAAAGCACTGGTCTTGAATTGATTTGTCTAGAAAAACAATCAAAAATTCAGGTTTTGCTTAAGATAATAGGCAAATGAAAACGCCAGAAAAATCCACCCTTCTTCAGCGCCAACTGCTTTTGCAGTTCGGTGACCGGCTCAAGCGTCTGCGCAAGGAGCAGGGGCTGGGCACGGTCGAGATGGCCTCGCGCGTAGGCATATCCCGCAGCACGCTCGCTGCAGTCGAGTCCGGCGATCCCGGGCCATCCATGGGCACGTACCTGCGAGTCATGTCGGAACTGGGCATAGGGGGAGAATTGGTATTGCTGGCGGGCGACGCCCTGCAGCCCTCGCCCGCAGGAACTGCCGCAGCCCGTTCGCGCCATGCCAGGCCCGTCGTACAGGTTCTGGTGCGTGCGCAGGATGCGCGCCATGAAGTGCAGGATCTGCAAAGCTTGGCATTGCATGAAGAAGCCGTGCGCCTTGTGCGATCTGACCCGGCATTGCTGCAGCAGGCACAGGACACGTTGGAGAGGTGGCTGAGCCAGGGGGATTCGCATTCCGCCAGCCTGTGGAGGCAGTGGCAGGATGTCTTGCAAAATGGCCGCTGGCGCACCATCCTGGCCCGCACGCGAAGGGCCCAGGAACTGCGCCAGGCCTCGCCCCTGACATCGGTGCTGCCCGAACAGGTGCGCCAGCAGATACTGGCGCAGGTGGGGGATCTCAAGCGGGGCGTTGCATTGGGAGATACAGGGCGGGCCTATGAACCGAGAGGATCTTGAGCACATCATTCGTGCGAGCGGGGATGTGACGAATGAGTATGAATTCGTCATCGTGGGAAGCCAGGCAATCCTGGGCTCCATCCCGTATCCCGAGCCGGTTTTCAAGATGTCCGCAGAGGCGGACATCTATCCGCTCAACGCTCCGGATCTGGCGGACCGGATCGATGGATCCATTGGCGAAGGCTCTCGCTTCCACGAGTCCAATGGCTACTACGCGCAGGGCGTGGGCCCGGACACGGCAGTGCTTGCCTCAGGCTGGCAAAACCGGCTGCACCGTATCCAGAACGGCAATACCAACGATCGCGTCGGCTATTGCCTTGATGTGCTGGATCTCTTCCTCTCCAAGGCCCAGGCGGGGCGAGACAAGGACCGGGTGTTTTGCATGGCACTGATGGAGCATGGCCATGTACAGGTCGATGCGGCACTGAAACTGGCAAGCAGCATGCCGTTGGGTGATGACGGCAAACGGCAATTGCGGGCCCGGATTCAGCGCTGGTTCAAGGGGCTGAAAAAATAAAAAGCAGCCCGCAGGCTGCTTGTCGGTTGCCGTGTCCGCGCGCTCAGGCCGCAGGTCGCGCGGTGCGCACTGCGCTCTTGGGGCGGAACGCCTTGCACACGCTGTCATCCGTTTCCAGATAGGGCCCGCCGATCAGGTCCACGCAATAGGGCACGGCCGCGAAGATGCCGTTGACCTTTTGCTTGCCATCGGGGTTCTTCAGGCCTTCCAGGGTTTCGGCAATCGCCTTGGGCTGGCCCGGCAGGTTGATGATCAGGCTCTTGCCACGGATCACCGCCACCTGGCGCGACAGAATCGCCGTGGGCACAAAGGCCAGGCTGATCTGGCGCATCTGCTCGCCAAAGCCCGGCATTTCCTTGTCGGCCACGGCCAGCGTGGCTTCGGGTGTGACATCGCGCGGCGCGGGGCCGGTGCCGCCCGTGGTCAGCACCAGGGAGCAGCCTGCATCGACCAGTTCGATCAGCGTGGCGCTGATGCCGGCCTGCTCGTCGGGGATCAGGCGCGGCTCGAACGTGATGGGGTTCCTGAGCGCGCGGGTGAGCCAGTCCTGCAGGGCCGGCAGGCCCTTGTCCTCATAGACGCCGCTGCTGGCACGGTCGCTGATCGAGACGATGCCGATGCGCACAGCGTCATGGACGGGTTCACTCATCGTCAGCTTCCTCGCCAGCGCCGTCACCGTCCTCGGCAGCCTCGCGGCCCGTGCCGCCCAACTGCTGGCGAACCAGCTGGAACAGGTCGCGGTAGGCGCGGCCCTTGCGCTGGGCCAGGCCGGTGGATTCCTGCACATTGGCCTCATGGGCGCCCGGCATGTCCTTGCGGGCCTGGCGGATCAGGGCGCGCAGCTGCTGGGTGTCGGTGTCGGGGAAATGGTCCAGCCAGATGGACAGGGCCGATTCCTCGGCAATCAGGCGGTCGCGCCATTGCTCGGCCGCATGCAGGACCATCTTCTCGGCGGCCGAGCCGTTGTGCTGCTCGTCCAGTGCGGCGCGCACGGCGGCGATTTCGGCCTCGTCCAGCTTGCGCATGAGCTTGCCGACGAATTGCATCTGGCGGCGCTTGCCTTCGAAATTGGTGATGCGCTTGGCCTCGGCCAGGGCATCGGCCAGCTGGTCGGGCAATTGCAGGCGCTTGAACAGGTCGGAGCGCAGCGTCAGCAAATCCTTGCCGAGGTCCTGCAAGGCGTCGGACTCGCGCTTGAGATCCGTCTTGCTGGAGTCGGGGGTGCCTTTGAGTTCGGCCTTGAGCTGCAGGTCGAGTTCGCTGCCTTCGGCAACGAAGTGACCTTTGACGTAGTAGCCTTTTTTGGGTTTGCGTGACATGGGGTAGGGGACAAATGCAGTGGCGGCGCGGAGAGCGCTGCAGTGGCGGCTATCATAGCCGCCGCTATGAAAAAACCCCGTCCCCGCTCGGCAAGCACCGCCAAACCGCAGGCTGATTCCGGCTTCAGCTACAGCCAACCGTTTTTTGAAGACTTGGTGGACCGTGCCCTGGTCCACGCCAAGAAGCTCGGCGCCACCAACGCCGGGGCCGAGGCTTCCGAGGGCTGCGGCCTGAGCGTGAGTGTGCGCAAGGGGGCTTTGGAGACCGTGGAGCGCAACCGCGACAAGTCGCTGGGCGTGACCGTCTACCTGGGCAACCGCCGTGGCAACGCCAGCACCTCCGACTTCTCGGATGCCGCCATCCAGCAGACCGTGCAGGCCGCCTACGACATCGCACGCTTCACGGCCGAAGATCCCATGGCCGGCCTGCCCGATGCAGCCGACATCGCCCAGCCCGGCACCCACCGCGACCTGCAGCTGTTCCACCCCTGGGACCTCACCAGCGAGGCTGCGGCCGAACTGGCGCTGCAATGCGAGGAAGCCGCGCTGCGCACGCACAAGCGCATCACCAACAGCGAAGGCGCGGGCGTTTCGGCCCAGCAAAGCCATTTCTTCAGCGCCCACACCAATGGTTTCCGTGGCGGCTACGCCAGCTCGCGCCACAGCCTGTCGGTGGCGCCCATCGCCTCGCTGCCCGGGCGCAATGGCGAGATGCAGCGCGACGCCTGGTACAGCTCCATGCGCAACGCGGCCGACCTGGCCTCGCCCGAGGCCGTGGGCCGCTACGCCGCCCAGCGCGCGCTGAGCCGCCTGGGCAGCCGCAAGATCCCGACCACCGAATGCCCGGTGCTGTTCGAGTCCACGCTGGCCGCAGGCCTGCTGGGCAGCTTCGTGCAGGCCGTCAGCGGCGGCGCGCTGTACCGCCGCAGCACCTTCCTGCTCGACTCGCTGGGCAAGCCCGTCTTCCCCAAGCACATCGACATCACGGAAGACCCCTTCATCCTCGGCGGCAAGGGCAGCTCGCCCTTCGACGAGGAAGGCGTGCGCGTGCAGGCCCGCAAGGTGGTGGATGCCGGCCGCGTCGAGGGCTACTTCCTGTCCAGCTACTCGGCCCGCAAGCTGGGCATGAAGACCACCGGCAATGCCGGCGGATCGCACAACCTGGTCATGACCTCGCGCCGCACCAAGGCCGGCGACGACCTGCCCGCCATGCTCAAGAAACTGGGCACGGGCCTGTTCGTGATCGAACTCATGGGCCAGGGCGTGAACTACGTGACCGGCGACTACTCGCGCGGTGTCAGCGGCTTCTGGGTGGAAAACGGCGAAATCGCCTTCCCCGTGCATGAGATCACCATCGCCGGCAATCTCAAGGACATGCTCAAGGGCATCGAGGCCGTGGGCGCAGATGCCTACAACTACGGCGCCAAGACCGTGGGCTCGATCCTGATCAACCGGATGAAGGTGGCGGGCAGCTGAGCGCTGGTTCAGCTCAAGAATAAAGCGGCTTCTTGAAGCCGCTTTTTTGTGGATCTACACCACTCGCTGCCTCTGCACGCCCAGCCCCTCGATCCCCAGCTCCATCACATCGCCAGCCTTCAGATAGCGCGGCGGCTTCATGCCCATCCCGACTCCCGGGGGCGTGCCGGTGATGATGAGGTCGCCCGGCTCCAGCGTCATCACGCGGCTGCAGTGGCTGATGAGTTCGGCGCAGCCAAAGATCATGGTGCGCGTGCTGCCGCTCTGGCGGCGCTCCCCGTTCACATCCAGCCATAGCTGCAGGGCCTGCGGATCGGGCACTTCGTCGCGCGTGACCAGCCAGGGGCCGATGGGGCCGAAGCGGTCGAAGCCCTTGCCCTTGCTCCATTGGCCACCGCTGCGGTCGATCTGGTATTCGCGCTCGGACACATCGTTGGCAAGGCAGTAGCCGGCCACATGCTCCAGCGCATCGGCCACGGACACATTGCGCGCGCGCTCGCCGATGACGATGCCCAGTTCCACCTCCCAGTCCATGCGCGTGCTGCCCTCGGGCAGGGGGATGTCGTCGTCGGGGCCGCAGGCGCAGCTGGGCCATTTGGCGAAGAGGATGGGCTCCTTGGGAATGGGCATGCCGGCCTCCTCGGCATGGTCGCGGTAGTTCAGGCCGATGGCAACGAACTTGGACATACCGCTCCAGGGCATGCCGATGCGCACCGGGCCTTGCACCAGGGGCAGCCTGGCGGGGTCGATGGCGGCCAGGGCCCGCAGCGCCTTGCGGCCCAGCAGGCGGGGCGTGTAGTCGTCCAACAGGGCGGACAGATCGCGGATCTGGCCTTCGGCATCCAGCAGGCCGGGCTTTTCCTGGCCCTCGGGGCCAAATCTCAGCAGTTTCATGAAGTTTCCTCTTGAGTTCCTGGAGTGGGGCGCTCTGCCGGCTGCAGGTGCTGTTGAGCAGCTGCAGGTGCGCAGATGCCGGCGCCCATTGTGAGGAATGTCTCGCACAGTCTGGGAATGACAGTGCCTTGTCGGTGCGCGGGATATCCATGCGCCCACTGCCTCCGATCACGGCGGCTGGCAGCCCGATCCCTGCATGTCGGCAAGGCGCTGTCCTACTGGATATGCAGGGTTTGGGAAGGCGACGCGACTGATTCAAATTGTCAAATTTGTTCCTGGATGTGTTTCTTCCGCGCCAGCAGTCTGGCCGGTTTGCGTGGGTGGTTCGAGGGAGAGCGACGTGGGTTTTCTGAGGCGTATGAAGTTGGGAACCATGCTGGGCATGGGTTTTTTCGCGGTGATCGTGGTTTGCGTATGCGTGGCGGCCTTCGGCTGGATGAAGTTGCGTGACCAGGGCGAGCAGCTGCGTGTGCTGGCCGAGGACCGCATGGGCAATCTGGCCCGGCTGCAATCGCTCAAGGACAACGCCAATGCGTCGGCACGGGTGGTGCGCAATCTGGCGCTGATCACCGATCCGGCGCAGATGGCCGAGGAGAGCCGCCGGCTGGATGAGGTGGTTGCCAGGAACGGCCTGGTCATGAAGGAGTTGGACCAGCGCCTGCAGACCGAGCAGGCGCGCCGGCTCTTTGCCGACATACGGCAGGCGCGCCAGCCTTTCGTGGAGACCATGCGCCAGGCCGGTGACCTGGGCCTGGCCAACCAGGGCGATGCCGCCAGGGATCTGATCATGGGGCGCCTGCGCTCCTTGCAGACCACCTATTTCGATGCGGTCGAGGCGCTGGTCGACTACCAGAAGGCACAGACGCAGGCTACGGTGGACGGCTCCCTGCGCCGCGTGGCCGAAGACGGCGTGGCCATGCTGGTGCTGACGCTGCTGGCCGCCGCGCTGGGCGGACTGGTGGCCTGGATGATCACCAGGACGGTCAAGCAGCAGTTGGGCGGAGAGCCCTCCTATGCCGCCGGGGTGGCGCGCCAGATCGCGCAGGGCGATTTGTCCGTGCGGGTGCAACTGGCGCCCGGAGACACCTCCAGCCTGCTGCGCGCCATGGAGGACATGCGGGCCGGCCTGGCGCGCGTGGTCGCCGATGTGCGGCAAAGCAGTGAATCGATTGCGACCGGCGCCAGCCAGATTGCCTCGGGCAATGCGGACCTGAGCCAGCGCACGGAAGAGCAGGCCAGCAATCTGGAGCAGACCGCCGCCTCCATGGAGGAGATGAACGCCACCGTCAAGCTCAATGCCGATACGGTGCGTACCGCCACCCAGCTGGCCGCTTCGTCGAGCCAGGCCGCCACCGGCGGCGGCAAGATCGTGGACCGCGTTGTAGCCACCATGGAGCAGATCACCGCGAGTTCCCGGAAGATCGAGGACATCATCGGCGTGATCGACTCCATTGCCTTCCAGACCAACATCCTGGCGCTCAATGCCGCCGTGGAGGCGGCGCGGGCCGGCGAGCAGGGGCGCGGCTTTGCCGTGGTGGCATCCGAGGTGCGCAGCCTGGCCCAGCGCAGCGCGGGTGCAGCCAAGGAGATCAAGGCTCTGATAGGCGAGAGCGTGTCCAAGGTGGACGAGGGCTCGGGCCTGGTGAGCGAGACGGGTTCCGCGATGAAGGACATCGTCCAGCAGGCGCAGCGCGTTGCCGACCTGATCGGCGAAATAGGCGCGGCCACGGCCGAGCAGGCCGACGGTGTGGCGCAGGTGGGCGATGCCGTCGTACAGCTTGACCAGGTCACGCAGCAGAATGCGGCCCTGGTCGAGGAATCGGCGGCGGCTGCCGCGAGCCTGAATGCGCAGGCTGCCAGGCTGGTCGATCTGGTCAGCCTGTTCAAGCTGGACGGGGTGTCCTCGTCCGTGTCCCTGCCCGCGTCCTCACCGGCCCAGGCGCCAGCGCCGGCCGCCGCAGGCAGCAAGGGCGTCCAGCGGACGATGGCGTCCGCAGCCGCACCCAGGGTTGCTGCAGCGCCTGCCAAGGTCACCCCGCTGCGCAAGGCGGGCGAGCGTGTGGACGAGAACTGGGAAGTGTTCTGACCGCGAGCGGGGCAATGCCGCGCTGTGCGCGCGGAACCGGGGGACTTGCCGGCCTCATGCCGTCGGATGGGGTGGGGTCTGCACAGATGCCTGCCCCGGTGCCTGCCCCGGTGCATGGGCCGGCATGTTGCGCACATGCAGGTCCAGCTGCGGGAAGGCCACGGCAATGCCAGCGTCCTTGAGCCGGTCATTGACGCGGCGGTTGAGGTCGTGGCGCACGGGCAGGCGGTCTTCGACCTTGCCCACGTAGGCGCGCAGCTCGAAGCGCTGGCCGTTGCCTTCCAGCGCCATGAACCAGCAGTTGGGCTCGGGTTCGCGCAGCACCTGGGGGTGTTCCCTGGCAATGCCCAGCAGCATGTCGCGCACTCGCTCGGGGTCATTGCCGTGGGCCACGGGCACGTCGATCACCAGGCGGGTCACGTCGTCGCTCAAGGTCCAGTTCGTCACCTGGCCGGTGATGAAGGTCTTGTTGGGGATGACGATTTCCTTGTTGTCGAAGTCCAGCACCGTGGTGGCCCGCGTGCGGATGCGCGTGACGGTGCCGGTGAGGGTGTCGATGGTGATGACATCGCCCACGCGGAAGGGCCGCTCCACCAGCAGGATCAGGCCCGAGACGAAGTTGGCGAAGATCTCCTGCAGGCCAAAGCCCAGGCCCACGGTGAGCGCCGCCACCATCCACTGCAGCTGTCCCCAGCGCAGGCCCAGCAGCGTGAAGGCGCTGACCGTGCCCGCGATGGTGATGGCGTAGCGCGCCAGCGTGGCCAGGGTGTAGCGCGCGGAGCTGCTGATGCGGTTGGAGGCCGACAGCGTCACTTCCAGCAGGCCCGGCAGGTTGCGTGCAAAGCTGAAGGTGAGCAGCAGGATCATCACGCCCAGCAGCGCGTCCATCAGGCTCACGGGGGCGGCATGCGCGATGCCGTCGGCGCCGGTGTTGGTGGTGTACCAGAGCACCACGCCTTCGGAGCGCAGCAGCGCAGGCAGCACGGGCAGCCAGGCGTAGACCAGGGTCAGCACGACCAGCACCTGCTGCAGCAGGCCCAGCAGCCGGTGCGCCTGGGCGCCCACGGTGACCAGGGCCATCTGGGTGGCTTCGTCGGTGGGTGCCTTGCCGGTGTCCACGCCCGAGCCGCTCTGCGCCAGCCTGGCGGCTTCGCGCAGCCGGTTCAGCGCCAGGCGTCGTTCGCCCAGCAGCAGCCAGCGCCGCAGCAGGTTGACCACGACCTCGACCGCGCCCAGGAACACGAAGCTGGCCATCAGGGCCTGGATGAATTCGGTGGCCGTGTAGACATAGCCGAGCACGATGCCCACGGCCAGCGCGCTGAGCATGAGCATCAGCACCACGCTGACGATCTGGCCCCAGTGGATGCCGGGCCGCTTTTGCTGCATGACACGGCGAAAGTACAGCCAGGCCATCCAGGCCAGGCCCAGCGACAGCATGAGGATGGAGATGCGTCCCCAGGTGCTGATGGCGTGGTTGTCATGGCTGTAGAAGGCCAGGCCGCCCAGCAGTTCGGCAGGCACGATGAGCCAGGCGGCGCGGCGCACCATCTGGCGCAGCATCTGCACGCGGGCGGCCGGCCAGCCGAAGTGGGCCAGTGCCAGCCCGCCCGGGCAGAACAGGGCGTTGAGCAAAGTGGCCACGAAGATGAAATCGCTGAGCTGGACCAGGGTGGCGCCCAGCGGCTCCAGCGCCGTGCCCACGGTTTCGGGGCCTTGCAGCAGGCTGCCCAGCGCCGCGGCCGCAAAGCTCCAGGGCAGGGTGTAGAGCAGGCTCCAGCCCAGCGCGAGCAGGCTCAGCCCGAAGTTGTCGCGCATGAAGTCGCCCACGCGCACGGCGATGGACTGCAGCTGGCGCAGCGCATAGCGGCGCAGGCCCAGCAGCAGGGCCACGATCAGGCCGACGGCGCCAAACGCCCAGGGATCGTTCCAGATGCTGGCGGCCAGGGCGCGCGCGGTTTTCCAGGGGGAGCTGCTGCCTTCGATGTCCTGCTCCAGCGCCTGCCACTCGCTGAGCCAGGTGCGGTCCATGGGGCGGTGGCTGGGGAACCACAGCAGTTCCTTGTCCAGCACCTGGCGCAGTTCGTTGCCGCTGCGCAGGGCGGCGCGCAGGGCTTCATCGGTCTGCTCCAGCACGGCAATGCGGCGCAGCAAAACGGGCTGCAATTGATCGGTGAGCGCCACCTGCCGGGCCAGCAGGGCGGTCTGCTGTGCCGAGGTGGAGGCATTGATGGCCGTGGTGACGCTGGCGGCAGGTTCAGGTGCCGCCACGCCGCCTGCATCCGCAGTGTCGGCCGGGGCCTGTGCCGCCGTGTCCGCGCCCGGGTTCTGGCGCCATTTGCTGGAGTTGAACAACATCAGCCGCAGCTCGGCCAGCTGGCGCTGCACGGCGCGGTGCCTGGACTGCAAGGTGTTGCCGGAGGACAGCTCCACGCGCTGCTGCCACAGCCACTGGCCCACGGCCGCGCTGCCACCGCCCAGCCGCAGGCGTGCCTGGGTGTCGCGCAGCGTGGCGCTCAATTGGTCGCGGACATATTCGTCATTGGCCAGGGTCTTGCGCTCCTGCGCCAGTTCATTGGAGTTCTTGAGGATCTGCGCGGCCAGCGCGGCATTGCGCTGGGCCAGGTCGCGTATGGCGGGATCGGCGGCGGAAGCGTGCTGGGCGGCCAGCTCCATCTCCTGCACCTGCTGCTCCAGTTGCTGGCGGCTGCGCTCGGCAATGCGCTGGGTCAGCCAAGCGGCGCGCGGCATGCGCTCCAGCAGCTCGCGGCGCTGGGCCTGCAGCTGGGCGGCCAGCAGGCGCTGGCGGGCTTCGATGGTGGACTGCTCTTCCTGTCGCAGCGCCAGCTCCAGCAGGGCGCGGCGGTGCTCTGCGCTGCGCCTTGCCTGGCGGGCCTGGGTGAGGTCGGGGGCTTCGCCGGGCTCGGCGGTCACGGGCTCGGCGTTTTCCTGCGCGCGTTGCTGGAGGATGGACAGATCGATCCGCCCCGGGCCGGGCTGGGACACCAGATTGGCCTGGTCGGCCGCGGATTTTTCGATGCCCACCTTGAGTGCGGCGATGGCATCGCGCTCATCGGCCAGCAGCCGCTCCAGCACTTCCTGGCTGGCGTTGGCGGGAACGCGTTCCTTCCAGCGATCGAACAGGCTGCCCAGCTGCTCGTCGCTCAGCGGCGCGGGCAGGGCCGGCACGGGCGTGCGTGCCCTGGCGCGCAGGCGGTCCAGTTCCTGCGCCAGCGCATCGGCTTCCTTTGTCGCCGATGCGGCGGCATCCAGTTGGGCCTGAATGGCGTTGCTTCGTTCCTTGTCGGAGGCCGATCCGCCCCCCAATGTGCCCTGCAAGGCACCCAAAGGGCCTGCTGCCGGTGCGGCCTTGGCCAGGCCCGGTGCCAGCAGGGCGAGCAGCAGGCCGAGCACCAGGCACATGGCCCGCAGCAGGTGCATCGGCGTCACGGCAGCCAGTTTGCGCGATGGGCGACCGGCGGCAAGTAGGGGGTTGTCGGCAGGAGACATCGGTTCTGAATTCGGGCCTGTGCCGCTGTGTGAGTGCGGACTATCATTTGTCAAAAGTGGGAGCGTCAGGCGCTGTATTCACGGGCCTTGCTGCAGGCCCGGCTGGCTCAAGCCCCTGTCCCGGCGCCGCAAAAAGCGGGGTAGTCCAGGAACCTGACATTGTGACCTCGCGCGCAATGCAGACATGTGGGACGTATGAGCTATTCAAAGCCGATGCAAGGTGCTACAACAGTTCCACACGGTAGCGAATGCCTTGCAACTTCGCGGCACTGTTCGCCCTCGGGTGCCGCCGGGAGAGGTCGTATGGATGTCATCAGCAACTCGGCTGCACGTTACGTTCGCCTTCGCGAAGAAGAGATGTCGCTGGACGAATTTCTCGCCCTGTGCCAGCGCGATCCCATGGCTTACGAAGGTGCTGCCCAGCGCATGCTGGCAGCCATCGGCGAACCTGAAATGGTGGACACGCGCAATGATCCACGCCAGTCGCGGCTGTTTGCCAACAAGGTCATCCGGCGCTATCCGGCCTTCGCCGAGTTCTACGGCATGGAAGACTCCATCGAGCAGGTGGTGAGCTTCTTCCGCCATGCGGCCCAGGGCCTGGAAGAGCGCAAGCAGATCCTCTATCTGCTGGGCCCCGTGGGCGGTGGCAAGAGCTCCATCGCCGAGCGCCTCAAATACCTGATGCAGAAGGTGCCGTTCTACGCCCTCAAGGGCTCGCCCGTGAACGAGTCGCCACTGGGCCTGTTCGACCCCGTGGAGGACGGGCCGCTGCTGGAGGAGCAGTTCGGCATTCCCCGGCGCTGCCTCAACCATGTGCTGTCGCCCTGGGCCGTCAAGCGCCTGGAGGAGCTGGGCGGCGATATCCGCCAGTTCCGCGTGGTCAAGCGCTATCCCAGCATCTCCAGGCAGGTGGGCATTGCCAAGACCGAGCCCGGCGACGAGAACAACCAGGACATCTCCAGCCTGGTGGGCAAGGTGGACATCCGCAAGCTGGAGAACTTTGCCCAGGACGACACCGACGCCTACAGCTACTCGGGCGGCCTGTGCCTGGCCAACCAGGGCCTGCTGGAGTTCGTGGAAATGTTCAAGGCGCCCATCAAGGTGCTGCACCCGCTGCTGACGGCCACGCAAGAGAGCAACTACAAGGGAACGGAAGGCTTTGGCGCCATTCCCTTCGACGGCATGGTGCTGGCCCACAGCAACGAGAGCGAGTGGAAGGCCTTCCGCAACAACCGCAACAACGAGGCCTTCCTGGACCGCGTCTACATCGTCAAGGTGCCGTACTGCCTGCGCGTGTCGGAGGAGGTGCGCATCTACGAGAAGCTGATCCGCGAGTCGTCCCTGGCCAGCGCCGTGTGCGCGCCCGGCACCCTCAAGATGATGGCCCAGTTCGCCGTGCTCACGCGGCTGAAGGAGCCCGAGAACTCCAGCATCTTCAGCAAGATGCAGGTGTATGACGGCGAAAGCCTCAAGGACACGGACCCGCGCGCCAAGAGCTTCCAGGAGTACCGCGACTATGCGGGCGTGGACGAGGGCATGTCAGGCATCTCCACGCGCTTCGCGTTCAAGATCCTGTCCAAGGTCTTCAACTACGACAGCACCGAGGTGGCGGCCAACCCGGTGCACCTGATGTATGTGCTGGAGCAGCAGATCGAGCGCGAGCAGTTCCCTGCCGAGCTGGAGACCAAGTACACCAGCTACATCAAGGAGTACCTGTCGCCGCACTATGCCGAGTTCATCGGCAAGGAAATCCAGACCGCCTATCTGGAAAGCTACAGCGAGTACGGCCAGAACATCTTCGACCGCTACGTCACCTACGCCGACTACTGGATACAGGACAGCGAGTACCGCGACAACGATACCGGCGAGGCCTTCGACCGCAACGCGCTCAACGCCGAGATGGAGAAGGTCGAGAAGCCCGCGGGCATTGCCAATGCCAAGGATTTCCGCAACGAGATCGTCAACTTCGTGCTGCGCGCGCGGGCCAACAACCAGGGCAAGAACCCCAGCTGGACCAGCTACGAGAAGCTGCGCGTGGTGATCGAGAAGAAGATGTTCTCCAATACCGAGGAGCTGCTGCCCGTGATCAGCTTCAATGCCAAGGCCAGTGCCGAGGACGCGCGCAAGCACGAGGACTTCGTCACCCGGATGGAGGCCAAGGGCTATACGTCCAAGCAGGTGCGCCTGCTGTGCGAGTGGTACCTGCGCGTTCGCAAGAGCAACTGACGGGTGGTTGCGCCGCCCTTCGGCGCGCCCGGGCTGGGGGGAACAGATGGCATTGCAAATCATCGATCGCAGGCTGGCCGGCAAGAACAAGTCGGTGGGCAACCGCGAGCGCTTCGTGCGCCGCTACAAGGCGCAGATCGCCGAGGCGGTGCGCCGCGCGGTGGACAAGCGCGGCATCCGCCACATGGAGGAGTCCGAGAGCGTCTCCATCCCGCGCAAGGACATCCGCGAGCCCGTGTTCCACCACGGGCAGGGCGGCGTCCATGACACGGTGCACCCGGGCAACACCGAGCATGTGCGCGGCGACCGCATTGCCCGGCCGCAGGGCGGCGCAGGCGGCGGCGGCTCCCAGGCCAGCGACAGCGGCGAGGGCGAGGACGACTTCACCTTCACCCTGACCAAGGAAGAGTTCATGGAACTGTTCTTTGAAGACCTGGCCCTGCCGCGGCTGCTGCGCACCCACATCGGCAACACCATGCAGTACAAGACGCGCCGCGCCGGCTACAGCCACGACGGCACGCCGCACAACCTGGCGCTGCTGCGCACCATGCGCGGCGCCCTGGGCCGTCGCATTGCGCTGACCAAGGCGCCGCACCGCGAACTCAAGGCACTGGAGGAGCAGCTGCAAGCGCTGCTGGCGCAGGACGATGGCACCAGCGAGGCGGCGGCCGAGCTGCAGCAGCGCATCGATGCGCTGAAGCTGCGCATGGGCACGGTGGCCTTTCTCGACCCCATCGACCTGCGGTTTCGCAACCGCACGCGCGTGCCTGCGCCCATCAGCCAGGCCGTGATGTTCTGCGTGATGGATGTGTCCGGCTCCATGGACCAGGACCGCAAGGACCTGGCCAAGCGCTTCTTCATCCTGCTGTACCTGTTCCTGACGCGGCACTACGAGAAGATCGACATCGTCTTCATCCGCCACCACACGCAGGCGGCCGAGGTCAGCGAGGACGAGTTCTTCCACTCCCAGGAAAGCGGCGGCACGGTGGTCAGCAGTGCGCTGGTGCTGCTGGACCAGATCATCCGCGCGCGCTATCCGTCCGGGGACTGGAACATCTACGTGGCCCAGGCCAGCGATGGCGACAACTTCGGCGACGACGGCTCCAACTGCCGCAACCTGCTGGTCGAGAAAATCCTGCCGCTGGTGCGCTACTTCGCCTATGTGCAGGTGGTGCAGGAAGAGCAGAGCCTGTGGCAGGAGTACAGCCAGGTGCTGCCGCTGTTCTCGCATTTCGCCATGCGCAAGGTGTCA
>Ga0209238_1000091_pt1 | contig 27809 bp, 25 predicted proteins | sample GraSoi013_1_20cm_FD_185823 | JGI IMG/M metagenome (GOLD analysis project Ga0209238, IMG submission 185823) | Grasslands soil microbial communities from the Angelo Coastal Reserve, California, USA - Sample 10_02_2013_1_20cm (SPAdes) (version 2) | ecosystem: Environmental > Terrestrial > Soil >...
GAGGCGGTCCTCAAACCGACGGAAGGGATTCGCCACTCGACCGTCCGCGTGACGGACGACGTGAAACAGGCCGAGTCATTCTTCGACGAGGCCCTTCAAGCGGGATGCGAAGGCCTCATGGCGAAGGCGCTGGACTCGACGTACGACGCGGGCGCGCGAGGGTATCAGTGGATCAAGTTCAAGAAGGAGTACAGCGCGGCGCTGAGCGATACGATCGACCTCGTGATCGTCGGCGCGTTCGCGGGCCGGGGGAAACGCGCGGGCTCCTACGGAGCGCTCCTCGTGGCCGCATACGACGAGGAGGAGGATCTGTTCCGGACGACGTGCAAGCTTGGGACGGGCTTCGACGATGAGACGTTGCTCGCGTTGCCGGACAGACTCAAGGCCGCGCGTCGGGACCGCAAACCCGTTCGAGTCGACTCGAGGCTCGAGGCCGACATCTGGTTCGAGCCGACCACCGTCCTCGAGGTTCGGGGTGCCGAACTCACGGTGAGCCCGATTCACACGGCTGCCTGGGGAGCGGTCCGCCCCGGGGCTGGCCTCGCGATCCGGTTCCCGCGGTTCACGGGACGTTGGCGCGATGACAAAGGACCGGAAGATGCGACGACGACGAAGGAGCTGCTCGAGATGTACAGGCTGCAGCTCAAGCAGACGAAGAAAGGGTCGGTTGCACTAGCGTAGCGAGAACCGTCCCGACGTTGCGTAGCGTTTTACAATCCGCTCGATGTCATCAATGCGGGTGAGCGCAAGAGACCCGAGCGGCGGTTTCGCCGCCCCCCCTAGCGAGGGCCGCGGAATCCATGCCGCGCCCATCCCAACCTCGATCGCCCCCTGGAGATCCAACGTCGAATCGGACACGAACAAGCTCTCTGCCGGTTTCGAGCCGAGCGCCCCCATCGCCGCGCGATACATCCGTGCGTCCGGCTTGTACGATCGTACCTCTTCTGAAATCGTAACGGAGTCGAAAAGCGCTTCGAGCTTCGTGTGCGCGAGGACCCCAGTGACCGCCTCGGTATCGCCATCCGTGACGATCCCGAGACCTGCGACGTTGGACCGGAGGCTCTGGAGCCAAGCTACCGAGACGTCCTCCTGGAGCGCGCACCGTCGCACGTATCCGTCCCAGGCCTCTCGGACGAGGCGAGTTGATTCCTCGAGGGCATTTGCCCGGGCGCGTTCGCGAAGGAGTTCGGCGAGGACGTCCGTCGCAATCTCCCGTTCCGGGCGGAAGTTTGGGCCGACTGCAGAGGGCAGGCGCTCGGCGGTCTTCGTGGCCCAGAGCAACGCGAGGGGGACAGGTCCGCGTACGTGGGCCACCTGAAGCGAATTTGCCATCGAAGTCACGATCCCGCGGAGGTCAACGAGGGTCCCGCCAAGATCGAAGAACACGAAAGGCCGGGTCGTCACCGGATCGACCTCAATGTCCTCTCCCGCCACCCGACCAAACCAGATATCGAGAGCGGTATTTATTTGACTTCCCTTATACGTGCCGGAACGGAACGCGGTTCCGGACACACCGATGGTCAGTTGGTTCTTCGAAGTCCTCATTGAAGCACCCCTCGTCTCGGCCGCTGCGTGGTTCATCCTCGCTGCGCTACAAATCTACCGAGACCGGTGGCATACCTGGACAGAAGCGTTCTTCCTGTTCTGCTGCTTTTTCGCGGGCCTCTACGCGATTGGCGATTGGCTACTGTTCCACTCCATATCGGGGTGGTACGCGAGTCTCTCGGCGCTCGTGAGCCTGACAGGCTTGACGCTCGCGGTGAATTTCTTCCTCCTCTTCACGCTTGTGTACGTCGACCGCATGCGACGGTCGTACTGGGCGCTCATGGTCGTTTCGATCGCGATGCTGCTCCTCGTGTTCCGATTCGGAATCACGATGATGAATCCGCCCACGAGCGACGCCCCGCTGTTCGTGCCGGTCTTCGACTTCCGGATTCTGGGAATCTACCTCGTGTACGTCCTCACCTACACGGTCGTCGGGATCCGGAACCTGTACCGCCTCTACCAGATTGTACGGAAGAGCAGTGAAACCCTCGCCCGGCGAGCGGCCGGGCTCATGGTGACGTTCACGCTGGTCCTCATCCTCGGTTTGTCGACGAACGGGATACTCGGTCTGACCGGCAACCAGAGCTTCCCCCCGCCGCTCTCGACCCTGCTCATCTTCGTCGCGGCGAGCGCATACTATACGCTTTATCCTATTGGCCGGGAGCGGATCTCTGAGGCGATCCGGATGTTCCAGGCGCGCCGCTATTCAATCAAGGCGGTGTTCCTGACGTTCCATGATGGGACCCTGATCGGCGCGAAGACGAAGCCGGGGGAGACGACAATCGACCAGGATCTCTTCGGCGCAACCCTCGATGTAATTCAGAATTTCATGCGGACCTCGTTCCCGATCCTCCGTGGGAAGTCGCTCAGCTCGATCGTCCACGGGACCTACACGTTGGTCATCGAAAAGGCCCGCCTGACCTACCTTACCGTCGTCCTCGAGGGCGAGGAGACGGATCAGCTACGACGCCAAATGCGGGATGTCCTCATCACCTTCGAGGCGCAGAACCGCCAGGTGCTCCAGAAGTGGAAAGGGGTTCCGAGCGAGGCGCACGGAACCGAGCAGCTCCTCACCGGATTTTTCGTCGAGTCCCCTCTCGTCTAGGCGTACACTTGAATCAGCCCGACAGGCGAGCCGACGACGAAGAGCTTTCGCGGTTTCGGCGAGAGGCGCACAATCTTCTGTCGAAGACGGATCTCCCGGTCGCGGTACCGCGCCTTGATCTCGTCGATGGACGCGTAGGTCTTCGAGAGCGCCTCGCCCTCATGGAGGAGCTTTGCGAGATACGTGACCGCGACCATCGCGGCGTACTCGTTGAAATTCCAATTGCTGTGCACGGTGCCGTTCTGCGAATACACGTACGCGGCCTTGCGCATCCGAGTCGGAATCCACCCGCCGGAGATGCCGAGCTTCGTGTGCCGCACGACGACGTCGATCGGCGGCAGTGCCTCGAGAAGGGCGCGGCCCTCCGGAGAAAGGAACCACTCTTCCTCGTAGTCCATCAGGAAATGCGCGTCGAACTTCGGATGGGACGGCATGGGGAACGCGCGATTGAACTCCTGCTCGAGCTCGTAGCCTTCCCGGATTCCCTCCAGATGGATCGCCAGCCCATGACGGCGCGCGTACTCGCGGAACGGATCGATGCCCTTCAGGAGAATGTCGAGGAACCGTCTCGTCTCCTCGGGACCGCGGTCGCGGTTGTACACGGTGTGCGTCATGATCACGTTCGTCCGCGCGCCGAGGCTCGCGAGCGTGTGGACGAGGGCGAGGCAGTACAGGCCCGCGTCCGCGTCGACGTCTCCGGTCACGGGGACGGAGAGGGTGGACCGCGTGCCATCGGGGATGTCGTACATGACGAGATCCCGCACGCCCTGGAACGCCTTGTCCGAATCGACGCCCAGCCCGAGAGAATGGGAGAGGACGTTCCATTGTTCCGCGAACGCTTTGCGGATCGCCTCCGGCGTCGCCAGTTGGAGCGCCCCTCCACTCCGGGCCGGGAGTGGCGTGCGTCCGTCGGTGTAGTCCGCCGATTCCACGAGGCTCTGAAAGAGATCCTCCTGGAGACGGTGGCCGACGGGGTCGGCGTCGATGGAATCAGGGGGTTCCAATCCTGGTTCTTCGGAGGGCGCTGGCTTTGCCTTTGGCGTGCCGCTCGCGGTCACGGAGTCAACCCCTCTCCCACCGTTCCCAGAAGTGATTATCAGCTATTTAGTTGCTACGAATGCTACCGAATGATACGATTTGAATAGATTTGTAGGAATCCTGAAGTAGGCCGCATTCCATCCGGGAGACATGGCGCGGACTAATGCGCGGACCACGGTAGCGAGGCGTCTGGAGAAGATCCAGTTCAACATTCGCGTCGATGGCGAGGTCCTCGCGCGGTTCCGGGACTATTGCCGCCGAAACGGCCTCGATCCGCAAGGCCAGGTCGTCCTGTTCATGCGGAAGGTCCTCGATACGGAATTCGACTTTCAGGAGCGGTTGTGGTCGGCCCTGAAGGAAGAGCGCTCTTGAGGGCGGCGGCCCCGAGCGGCGCGTCGAAGCGGCGAGAGAGCATCGCGAGCTCCTGCGTCCGCATCGTCTCGGGTGCGACCGTCAGGAAGAGCCGGCACGCGTGGAGGCTCGCGATATCAAGCGCGTCCTTGACAAACGGAAGCCACGCCCGCACGTCGACGTACAGGGCAAGCTGATCGAGCCCGACGAGGACGATGTCGCTTTCGGGATGGGCAGACGCATAGTTCGCAATCGCACGTCGGCCCTCTGTGTCGAGCGCCTTCGGCCGAACGGTCGGGATTCGGGGCTCCGGGTGATCTGTGACCCACACGATGTCGAAGCGGTCGCCATATCGGACGCGCGCCTTCGACGGATGCTCCGTCGTGAGGAGGAGGCCTCGCCGAGCGCCGAAGAGGGGCAAGGCCACAGGCGCATCCTGTGCGTTGATCGTCATGAGGACGTGATCTGCGGTCCCCGCAGGCGTCGGATTGGGGGCCTCTTGGATGTCAACCAGTCGATCGACCGATCCGCGGAGGACCGCGACCTGGTCCGGCGTGAACGTTCCCTGACCGGCGGCCACAATCACAGTCCCTTTCGAGGCGCTCGCCTGATTCACGACGCGTTTGAGGAACCGCCCGACGGCATCGAAGCCCGCGACGGCCGACAGGTAGTCGAGATCGTCGAGCAAGACCGCGGTGCCCGGATTCTCTCGAAGGAACTTGACGACCGTGTGGACCAGCTCGAAGTCCAGCCCACTTGGCCGCACGGTCCTCTCCGTGCTGGACGCGGTCGTGATCCACAGGATGGGCGTTCGCTCGAGCCCGAACTCCGCGGCCACGTGTGTAGGCGCGAGCCCGGTGACGCACAGTCCTGGCGTCGCTGAGACGATGTCGCGGAACGCGCCCATCGCGGCGCTGCGGCCGTTCTCGAGGACGAGGTAATTCAGTCCTCGCTCGAGACGATGTCGGGGAGCCCGCGCTGGGCGGACCTCGACGACGGGCTCGATCGCGAGGTACCGGTACCGCGCGACCGCGTACGCGATGAAGATCGACCACATCATCGTGTACAGGGATCCGAGGCCGAGTCGCGTGTCGGTTCCGGTCAACACCGGCCAAGCCAGCTCCGTGATCGCCGCCGGAACGGTGCCCAGGAGGAGGCCGAGGACGACCACGCTTTGCATGCTCCTGCTGGGCGTCTTCCGGACGCGCCACCACGAACGCACGAAGACCAGGACGCTGGAGAACATCCAGACGCCGAAGAACGGTGCGAGGTATGCATACGTCGGCGCGATGCGGGCGCTCGGCCCGAACGCGTTCGCCGACATGCCGGAGATGATCAGGTTCGTCGAGGTGACCAGGTAGGCCCAGAAGACGAACGGCGCGTAGATGATTGCAAGGGCCCACGGTCCGCGGAACCAAGGGCTCCGCGACGGGTACGTGAGGGCGAGGTGATAGAGCGTCGCCGGCACGAGGACGATTCCGATCCATGTGACGCGCGCCCAGAAGAACAACGCATCCGACGACGTTCCGGGAGCGAACGATCGCTGGACGATCTCGCCGAGATCCCAGATGATGAAGGCGAGCATGACGAGGAACGCGGACTGGTTCGCGGACCGCCGCGGGTTCAGGCCGAGAACGTATGCACCGAGGAACGAGCTCACGACGAGGGCGGCGAGGGGCAGCAGCGCGCCGAGCGAGAGAACGAACTCAGCCGGAACCGCGTCGGTCATTCCGACACAATCTCGAATACGCCGCGCTCGACGAGGAGCGGATAGTAGTCCAGGTCATGCTCGACTCCGCGCATCTTGACGACGCCGAGATAGCGGCGCACGGACGTGCTCATGCCGACGTCAACTTCGCGCATGCGCAGGTGGATGATCGTGTCGGCGAGGAACTCTTCGACGCCGAAGTGGGCGAAGGCCGTCGCGTCCCGCCCCATCTCGGAGACGAGGAAGGTCGTCGCGTTCAGGTCCCTCAGTTCCTCAAAGAATTGGAAGATCTCGTTCCGAGGGCTCTCGAACGGTGCGAGGGCGTAGAGGGCGTCGAGGCTGTCCAGCGCGATGAGGTCGCAGCCCATTTCCTCCTTGTACCGCGCGAGCTGTCGGCGCAGGCCCAGGAGCCATCGGGGCTGCTCGCGGACCTCCTCGATCTCGCGTCGCAACGCGCGCACGTCGATGATGTGGACGCCTTTCGCGTACCCGAGATCCATCCCGAGCGAGGTCATCTGCGAGATGAGCGAGGCGCGGCTCTGCTCCATCGACAGGTACAACCCGGAGGCCCCGTGCTCCTTCGCCTCGTGGAAGAGGATGCGGTAGACGAACGACGACTTCAGGGACCCCGGAGGTCCTGCGACGAGGACGATGTGTCCCCGAGGGATTCCGCCGCTCAGACGATCGTCCAGGCCAACGACATACGTAGGAATCTTGTCTGTGGCCTGCGACAGGATGGAACCCCCTCCCGACCCGACCGGCTGTACCGGGCAAAGGTCCCCAGCCGATAAAACGTTATCGCGCGAGGTCTACGACCACCCTACCGGATTCGAATCCCGCGCAGGTGCGACGCCCAACGGGAGGAGGCCATCCCGCGGTTCCACAGAACCATTAAACGTGAGGCGATGTTCAGGCGGCGATTCGGATGCCCGCGACGGTTGTGGTCGGTGCCCAATTCGGGGACGAAGGCAAGGGGAAGATCGTCGACTACCTTGCCGACCGCGCGGACGTCGTGGTGCGGTTCCAAGGCGGCGCAAACGCGGGCCACACGGTCCAAGTTGGCGACCAGCTGTACGCGTTTCATCTCCTCCCTTCGGGCGTCCTCCGAAAGCGCACGATGAACGTGATCGGGAACGGAGTGGTCGTCGATCCAACGCAACTCCTGAAAGAGATCGAAGAGACGCGCGCTCACGGTCACTCGGTGGAGAACCTGCGCATCAGCGACCGCGCGCACGTCGTGATGCCATACCACAAGATCATCGACGGCCTCGAGGAGAAACTGAAAGGCAACCTGGGAGCCGGCACGACGCTTCGGGGAATCGGTCCCTCGTTCGAGGACAAGGTGGGCCGTTTCGGAATCCGCATGTGCGACCTCGTCGATCCCCTCGCCCTCCGAGAGAAGCTCGAGACGATGGTACCGATCAAGCAGCGGCTCATCGATGCCTACGGGGGGACGGAACGCCTCGATCTGGAGGCACTCTACAAGGAACAGGTCGAGTTCGGCGCACGTCTCGCGCCGTTCGTCGCGGACACGTCCGCATGGCTCGACCAGGCGATCCGGCGTCGGAAACGGATCCTGTTTGAGGGCGCACAGGGCACGCACCTCTGCATCGACCATGGGGTCTATCCGTATGGTACTTCGAGCGACTGCGTCGCCGGGGCGGCCTCCGTCGGTGCCGGGGTGGGACCGCAATTCTTGACGGATATCGTCGGCGTCGCGAAGGCCTTCACATCTCGCGTCGGCACCGGACCGTTTCCCACGGAAGTCGAAGGGGACACGGCGGAATACCTGCGCGAACGGGGTGGAGGCGAATACGGCACGACGACCCGAAGGCCGCGACGGGTTGGTTGGCTCGATCTCGTGATGCTCCGGATGGCCGTGCGCGTGAACGGTCTCGTAAGCCTGGCGGTGACGAAACTCGATGTGCTTGGCGGGCTCGACCGGATTCCGGTGTGTGTGAGCTATCGTGCCGATGGAGGGACGATCAAGGAATTCCCCGCGAGCATGCGCGTGTTGTCGCGGTGCGAGCCCGTTTACCGCGAGTTCAAAGGTTGGGCGGATCTCACCGAATCCCAGTGGATCGCCACCGCTAAGAAAGGGAAGCGTGCGCTCCCGGAGGCGGTGCGGAAGTATCTCGGGTTCATCGAGGCGCAGCTCAAGGTTCCCGTGCGCATCATCTCAGTGGGTCGGCCTCGGGCCGCGACAATCGGACAATAACAGGTGCCGTCCCGTCACCTCGCACCTTCCCTCATGAGCGGCCCGATTCCGCGATCGAAGTGGCTTTGAACCGGCGTGCTTGGTGAAGTCGATGCTCGTTCGAGGACAACCGGTAGAGCAATTGTCCATCGACGAGCGGACAAAACTGGCGAGGATTGCCCTAGGCGCTCCCTTCCTCGCCCGGAAGGCGGCCAAGAGTTCTCAAAGCCGCCGCGAACCGGCGGCGTGAGCCATAGACTGTCAGCGCGAAATCGCCACCGACGGCCCCCACGACCAGAGATTGACCAAAACGTCCCAATTTGAAGGATTTCAGGTGTAGTTGCTCAGATGTACTCCCCTCTCTGCGGGCCAGTCGATTCAAGATCATCCCTTGTTGGAGTGAGCCGATGAGAATGAAAATCGTAAGAACGCCCCCAACGGAGACCGCTTGCAGGGGCAAGTTTGCGTGTGCACTCTGAAGAATTCCCGCGACCAAAGACGTACTAACCAATGTGCCCATGCTGATCCCCCAGAGGGCCTGCGTCCGCACCTGCCACGTTCCGGCCTTTGGCTTGATTAGGCGCATCGATCCTGGTTGCACCAGGAGAATTTCGCGGCGGTCCGCTGATGCAACCCGAACAAACTTGCCCCGGATGGCCAAGAACGCGAACGAGGTGGATTTATCCTTCACGAGGCTCCCTGTCCAATTTCCTCGCACGCTGAGCGACCGATGAGATTCTTGCGATCCGTTCCCGAAGTTCACACGCCTTACAGATTTCGTTAATCGTCGGCTCTCCGCATCGGGCGCATGCGTTGAGCCCCGCAGGCGGATACTTCCCCTGGAGGAGCGGTCGCATCTGATCGTAGCCGCTCACGATGGCATGGCGCGTGCCGGGGCTTTCCTCCTCGAGGCGATGCACGATGTCGCGGAATCGCCCGCGCTGCGCCCGCTCCGCATACGGACACGTCGCGTCGTGGAATTCGATGCCGCTCAGGAGGGCGTAGAGATAGACCTCCTTCTCGGGGATCATGCGGAGCGGCTGGATCCGCGGCACGAGTCCGGGCTGGCGCGTCTCGTGAGGTCCCATCCGGGCGAGCTTCTCGATGTCCCCGCGCGCGACGTTCATGAGGATCGACTGAGCCGTATCGTCGAGGTTCAGGCCGGTGGCGACGTAGTCGGCCTCGACCTCGCGGGCCGCACGGTTGAGGGCCTCCCGGCGGAACGGGCCGCAATAGCTGCACGGGATTGCTTCCGGATCCACCAAGACCACGTCGTCCATCGCATGCCCCGCGGTTTCGGTGTAGGCAAGGACCCGATGCTCAATCCCAAAGCGCGTGCAAAGGCGTCGCGCGTAGTCGATTCCCTGGGGCCGGTAGGACGCAATCCCCTCATCGATTGTGATGCCGATCAGGTCGATGTCGCGTCGGTTCTCGAGAAACTTCGCGAGCAGCGCTGCCGTCGTGCTTGAGTCCTTCCCTCCGCTCATCCCGATCGCAATCCGTTCCCCGCCGCGGAGCTCGACCTGGGATCGGAACTCGCGCTTCGCACGACGCTCGACGAAATCGAGAAAATGTTGGCGGCACAAGTGGTCCCCGCTGTACCGGATCCATTCGACGGCCGGCTCCCCACATCGATCGCACGCCACGGCCAAACGAATCGGCGCCGCGGCTTAAGACCTCATGGGCCGGGAGGCGGTCCCGACGGAGGAGACACCGGTGGAGGCGGCGGACCTGCCTGCGCGGCGCCGAGCGGAGGAGCGACCGCAGGGCCTGACATATACGGTGGCGCAGCGCCGAAGTAGGGAGTCGGGTGGCGGACCAACAAGTCATACGCGACCGCGACGAGGATGACGATCCACGAACCGACGAACGCGCTGACCAACGCCGAGGACACGACCGAGACGAACGCCGCGACGATCAGCCCGCCTGCGGACCCGACGAGACCGAGGGGGATCGAGATGGCGATGCTGATGACGCCCACGAGAATCGCCGTGACCAGGATCGCGCCAAACAGCGACCAGCGGTGGCCTCGGGTCATCTGCCAGCTCCGCGAAAGCCCTCCGACCGCGCTCGCATTCTCCATCATGATCGCGGGAGGGTAGAGAGCGAGCGCGATGTAGAGGAAGAGCGCCAGGACGCCGAGCACGACGAAGAGAATAAGCCCACCGCACAGGAGGGCGATCGTGCTCGACGCACCGCTCAATCCCGCCACGAGGGCCACGAGAATCAGGAGGAGGGGGAGGGTGACGAGTCCGAAGATGAGGAGCTCGAGCAGCGCGTAGGCCCCAAGGATGCTGAGGAACCGCTCGAGCCCCCGTCGGAAGGCCCGCTCCAGGGTCATCGGCTCGCCGCGGTACCGACGGACCGCGTACTCCGTCATGGAGCCCGTCACGATGCTCACGAGGATCGCGGAGATGACGAACGTGGCGGCCCCGGAGAGGAGGAGGAGTCCGAGGTCCACGGTCGGCAGGGTCGTCGCGGGGACCCCGAAGAAACCCGCGCCAATGACGACTGTCCCGAAGATGGCGTACGAGACGACCGCCGCGACCGCGCCGGTCGCCGCGCCCAGGACGAGATAAACGACGAAGAAAGGCAAGAAGTTCTTCGACCACACGTCGAAGAGGCCGGAGAGCATGTCTCCGAAGGTCGCCCTCCGCGGGAGGGGCGCGTAATACGGGTACGGCGTCGGATAGGGAACATACGGAGGCGGCGCGGCGGCTGGAGGGCCGGCCGGCGGGACGACGGGAGCCGCGGGGACGACGGATCCGAGGCGGGTCCCGCAGTTCACGCAGAACGTGTTCGTCGCGGCGTTCGCGGTCCCGCAGGCGGGACACGCAATCGAGGCGGACAAGCGCGCTACCTCCGCCGGGCATCTGGCCGCGAAGTAGTTGAGTCTTGTGGCGGTTGGCCCACGAGTGGCCACGTTATTTCGAGTGAGAACCGCGCCGGTTCCTTTATCCGGAATCGCCGGAATTTCGCCTATTCTCCGAGGGAGTCCATGGACATCAACCAGCTGGGGCTCGTCCTCATGGGTACGGTCCTCGGATGGTTCCTCCTGTTCGCGGTGCGCCGCTACAAGGTCCAATGGGGCGCCTTCGCCGCGTTCATGGCGATCGTCTTCGGGGTGAGCATGATGTCCTTCCTCTACGCGCGGGACCTCCTCGCGTACTACGGAATCGGGATCTTCATCGGCTTCGTGTCGAACATGATCGTGCGGGTGGCCGGCACGACGGCGGGCGGCAAGCTCGGCGAAGGCCTCCTCGAGATCAGCGCATTCGAACGGAAGGGGTGAGCCATGCCAGCGGACGACGTCCGCGCCGCGAAGGCCGCGAACGAGGCGGCGATCTTCGCCCGGGCCAACGTGGTTGGGGTCGCGATCGGCAACAAGTCCATCCGCGGGCGCGAGACGGACGAACGATGCATCGTCGTCTTCGTCGAGGCGAAGCGCCCCGAGGCCGAACTCCGGCGGTGGGACGTCGTCCCGAAGGCGTTCGGCGAGATCCGGACGGACATCGTCGAGACGGGACGCTTCCACGCGCTCGAGACGGCCCAAGCGGTCGACGTGGGACGGACGAAGCGGATCCGACCGGCGCCGGGCGGCGTGAGCATCGGGCACGTCCAGATCACCGCTGGGACGCTGGGCGTCCTCGCCCGGAGGAACGGACGGCCCGTGATCCTGTCGAACAACCACGTCCTCGCGAACCAAAACGCGGGCCGGGTCGGTGACTCGATCCTTCAGCCCGGGCCTGCCGACGGCGGCCGCCTGCAGGACACGATCGCGCGCCTCGCCGATTTCGTGCCAATCCAGTTCAAGGAGCCCGCACCGGGGCCCATCGCGCGCTTTCTGGCCCGGCTCTTCGCACCCCTGCTCCACGCCGCGGGCTGGGGCCTGAGACGGCTCCCGAGTAGTGCGTCCAATTTCGTCGACGCCGCGGTCGCCGAGCCAATCGAGCCGCGGCTGGTCACGCCCGAGATCCTGGGAATCGGTCGCGCTCGCGGGACGAAGGACCCGGAAATCGGATTGCAAGTTCGAAAGAGCGGTCGCACGACCGGGGTCACGCAAGGACGCATCACGGCGATCGACGCGGTCGTCGAGGTGGACTACGGCGGACCAACGGCCATCTTCCGGGAGCAAATCGTGAGCGACCTCCTCTCGAAGGGCGGCGACAGCGGATCGCTCGTCGTCGACGATGCGCGGCATGCGGTCGGCCTCCTGTTCGCCGGGGGTGCGACGACGACGCTGATCAACCCGATCGCGGCGGTCGCGAGCGCCTTGAACGTCGTCATCGAGTAGCTTCGGTTCGCCCCCCGCCAAAGGCTTATTACACGTCCGCCAGATGTGCCGCGTGTTGGGGCGGCGATGAAGGAACTCTGGGTCGAGAAGTATCGACCGAAGAGCCTGGACGAGGTGGTCGGGCAGGAGGAGATCGTCGAGCGCCTCAAGGCCTACGCGAAGACGGGGAACCTGCCGCACCTCCTGTTCGCCGGCCCGGCGGGCACCGGCAAGACGACATCCGCGATCGCCCTGGCCCGCGACATGTTCGGCGAGAACTGGCGCCAGAACTATTACGAATTGAACAGCAGCGACGAGCGCGGCATCGAGACCGTGCGGACGAAGGTCAAGGAGATCGCCCGCATCGCGCCCTTCGGCGGGTCGAACTTCAAGATCATCTTCCTCGACGAGGCCGACAACCTCACGGCGGACGCCCAGGCGGCCTTGCGCCGGACGATGGAGACGTTCTCGAAGACGTCCCGCTTCATTTTGTCCGCCAACTACTCGTCGCGGCTTATCGAGCCGATTCAATCGCGTACGGCCGTGTTCCGCTTCCGCCCGCTCAAGCCCGATGCGATCGCGGAATACATCGGGCGGATCGCGAAGTCGGAGAAGCTGAAGATCACGGACGACGGGTTGGAGGCCCTCGTCTACGTCGCCGAAGGGGACATGCGGCGGGCCGTGAACGCGTTGCAGGTCGCCGCGTCCCTCGGCTCGACGGTCGACGCCGAGGTGCTCTACAAGGTCTCGAGCACGGTCCGACCCGAGGAGGTGAAGGGCCTCATCGAGAAGGCATTGGAGGGCGAATTCCTCCGGGCCCGCGAGGTCCTCGACCGACTCCTGATCGAGTACGGGCTGTCCGGGGAAGACATCGTCCGGCAGCTGCACCGGACCGTCTTCGACCTGAACATCCCGGACGAGTCGAAGGTTCGGCTGCTCGACCGGATCGGGGAGACGGACTTCCGGCTGACCGAAGGCAGCAGCGAGCGGATCCAGATCGAGTCCCTCCTCGCGCACTTCGCCCTCATCGGGCAGGAACTGAGCAAGAAGTGATTACGGCGTGAAGAGCGGGGTCCAGGACTCGTACGCCGCCTGGTCCTTCGGCGACGCGGCGATCATCTTCGCGAGGGCCATCGGCACCGCGGGCGCCTTCGCGGCAAGGAATTCGGCCGTGCACGCGTCCGCGAGGAGCACGTTGAATCCATCGTTCGCCCGTGTGGCGTCGCGGCACGCATAGTTCGCAAGCACGTCGAGCATGCGCGGGGTCGAGTATCCGCGGGCGACGTAGGCCCGGACCCGTGCCGCCGCCTCCCGAGGCTTCCGGGCGTCGAATTCGCCCGCGAGGTGACACAACTCCTCACCTTCGCTCGCCGCCGCCGCGGGCGGTGCCAACGGGGCCGAGAGTTCGGGGGAGCGCAGACGGAGAGCGGCCTGGAAGAGCGCGTACAGTCGTTCGTTCGTCCGACTGAATGAGAGGACGAACCGTGATGCGTGGGCGAAGAGCAGCCGGCGGGCAGCCTCGGTGTCGTAACCCGGCGAGGCGACGATGCGTCGCGCGGCGTCGACCGCGAGGCCCTCGGCGACCGAGGTTGCGGCATAGCCCTCCCGCAGGAGGGCCAGGATCGCTTCGATGCAGGCGGACTCGCTCGCGGCTGCAGTCACGGCCAGGACTTTCGTGCGGCCTTCGTCGTCGAGCGGGCGGCCACCGGAAGCAAGGCCATCGAGATCGACCCACTCTTTCCCCAGGACGCGGAGGATCGATTCGTACGCGGTCCGATCCCTCGGTCCTTTGACGAGATAGTCGATCGCCGGTCGCAAGATCGTGCGAGCCTCCTTGAACCCGAGAGACCGCGCGAGCTGCCACGCCTTCACCGCGAGGAAGAGCTTGCGCCCGCCCTCGCCCATGTCCTCGAGCGCCGCGCGGAAGAGCATGTCTCCCGCCATCTTGCGCTCCCAGCCCTCGTCGACCATCCCGAGGAAGATCGACTCCGCCTCGGCAACGTCGCCCGCCCGGACTGCAAAGAGGAACGACCGGCCGAGATGCGTGACCTCCCCCGAAACGACGAGGGGCGGCTTCGCCAGCGCCGCCGGCTTCTTCTCCGACGCGGCATAGGCGATGGCTTGGAGGACCGGGAGGACTTGGAAGCGCGGTTCCATCACGGAGGTGAGATTCGCCGCCGCCCCGAGGATCGCGAGGCTCCGCGGTGCCACCCCGGACGCGCGATCGTAATGCGTGGCAATGCCGCGGGCCGCGGCGCGGGCGAGTTCAAGCGGGGAGGCCTTCGCGCGGAAGGCCTTGACGGCCGCGTCGACGGCATCGGGCCGGGAGGCACCGACCTCAGTCTCGACCTCCGTCAGAAGCGACGGAAGTGCCGCGACCGCCATCGGGCGCGCCCATCACGAGGTGCTTAGAAAAAACCTTCGTCCCCGAAGGGCGAGAGAGACTTGACGGATGGTTCGGAGCCCGGCGCAACGGTCAAATCCGACTGACTCTTAGGGTGGGGGCCCATGGCGACGCGCTTCGCGTTCTGGCGAAAAATCGAAGAGGACTCCCTGGCGGAGAAGCACGCGCAGCCGGGCCTCCTCTCCGATTTCATCCTCGGGAGCCAGGACGGCCTCGTCAACGTCCTCGGCGTCATCCTCGGGGTCGCGATCGCCTCCTACCGGTACCCGAACCCGATCGCGATCATCCTCGCGGGCGGCCTCGCGGCGGCGTTCGCCGAATCGATCTCCATGGGGGCCGTCGCGTACACTTCGACGGTCGCCCGCCGGGATCACTACGCCGCGGAGGTGGAACGGGAGCGGCAAGAGATGCAGGACCTGCCGGACATGGAACGGAACGAGGTGCGGGAGATCTTCGAGCGGTGGGACTTCCAAGGAGAAGAGCTCGAGGAGATGGTGGACAAGATCACTTCGAAGCCGAAGGCGTGGCTGGAGCTGATGATGGCGCATGAGTTGAACCTCGCGCCGGTCGAGAAGACCCAGGCCCGCAGGAGCGCGATCCTCGTCGGCCTCGCCGCAATCCTCGGATCGCTCGTCCCCCTGATCCCGTTCATCGTCATCGGCCGGGACATCCTCCTGGGCATCGCCGTGTCGCTCGTCGTGAGCGCGATCACGCTGTTCCTCATCGGCTGGTGGAAAGCAAGGACGACCGTCGGTCGACCGATGCGAAGCGGCGTTCAGATGGCGATCATCGGTCTCGCGTCCGCAATCGCGGGCTTCGGCATCGCGTTCCTCGTCAGCGGCGGAGTCGGCGCGTAGACGCGCGGCCTCGGCGGCCGGCATTCCGACCGCGCAGTCGCTCCGCGCCCCGCAATCTTTTCAAACCCCCTCGCATTCGTCCCCTTTCACGCGGTGCTAGTCTAGTCTGGTTAGGACATAGCCTTGCCAAGGCTATAAGGCGGGTTCAAATCCCGCGCACCGCACTCTTATCGACGCTCCGGAGCAGTCGACGGGACGCCTCACGCCGACTCCACGGCACGCGGACAAGGAGCCGCAATTGCGTCCCAATGTTGCTTTCTGGACGCAGGAAATGAAAAAACAACCGATGCTTTTATTTCGGAGGCCTTTCCATCGGCCGCTGAAGGAATGGGATACTTGTGATATCAAAATCGCATACGGCTTTCGTTGTGGCATTGGGCATCGCGGCCGCCCTCCTCGGCGTGTCGGCGTTCTCGACGCCGGCCGCGGCCGCGAGCGACGTAGGAATCACGCTCTACGGGAGCAGAGCCGCGGGCTGGGGCTTGACGAATACGACCGTCACGAGCCCCGGTCCCCCGCTGACCATCCACGTGGGCGACAACGTCACGTTGAACCTGACCTCTCTCGACACCCTCGCGCACCGGTGGTTCATCGACTACAACGGGAACAACGTCTCGAACGGTGCGGAGCCCACCTCGCCGAACTTCGGGACCGCCTTGCTGTGGAACTTCACCGTCTCGAATGTGACTGGGACGTTCCATTACCGGAGCGATCGCACGGCGGGCCCCGGCGATGACCTGGCGACCATGTGGGGCAACATCACGATCCTCGCCGCGCAGACGACGCCGCCCCCGCTGCTCGGCGGTGAGAACACGGTCTTGATCGTCGTCGGCGTGATCGTGATCATCGTCGCGGTGATCGCCTTCGCCGCGTTCTTCTGGCGCCGGATGGGCAAGCCAGGGACGCCCCCGCCTCCGCCGCAGTGAACGAACCGGGCGCGGAATCGACCGCGCCCACAGCCTTCTTTATTCGCGCGCTTCTCGGCGAACCGGAGTACGTTGCGTATTCCCGGCAATGATCGTTTTTGTAGGTCGCAGCTAGTCAGACCGATGCTTTTATCGCCAAGAGAGGCCCGTGCGGCGGACCGGGGTGGGATGCCGTGCCGAAGATCCATCCACGAACGTTTGCGGCAGTTGTGCTCGCGGGCCTCTTGCTCGCTTCCGTCGGATTCGCAACCACGGCGACGGCGACAGAGAGCTTGACCTACCTCTACGCGACTCGGAGCACGGGCTGGGGCTTCACGAACACGTCGTTGACGAGCCCGGGTCCGAACCTCGCGGTCGAGGTCGGAGAACACGTCACGTTGAACCTGACTTCCTTGGATGGACGAAACCACAACTGGTTCATCGACTACAACGACAACTCGGTCGTCGACGCGAACGAGAGCTACTCCGATTCCGGCACGTTCCGGGGGACCCTCCAATACAACTTCACGGTTGGAAACCAGACCGGCACGTTCGTCTACCGATCTCGGTTCAACGGAGATGGGAACCTCTGGGGCAACATCACGGTCCGCCCCGCCGGATTCCTCGGAGGCCTCCTGGGCAATCCCCTCCTGATCGCCGGCATCATCGCCGTGATCGTCGCGGTCGTCGCGGTCGCGATCTGGGCGCGCCGCCGACCACGGCAGCCTGAGGAACCACCGGCCGAGTGACCTCGGCCGTGCCCAATCGACGGAGCCGCGTAGCCTTCTTATCGCGAGCCCCCGTTTGCCGCTCCTTGTGACGCGACTGTCGGACATCGGGGAGCGCGGAGCGATCGACATCCTCGCGCGCATCTATGACCGCGGGCAGCCGATCGGCCTCGGTCACGACTGCGGCGTCGTCGAATGGGGGGACGACTATCTCGTCGTCACGACGGACGTCGTGAACCGGAAGACGCACATTCCGGCCGGGGCGACGGCGCAGCAGATCGGATGGTATGCGACCGCGGTGAACCTGAGCGACATCGCGGCGGCGGGTGCGAGACCCCTGGGCTTCGTCGCGGCCTATTCGATGCCGGCCGACACCGAGGTGGAGTTCCTCCGCGGCCTCGCGACGGGGATGGAGGAATGCGTCCGCGAATTCGGGATCGCCGTGCTGGGCGGGGACACGAAGGAGGCGGACATCCTCTCAATCGCCGGCACCGCGTTCGGCCGGGTGCGGAAGGACCGGATCCTGCTCCGCACGGGGGCGCGACCGGGCGATGCGATCGTCGTCACCGGAGACCTGGGGCGCGCGGGCCATGCCGCGAAGATGCTCGAGCAGTCGTCCGGTATGCGAACCGAGGCGCTGAACCAACTTCTTCGGCCGTATCCGCGGATCGCGGACGGCATGTTCTTCTCCGAGTCCGGCGCGGTCACGAGCTGTATGGACCTTTCGGATGGCCTCGGGGTCAGCCTGTCACAGATGGCGGGGATGACGAAACTCTCGTACCAGATCGACGAGGCCGCGCTGCCGCGGTACCAAGGCCTCGCATCTCTGCCACCCGCGGTCGCGAAGGACCTTGTCCTGTATTACGGAGGCGACTACGAGCTCCTCGCGACGGTTCGGCCGGAAGCGATCCAGACGGTGCTGGCGAGGTACTCGGACTCGTCCGTTCGTGACCGGAGACGGCTCACCGTGATCGGCAAGGTCGCGGCATCCGGCGGCAACGTCCTCGTGACGAAAACCGGGAGGGAATCGCTCTTGGCGAAGGGTTGGGAACACTTCCGTTCTTCCGGCATTCGGTAGTCTGCCACAAAGTGTTTTAACCCGATAGGACCAGTGTACCGATAGACGATGATTTCGGAACCGGAAGTCCTCGATGTCCGGGAGCCGCCGGGCAAGGCGATGGGGAAGGTCGCCGAGCTCTGGAAGCCGGTCGAGGGCACGAACAAGATCATGTGCACGGCGTGTGCCCGCTATTGCAAGATTGGCGAGAACCAGGTTGGCCTGTGTGGCATTCGCGGGGTTCACGAGGGCAAGCTCTGGTTGTACGTCTATGGACGCGTCATCACGGGCCACGTCGACCCGATCGAGAAGAAACCGGTGTCGCACTACCGTCCCGGATCGAAGATCTTCAGCATTGCGACGACCGGCTGTAACTGGCTTTGCCATCCTGCGGGGACACCGATTCTCCTCCATGATGGATCGACGAAACCGGTCGAACAGATCCGGGCGGGCGACGCTCTGTGGTCGCTGGCGGAGTTGGGCGGCACAACCGCACCAGCCGTCGTCACCGCGGCTGGCAGTCGAAAGGCCGCAAGTTTTCGACTGTCCGTCGAAGGACTGCAAGCGCCGCTCATCGCGACCGCGGAGCACCCAATCCTAACGAAGCGGGGCTGGGTTCCCATCTCGAGCCTGCGATTGGACGACTGGGTTCTGGTTGCCAAAGGTCAGGATTCCCATTTCCAAATGTCACATCTCGTCAAACTGCCCACGCACGGATCAGCTGTTCACCCGACGGAGATGGCTCGATTCCGGCGGTTGTGGACTGCGGCGAGCGAGTTCAGACCGCGCTTCGCCTGGTCGCCGGTTGTCCGTGTTGGCCTTGAATCGTCCCGCGAACCCGTCTACAGCTTTGAATGCGTCCCGTTCCACAATTACGTGGCGAGTGATGTGCTGGTCCACAACTGCCGCTACTGCTTCCTCCCGAATACCCTCGTCATGACCGAGAGCGGGTACCAACCAATCGAGTCCCTGTTCGCTGCGGGCGCGCCGACCGAGAACCCGGAAGTTCGACTGCTGGGTTGGAAAAACGCGCTGACGCACAGGAATCGCTGGCGAGTCATCACGAAGGCATTTGAACATCTCTACGCGGGGCAAGTCCTAGAAATTCGCGTCCGAGGTCTTCCCCCGCTGAGGTGCACTCCCGATCATCCGCTGTTCGGTCCGGGACCGAAAGGCGAGCTGAGAAAAGTTCGAGCCGACCGGCTGAAAATCGGCGACCTCGTCGCGGTTCCCCGAATTGCGGGAGACGCGCCGAAGCCGATAATCGAGGCCGAAATGGCAGCGACCGATCGCCTGAGTGGGCTGACTCTCATCGGTGCCGAGCCCATGGAGAAAACGCGGGCGATGGAGGACTACTTCTTGGTGCCGGTCGTGGACATCCGCGAGAAGACGTACATCGGCCCCGTGTACAACCTGGAAGTCGACGAGGACCACAGCTACACCGCGAATCTCTTCGCGGTGGCCAATTGCCAGAACGCTGACATCTCCCAACGCCGCAAGGTCGAGGGCATCGAGGTCGAACCGCAAGACGTCGTCCGCATGACTCTGGAACAGGGATGCCAGGGCCTCGCCTACACCTACAACCAGCCGACCATCTTCATCGAATTCGCGCGGGACATCGGCATGATGGCTCGCAAGGCCGGCCTGCTGAACATCTTCGTGTCGAACGGATACGACACACCAGAGACCGTCGCAGAGATGCCGAAGTTCCTCGACTGTGTCACGGTGGACTTCAAGGGATCCGGCGAGACGAACTTCGTCCGGAAGTACATCAACATCCCCAATGCGGAGCCGATTTTCCAGACGCTCCTCGACACCCGAGACACGAAGAAGATCCACATCGAGATCACGGACCTGATCGTCCCGCAGGTCGGCGACGACCTCAACGCCGCGAGGAAGCTCTCGAAGTGGGTCTACGACAACCTCGGTCCCGACACCCCGATCCACTTCTTGCGATTCCACCCGGACTACAAGATGATGGAGTTCCCCTGGACGCCCGTCGAGACGCTCGAGAAGCACTGCGCGGTCGCGAAGGAGGAAGGCCTGAAGTACGTCTACATCGGGAACGTCTCGGGCCATCCGCTCGAGCACACGTATTGCCCCGGGTGCGGCGCGGTCGCGATCAAGCGGTACGGATTCGACATCACCGGCTGGTACCTCGACAAGGACAACAAGTGCAAGAAGTGCGGATACCAGCTCGCGATCTTCGGGCGCCTCGAGCGCACCGCGAAGGAGAACCGGTACTACAGCGTGCTGTACCACCGCTGAACTCGCTCGACCGACCCGCTTCTCGATTCCCGCGTCGACGCGGGCCCTCGGCACGCGCGACACGCTAATATTCGGTGAACCATCCGGCCATGTGGTCAAGTCGCGCCTCGACGTCCGCATCCGCCCCGCGCGCCCGAGGGATTTCGTCGCCTGCGCCCGACTGTGCCTCGCTTCCCTCAGGGACCTGAGCCGCCGCCAAGGGCAGCGGCCGCCGAGCTTCCCCGTCCGCGATGTCCTCCCGTTCCTCCGCCACGCGCTCGCGACGGACCCGGATGGCTTCCACGTCGCCGTCGTCGAAGGTAGGATCGTGTGCTATGCGATCACGATCTTGCGCGGCAAGACGCACTTCCTCGCGCAGTTCTTCGGGCGGCCCGGGACGCAGAGCCGCGGCGTCGGGCGGCAGGTGCTCACGCGCGCGTTCGACGCGCCCCGTCCCCCACGCGGGACCGTGCGTTGCGTCGTGGCGTCTCTCGACCTCCGCGCCCAGGCGCTGTATACGAAGTTCGGCATGCTCCCGCGCACGATCCTGTACCACGTCGAGGGCAAGCCGACGGAGTCGACCGTTCGCGGTCTCGAGCTCCGACAAGTTGGACCGACCGGGACCTCGACAACGCGGGCGCGCGACCTGGCGGCGCGACTCGATCGTCCGCTCCGGGAGGCCCGCCGCGATGTCGACCAACGCCACTTCCTCACGGCCGTCAAAGGTTCGCGGTTCTTTGACGCGCGGGCAGGCCCCAAGACCGTGGGCTACGTCGTGATCCAAGGAAACGGCGCGATCGGGCCCGGCGGCGTTCTTGACCCCTCGCTCAGCGCGGCTCTGATGTCGGCCGCCATCGCGAAGGCGCATGAAATCGGGATGAAGACGGTTTCCGCCTGGGTCCCCGGCCTCAACGAAGGCGCGCTCACCGCAGCGTTCGAGGCGGGCTTGAAAATCGAGTTCCTCACGGCATGGATGGCCGCGCGTGACATCCTCCGGCTCGAGTCCTACTTGCCTTCCGGCGGTGTTCTCTTCTAGGCCGTTGCACCCGGTTTTCCCGGAACAAGAGCTAAATAACGAGGGCTGCATCGCGAGGCGATTCGGAGGGAGTCGCGTGCCCGTGGCCGTCGAGGCGCTCCGGAAATTGCTCACCGATTTCAACTCCCGGACGGGCGCCAAGATGTCCGCGATCGTCTCCCGCTCTGGCGTGCCGGTGGCCTGGGTCCTCCCGGACGACACACACGTCGACAACTTCGCCACGATGGCGGCGACCCTGCTCGGGGCCCTCGAGGTCATGTACGGCGCAATGAAGATGGACGCTCCGAATCGGATCTCGGTCGCCTCGGACAGCGGCATCCTGAGCGTCCACGGCGTCTCGGGGAAGATGTTCTTCGTCGCGATGGCGGAGAAGCAGACCGCCGCGTTCGGCAAGGCCGTCGAAGAGGCGCTCGGGAAGGCGAAAGGCCTGCTCGGCGAGACCTAGGCGGGCTTCCGTCGAGGCCAGTGCGGGATCAGTTCGACGATCCACTTGCGGATCCGTTGGTAGAGGACGACGCGTCGGCTCACGAGCTCGACGAGGACCGCGATCCCGATCCCGACCAAGGCTCCCGCAAGGATGTCCGAGGGCCAGTGCAGACCGAGATACACGCGGCTCAAGCCGACGAGAGTCGCGAATGCGATCGCGGCACTGCCGGCCCGCCACCGATATCGCAAGGCCACGAGGCCGGCGAGGGCGAACGCGCGGGAGGCATGCCCGCTCGGGAGCGAGGGATCGGGCTCTGTGGCGCAGCCGTATCCAGGGAGGGTCCGGGCGCCGAACGTCGGATCGACGCAGGGCCGCGACCGGTCCACGAGGTATTTGATCGCCGTCGTGACGACGACCGTGAGGACGAGGATGAGGATGAAATCGAACGTCGCCTCCCGCTGCCCACGCAACCACAGAGGGATCGCGAAGAGAGCGAGGATGTAGGTGCCGCCGAGCGTCGTGATGAGGACCATGATGACGTCCAAGGTCGCGTTCGTGCCTGCGAGGTTGAGCGCCCGGAAGAGGAGCTCGTCGACGCCCCCGATTGAGGCGAACATCGGGACCGGGTTCACGCGCCCGGATAGTCAGAGGTCCCTTAAATTCCGTAGCACCACAGACAACCCTCAAACCTTCAATCGTGATGGCCGCCGCGAGATGGATCGGGCGCGACACGTCTACGAACGTCTGCTCGAGCACTACGGGCCGCAGCACTGGTGGCCCGCCGAGACGGCGTTCGAAGCGATTGTCGGCGCGCTGCTCATGCAGCAGACCTCGTGGCGGAACGTCGAGGTCGCGATCCGGAACCTGAGGAGAGCGGGACTCCTCGATGTCCGGGCCCTGGCCGAGGCGCCCGTGCCCGTCATCCGGAGACATGTGCGGATCGCGGGCCTCTACCGCACCAAACCCGCGCGGGTCCGAGGGTTCTGCCGCCATCTCCTCGAACGATCCGACGGCGACCTGGCGCGCTACTTCGGCCGTCCAATGGACGTGGTGCGCGCGGATCTCCTGGCCCAGGATGGCGTCGGGCCGGAGACCGCGGACTCGATCCTCCTCTACGCCGGGGGACATCCGATCTTCGTCGTCGACGCCTACACGGAGCGCATCGGGACGCGGATCGGGCTCTTTCGGACCCGAGAGTACCGAGCGATTCAACGCTTCTTCGAGCAGCATGTTCCGCGAGACCTCGCGATCTATCAGGAGTATCATGCGCTCCTCGTTCGGCACGCGAAGACTCTCTGCCGCCGGACGAATCCTGCGTGTGCGGGATGTCCAATCCAATCCCTCTGCGACTTCGGCCGTCGACGAAAGCGATAAGGACGACCGCGTCCTCGGGACGTGCGATGGTGCGCGCGATCACCTTCGACGCGTTCGGGACCCTCATCGACACCGGACGGGATGTGCTGATCCGGATCGCCCGGTCCGTGTGCGACGATCAGCGACCGAGCCTCGACGCGGAGGCGCTCCTCGCGACGTGGGACCGGCATTTCTTCGCGGCGGAAACGGCGCCGTTCCTCACCTTGGCGGAGATCACGGAGGACAGCCTCGCGAAGACGTTCCGCGAATATGCGATCGACGCATCGCCCGCGCCATACGTGGACCGGCTCGTGGCGCTGTGGCGGGAGGCGAAAGCCTACGCCGAAGTCCCGCGGGTCCTCGAAACCCTCGATGGCGTGCCGCGCGCCGTCGTCTCCAATGCAGACCACGAATTCCTCTTGGATATCCTCCAGCGTAATGCTCTGCGATTCGATGCCGTCATCACGTCGGAGTCCGCACAGACGTACAAGCCGCGTCCCCGGATCTTCGAGGCGGCCCTCGAATCGCTCCGGGTCCGGCCGGAGGACGTAATCCACGTCGGGGACTCCCTCGTAGCCGATGTGCAGGGCGCCTCGCGACTCGGGATGCGGACCGTCTGGGTGAACCGCGGGGGCCTTCATCGCGGGCCCGCCGATCCTGCGCCGGACGCCGAAGCGCACGACCTCCGCGAGCTGCCGGCGATCGTCGAACGGCTCTCCCAGAACCGTTGAGCGGACGCCGTTTCGCGCGGCGGCCTGGAGGAAATCCCGAAACATGACGGAAGGCCCACACGGTTAAGTAACGATCCTTCGATATCGGCCATGGAGGGGCGGAGGGATTGCCGAGTGTCACCGTGGGAGAGAGGATTCTCGTCCACCTCTCCGGATTTCTGCGTCACGCGGACTCGTACGAATGCCCGGTCGAGATGACCCAGGACGGGATCGCAGTGGCGCTCCTCCTGAGCCGCGCGCACGTCGCGCTCGAGCTGAAGCGGCTCAAGTCGACCGGGAAGGTGCAGGAGCGGATGGCCCATGTCGCCAATGCCCGCTCCCGTCGCAAGGTGTACGAGCTGACACCGGCGGGACAGGAGGTATCGCGGCGGATGCGGGAGCACGCGCGGGCACGGACGATCGAGTTGTCGGCGCCAGACGGTCGGCGCACGGTCCTCGGGGCGGAAGCGATCGAAGCGCTGCGCCACGCCGGCCTGAGGGAAGCCGAGGCCGTGCAGCGGGTCCTCGCCTCCGAGGTCGTCGAGATGCCCCGAGCGGAACCGGCGAAGCCGGCCGCGGTCCCGAGCCGCACGTTCTTCGGCCGAGCGGACGAACGACGCTTCCTGGAGGAGTGGCTCGTCTCCGGGTCGCGGGCCGTCGCCGTCGTGATCGGCGTGGCGGGGATCGGCAAGTCCGCGCTCCTCGCACGAGCCCTCGCCGAGGAACGCCGGCCGAAACTCCTTCGCCGCGTGTACGCCCACGACGACGCGCACGGCCTGTTGAGTTCGTTCGCGGACTTCCTCGCGCACCAGAACCGCCGGCGGATGAAGGCGGCCATCACGCGTCCCGCGTATGACCCGATCGAGGTCGTCGCCGTCCTCCGAGAAGACCTGTCCGGCTGTGTCCTCGCGATCGACGACCTCCATGCGTGCCCCGCCGCCGACGCCCTCCTCCGGGCCGTCTTCGAACATCCGCCGGATGCGAAAATCCTCGTGGCGAGCCGCACGCAACCGACGTTCTTCGAGCCACCCGACATCGCGCGGGGACGCGTCCTCGAACTCCGCCTCGAAGGCCTCGACGATGATTCCGCGGCAGAGCTGCTCGCGTCCCGAGGGGCCTCTCTCAAACCAGCGGACGTGCCTCGGGTCGTCGCCGCGACCGGGGGACACCCACTCGCCCTTGAGCTCTTCGCCGCGAGCGGCCTCGACGCCGGAGCGGTCGAGACGGAGCGCTACGTGCTCGATACGGTCCTCGAGGACCTCGACGACGCATCGGAGAACCTCCTCCGCACGTTCGCGGTGCTGCGCCGTCCGGCGCGTTCTCCGGAGGCGTTCGGCGCCACGCTCTCCCAGCTCCGACGACTCGTGCGACGCGCGCTCCTCCATCACCGAGACGAAGGCTATCTGCTGCACGACCTCGTGAAGGAATTCTTCCTCCGACGCATGGGGGACCTCCGGCGGCGGGAGGCGCACGTCCGCGCGGCCTCATACTGGGCGGGCCGACAAGACCACCTCGAAGAGGCGTACCACCGGATCGAGTCCGGGGACCTCGAGGCCGCGGTGGCCCGGCTGATCGACGTCGGCCCGGCGTTCGCGGAGAGCGCTCGCGCCGGAGATCTGGAGGCCGCGTTGCTCCGCGTTCCGCAGGATTCGCGGCTCGACGCCCTCCTCGCCGAGACACAGATGTTCCTCGGAAAGTTCGCGGATGCACGGGCGGTCCTCGAGCGCATCGCGAGCTCGGGTACGCCCTCGGAACGGCTTCGGGCGCACATCCAACTCGGACGGATCGCAAATCGACTCGCGGCCTACCAGGACGCGCGGACGATCCTGGCCGAAGCGGTTCGCGAGGCCGCGGCCCTGGCGGTCCCGGAGGTCGAGGGGGAAGCGTTGCGGGCCCTCGGGGGCGTGGAGCGAAAGCTCGGAGACCTTCCGGCGGCCATGGGGCACCTCGAACAGGCGGCAGACCTCTTGCCGCACGGCTCGCGCGAGCGCGTCCGCACGCTGACCGATCTCGGCGCCGTCCTGATCGCACGGGGGGACCACCTGCATGCGAAGACGCGTCTCCTGGAAGCCGCCTCGTCGGTCCGGAGCGGCACGCGGGAGGATGCCGCGATCCAGATCAACCTCGGGATTGTCTCGAGCCGCGAAGGCGACGCGCGGACCGCGGCGGAGACCTTTGCCCGGTCGGCGGAGATCGCCCTGGGGGCCGGGGACGTGCGTTTCGCGTCGTACGCCCTGGCGAACGCGGTCGAGAACTACCTTCGACTCGAAGCGGTCGAGGCTGCGGCCACGAGCGCCGAGCGCGCGGTCCAGCTCGCACTAACGATCGGCGATCCGGTCGCCCTGTCCACGGCGAAGGCGAACCTCGGCCTCGTCTTCGCGAAGCGCGGGGACTGGCCGAAGGCGGAAGCGCACCTCCTCGAATCCGTCGAGATGATCGCTCGACTCGAGAACCCGTACTCGCTCGCGACCCGGTACGAAGAGATTGCGCGGCTCTACGAGACCCAAGGCCGCGGCAGCGACGCGGCTCCATGGCGGGCCCGTGCGGACGACCTGTTCGCGCGCCTCCAAGCCGGGGGAGACAAGCGAACGGTCGGAGGGTAGTCCGGACTCGAACCGACGCGGACGCCACAGAGCGAATCGGTCGGGAGACGCCACGGAAGCGCGTCGGACATCTATCGGACCAATCATTAAGTAGGTCAGACATAATGACGCCCCCGTCCGCGGGGTTTCTCCGGGCGGACACTGGGATGGGACGCCGCATGTCATCCGCATTACGATCGAGGGCCGCTGCTATCGGGCTCGCACTCGCCATCGCGTTTCTCGCACTCGCCGCCCTCATGCCGACCGCGAGGGCCGCGCAAACCGGGGTCGACCCGGCGGCGATGACGGTCACGGTCGTCCTCGACAAGTCATCGTACCTGAGCGGCGACACCGCGACCGCCCAAGCGACCGTGTACCGCACCCCGGCTCCCGGCAACTACACGTACACATGGCGCGTCCGGAACTTATTCTTCCAAATCCTGAACACGACGACGACCGCAGGGGCCAGGTTCACCTATCCGATCGCCCTCGACTACACGGGCACCCTCCGATTCGAGGCGACCGTGGACGACGGTCAGGGGACCATCAGCGCGGGCCAGCAGAGCGCGACGGTCGCCCTCGCCTACATGGCCCTGAGCCTCGACCGCGGCGACTACAATCCCGGCGACACGATCAACGCTTTATACGGCGTGACCTCGCACGTCATCACGAATCCCACCTACGCGTACGAGGTCGACGACGAGAACGCGGTCATCGTCTTGTCGGGGACGACGAACATCACGTTCTTCGCGTTCCGCACGCCGAACCCCGCGAGCCGTAGCTACGCGTTCCACGTGACCGCCTCGGACCGCGGCAACACCACGCAGGCGCAGGCCACCATCACGCAGGCGACCGGCTTCGTCCTCGGGTTGAGCTTCGATCGTTCGTCGTACGCCGCCGGCGAGACGATTCACGCGAGGCTCACATTGACCGCCCGGGGCCCGGCCTCGCTCCCGAGCCAGTTCCGCTGGTCCCTGTCGATCTTCTCGGCGTCCGTCTCGGCGATCACGACCGGGTCGACAGCCGACCTCTCCATCCGGATCCCGCAAGGGACGGGGAACGGAGGGCTGCTTGTCTTCGCGAACGAGTTGAACACCGGGGCGAGCGCATTCCAAACGGTCCAGGTCGGCGCGTCGGGGAACGGGTTCTGGTCCACCGACGTCGGCGGTGTCCCGGTCTTCGGCATCGTCCTCGGCGTCCTGTTCCTGCTGCTCCTGATCGCGGTGATCGGGCTTTGGCGGCGGATCGGAGGCGGCCTCGCGCCGATGGGCGCGAAGGGGGTCCCG
>Ga0209238_1000092_pt1 | contig 27679 bp, 27 predicted proteins | sample GraSoi013_1_20cm_FD_185823 | JGI IMG/M metagenome (GOLD analysis project Ga0209238, IMG submission 185823) | Grasslands soil microbial communities from the Angelo Coastal Reserve, California, USA - Sample 10_02_2013_1_20cm (SPAdes) (version 2) | ecosystem: Environmental > Terrestrial > Soil >...
GAACACCACCCGCACGCCGACTCGGTTCCTGCCCGATCCGACGGCGCACACCGGCGAAGTGCGCAAGCACACCTTTGACGCAGCGCAGCCCAAGGGCACACTGCGCTACAAGCCCACGGACAACCTGACCTTCTACGGCGGCTGGAGCCGCGGGTTCCGCAGCGGCGGCTTCAACCAGACGGGTGTCGGCGCGGTTGCGCAGTCCACGGGGCATCTCGGCGTTCACGATCTGTTCAACGCCGAGATCGCCGAAACCTGGGAAGTCGGCGTGAAGAGCCAGTTCCTCGACCGGCGGCTGGGCGCGAATCTGGCGCTCTACTACACCGACTCGCACAACGGGTACTTCTTCTACTTCGACGCCACGACCTCGACTCAGAACCTCGGCAATCTCGACGCCCGCTACAAGGGGGGCGAGCTCGAGCTGACCGCCAGAGCGACGAGCTGGCTCGACCTGTACGCGAGCTTCGGCTACACGGACGGCAAGGTTACGAACATGGAGGACCCGACGGTGGTCGGCAACAAGCCTCCGCTGCTGACTAAGAATACTGTCAACGCGGGCTTCCAGGTCCACGAGCCACTCGGCGGCGGCGTGAGCGGCGTGCTGCGCCTGGACTATCAGATGATCGGCCGGACCTGGTGGGACCCGTACAACCTCACCGATCGCGATCCGATCAACCTACTCGACGCGCGCGCCGGCGTCGAGGCCGACCGGTGGTCGGTGACCGCCTGGTCCAAGAATCTGACCAACAAGATCTACAATGCGGAGTTCTCCCCGGGCGGGTTCCTGTGGAGAGCCCTGCCGCGCCAGTACGGAGTAGAGTTCGGCTATCGCTTCTGAGAGAAAGAAAAGGAGAGTGTCATGGCTCAGCTCGCCAAACTGCCTACGCGCCTGCATCACACGGCCTACGTGACCTGGGACCAGGAGAGGAACCGGCGCTTCTACGAGGACGTCATCGGCTTGCCGCTGACGGCGACCTGGTGCGAGTCGGATGAGCTCTTCGGCAAGGTGCGCACCTACGTTCACACTTTCTACAGTATCGGCGATGGCGGGGCGCTCGCCTTCTTCCAGTTCGCCGACCCTGCCGACCAGGCGCAGTTCGGCCCGAAGATGCCGCCGACGCCGTTCAACCATATCGCGCTCAAGGTGGACGCTGAGACGCAGGCGGGCATTGAGGCGAGGATAGAAAAGGCTGGCATCAAGCCGCCCGATACCTTCGTACTCGAGCACGGGTATTGCCGCTCGGTCTACGTGACGGACCCCAACGGGCTGATACTCGAGTTCACCCGGGATCATCCCGAGGCCGACAAGATCGCGCGCGAGCGGCGTGCAGATGCCCACCAGTCACTCAAGCGCTGGCTTGCAGGCGATCACACCTCCAACAACACGTACCGCTGAAGAGTTGGCACGGAGATCAAGCGGCATGACGGGCAGCATCGACCGGATCATGACGACGCACGTCGGCAGCCTTCCGCGCAGCCAGGCCGTGACGGAGGTGCTGTTCGCGCGCGAGCGCGAAGAATCGCGTGACAGCACTCGCGACGACGCCGTTATTACCGCGGCCGTGGCCGACGTGGTGCGCCGGCAGGTGGAGGTCGGCATCGACCTGGTCAGCGACGGCGAGATGAGCAAGATCAGCTACGCTACCTACATCGCGCGCCGCCTGTCCGGGTTCGACGGCGACACGCCGCGCGAGCCGGGGCAGGACCTGGTCGAGTTCCCGGGACTCCTGCGCAAGCTCGCGGAGCGTGGGTCGACGGCGAAATACCGGCGGCCACGCTGCGTTGGGCCGGTGAGCGTCAAGGACCCACGGCCGCTTGAGGTCGACATCGCGAACCTGAGCGCGGCGGCGGCGGCGGCCGCGGCGCGTCCCCCGGGGACCTTCATGAATGCCGCATCCCCCGGAGTTGTCGCGCTCTTTCAGCCCAACGACTTCTACCGCACCCAGGATGAGTACCTCGAAGCGCTGGCCGCTGCCCTGACCACCGAGTACGAGGCTATCGTGCGTGCAGGGATCATTCTGCAGATCGATGCACCGGATCTCGCGATGGGGCGGCACACGATGTATCGCGACCGCTCGCTCGAGGCGTTTGAGACCCTCGCCGCGCGCCACATCGAGGTGCTGAACCACGCGCTGCGCAACGTGCCGGCGGAGCGCATGCGAATGCACGTTTGCTGGGGCAATTACGAAGGCCCGCACCATCACGACGTGCCGATGGCGCGCCTGCTGCCGATCGTGCTCAAGGCCAAGCCCCAGGGACTGTTGTTCGAGGCGGCCAACCCGCGCCACGCGCATGAGTGGTCGGTCTTCAGGGATGCGAGCATCCCGGACGATAAGATCCTGATCCCGGGGATGCTGGCGACGACCACGAACTACATCGAGCATCCGCAGCTGGTCGCCGAACGCATCGAGCGCTTCGCCGACATCGTGGGGCGCGAGCGGGTCATGGCGGGGACGGACTGCGGCTTCGGTACTTTCGCCGGCTTCGGTCCGGTGGAGCCGGACATCGCGTACCTGAAGCTCAGGTCCCTGGTCGAGGGAGCGCAGCTCGCCTCCCGCCGGCTGTGGAGCTGAGCCTTCAGTGCCGTGACGGTGCTGCAGGAGCCGGGCATGAACGCCTCCGGCGACGATCGAGGACGAGCGGCTTGACGCGGTCAGCACACTCGTGAGCACGGCGCCCGCCCTGAATGGCGGACCGCACGGCCGCGGGCTCAAGCGACGACTAGCAGCCGCTGTGGCGACCGACACGCCAAGGCCTGTGGTAACCGGTAGCCCCGGGTTGCGCAACGTTAGCCCGGATGCTGTACTCGAGACGCTCAAGCGGCGAGCGCATGTGAGATTGCAGAGTATGAAACACCTGACCGCCCTCTGGACCGCCGTATTGTTCGGTTCATTGACCACCGCGTACGGACAGACTGCCGGGAACATCCATCAGGCGACGCTCGGCGAATCCGGGCAACGAACCGTCGAGGTTTCGACGGAGCAGCTCAGAGGCATTCTCGCTGACATGAGCGCGGTAGTTCTCGACGCGCGCCCCCTCCGAGAGTACGCGATCAGTCACATACCGGGTGCCAAGAACGTCGCCGCAAAGCCCGGCGTTTCCATGTCGGCCTACGTCTCCGATGTTGCCGAAGTCGGTCGCTTGCTCGAGGGGAAGAAACAGACCCCACTCGTACTTTACTGTAACGGTCCCTACTGCGGTAAGAGCAAGCGGCTTGCCGAGGAGCTCCTCGCGGCGGGCTACACCAGCGTTCGTCGCTATCAGCTCGGTATTCCAGTCTGGCGCGCGCTGGGCGGCGTGACGGAGATAGAGCCGGACGGGCTCAGATACGTCGCCGTTAACGATCAGACCGCAGTCATCGTCGATGTCCGCGAAGCCGAAGACTTTCGCAGTGGCTCTCTTCCGAACGCCCGAAACATCCCGCGAAGCGGGGTGTTGGAGGGCAAGGACGTAGGGGACGTGAAACGGGCGAAGGACGATGGAAGATTGCCCATGCAGGACCACAATACCCGGCTCATTGTCATCGGACGAGATGTTGCCGAGGCCCGGTATGTGGCCGAAGCGCTCGTACGCGAGGCGTTCCAAAACGTGGCGTACTTCCACGGAAGTTTTCAAGACGCACAGGCTGCGCTGAAGCCCTGAGTGAATTGCGCGCGCCTTGACCGGTACCCGATCGGACGCGGTTGCGCGACCGCATTTCGCGAGCGCGCGCGATTCCCGCTTCAGAGGATTGCGATGTGGGATTACACGAGACGGCGAGCCCCAGAGACCAGGCGAGAAAAACGACCGGGAAAGCACCCACACTCGACACGCAGGGCTCGAGTTGACTCAGAAGAACTGAATTGGGATTCGGCTGGCGGCGCTGCACTTCGGGTCCCACGGGCCAAAAATTAAGCCGCGTAAGTGAGTGATATAAGAAGAGAATTCTATATGGTGCCCGGGAGAGGAACCTAACCTAGCCTCGGGCGATAATGTTTTCTAAAGGCTTGCGAATTGGGCCTGGAAAATTACCCCCTATATTGCCCCCTGCGAGATGCGGCCTAAACCGGCAGGTTTCGGTCAACGCATCGGGGGTAATGAGAAACGATCCGTCGGTTCGCCGATTGGCCAGAGTAGTGCCCGCCGCCTTGCCCGGCCTGTCGAGCGGTAGTACGATTTGACTACCCAGGATGTTACGGCAGGAGTGCTCTTTGGCCGCTACGAGCCTAAAGCTTCCCGATGATCTGAAGCGACGCCTTGAGCGGCTGGCCGCCCACGCGCGCAAAAGCCCTCATGCGTTCATGCTCGAAGTGCTGGCGCGCGAAGCTGAGCGCTCCGAGCTTCGCGAGCGCTTTGCCGCGGAAGCGGCGCAATCCGAGCACGAGGCGCTCTCTGGCGGCAAGACGTACGCGCTCAGCGCCACTTTTGATTATCTGGAGCGGCGAGTTGCGGGCACAAAAGTACGCCGTCCCAGGGCACGTGCGTGGCGCGCGTCGAAATAACCGCGCGGGCGATGGGGGATCTTGAGCGCCTGTTCGATTTCATAGCTGAAGAGGACCCCGCCCGAGCCTGCAAGCAGGTTCGAAGCGTGCGTCGCGCGCTGGAATTGCTGGCCGACCATCCCCTGCTGGGGCGCGAAGCGGAGGAGGGACGACGGGAGCTGATCCTCTCGCGGGGCCGGTATGGCTACATCGCCAAATATCGCTGGCTCCCTGCCGAGGATGTCGTGCTGACTCTGGCGGTCCGGCATCAGCGCGAGGCGGGTTACCTGGAGGAGTAGGCCCCGAGGACGCTCGCTCGCGCGCCGGAGTCCGGCGGTGCGATGGTTCTCGGCCGACTGGGACGTCTACATCGACGACTTCGTGGCGAAGATCCCCGATGAAATGGACGTCCTCTTTTCGTGCTGGGAAGGCTGGCCGGGCATTCACAGCCCGAAAGTCAAGGACTGGATCGCCGAACACCAGATCCCCGCCGAAGGCTGGTACGTCGCCCATCCGGATTTGACGGTACGGGACATCGAGCGAGTGAAACGCGTCAGCAAGGCAGCTGACGAGTTCCTCGACAAGGTCGGCAACTAGGGTTGCGGGGGAGGTAGCCATGCCGGCGCAGACGCAAGTCTTCGTGTCAGTTACGTCGGAAGGGCGGCGGCGCGCATAATTGGTTGGTAGGCGGGACAGTTTTGCCCGGAAACCAGAGAGCGACCTGCAAAATGATACTGGCTGCAGGAGGAAATCCATGAATAAGCTTCACGCGAGCGTGTTTCTCGTTGCGCTTCTGATGGTTTGTACCGCTAGTGTGGTTGCGGCCGCCGATGCTGACCCCATAGTCGGCACCTGGAAGTTAAACCCCGCAAAGTCGGTATTCGCGGGCATCCCCGCCTTTAAGAGCCAGATTCGTACCTATTCGGGGTCTGCTCGGAAATTCACTCTAAAGATGATCACCGTCAGCGCTGAAGGTAAGGAAACCACAACGCAAGCGACGTACAAATTAGATGGCAAGGACTACCCGTCGATGGGCAACCTCGATTTCGACAGCCTCTCAGGGGTCCAGGTCGATACAAGCACCGCCGAATTCACGCTGAAAAGAGCCGGCAAGCCAGTGGGAAAGATCCGTCGTGCAGTCTCGAACGACCGCAGAACGCTCACGATAAATTATGTGCTGACGAACGCGGATGGCATTCAAACGTCGGCACTCACGGTGTTCGATAAGCAATAGGCGAGCAGTCTTCGGTCGCAAGGCCCTTTCGCACCGTCGGTAGGCGCGCTTGCTACGCAGCCTCTGGTAGCCTGGAGCGGGCAACCATCGCTTTCGCCATGGGGTGGGGCCGGAAGGCGAAGAGACTGGACGGCACGCCTGCGATAGATGATGTCCCAAGCGATTGGTTGGATTTTACGAAGGCCTCCACTAATGGACCTCTTGCGCAAGGAGCCGCGCTTCCAGGCGGTTATGCAGGAATTGCAGTTTCCGCAGTGAGCGGCGATGCGATGTCGAGACATTGCGACGGTCTGAACGTCCGGTAATCGGAAAATTACGCGGTCGAGCCGTGTGGCCGGTTTTGGCCGAGACTGTGTGAAGAGTCATTTCGCCCGCCGCGTAGGATCGCGAACAGGCGAATTGATCGTGACGTGTCGCCTGAAATTGCATCTACGTGGCGGCGGGAGTTTTCACACAGCCCCGGCCGCTAGCAGTCGTTTTTGTCAGGAAAAGGCGTGGACCGGATTTGCCACTTTCGCGGCGTGCCCGCGCTAAGGCCTTAGAAGAAATTAGTTTGAACGAATCGGCGCGAATTCTGTGCCGCATCAAGCAGGGAGCGCAACACTCTCTGAGCGCAAAATGGAATGGATGTCTAGCTTTCTCGTCCCAGCTCGCGTTGCAGCGCTTCCTCCCGCGCATCCTGAACGGCCAGCAAGACCGTATCGGGGTTCACAAGCGTCTCGTCACGCGCGAAGGCACCCGTGAGCTTGCTGTCCGCGGTCAGTTCACCCTGCTCGAACTGCGCCCACATCTCCCGCGCAAACTCGGTTTCCAGCAGCTGCGGTGCGAAGCGTCCGAGGGTGCCGCGGATGTTGTTCACGTCCCGCTCGAGCATCGCGAACGCGCCGTTGTTGCCCGCGGCATTCACCGCCTGCGGTAGATCGATGATCACGGGCCCCTCAGTTCCGACCAGGACATTAAACTCCGAAAGATCACCGTGGATCAGTCCGATGCTCAGCATGCGCACGATCTGCCGGATGAGGAAGTGGTGATACTCGCGTGCGGCCTCAGCCGACAGATCGACCTCGCCCAGGCGCGGGGCAGGGTGCCCGGCCGCATCGGTCACCAGTTCCATGATCAGCGTGCCGTTGAAATACCCGTAAGGCTTGGGCACGCGCACGCCGGCGGCGACGAGTTTGTAGAGTGCGTCGACCTCGGCATTCTTCCATGCCGCTTCCTGTTCCCTGCGCCCGAAGCGCGTGCTCTTGGCGATGGCGCGCGCCTGGCGGCTGCCCCGCACCTTGCGCCCTTCCTGGTACCGCGCACGCTTCTGGAAACTGCGCTGCGCCATATCGCGATACACCTTCGCGCAGCGCAGGTGCGCTCCGGAGCGGACCAGATAAACCGTGGCCTCCTTGCCGCTCTTGAGCGAGCGGAGGACTTCGTCGATCACGCCATCATCGATCAGAGGCTGTAGGGCGGCGGGTGTCTTCATGAATCCTTATGAGCGTCATCGGGGAACTGTCGGGTCGGGGGCGCGAAACAAGCCAACCCGCAACCGAGCGCAAGATTACGTCCTAGCGGTCCTTTTTTTGACCGACGACCGAAGGCGGGGGCATCGGTGGGGCGCGATCCGGTCCGGAAGCGTTAGCGACAAAAGCACGCAGGCATTCCCGGGAGCAGATCACCACCGCAGGTTCCTGATCATCGATCGCACCAGGATTCGGATGGCGGCTCAGCTGGAAGTGCGCGCGCGGCCGGCGCTCGTCTTCATGACCGATGTCGCACGCGCACACGTCGCACGTCAGCACGAGGACTTCAATCGGAGCATGAAAGGTCGCTGTTTTGCGCCAGGCCATGATTGCACCTCGGAGCCGCCGCAGTACTACCCAAGGCGGCTCTATGCGCGGCGTAACAGTCGCCGAACCGACCTCAGTAGCGGCGCGGTCCGCGTCCGTCTGCGACCGAGCGGTCGCGTTGCTGCGCCTCGCTGACCTTGAGGGCCCGGCCTTCGCAGTCCGTCCCGTTCAGCGCCTGCGCGGCGCGCGCGGCGTCTTCATTCGACATCTCCACGAAGCCGAAGCCGCGCGGGCGACCGGTGTCGCGATCGTTGATCAGGGCGAGCCTTTCAACGGTTCCGTGCGGTGAAAACAGGGCGCGCACGGTATCCTCGGTGGCTGTGAAGGGAAGATTTCCAACGTATAGCTTGGTCACTGCGACTCACTCACGAAAATAAAAGGAAACGAGCAGGAAGGCCCTGCCTCCTGGTTCGCCAGACATTCCGAGGGTGGCAGACGTTGGCCGGAACATGCGCCGGAACGGCACAAGGCCAAAGGCAGACAAGCCGAAAGATCACGAGCCTGAGGTGCAGGCTACAGGAATCCGGTCTGTCTTGCCGAGGTTTCGTGCGCAGGATCCAGTCAGGAATTGCATTTGCCCAGCAACTTGGGCACGCGACAGCGTTTGGATCTGCCTGACACGGATCCTCGCTTTACGGCATGCAGATCCGCCATTTCAGGCTGCGAAGATTTCCTTGGAGCGGAAATCAGCCGACCGACCGGCGCCGCGAAGGAGAGCCAGCGGGCTGACCACTGAGCAAGGGTTATTTAAAAGAGAAGGCCCCGCGTACGGGACCTTCCAGTGCACGAAAGTGCTTCGCGCGAGACAATCGTCAGGCCGCGGCGGCCAGCAACTGCCAGTTCTTGGGCAGAATGACTGCATCGATGGCGTGAACGATGCCGTTCGTCGTAACGATGTCCGCCTTGGTGACACGGGCTCCATTGACCCGAACGTCCCATGGCGATACCGCTGTCGTCAGCGGGCTGCCCTGCAGCGTCATCACTTCTCCTGACTTCACGTCCCTGGCCGTGAAATAGCCCGAGACCACGTGGTAGTTCAGAATTGCTTTGAGCTTGCCCACGTCCTTGAGCAGGCTGTCATACCCACCCGGCGGGAGCTTCTTGAACGCCTCATCGGTCGGCGCGAAAACGGTGAACGGGCCCTTGGCGGCCAGCTCATCGGTCAGACCCGCTGCGTTGACTGCGCTAGCGAAGGTCGTGAAATGGCCCGCGGCGATCATCGTGTCAACGATGTTCTTCGTGGGTGCCGTATTAGAGTTCCTCGCGGCCTCGCCGGCAGGCAAGCTCTTTGATTGATCCATAAATTGAACCTCGACGTATAGTCAGCGCAGATTCGCCAACCAACTCAACTCGTATGCGGTTGAGGGCGCGGAGCATACCTGCGATGTCGAGTGCGTGCGGCGCGTGCACAAAAGATATATTTATCGCGCGAGATTGCTCACCTCGGCTTGCAATCAGTGCGAAACACGCGACGACCGTTGGCGTGCGTCGGGCGCGATCTACCGTGATAACTGCGCAGCTTCAGCGCAAATTTCCTTGGCGCGATGCTGCTGCTGCCTTCCGCCCGGGCGCATAACTCGGGCAACAGCTCCAGCGCATGCGCAGGGCCTGCGGAGAGCGATTCACTCGTCCTGCCCTGCGGCAATCGCCGGCCTTCCAAGGCGCTGCGGCTCGATGCCGAGTGTCCGCGTCATTTCATCCGGCTCAAGGTCCGGATGCCGAAGGATCACCCGTCGGGTCGCGAGATCAGGTGAACAGCTCGTCCAAGGCCGCCGCGCCGACGGGCTTGATCAGGTATCGCTCGATCCCCGCCTCACGCGCGAGTTCCCGGCCAGGGTGCTCACTGTTAGCCGTCAACGCAATCAGCCGCAGGTTCTGCAACTGCGGATGTTGAGAGAGCTGCCGGGCGACGTCGTAACCGCTCATGTCCGGCAGATTGAGATCCACGAGCAGGACCGTAGGCACGAACTCGACAGCGAGAGCAAGTGCCGTCCCGCCGGTGTGCGCGACGCGCGTATCCCCGTACCCCGCCGCTTGCAGCAAGGACGCGAGACCATCGGCGGCATCCACGTCGTCATCAACTATCAATATGCGCGGCAGCATACCGCCTCGTGCGCTGCCTTCGCTCAGCTCGCTGGATTGTGTCAGCGGATGCACGGCCACGACAGACCGCTCAACGAAAGCTCACGGGGCGCGGGTGCTGGTTGCGCGCTTCGAAGCTCTTGATCTGCCGCTCGGCTTCGTCGCCTGTGACGCCGTACGCCTCTTCAATCTTATTCGCAAGACACGCGCGCCTGCCCGCAATCACGTCGAGGTGACCGGAGGTAAGCCTCCCCCAGTTCGCGTACACCTCGCACTTGAACTGCTGCCAGTTGGCTTGCGCGGAATTCCAGTCCATCTCAGTCTCTTGGGTCCTCGCGGTCCCGCCGCGCCGGTAGTTTGTTGCAGTTTAACCTCGCGGCGCTGGCGCTTCCCGTACGCCGCCATCCAGACCGCGTCGCTCGCCTCGAGTCACATCGATAGCGGTCCTTTCGGATCGCACATCATACCCTTTGCAAGCGCGTTTGGACTTAACTTGAAGTCGTGCCGCCTTCGTCCTCCCAAGTGGCCAGCCGTCCCCCCTGCTGGGTTGCCTCTCCGTCGCGATCCGTTCGGCAAGGTGCCGTCGCAGTTGCCGCGTGAGCCGGCGAGGCTGCACCTCCCCTGAGGCTCATTAAGCCTGCGTGCGGCATGTCGGCCGGAGCGGTCGGGCGGTTCAAGCGCGACGCGGCACACATCGTCTGGGGAAGGGCCCTGGACATCCCTGCGAAGGCATCGTCCACACCGTCGCTCCACAACCCTTTCACCTTGTCCGTCAGGCGCCTCCAACTCGTCGTCACCGTATCGTCATGCATGACCATCTCCTTCTACGCCACCGTACCTTAAATCCGCGAGGAGATCGGACAGCTCTTCGGGCTGTCCCTAACTGGCGGGAAAGCGGCCCCTGGCGGACGACAGTACTCTGTCGCCGCCACGGCCGAACATCTCGAGGCTAAACTATTAACAGGTTGCCGGACTTCAATTGACAGTTACCGGAATTCGCTTGGCCTCGACTCTCGGCTGCTTGGGAATCTCGATCTCGAGCACGCCATCGGCATAGCGTGCCTTGATCGCCTCAGCCTGTGCCGAATCCGGCAGGGTGAAACGGCGCAAGAAAGTGCCGGCGGCGCGTTCAATGTGTTCGAAGCCGTCGCTGCTAACACGCTCCCTCGCCGGCCGTTCACCACGAACGGTCAACGTGCCGTCTTCGGTCGAGACTTCGATGTCCTTGGCCGCGACGCCCGGCACATCAGCACGCAGGACGAACCGGTCGTTTTCCTCGTGTAAATCCACCGACGGATTCCAAGCGGTGGTATTGGTTACGGCCGCCTGTGAGGCGTTCGACCTGCCGCTGGATAGCTCGTCGACCTCGCGGCGCCAGCGATCCATCAGCGACCACGGTTGATAATACACAAGATTCGTCATTTCGCTCTCCAGTCAAATAGCAAATTTATTCTGTTCTGGCCCGTAATGTTGGGGCGTTTCGCGCCTTTTAAAGGTGCGAAACTGTCACTTAGAGAGGATGTTCTACGCGAACAGCAGTGCATGTCACCGACCGCCAGACAAGAGCGTCGAGATGCGTCGTTTGGTGTACAAGGGTAGCGAGTGTGTCACGGCGCCGACCAGCCGCAGGGCTTAGTCTTAACATGCGTGTCAATTTCACGGTGGGGGTTTTGATGAGCTCACTTTTTGAAACCGGCAAAGAAGCTATTAGACACGAGCGTGCGATGAGTTCGTTGTGCGACCGTACCGGTGCACCGCTGGCGGAGGTCCGGAGTCTGTTTGCGCAAGAATTCTCCAGGCTCGAACTCGGCGCCAAAGTTCGCTCGTACCTGGCGGTGCTTACGGCGTCCAACGTGCGCGCAATGTTGCGTCGGAAAAGCGCATAGTGCCCAGGAAGACAGTCATGCATGACGATGCGGCGCCAATCAGATCGAAGCGGTTCACCGGCAAGTTGGAATGAGTGCGGAACCAGCAGACCGCCGCTGTGACGCACAGACGGATCACGAGACGGCCCACGCGGCGCTCGCGATGACTAGTGACCGCAATTCGCCCTGCGAAGACAACCGCACAGGCAGCTTGAGCGGCGGCAGTCACGCTTTGCTCCGCGAGGGTTCAATGTCAAGCGCCGCGACGGACTGCGTTGTGAACACGCGGCCGCGTGAGCAGTAATGGATACATCTCCGATCGTAGCCGTGGCCTCCTCTGCAGGCGACCTTGAGGCCGTTTCCGAACTGCTGTCCGCTTTACCGGCTGAATGCCGTGCAGCCTTTATTATCGTTCAACATCTCGATTCGGGCCGCGAGAGATTACTGTTCGAAGCTCTCGGCAAGAGAACGATTCTTCCGGTGATACACGCGCACGACGGCGCGGTAGTGGAGCAAGACCACGTGTACGTGATAACAGCAAATACCACGTTGAGAATGACCGGTGGGCGCATTTGCGTGACACCCAACCCAGGCGGACTGCATCATCCCGCGGATATTCTGTTCACCTCGCTCGCGAAAGAGCGTGGCCATAGCGCGATCGGCGTGGTCCTCTCGGGCGAAGGCTCCGACGGCGCCCTCGGCATACAAGCCCTCAAGCAAGGTGGCGGCGCCACACTTGCGCAGTACCCGGGATCTGCACGCTTTCCCAGCATGCCCATCAGCGCCATTGAAACAGGGTGCGTGGATTTCGTGTTGCGCCCGAATGAGATTGCCCGCGAGTTAGCCCGTCTGACTGCGCCTCCCACAGGCGTTGCACGTCGCGCGCTTGTCATCGATGACAATGCGGGACTTTCTCGCGGGCGCATCATGGCGTCGCAGTCTTCTATTGCCTGTGGTTAGCTTATGAGCGGCGCGTTCTCTTCCGGGAAGCAGCCCGCAGCCTTGGCAGGAGGCGCCGGCGACACCGGTCATGATCATGGCCATGGAGAACGCTGCTCTCAACGCGATCAAGCCCTTCCTTAAGGAGCGGGGAGTGCGGTGGGAACGCGCATCGACGTGCTTCATTTGGCGGCAACGCCAGTCGGCAAGCAGATCGTCGCGGGAGCGCAGGTAACCAAGCTCGATGGTCGCCGCATTGAGTTCAAGATCGAAGCGACAGAGGGTGTCGCGCCCATTGGCATCGGCACCCATGAGCGAATGGTCATTGACATGGTGCGGTTCGTCGAGCGGCTGAAACAGAACTCCGCCTAGCAACTCCCTCCCACGCTTGCGTACCGGCGATATACGGCAGCTCCGCATGGCAGCCGTGGGGAGAGTTGTCGGGGATACGAGGCTTCTTAGAGAGCATAAGGTCGAAAACGTGCGCCATCGATGCGCGCGACAGATCGGCGCAGGGCGCCGCGTCAGTTACGAGAGCGCCGCGATCTAGACCGCTAATCAGCGGAGTTGCGGAAAGAGTTTGGGTACGTGCTCTGTACCCGGATCCTCTATAGTGCCAAACAGAAGTGCGAGTCTTACGGTACTCGAAATGACATTTATACAAACTCAGAAGATATTGCAAAATAAGGAAAGAATGCCCGGGAGAGACATCGAACCTCAGCCGTAAATCCCCCCCATTTCAAAGTCTTAGGCGTGGTGGGACTTTTTGAGTTACCCAGAATGTTACCCATGCCAATGGCGTGCTGGGGTGGGACGGTTTGGTATCGGTTGGGCGCGCGTGAGATCGACCGGACGTCAAAGCAGCGGGCGCCGCGAAGGCCGGTGTCGCCGGCGGTCATCCGCACCGGGTCGCAGTTCTTTGCGCAGCGGCGAGGGACAGTGTAGGTTTGCTTTCATGAGCGTCTCGCTGAAATCCTTGGGAATAGATCGCCTCGGTGTGGAGGAGCGCATCGCGCTAGTCGAAGAGATCTGGGACAGCATCGCCGCCGACAGCGCAGCCGTACCGTTGACCACACCTCAGCGGGATGAACTCGATCGACGCCTCGCCGATCACGCTTCGCATCCGAATGACGTCGTTTCTTGGGACGAGCAGCGCCGAATTTCGAGCCGAGGTGGATGCTGCGGTGGCTCTCGCAGCAGAGCAACCCCTGCGCTTTCCGCGAAAACACAAGGACATCCGTTGTGTGCGTGTGCGGCGTTTTCCGTATTCGGTGTTCTTCCTCCAGGAGGAATCGCGTATCGTTGGCGGCGAGCCGCGTACGAACGACAGATGAGGAACCATGCTTATGATCCTGGTCAAGAACATCTTAGATTCTGCGCGAAAACGGCTGGCGGTGCTGAGTCCGGAGGCGTCGCTTTTTGACGCCGCGCAGATTCTAGCGAATCGGGATACGCCCCTCGTCGTGGTGTGCGATAGCGATGGAATCGCGGTTGGCGTGATCTCGAGTAGCCACGTCATCAAAGTACTCGCCACCGCGGGGGTTAATGCCTTGGGTTTCAACGCGGGCGCGATAATGAGGAAACCCGAGCTTTCTTGTCACGTTGACGAGACATTGCAACAGGTATGGGCGGTCATGAACTCGCAGACCCTGCCATGTGCTCCGATTCTGGATAACGATGGGCGAGCCCAAGGCGTCGTGCACGCGCGCGACGTTGCGATCGCGCTCCTCGACGAGGTCAATTATGAGGAGGTATTGCTGCGCGACTACGTGATGGGCGTTGGCTATCAATAGTGAGTTGATGCGCCGTGAGCCGCATCGTCCGTGCCGTATCGGCGGAGGATGTCTCAGGTGCGAGCGGTATCGACCCACTTCCTGATGGTCGGAGCGGTGCAGGCCTGTACGCGATCGAGCAGGCTAGCCGCATTTGGCGCAACGAGCACCATCTCGCGATTCTCCGCGCGCAGGAGCGCTGTTCGACGGCCGTGTCGCGAAAATCTCCAAAAGCGGTGCCATTGGCGTCCGCCTGCGTGCGTCACATTGAGTCCGCCCTCTCGCCACAGCTCCGTCGCTTCACATTGCCTGCAACCCGAGAACAACAAACGCCGCCGCTGTCTTCTTCAACGTTCGACCCGTCTCATCACGAACGAGAAAAAAACGCGCACGATCACCACCTCAGGCAGCCCGCTCATCGCAAGAAGATCGGCACTCAGTCAGAAAATCGACCAGCACGTCGCTGGATAGACTCGGGAGTTATCACATGAAGATCGTAGTGATTGGTGGCACCGGACTTATCGGATCCAAGCTCGTGGCCCTTCTCCGTCAACGCGACCAGGAAGTGTTGGCGGCATCACCTGATTCGGGTGTCAACACGCTGACGGGCGAAGGGCTGGCGGAAGCGCTGCTCGGGGCTCAGGTCGTCGTCGACCTGACGAACTCGCCCTCGTTCGAAGACACGGCCGTCATGAAGTTCTTCGAGACGTCGAGTCGCAATCTGCTTGCCGCCGAAGCTGCTGCTGGCGTGCGCCATCACGTGGCACTCTCTATCGTCGGCACGGACCGGCTGCCCGATAGCGGGTACCTCCGTGCAAAAATGGCCCAGGAACGCCTCATCAAGGCCTCTGGAATTCCCTACACGATTCTGCGCTCCACGCAGTTCTTCGAGTTCATGGGCCGCGTCGCCGATTCTTTCAGCGACGGAAAGACGGTTCGCGTCCCGCCGGCCCTGGTACAGCCGATCTTTTCGAATGATGTCGTCACCGCCCTGGCTGATCTCGTGCTCGGCGCGCCAGGCAATGACACGCTTGAGGTAGCGGGCCCCGAGAAACTTCGATTTGACGAGCTTATCCGTCGCGTCCTGGCCAACAACCACGACGCACGCAAGGTCACCTCCGATGTTCACGCTCGCTACTTCGGCACTGAGCTGAACGATCAGTCCCTGGTACCCGCCAGCACCGCCCCGCGAATCGGCACGACGCGATTCGAAAGCTGGCTTGCTCGCTCCACGTCGCAGACGTAATTCACGCAGCCTGCGGCTGACGAGCGTCACGGCGATACGAAGGTAACAAGCCATGAATGCAATCAAGAAAAGACGAGCCGGCGTCGCGGTCAACGCCGGCGATCGCTCCGAAGGCGCGTTCTATTGCCCTGTACAAGGAGGCGGAGGTGGCGCTGAGTTCAGCGGGCCCGCGTCGCAGATCGCGGAGATCGTAAATGCGTTTCCGTGGCTGGAGATGAAACAGCGAGTCGCACGCGCCGTGTGCTGGGTGCTCGAGACGCGCCCCGCGACGGCTTACGACAACTTCGCGCGCGATTCCGGGGAGCGTTTCATGCCTGGCTACAAGCGCCGAGGCCCGCGGATTACGGGCAATCAGGGACACTGAAGGTCTGCGCGTGCTCGTCCAGCTAACGCCGGCGGGGCCCTGACGCGCATGCCTGCCGCGCTCGTGGCCTGGCGGAGTACTTCGCGAGGATCGTGCTTGACACCGCGGCATGACTCCGGTGTTTTCTTGAGCTTCTTCATCGCGTGCGCGTGCTGCGCAGCTCGTTGCTTGCGAGCCACCAGAGCCAACTCTGTGTCAGTCTACCGTCCAACGCAGGAAAGCAGCGCCGGTGGATATGCAGATACTTGTATAGATATGCAATTTAGTGCATACTTGATCTGATGAAACCAGTCTTCCGGATGGGCAGCAGCAGAGAGGATTTGAGGGACTTTCCCCGAGAGGCACGGCGCGAGACTGGCTGCCAGCTAGAGCATGTGCAGGAAGGTGTGGGCCCTAACGATTGGAAGCCCATGTCTACTGTTGGACCAGGGGTGGAGAGATTCGCGTCAGGGAATCGTCGGGAATTTTCCGCTGCATTTATCTGGCGACACGGCCGGAGGGAATCTATGTCTTGCACTGCTTCCAAAAGAAGACCAGGAAGACAAGCCAGCAGGATTTGGACTTGGCAGCGAAGCGATTTAAGTCGATACGGGTGAAATCATGAAAGCCAAGAAAGTGGTGCGCAATGAACACGGGCCCCGTCATGTGACGCCGGCCGGCCGCAGCGTGTTCTATGATCTGTTTCCGAAAGCGGAAGCCGACGAGCTGGTCATGCGCTCGACACTGCTTAGAGGACTGGAACACTGGTTGAAGGAGAGCGGTCTGACGCAAACTCAAGCCGCCAAAGCGCTGGGCATCACGCAGGCTCGGGTGTCCGATATCAAGCGCGGCAAGATCGGGCAGTTCAGCCTGGACATGCTGGTTCGCTTGGCGTCGCGGGCCGGACTCAAGCCCAAGCTGAAATTGGCCGCCTAAGACGGTGGGAATCGCCGAGGTGGCCGAGTTCGATCGTCTATGTCGTGTTGAGGGCAGCGCGTGGGCGGACGGACTACCGAAAGCCTCTAAGTCGCACCGATTCGGGAGAGTGCGTTATATGGTGACCCCTGATGCGCAAAATCCGCCCGCCGTGCACGTGCGGCTTTCACGCAGCTCATCGAGGTAATTAGCACGAGCTGTTGGAGGCAGGGCACGAGCTGCTCCGGCTATTGCAACGTGGCGCGCGCACAGAACCACAGGACGCCGACAAGTCTGGGTTGCTCGAGGACAACGCGCAGGACGGGCACGCGATTTGTGGCAGAGGAGGAGGAGGCCAAGTAGCACACCTCGCTCGGCGAGAGTGCGTAGAATCGGTTTGATTCGCTTGTCCCAAATCGCGCTCCCGAAGTGCGAATCCGCCACCAATTAATTACCTTGATAAGGTTCTATAAGTATTTGATAAGAATGCCCGGGAGAGGCATCGAACCTCAGCCGTGAATCTCCCCCCATTCAAAGTCTCAGCGTGGTGGGACTTTTTTGAGTTACCCAGAACGTCACCCATGCCAATGGCGCGCTGGGGGGGACCGCTTGGCATCGGTTGGGCTCGCATGAGCATGCACGGTGAAAGCCCGCTCCGAAAGTAACGACATTGTCCGCCGTCATGGCTGCGTTAGGCCGGTGTTGACCCCGAAGCTGACTGTTGTGACTGTCCGCTCTGCGGCGTAGGTCGCCAGCGCTTAGCGGGCAGCTCTCGAAGCGGCAGCGTGCAGTCGGCGGTCGTCACGGGTTTGGTCTTCTGGTCTTCGCAAGGCCGGGCGCGATGCTTGCGCCTCTCTGTCGCCTCCTGAAACACGTGCGCCAATTTCAACACCCGCTGCTCTTGACCGCCTGGCTGCCGAGCGCTACCTACAGGCGGGTCAGCGGCGCGGGTCTGATCGCCCAGCGAACGTGTCAACGCCTACCTGCTCTACAGGCAAAGCCTCAGTGGCGCCAACGGACACAAGGTCAACAACGGCTTTACGCTCGGGTACGAGTACTCATTCCACCTGGGACCCTGATCCCGCGGCACCTGCGAAAACACGCTGAGGTCGGATCACTCCTGGTCCCGTTCGCGCGCCAGACAGCGTTCGAACTGCAGCAGGCTGAAGCCGCTCGGCACGCTGCGCGGCACCAGTTTGCACAGGTTTTCCTTCCTGGCACGCTCGTCCAGCAGACCGTCACGCACGAAAGCTACGAGGTCGTGAAATTCGTCTGGCCGCAGTTCCAGGGGCGTCGCGACCAATGAGTCCAGTCGCGCCAGGACTGGCGCCATCGGTCCGATCGGCAGGGTCAGGTCGTTGTCCAGCCCGGCGGTGATTGGATCGTAATCCCGCACGGAGCGGGCGACGTCCAGGTGATGCTGGATCGCGTCCTCGAGCCGCGTGAATGCGCCGTTGTGGAAGAAGGCGGGCTGCAGCGCGGCATTCCTGAGCGGCGAGCTGCGGAACTTGTAGCGATCCGCCGGATTTCCCGTGATCTGCTCCAGGCCGAAATCTTCGTTCTGGCCCGGCCCATCGAAGATCACATTACCCTTGCCGACGCCAAAGGCCGGGGCGATCTGCGGAACGCCGATCACGTGCATCCGGAAGTCGCTGAACATCTCGTTGGATTGCCCGGCCACAGCGTGACACTGCACGCAATTGCCCTTGCCAAAGAAGATCAGCGCGCCGCGCTTTTGCACCTCGGTCAACGCTGCCTTCTCGCCACGCGCATAGCGATCAATCGGCGCATTGGCGAACACGAGCCTGAATTCGAACTCGGCGATGGCCCGACCGAACATGACAAAGTCGATCGGCGCACCGGCGGCTACGGCCGGAAACAGTGCGCCGAATTTCTGTCGATAGGCCGGCGTAGAATTCAAGCGCTCGAGCACAGCCTGGCGGATGGGTTCGTTGCGATACCCGCTGGCATCCGGTGCGGGGACCACCGAGCCAAGGCCATCATCGAACTGGTCGAACTCGAGACCGATAGTCCCGCGGGTGCCGGTGAATCCGGCCACTTCGACCAATTCAGTCGGCGGTATGTGCGCCTGCGCGATCAGCAGGTGGGTGACGACGGGATCGTATGGCCCGAAGCGCGTGGTGCCTTCCGGTTGCGGAAAACTGAAGCCGGCGGAATTGTCGAAAGGATCGCCCGAGAGCGCAGCGAACCGACCGTTCCACATCAGCTTGGGATAGAAAGCCGTGTTGACCGCCGCCGGGGTCCGGCGTTGGTTCCGCGGACCGTCGCGATGCGGCCCGACCAGATTGTTGTTCTGTATTCCGATCGCGATGGACTGGCTGTCACCGAACCCCGTTGCCGGTGAATGGCAACCGCCGCAGGTGTTGTCGGAATGCAGGCCGCCAGACTTGTCAAACCATAGCAGCCGGCCGAGGTCGGCTAGCCGCCGGTTGACCGGGCGGCCCAGCCGTTGCGGCAGGCTCTCTTCCACCCGGCCGGTGAAACCCGCCGCGTGCAAGGCGGCTGTCAACTGCCTGTCCAGACCGTCGGCACTCGCGGCGGATCCGGCCCCAGCCACCTCGAACGCCATGATCGCCGCCAGTGACGCAATCAGCTTGCTTGTTGCGCGTGCCATCTCGCTCTCCCCTTTGCCCTATTGCCATTATTTCAGGCAGGCGCCCCCGGCCTGGCGGGCGTGCCCGCCAGGCCGGGAAGGCCGTGCACTATGGGACCCGCGGGTTCAGCGAGGTCATGAGGCCGTCCGGATTCTTGAAATAAAGCCACGCATTCACCGTCCAGAAGGGCACCGGTTCGTCGTTGCTCCAGACGTCGAGGTTGCCGGCAAAGCCTTCCGGGGGCGGCCCATTGGCTGGCATGCAGGCAAAGGGGATAAGGTATTCCAGCGCCACCAGGCGGAGCAGAGTCTGGCCGGGCAGGAAGGCATAAAGGAGTACCGCCGGGTGCGCCGGATCAAAATTGCAGCTCACGCGAGCGGGATTAAGGTAGTGAAATCCCTCGCCGGGCACATCCGGACTCCCTGGGATGAAGCCGTCGGCCAGGGCCACATTGACATCCTTGTATTTCCGGGTCGCCTCCCTGGCGGCTTCAAGTTGGTCCTCCGTTGGCTGGGTGAGCTTCAGCATGTCCGAGTAGCTCAGGATGCGCGGGCTCTCATCGTCGGCAGTGGCAACGCTGGCGCCCGCCAGGCATGCAAGGCCGCCCAGCGCCGCGCAGGCGATCATGGGTGCAGATCGATAAAATTTCTTCATGGGGTCCCCTTTCGAGATTGATTGAGCGCGAGATTCGATCACGCGCCGATAGCGTGGGCTGTTACGGCGTCGCGTCGCCGGCTGTGAAATGTGTGACCTCCGAGAACTAAGAGTCTCAAGGCGGGCGATTCGGCCACCGCACGTGAATTCATCTTGATTCCCTCTCTGGTGATAAATGCGAACAGCGGAGCTGACCAAACTGAGTTCCCACTTGGCATTCCCGTGTCATCTTTTCCACCTGGGTATTTGGCGTGCGTAAGCGCATCGCTTGCATGAACGTTTCCCGAAGATTCCGTCCTGACTGCAGGAAGATTCTGGGAAGGGTGTGGCCGGCTCGGCCGGCGTCCGGGCCCCGCCCGTAAGCGACGCGCTCGCAACGGTGAGTCGACGGGCTAGAATCCCGTTCTGGGCGCCGGCTCATGCTTGGGCATGGCGCGCGGCGGCGCTGGCGTCACGGTCAGCAGGAGAATGAAGCGCGTGTTCCCGGCGAGGCTGTTCGCCGTGATCGTATAGGGCGCCAGGTTCCTCGCTTCGCTCGGGGTACCCGAGAGGATCCCGCTGGTGCTATTGAGCACCATGCCAGGAGGCAGGGTTGGCGAAACGGCATAGTGATCGACGATTCCTGTAATGCTGGGGCTTAGCGGCGCAAGTGGCACCCCCACGGTCGCGCTCACCGGATTGACGTAGGAGAGGCCGCTCGGTGGGTCGGTCACGCTCAGCACCAGTGGAAACGTGACGCGAACTCCCGCGCCAGTGGCGCTCACCACATAAGTCGCCGCGCTGCTCGCCTTCGTTGGGGTGCCCGATATGACCCCGCTCAGCTCATCGATCGACAGGCCCGACGGCAAAGAGGGACTCACTCTGTACTGGTCCACCGTCCCGGACACAGCGGGAGTCAGTACGATCGCCTCGCCGACCACGGCCGGAAAGGGGATCGACCCGTTGTAGGACAATTTCGCCGCCGCCGGCGAACCGTGCCCACCGTCACCGCAGGCGGCCAGGGCGCATACGGCCATGAGCGCACCGACGCGTCTCATGGCCAGGGTCCGGAATCGGCCGGCGGTTCCCAAGACAACCTCTCCGCGAGGGCGTCGCCATGTCGGGTGACGACACGCGGATGTTCCGCATCGGCACGCTGCGCCGATGCGGAAGTTTCACGGCTCGCCGGACTGCACGACCCACGACCGGTAGCGACCGGTGTCATGTCCGGGCGGACGCTCGCCGGCTGTGAACCCCGGGAGTGCTGAGACTTGGGAGCACTGGTCTCAAGACCTGCTGCAAAGCCACGCTTGCGCCACACGCCTAGTTCGCCCGGCAGCCGACGGTGGAGAACGTGATTACCGAATCACTCGTGCTGTACTGCCCATTCAATGTGATCCCGGAAGCGGTGTTCGAGTAGGTACCTGAAACCTGAAAGGTCCCCCCCGGGGGACCACCGGGGTGCGACCGGTAACCTACCGTTCCCGTAAACGTGTTGCCTGACACCGTGCCGCGGAGACCGTAGTAGATACTGCCTGAGACCTGGTTCGAGTCATCCATCCAAAAATTGACAGGCCCCGAATTTGGGCTCTTCGTTAAGTCATTGGGTGTGTTTGTGTAGGTCCCGGTGAATTTATAGGTTGCCGCGACGCTCGCATCGGCAACAGCCTGAAAACTGCCCGCGACGTCAGCCAAATAGGTGCCACTGAGGTAGGTCGCATCAGCGAAAGAACCCTGCAGGCTCACGCTGGGGCTTGCAGCGCTCTGCGCGAAGGTGCCATCGAGCAACGGGCTCACGGCGTCGTTCGTCTGGACATCGAAGTTTAGGGTGCCGGAAGCATTGGAGTTCATGCTGCCGTCGGGGAAGACGGATGTTCCGAAGTAATCGCCTGTCCCGGGCGTTGAACTTGTCCCAAAAAACGTGCCGTAGTAGCTACCGGAGTGGGTGCAGTAGAACGCCGTAGGCAGATGCGCCTGCGCGGTGGCCGCATCGGGCAGTACGTGGGACACGCCGTCAGCGGCACTGGCCTGCTGAATGAGCGGGCCGAGCGTTGTGGGCAAGTCCGCCGTGTCGAAATCAACGGGCGCCCAGCTTGCCGCCGCAGCGTTCACGGCTGCCGAAATCTGAATGCCATCGTTTGGGTTACCGTCCTGGTCCAGCATCATGAGAAATCGCACCACGTTCAGGACGCGGTTTGAGGTGCCCGTCCCCTGGGCGACGTCCACCGGTGTCAGCAGATTCTTTGCCGTGGGGACTGCGCCAATGCTCACGGCCCCGACGGAGAAGGTAATGCCCTGGCCCTGCTCGTACGTAAAGGCGCCACTTTTGTCGGTTAAGCCACTGTGGGAGCCCGACACATAGCCAAGCCCGATGACCGTGTCACTGCGGAACACTCCGGGCACCGCGGTGCCGGCCGGTGGCGGATCAACGGTCAGTAACAAGGCGGCGCCGACGGATGAGCCGTACACATTGCTGGCGGCGATCGAGTACGTGAATGCAGGCCTTGCGCTGGTCGGAGTGCCGGACACGATGCCGGTTACCGGATCGAGCGTCAGGCCGGCCGGCAGCGGGGGAAAGACCGTAAAACTGTCGGCATGCCCGCTGAGTGTTGGCACCAACGGCGTGAATGCCGCACCCACCGTCGCGGTCACGGGACTGTAGGTCACAGCCGTGAGCGGTCCCTGGATTACCAGGGTCAGGGCTGCCGTCGCAGCACCTGACCCATTGCTTGCCGTGACGGTGCAGGTGCCGGACGACACTGCGACCGGCGTCCCGGAGATCACCCCGGAGGTGGGGTCGAGCGTCAAGCCTGCCGGCAGAGCCGGACTCACGGAATATCCGGTCACCGTGCCGCTGACAGTCGGCGGGTAGGGACCATAGGGCGAGCCGACTTGCCCGGTTCCGAGTGCGTAGTGAAGGTCATGGGGGGCCGGCATCGCATCGCCGCCGCCGCCACCGCCACAGGCACCCAAGAGCAACGCCACCGCAATCACAAGTCCGCAGGTACGCAACATGAGAATCCCCTCTTGGCGGTATGCCAGTGGGACTCATTTGTGCTCAAAGCGCCTCGGCATGCATGAAAACGGCGCGAAGGATGCTTCCTGTTTTCCGGAAGATTTCAGGAAAGCCGCCTGCAGCTGAGGTCAGGCGTGCACCGGGAGCGCTTTTGTCAGGGGCCCGGATTGAGGTTCACAGCCCCCAGCGCTTCACAAGCTGCAGACTGACCCCTCTGCCCAGCAGCGTGGCATTGGCCGGGTCGTAACCGAAAGTGCCCGAAGTCAGGTCAAACTGGTTGACGAATGGCGGGCGCTGGTCGAAAGTGTTGATAACTCCAAGATTGGCTTGCGTATTGGCGAGCCAGCCGGAGCCGCTGTCGAACCGGTAGCCGATATTGAGGTCGACCGTCGTCCAGGAATCCACCCTTCGCGCCGGGGCCGAGCCCGGATCGCGGTAGGCGCCGGTGTAGTTCACCGTGGTCTGGACGGTCCAGCCCCCCAGCGACCACGACAGGTTTCCGACCAGGCGCAAGCTCGGTGGGTTGCCGACGGTATTGACCAAGTCCACGACTGGCGCCGTAGAGGTTATCTGCTGCTTCTGGTCAATCGTATAGGTGCCGTTCAGGCTGAACGTCACCTTGCCCCACGCTGTGTGTAGGAGATAGTCCAGGGCCGCATCCACACCCCGAGTTTTGAGGCTGGCAAGATTGCGCCACCGGCCGTCGAGAATTGCGGCGATCGGTTGGTTGCAATCCCCGCCAAAGAGCGGTGTCTTCGTGCAAACGGCATCGATCTGCGCCTGCGTCGGATTGCGTGTGATCAGAGAGGCCAATTGCGCCTCCTGGGTAAGGAAGAACACCGTGTTAGGGCCTGGATGTTGGATCTTGCCCTGGTAGTCGATATCGAAGTACGTCAGCGACAGTGAGAACTTCTGGATGGCCGGTGGGGTCAGGTCTACACCAGCGGTCCAGGCACGCGCCGTCTCCGGCTTAAGATCCGGCAGCGGACCAACGATCAGGAGTGCGCGTGTGGACCCCGTAGGAGAGCGGGGATCGATAACGTCCGCAATTGCGGCATCATCGACCTGGTCGCGATTACTGAAAAAGAACGGGGGTGCACGGAACGAGGTTCCCCAGTTCCCACGCAACTTGATGAGCGGAAACGGCCGCCAGCTGAAGCCCACCTTTGGATTGAAAGTGCTGCCGGCATCGCTGTAACTGTCGTAGCGACCCGCCAACGACAAATCCAGGCAATCAGCCGTGGTGCCCGAGCGCGCACCCACCACCGGCACCGCCAGCTCGAAAAATCCCGAGCGATCCAGTCGTTCCCGATTCTCGGGGTTCTCCGAAATGTTAATCCCGGCCGAATGCTCATGTCGAAACTCACCTCCGACCGCAAGGCGGATCGTACCGGCGCGCCAGTTGAAGAGCGGTCCATCGGCAATCACATTGGCCGATGCGGTGGTAAATACGTTCAAGTCATTATAGGTGGTGTTCTGCCTGCGTAGCGCAGCCAGGGCAGTAGCGTTGGTATGCGAGCCATCCCCGAAGAGATTGAGCGCGGTCGCCGGATCGGAGCTCGCAAGCGCTGCATCGATGGCCGCGTAGTTGAGGGTGAAGTTGGAATCGAGATAACGGGCAGACGCCTTCGAATAGGCACCCCCGAGGTTGATCTGCCACCCTTGCGGCAGCACGCCTTTGACGGCCGCCGAGACGAAGGAGGTCTCAGTCGGTCCACTGTCGGCCACCGGTCCGAAATCCCGCGAAAAATCGTAGGCAACGAGCACCGGCCCCCCGAAGTGATTGAATGCGTTGGTCGCGGGCACTACGAAGTCATCCGGCGGTATTGGATAGGTGAACCTGAAATCCCGCGAGGCGTAGCGCCCGTCAACGGCTACCTCCCATTTTTCCGTCACCCTGTAGGAGCCACTCACAAAGGCGCTGCGCATGATCTGCTTGGGCAGAATATCGTTGTCGGCCACGTTGTTCGTGTAGTTGGCTGTCCCCGGGATGAGCTGCGCGGCTGTCAGCTGCGTTCCGTCCTGGCCGTGCGGGATGGCGGCAATGAGTGGATCGAGGATGGTGCCGGGATTGCTGGCGAAGCCGCGTAAGTCAGTGCCGCCGAAGCCCCTGTAGTCAGCGTTGGCGGCGCAATACGCGCGTGCACTGCACCGCAGGGCATCGCTGTCGTTGAACTGGAAGCCCGCAAGTACGTTGCCACGCGATCCCGCGTGGCCCAGTAGCAGCGCCGCCGACCGCTCCGTCGCGTCGCTGTCGGTCGCGCTGCCGCGGACGCGCGCTTCGATTCCCTCGAAGTTCCTGCGCAAGATGATATTCACGACGCCGCCAATGGCATCAGAACCGTAGAGTGCGGCGGTACCCTCGGGCAAGATCTCGATGCGCTCGATGGCCGATACCGGAATGGTCGATACGTCCGTGAATGTCCCCTGGTAGCCACTCGCTCCCTGACGCTGGCCATTCACGAGCGTCAGCGTCGTACCGACACCCAGGCCGCGCAATTGCACCTCGGCCCCATGATTGAGGTTGGAGAGCCCGGGTTCGCTAACGGCTTCCGTAACGGCTGCATTGGCCCGGTTGAAGTTCTGCGTCACGGTCGCCAGTACGTCCTCGACCCGTCCGTACCCGCTCGCGTCTATTTGCTCACGACTGATGAGAATGACCTTCGAGCCTGCAACCTCCGCGCCACGAATGTGACTTCCGGTGACGACAATTTCCTCCAAATTGCTGACGTCCTCAGTCTTGGACCCAGACGATTCGGCAGCCTCGGACTGCGCGAAGGCCAGACCGGAGTGGTGCATGAGGAGCCCGAGGCCCGCAGCTCGCCAGCGCGTTGCGACTTTCCCCACCGACCGCGCCGTTCTTGCTCAGCGCTCAGCGGCTGGAAGGCCACGCCGCGGAACAAGGCCGTTTCGCCGCAGCGCTTCCAGCTCGCTGCGCTGCGCATCGATGTACCTCCGGACGTCCGCTTCGATGGCCTGGAACCGCGAGTCATTGTGCAGCGGCAACCACAAGGGATCATACTCAATGGTGTACCACCAATTCGCGTAGATCCCTGAACGGAATGCATCCGCCAGCTCGGAGAGCGCCGCGTCTTGCTTTCCGTCGAGTAGCAGAAATCTGGCGCGCAGGTGCCCAGCGCCCGTAAAATACTTGGCCGCGTTCGCATCGAGCCACAATGACGCGGCACGCCGCAGCGCCAGTGCCTGCTCGGCTTGACCGGCAGCGGCCATTAACTGTGAAAGATAGACGACCGCGTGGAAATTACATACTTCCAAGTGTGCCGCTGGATCGTTGCCCAAATAGTACTTCAGTTTGATGAACGCGATTGCCCGACTCAATTCTCGGGTTTTGAACGCATAGTCGCGAATCGCAGCACTCGCCAGCAAGTTCTTGCAGGTGTCGTCGTCGCTTGTCCAGCTCGCCTCATCGTATGCAGCGAGTCCCGCACGTCGCCAGTCGCCTTCGTGCATCGAGAGCAGCCCCGTCGTGCGCGCGCTTTGCGGCGTGCCGGCGGCGACATCGCGCGCTGCGTTCACCTCGCCGAGGTCGAGATACACCTCCACGGCCGTATAACGCAGCCATGGATTGTTCGGATCGAGCGCGATGGCATGCTCAATGATCTGGATGGCTTCGGCCAGCTTGCCGTCAAACATCCAACGGAATGCTCCATAGCGCTGCAGCGCCGGAACGAAGTTCGGATCAAGTTCCAACGCCTGCAGTGTCTTTTGCTCGGAGGCCTTGACGCCGCTTTCCTCGAGAGTGAACTCAGCATCCGTGAAACGCGCACTGGGTGATATCGGATCGACCCACAAGGCACGCTTCAGCACACTCCGTCCTTCCTCGGGTTTCTCTAGGATCCAATAGAGAAACGCGGCGTAAGCCGCGAGACCGCGCCCGTTGCTGGGATCGAGTGCGGCTCCTTGACGAAAATCGCGCTCCTGCGCAGCGATCAACGGGTTAGTCGGTCTCGCGCTCGCATCATGCGGCTGGTCTCCCCACATCGCACGCGCAAAGTATGCGGCGCCCAACTTGGGATCCAGTTCAAGCGCTCGATCGATTAAATGACGGTAGCGCCGCCTGGCCAGCGTCATATCCTCCTGGCGTCGATCGGCCGCTTGCATCCTCGCGTCGTACAGTGAAGCGTAGGCGGACGCGAAATTGGGATCCAAGGCAATGGCCCTTTCAAAATACGGCACTGCAGCCTCCGACTCGGCGACCGTGCCGCGACCCAGCAACGTCCGACCCCGCAGGAAGGCGAGATAAGCCTCCAAATTCGCGCTGCGGGCACCAGGTGGGGGTTTGGGCTCAAGCTCCCCAAGGCGCACCGACAGCGCACCAGCGAGTTGGTCGGCGATCTCATCCTCGATACTGAAGATGTCGTGCAAACCGCGATCAAAATGTGCGGACCAAATCAGGGTGCCCGCGGCGCTATCCACGAGTTGCACCGCCACCCGCAACCGATCCGCCTCGCGTTGCACGCTGCCGCCGATCAGATATCCGCAATTGAGGCGCCGGCCGATCTCGCGCGAATCGATGCTCTTGGTGGCCAGCGCGAACGAGGAATTGCGCGCGATGACCGAAAGCCCACTGACGCGAGACAAGCGGTTGAGAATCATCTCCGGAAGGCCCTGCGCCAGATAGGCGTCGGCAGGATCGGCGCTGATGCTGTCGAAGGGCAGTACGGCGACCGTCCGCGAGAGTGCTCCAATGGCTGGGGCGG
>Ga0209238_1000097_pt1 | contig 27137 bp, 20 predicted proteins | sample GraSoi013_1_20cm_FD_185823 | JGI IMG/M metagenome (GOLD analysis project Ga0209238, IMG submission 185823) | Grasslands soil microbial communities from the Angelo Coastal Reserve, California, USA - Sample 10_02_2013_1_20cm (SPAdes) (version 2) | ecosystem: Environmental > Terrestrial > Soil >...
CTGGTTGCAATAGGTTGCCGATATCCCGAGGTCCACGTCGGCGCGCTCGGCCGTGCCGCTGCCGAACAGATTGCTGTCCCCCGGCTGCGTGGTCAGCTCGGCTGCGGTGGAACCGTCACGGCCGGGACTCACGACCGTGGCGCGATTCGACGCGAACGCCTGCAGGTTGAAGCCGCAATCGGTGGCCGAGTTGACGAACTCGCAGGACCAGATCGCCGTGGACGAGATCTGGGCGCTGGCTGGCGGCGGCGGCGCCAACACGAAGATCGCCGCTGCGACCGCAGTTGCGCGCAACAGTTTCATCGGATTCCCCCGTGTCGTTGGATCGCGACACACTTACGTCGCGTAACGACGACAACTTAACACTACAGAGATGTAGTTAGATCTCGACCAATTGCGTAGAGTAATAATGTCGACGAAGCTGCCGCAATAGGTCGGTCGGACTAGCGAGCGAGCTACGGGAAGATAAAGTGTGACGGCTAGCTTACTGTCGCATGTGGCCAGCTAGACGAGTCGTCCTCAATCGAGTCGGTTGTGCGCTTGCCGCGCTGATCGCATCGCAAGCGGCGCTCGCCCAGTCGCCGTCGCCGGCGCTCGCCCAGTCGCTTCTCGGCGACGGTGACACGGTCCGCATCAGCGTGTTCCAGAACCCCGACCTCACCACCGAGGCGCGCATCTCCGAACGCGGCTCGATCACCTTTCCGTTGATCGGCGAGGTTGTCATCGGCGGTCTCACGGCCTCGGATGCCGAAGCGCGCATCGCGCAACAGCTGGCCCGTGGCAAGTTCGTCGTCAGTCCTCAGGTGAATCTGAGCGTGGTGCAAGTGCGCAGCCGACAGATATCGGTGCTCGGGCAGGTCGCCCGACCGGGCCGCTACCCGCTGGACGACGTGAGCAGCAAACTGACCGACGTCCTGGCGCTGGCGGGCGGCATCAGCCCGGGCGGGGACGATAACGTCGTCGTGATGCTCAACAATCATGGCAAGCCGAGCAGGACATCGATAGACGTTCCAGCCATGTATCGAACCGGCGACATGTCGCACAACATCCGTCTGGAGAACGGCGACGTGATTTATGTGGAGCGGGCGCCGCAGTTCTACATCTACGGGGAAGTGCAGCGCGCCGGTGCCTACCGCCTCGAGCTGGACATGACGGTGATGCAGGCGCTCTCGGTTGGTGGCGGACTCACGACGCGCGGCACGCTGCGCGGGCTCGAGATCCAACGCAGGATGCCGGACGGGCAAATCCAGGACCTCAGGGAGGTACGGCCGACGGATGCGGTGCAGCCCAATGACGTCATCCTGGTCCGCGAGCGGCTGTTCTAGGGCAACGAGGCCATGAATCTGCGACAGTTCCTGCGGGCGTTGCGTGCCCGGCGCCGGGTCTTCGTCGTGGCGCTGGTGGCGGTCGTGCTGGCCGCGACGCTGGCGAGCCTGGTGATGCCAAAGAGCTATCGCGCGACCGTTTCGGTGCTCGTGGACACCAAGGATGAGCAGTCACTGAGCGATGCGCTGCGTCCGCTGGTCCTGCCGCAGGAGCGCACGAGCTACCTGCAGACGCAGGTGGACATCCTGACCAGCCCGAAGGTCGCCCGCCAGGTCGTTGAGAAACTGCGGCTGACGCAGGACCGGGCCGCCCTGGCCGCGCTCGGCGTGCGGCTGCGCAACGATCAGCGGGACGAGGATCGCGTGGTTGACTCGTTGCTGCGCCATTTCAAGGCCGAGACTTCGCAGAGCAGCGTCATCCAGGCGAGCTTCACCACTGCCGACGCGCGCCTGGCGGCGACGATTGCCAACGCGTTCGCCGACGCCTATGTCAACACCATGCTCGAGTTGCGCGTCGCGCCGACGCGCAAGGCGGCTGCGTGGTTCGAGGAGCAGCTGAAGGGCCTGCGCGCCAATCTGGAGGAGGCGCAGGCGAAGCTCGAAGCGCAGACGAAGCTCGATGCACAAGCGAAGCTCGCGCAGAATCCGGACCGGCTCCCGGAAGTCATGGACAACGCCTTCGTGCAGCAGCTGAAGGCCGACGTGCTGCACGGAGAGGCGAAACTCCAGGAGCTGGCTACGCAGTACGGCGTGAACCATCCCGTATACCGGCGCCAGGTTTCCGAGAACCAAGCGCTGCGCGCGAGGCTGCAGGCGGAGATGCGCAAGGTCGCCGCGGGTGCGGCGAGGTCCGAGGAGCTGGCGAGCGCGAACCCCGGGAGCCATGGGCGCGATAGCCCGTGGCCGAGTGCCGGCAACCCGCGGACCCAGCCGCTCGAGCAGGTCCTGACACGTAACGTGGAATCGGCCGAGCGGGCCTACGACACCGCCATGCAGCGCTATGTCGTGAGTCAGGTCGAAAGCCGGGCGAGCCAGGCGAACGTGGCGGTGCTCAATCCGGCAGTGCCTCCGTTAGCGGCCTACCGGCCCAATATCGTGCTCAACCTCGCGCTGGCGCTCGTCAGCGGTATCGCGCTTGGCGGTATCTTGGTGGTTTTGCTGGAGATGCAGGACCGGCGGGTGCGCTCGGCAGAGGACCTGTTGAGCGTGAGCCCCGTGCCGCTGCTCGCCGTGCTGAGCGACGAGAGGGGGCGGCGCGCGCGCCGCCTGCTGGCGGGACCGCCGGCGACCGTGCTGCGCGCCCTGCCCAAACCCGGCTGACGGCGCGCGATGAAAGCGCGCAGCAGGATTCGGCCGCTGGACGCAGCGTGTACCGTGGTGCGGCGCGACATGCGCATCGGCGGCATCCTGGCCGCGCAGGGCAAGCTCGACCTCGCGGGCATCGAGCAGGTGATCAAGCTGCAGCAGGCGCGCGGGTTGCGATTCGGCGAGGCCGCTCTGCGGCTGCAACTGATCACTCTGGAAGACCTGCGCGCGGCCCTGGCCAAGCAGTACGACTATCCGTACCTGCCGGCCCAGGGCGATGGCTTCAGTGCCGATCTGGCCGTTTCGCGCGATGCGCGCCACCCGCAGGCCGAGCAGCTCAGAGCGCTGCGGACTCAGCTGCTGGCACGCTGGTCCAAGCTCGAGCGCGAACCGCACGCGCTGGCGATCGTCAGTCCCGGCCCCCTCGAAGGGCGCAGCTACGTGGCCGCCAACCTCGCAGTGTTGTTCGCACAGCTTGGCCTGCGCACACTGCTCATCGACGCCGACCTGCGCGCGCCGCGGCAGTACGAGATCTTCAACATTCCGGACCGGAGCGGTCTCTCGGCGGTGCTCTCCGGCCGCGCCGGCAGCGAGGCGGCCGTGCCGGTGCCGGCACTCGGCCCGCTGTCCGTGCTGCCCGCGGGCGTCCCGCCGCCCAATCCGCAGGAGCTGTTGCTGCGCCCTTCGCTGGCGGCCTTCCTGGAGGTCGCGGAAAACGAGTACGACCTGACCCTGATCGACACGCCGCCGGCGCAGGAGAACGCCGACGCGCAGTGCGTCGCCTTCCGTGCCGGCAGCGTCCTGGTGCTTGCGCGCACGAACCATACTCGGGTCGACGATGCTGCCGGGCTCATACGCGACCTGAGTGATGCCGGGGCCCTCGTCGTGGGCACCGCGCTCAACACGTTCTGATGCGAGGGCCGGGTCTGGCTGCCGCTCGCGACGAGCGCCTGATACTCCTCGCGATCGGGCTGCTGGGAGCGGCCTGGGGCCTGGCGGTCGCGGCCGGCGGCCTGACTTCGTTCTTTCTGTGCGCGTCGCTGATCGCGTGCGGCGTCATCCTGTTCGATTTCCGCGTCGGCGTCGTGCTGCTGATTCTGCTCATGCCGATGTCGGGCAGCAGCACGCTGTTTCCGCACGAGATGTTCGGGCTCGTCGGCCTCAATCCGCTGAACCTGCTGCTGGCGGGGACCGTGATCTCGTGCATGCTGCATGCGCTCGCCGATAACAGTCTGCAGCGGCTCCTGCCCGGTCCGCTGCTGTGGCTGTACATCGTGCCGATCCTGATCGCCGGCGCCATCGGCTCGCGCCACATCCACGAGATCGCCCCTACACTGCTCATTGTGTATCAGGGGGTCGACTTTCCGGATGCGGCGAGCTACCTGCGCGACATGGTATTGAAACCGATGCTCATGGTGGTCTTTGCGCTGCTGGTCGGCGCCGCGGTGGCGAAATCGGCGCGGCCGGAGAGGTTCCTGCTGCCGGCGCTCGGTTCGGTCTTCGTCATGGCGCTGCTGGTGCTCGTGTACGTGGCGCACTCGGGGGTCGCACTGACCGAGCTCGCCAAGGAGGATTCGCGCGAGTTTCTCTCGGGGCTGGGGCTGCACGCCAATGATCTGGGGCGTCTGTATGCGGTCGCCTGTGCGCTCGCGCTGTTCACCTGGTCCGACGCGCCGAGCCGTGCCCTGCGGCTGGCGCTGCTCGTCGCCGCGGCAATGACCGCCGCGGCGCTGATCCTGACCTTCTCGCGCGGTGCGTTCGTCGCGCTCGTCGTGGTGGGCGCGCTGTACGTGCTGAGGCGCTTCAGCGCGAAGACCTTGCTGGTCGCCGGTCTCGCCGTGGTCGCGGCCTTGCTGTTTGCGCGCGCAGCGATCTCCGAGCGTCTGTCTTCAGGGCAGGGCGCAGGACTGGATGCCATCAGCTCCGGACGACTGAACGGGCTGTGGCTGCCACTGTTGCCGGAGGTGTTGCGCCATCCCGTGCTCGGCAACGGCATCGGCTCGATTCTCTGGTCCGAGGCCATGCGCAAGGGCGCGGGGCAGGTGCTGCTGCCGGTGACGCATCCGCACAACGCCTACCTGCAGGCGGCGCTCGACATGGGCATTACGGGGTTGGTGCTGCTGTGCGCCTACTTCGCGCACGTCTGGAAGGGATTGCGCGCGCTCGCGAACGACCCCGCCGTCGCGCCGGTGTTGCGGGGATTCTATCAGGGCGCAGCGGCGGGCCTGGCGGGCCTCATGGTTGCCAATTGCACCGACAGCAGTTTGACCCCGCGACCGGAGCAGGCTTTCCTGTGGCTCGCGATCGGCATGATGTACGGCTACCAGGCGCGGCGGGCCGCCGCCACGGCCGTGGCGCACCCGGCCGTCGACGGAGCCCACGCGTGAGCCAGGTGACCGACGTCGCGGCCGCGGGAGCCGTGCCGCACAGGCTCGGTCAGCGGGCCATCTCCCTCGGCGCCGCCAACGCTCTGGACTACGCGATCCAGTTCCTGCTGCCGGTCGTGCTGGTGCGCTACCTGGAGCCCGAGGCCTTCGGCAAATATCGGCTGCTGTGGCTGGTCGCGGGGACCGTCATGGCGGTGGTCACACAGGCGATGGCCGGCAGCCTGTACTACTTTCTGCCGCGCTCCAACGACGAGCAGAAGCGCCTCTATATCAACCAGGCGCTGCTGTATCTCACCGCAGCGGGGCTGATCGCGGCGTGGGCGGTCAGCGCCTGGAATCCGTGGCTACCGGAGGGGGTACGCGATCTTGCGGGCGACCCGGCGCTGGTGCCGGCATTCGTACTGCTCTGGGTCGTCGCCTCGCTCCTCGACCTGATCGGTACCGCCGAAGAGCGCGTGGCGTGGCAGACGCGAACGACCGTGGGCCTGTCGGCGCTGCGCGCCGTCGCCCTGTCCGCGGCGGCCGTGCTGACGCGGCAACTGCACAGCGTCCTGCTGGCATTGCTCGGCTTCGTGGTAGTGAAGGTCGCGCTGCTGCTCATGTACGTGGCGCGGCACCACGGCCTGCGAGGACCATTCCTGCGGCGGCGCGCCTTCGCGGAGCAGCTGCGGCAATCGGCGCCCTTCGGGTTCACGGGTGCGCTCTTCGGCCTGCGCGCACAGGCGGATCAGTGGGTCGCGACGGCGCTGTTCTCGGTCGGGATGTTCGCCTCGTTCTCGATCGCGGCCCTGTTGGGCCCGCTCGTGCACCTGTGCCGCCAGTCGGTGCTGCAGGCGTTCCTGCCGAGCATCAGCCGGCTGGAGGCCGCAGGCGACCTCCGCGGCATGCTCGAGCTCAACAGTCGCGCCAGCGTGCTGGTCGCGACGCTGGTGTATCCGCTGCTCGCCTTTGCGTTCGCGTTCAGCGCGGAGATCGTGACCATCATCTACACGTCGGCGTATGTCGCCGCCGCGCCCGTGATGCGGATCTACATTCTCGGTCTCATCGCACTGGTGGTCGAGCTGGCGACCGTCATGCTGCTGCTGCGGCAGGGTGCGTTCAGCATGCGGGTCGGCGTGCTCGCGCTCGTTGTGTCGGTTGCCGTCAGCTGGTTCTCGGCGCGCGCGTACGGCCTCGCGGGCGCGGCGGCGGGCAGCGTGACCGCAATCTACATCGACCAGCTGGCAACGCTGTGGCGCATCTCGCGCCGCACCGGAATCCCGTTGCGTCGGCTGCAGGACTGGCGCTCTCTTGGGCTGCTGCTGCTGTGCGCAGCGCTCGCCGGTCTGCTCGCCTGGGTGGCCGCGAGCCGTGCGCTTGCAGCGTTCGGGCCCGAGGTGCGCGTCGCCGCCGGCGGCGGGCTGCTGGCAATCGCGTACCTGGCACTGCTCGCGCTGTGCGGCCTCGGGCGCGACGCGCTGGCCGCTCTCGGCGGCGTTCGGCGCAGTCGATGAGGCGAGGTGCGCTGCGGTGAGATTGTTGTTCCTCAGCGGCTCGCTGGCCCACGGAGGCGCCGAGCACCATGCCATCACGCTTGCGAACCGATTGGCCGAGCGTGGCCACGAGTGCCACCTCGGGTACGTGAAGCCCGAATGTGACCAGCTCGCACGCCTACGCCTGCCCGGCGCCGGCACGGCGTTCTGTCTCGGCGCCACCGGCTACCTCGACCGGCAGGCGCTCGGGCGCCTGGTCAGCCGGGTGGCGCATATCCGGCCGACGGCAGTGGTTGCGGCGAATCCCTACGCGCTGATGTATGCATCGCTGGCGCGCGTCGTGTCGCGGGCGCGTGCGCCGCTGGTCATGATCTATCACTCGACGCGCTGGCCGGGCCTCAAGCAGCAAGCCCAGCTGCTTGCCTACCGGCCGTGTATGTGGACGGCGGATTGCACCGTGTTCGTGTGCGAATACCAGCGGCGCTACTGCATGCGCCGCGGACTGCTGTCACGCCGCAATGCGGTGATCCACAATGGCGTCGACACGCAGCGTTTTCAGGACCACGGGAGCGAGGCCGAGCGCCACGCATTGCGGGCGGCACTCGGCTACGCGAATGGCGATTATGTGATCGGGATCGTCGCGGCGCTGCGGCCCGAGAAGAACCACGTCCAGCTGCTGGAAGCCACCGCTCGGCTGCGCCACGCGGGCTACGCGGCGAAGGCGCTGCTGATCGGCGACGGCCGCATGCGCGGCGTAGTCGAAGCGCGCGCCCGCGACCTGGGCATCACGCCAGAAGTGCTGATCACCGGCTTCCGCGAGGACGTGAGGCCGTACCTCAGCGCCTGCAACGTGGTGTGCGTGTGCAGCCTGACCGAGGCACTGTCGCTGGCGGCGATCGAGGCCATGGCCATGGCCAAGCCGCTGGTGCACTCGCAGGTGGGTGGGGCCACGGAGCTGATTGAACCCGGGCGCAACGGACTGCTGTTCCCGGCTGGAGATACCGCCGCGCTGGTTGACTGCCTGCAGCGGCTCTCAGACCGCAATGCGCAACGGATGATGGGTCGCGGCGCCCGAGTCAAGGCTGAAATCGCCTTCTCCGAGAAGCTGATGGTCGATCGCTACGAGCAGCTGCTGCTCGAGGTGTGCGTTTGCACGCACCACGCCACGGCGCGCGCCTGATGCGATCCTTCCGAACCATCCCGCTCGCGCGAAGCCGAAACATTGCCCCGCGAGCATGACTGCCGACGCCGATGCGCCGGCCGCTGCCGCCGCCGGCCTTTCGCGCCAACCAAGGCTGCAGGTGGTGAACAGTGTCCGGGCATCCCGATGTGACCGTGCGAGCGCCATCGCCGGAAGGCCCGGGTGCGCGTCCCGGCATGAGGCCCAAGGTGCGGCGGGCGACGGCGCTGCTGCTCGGGCCGCGGCGCGATGCGCTGAGTGGCGTGAGCACGCACGTGAGTCTGCTGTTGAGGTCGCGTCTCGCACAGGAGTTTGCGCTGATCCACTTCGAGGTTGGCAGCGAGGGTCGCAACGAGGGTGCACTCGGACGCGCCGCGCGGCTCATCGTCAGTCCCCTGCGGCTCGCAGCGGCGGTGCTCGCGCACCGCGCGGTGATCGTGCACCTCAATACGGCGCTCACCGTGCGCGCCTATTGGCGCGACCTGGCATACGCCATCGTGGCCAAGCTCTGCGGCGCCAAGGTGCTGTATCAGGTCCACGGGGGAGCGCTGCCGCAGGCGTTTTGCCGGGGACATCGCCTGTTGAGTGCCTTGGTGCAAGCGACACTGCGCCTCCCGGACGCGATCGTCGCCATGTCCGCATCCGAGTCCGATGCGTTCCGCCGTTTTGTCGGCTCGACCCCGGTTTTCGCCTTTCCCAACGGCGTCGATTGCACGGCCTACGCCACGCTGGTGCGCACCGGTTCGTCGCCGCGCGCGCCGCTGCGGCTCTTATATATGGGTCGGCTCGTTCGGGAGAAGGGTCTGTACGAGCTGCTGCAGGGCCTGGCGCTCGCGCGCGGCCAGGGCGTCGCCGCGGAATTGGTCATCGCCGGCGCAGGCCCCGAAGAAGCCCGGCTGCAGCAGAGCGCTGCAGCGCATGGGCTCGAGCGCGTTTCCTTCCCGGGACCCGTGCGCGGGGCGGCCAAGATGGCTCTGCTGGAGCGCTCGGATGTCTTCGTCCTGCCCAGCTACGCCGAAGGACTGCCCTACGCGCTGCTCGAGGCCATGGCCGCGGGTGTTGCGGTAATCGCCACGCGGGTCGGCGGGATACCGGAGCTCGTCGCGGACGGGATCAACGGTCTGCTGGTTGAGCCACGGGCTCCGCAGGCCATTGCGGTCGCGATCCGCACACTGGCCTGCGATCGCGAGGCCCTCGCGAGGATGAGCGCGGCGAGCCGCGAGACGATCGCCGCGCGCTATTCCATCGGGCGGCTCGCGGCCGAGCTTTGCCGCGTGTACGCGGACCTGTGCGCACGCGCGATGAGTCGCGGGATCGCTCGTGTCTGACCTGGCGGATGGCGCGTTGGGCCTGCGGGCCGGGACGCTGCGCTGGCGGATCAATCGGCTGCGGTGCATGACACCGGCGGAGTTGCCGTACCGCGCGGCGAGGCTGATCTCGGCGCACGTGGAGCGGATTGCGCCGCTGCGCCAGTCAATCCCGCCGACCGATCGGGAGCCATGGGCCAGGCGCTGGGTGTATGTTCCGGACGGCATCGATCCGGCGCCGTACCTGGCGGAGGCAGACCGCATCGCTGCCGGAACCCTTACGGTGTTCTGCGTCAGCTGCGCCAACGGGGACTCCCCGCCGCGCTGGAATTGCGACCCCAAGACCGGCACGCAAGCGCCGCTGACACCTGGCAAGCTGCTCGACTATCGCGACCGCCGCCTCGTCGGAGACATCAAGTACCTCTGGGAGGTGAACCGCCATCTGCAGCTCGTGACGCTGGCACAGGGCTACGCGCTGACCCGCGAAGCAAAGTATCTGCGGGTCCTGCAGCAGCACCTGGAGAGCTGGATCCGCGCCTGTCCCTGCGGCCGGGGCCCGAACTGGTGCAGCGCGCTCGAGGCGGCGATCAGACTGATCAACTGGTCCATCGCCTGGCAGCTCGCCGGCGGTTCGGCGGCGCCCTGCTTCGCCGGCTCCGAAGGGGCGCGGTTCAAGCGCACCTGGCTGGATTCGGTCTATCAGCACACGCGCTTCGTGCACGGGTATTTCTCGCGCCACTCCTCGGCCAACAATCATCTCATCGGCGAGGCTGCGGGACTGTACATCGCAGGGCTGACCTGGCCGTGCTGGCCCAAGCTGCGCGACTGGCGCCACGCGGCGCGGCAGATTCTTGAACGCGAGGCGCTGCTGCAGAGTTCCGCGGATGGCGTCAATCTCGAGCAGGCGGTCTGCTACCAGCAGTTCGTGCTCGACTTTCTGCTGCTGGCTCTGCTCGCGGGCCGCAGCGCGGGCGAGCGATTCTCCGCGGCGTACGAGCAGCGTGTCGCCGCGATGCTCGAATTCCTGGCCGCGCTCATGGATGCGGGCGGCAATGTACCGATGATCGGCGACTCCGATGACGGCGCCGTAACGCGGCTCGCCCAGAGCCCGGACTTCTGTGCCTACCGCTCGTTGCTCGCGAGTGGGGCGATACTGTTTGGGAACGGCGAGCTCAAGTTCAAGGCCGGGAAGCTGGACGATAAGACGCGCTGGCTGTTCGGACCGCGGGCCGAGGAGCTGTTCAGTCGAGTCGACGGGCCGCGCGCGCCGCCGCCGCGCAGCCGGGCTTTTCCGGGCGGCGGCTACTACGTCCTGGGGTGCGAGTTCGAGACCCGCGACGAGCTTCGCCTGGTCGCGGATGCCGGTCCGCTTGGCTACCGCAGCATCGCCGCGCACGGACACGCCGATGCGCTGTCCTTCACACTGTCACTGGGCGGGCTGGAATTCCTGATCGATCCGGGGACCTACGCCTATCACGGTGGCGGCCCATGGCGAGCCTACTTCCGCGGCACCGCCGCCCACAACGCGGTGCGCATCGACGGCCTCGACCAGTCGCAGCCCGGTGGCGATTTCATGTGGCTGAAGCAGGCGCGCGCGGGATGCGACGCCTGGGAGACCTCGGCCGCGATGGATGTTTTCGAGGGCTGGCACGACGGGTACCTGCGCCTGTCGGACCCGGTTCTGCACCGCAGGCGCATCGCGCTCGACAAGCGCGCGCGGCGCGTGGTGATCGAGGATCGGCTGCAGATGTCCGGCGCACACGACGTCGAGCTTTTCCTTCACTGCGACGAGCGCTGCGCGGTCCAGGCCGTGCCGGGGGGATTTGCAGTCAGGCGCGGCCCCTGGACACTCGTGGTGGGCCTTCCGCGCTACCCGGCAGCCGCGGCACAGCTTCACTGCGGCAGCATGCAACCGCTGTGCGGCTGGGTCTCCCGCCATTACGACCACCGCCAACCGTCGCCGACGATTGCCTGGCGCGCGCGGCTGCAGGGACCGTGTCTGCTGCGCACCGAGCTCATGTGCCGATCGGACTATCCGGCGCATTCGTAAATGACAGCCTGGCTATCGATAAATGAGGCGCACTCGAGAGGAGCTGATCATGGACGGCGCGGTCGCGCAGGAGCGGGTGCGGGCCTACTGGGACCGCCGGCCCTGCGATTCGGAGTTGAGTGCGCGCGAGCGCCTGTCGCGCGAGTTCTTTCTGGACGTCGAGCGCCAGCGCTATGCGCTGCAGCCCCACATCCTCGAATGCCTGTCGTGGATCGACTGGAACGGCAAGCGGGTGCTGGAAGTCGGTGCGGGCATCGGCACCGATGCGCGTCGGATCATAGGCGCCGGCGCGCGCTACACGGGCATCAACGTCGACCGCGGGTCGGCCGAGGCCACCGCGCAGGCGTTGCGCGTCTTTTCGATGCCGGGCGTCTCCCTGCAGCGCGACGCGACGTCGCTCGACTTCCCGGACGGCGCTTTCGACGCCGTGTATTCGTTCGGAGTCCTGCAGCACATTCCCGCAGCGCAGCGCGCCGTCGCCGAGATTCACCGGGTGCTCAAACCCGGCGGCGATTTTCTTCTGATGCTCTACAACCGAACCTCCATCAACTACGCGCTGGAGATCAAGGTCCTGCGCAAGATGGGATTGCGGCTGCTGCGCCTGCCCGGAATGATCGCGCTGCTCGGGCGCCTGGGTCTGCCGCGCGCCAAGCTGGAGCGGCACCGCCAGATCTATCTCGAGCACGGCTCGCCTTCCGAGGAAGAATGGCTGAGCCGTAATACCAACGGGCCCGACTATCCGTACTGCAGGGTCTACGACGCTCGTGAAGCCAGGCAGTTACTGGCGGGATTCGAGATCCTTCGCACCGAGATCCGTTTCTTCGACCACCGTCACTGGGGCGTGCTGGGCAGGGCGTTGCCGCGGAGCCTGCGCCGCGCGCTCGGACTGCGCTGGGGGTGGCACCGGATCGTGCACGCGCGCAGGCCCGCGGCGCGCCTGAGCGACCGTGCTCGCGACCGAGCGCACGCGTGAAGATAAGCGTTCTGGGACTGGGCTATGTCGGCACGGTGGTCGCCGGATGCCTGGCGCGCGCCGGCCATGAGGTGATCGGCATCGATAGCGAGCCGAGCAAGGTGCAGCTCGTCAACGCCGGCAAGTCGCCGATCATCGAGCAGGAGATCGATCAGATCATCGCGCAACAGGTCGAGGCGGGTCGGTTGTCGGCGACCACCGAGGTCAGCGTCGCGGTCCAGCAATCCGATCTTGTTCTCGTGTGCGTCGGAACCCCGGGCCGCAGCAATGGTGACATCGAGCTCGAGCATGTGCGCCGCGTCTGCGAGCAGATCGGCGCCGCGCTGCGCGCGCACCCCGGGGCTCCGGTCGTGGTGGTGCGCAGCACCCTGCTTCCTGGAACCACGCGCGAGCTGGTGATTCCCACGCTGGAGGCCAGCTCCCGACGGCACGCGGGGACCGATTTCGGGGTGTGCGTGAACCCCGAGTTTCTGCGCGAGGGAACCGCGGTACACGACTACCTCGATCCGCCGAAGACCGTGATCGGAGAGCTGACCCGCGCGAGCGGCGACCTGCTTGCGAGCCTGTATGCGGAGCTTCCCGCGCCGCTGATCCGCACCGACATCGAGACCGCTGAAATGGTCAAGTACGCGGACAACGCCTGGCACGCGCTCAAGGTCGGCTTTGCAAACGAGATCGGAAACTGCTGCAAGGCCCTGCAGCTGGACAGCCACTGCGTGATGGAGATTTTCTGCCAGGACACCAAGCTCAACCTGTCCTCGCGTTACCTCAGGCCCGGCTTCGCTTTCGGCGGCTCGTGCCTGACCAAGGATCTGCGCGCACTGCTGCACAAGGCGAAATCGCTCGACGTGTCGCTGCCCATTCTGTCCGCGGTCCTGCCGAGCAACCAGCTGCAGATCGAGCGCGCCGTACAGACGGTGATCGACCAGGGCAGCCGCAGGGTCGGCATTCTCGGCTTCAGCTTCAAGGCCGGCTCCGATGACCTGCGCAACAGCCCGGTGGTCGAGCTGACCGAGCGGCTGCTCGGCAAAGGCTTCGAACTGCGGATCTATGACGGCGCAGTGAGGCTCGCGAGCATCCACGGAGCCAACCGCGACTATATCCTGCACCGCATTCCGCACATCTCGGGCCTGATGGTGTCGAGTATCGATGAGGTGCTGGAGCATGCCGATACCATCGTCATCGGCAACGCGGCGCCCGAGTTCCGTGACATCCCGCGACGACTCGGGCTTCGTCAGACCCTGGTCGACCTGGTGCGGGTCTGCGAGTCCCGCAGTGCCGCTGGCGTCTACGAAGGGATCTGCTGGTGAGGCGGGTCCTGATCCTGGTGGAGAATCTGCCCAGCCCCTTCGACCGGCGCGTGTGGCAGGAGGCGTGCACGCTGCGCGACGCGGGGTACGGGGTCTCGATCATCTGCCCCACCGGAGCGGGATGTGAGCTCAAATTCGAGGTCATCGACGCGATCTACATCTATCGGTATCGACTGCCCCTCGAAGCCGCGAGTGCCGCCGGATATGCCCTGGAGTACGCGAGCGCGATCGCGCAGGCGTTCATTCTGTCGTGGCGCGTCCTGCTCACGCGCGGTTTCGACGTGGTGCACGCCTGCAACCCGCCCGATCTGCTGGTGCTGGTCGCAGGATTCTTCAAGTTGTTCGGCAAGAAATTCCTGTTTGATCACCACGACCTCGGCCCGGAGCTCTACGAGGCGAAATTCGGGCGGCGTGATTTCCTCTACCGGCTGCTGCTGCGTCTCGAGCGGCTGACGTTCCGCGCCGCCGACGTGTCGATCGCGACCAACGAGTCCTATCGGCAGGTCGCGATCGCTCGCGGGCGCATGGCTCCGGAGCGGGTCTTTGTCGTGCGCAGCGGGCCGGATCTGGCGCGCCTCGAGCGGCTTGCGCCGGACGAGCGGCTGAAGCGCGGCCGGCGGTACCTCGTCGGCTACGTTGGCGTGATGGGGCGGCAGGAGGGGGTCGACTACCTGCTGCGGGCCGTGCACCACATCGTGTTCGGTGTGCAGCGGCGCGACGTGCACTTCGGGCTCGTCGGTGGTGGCACGGCACTCGAGCAGATGAAGTCCCTCGCAGCCGAGCTCGGCGTGGCCGAATTCGTCACCTTCACCGGGCGCGTACCGGAGCGCGAGCTGCTGGCGATGCTCAATACCGCCGACGTGTGCGTCAATCCGGATGTCGCCAACGAGATGAACGACAAATCGACCATGAACAAGGTCATGGAGTACATGGCGCTCGGCAAGCCGATCGTGCAGTTCGACCTGACCGAGGGGCGTTTCTCGGCGCAGCAGGCGTCGCTGTACGCGCGCAGGAACGACGCGGTGGATCTGGCCACGAAGATTGTCGAGCTGCTGGATGACCCGGCACGGCGCGCCGCCATGGGTGCCTTCGGTCGCCGGCGCGTGGAGGAGCAGCTGCAATGGCGCCACGAGGCACCGCGATTGCTCGCAGCCTACGACGCTCTGTGGGGCGGCAGCGCGCGCCGCAGCGTGCCCGGCGGCGCCGGTACCTGCCTGCGCAGCCGGGAGCCCTCGACGTGACGCTCCGGCCGCTCAGCTCGTTTGCGGACTTCGAGCTGGCCGCGGCCTGGCTGCAGCGCAAGGAGAACTACCAGTGGCTCGATTTCGGCGGCAGCCGGCAGGGCGTCACGCCTACGCTGCTGCGGATCATGGTGCAGCGTGAGGCAAACCTCATCCGGCTGTATACCTCGGACGCGGACGACACCCCGATAGGCGTCGTCGCTCTCACCAATATCGACCGCAACATGCGAACCGGGACTTTCTGGATCGTTGCGGGAGACAAATCCTTCCGCAGCCGGGGCTGGGCGCACATCGCGGCGTCGCGGTTTCTGACTTGCGCGTTCCGGGATCTCGGACTGCATACCGTCAACACCTGGATCGTCGAGCACAACGTCTCGCGGCGCGGCGCCGAGCGGCTCGGCTTTCGTTTCATCGGCAGACAGCGGCAGTGCCATTTCATCGACGGGCAACCCTACGACCGGCTGCTGTTCGATCTGCTCGCCAGCGAGCTGCGGGAGATCGACTACGCGGGCCGACCCGGACTTCGAGGAGCGCCTGATGCGTTGGCGACAGCGCACCTGCGGGCGCACCCGCGGCCGTGACTGGGCTGATGCGCGCCAGCGCCATCGAACGGTCGCACTGATGCTCGGGCCGTTGCTCGCCGTTGCCGCTGCGAGCGCCGCTCATAGGCACACTGAGGTGGCAGCGCGGTTCTCGTGCGGCTTTGAGGCCTCGTGGAGCGCGTGCGGATTCTCGCAGCAGGCGCAGGCGCCCGATCGGGTCACTCTGGTCGAGGTGGCGGGCCGGTCCGGCGTGCGGCTGCGGACCTTGCCCGGCGACCAGGGCGTCGCCGGCAGCGGCGGCGCCGAGCGTGCGGATCTGGCGCTGTCACCGGAGGCGACCGGCTGCTTCCAGGGGCGCGAGCAATGGTGGGCGCACTCGCTGCTCTTTCCCCCCGACTATGAGCTTCCGGTCGCGACGCCCGCCGACCCGTGGCCCTGGGGTGTGGTGTTTGCCTTTCATCACACCGGCTCGCAGGGGCAGGCGAATTTCCAGGTCGAGGTGGCGGGCGAGCCGCCCGGATTGCGCTTCGCGATTTCCGCCGGGCCCGTGGTCTCGAGCGGCGCGCCCGGCTCGGCCACTCGGCGCTTCCCCATCGGCCCGGTCGTCAGGAACCGCTGGTATGACTTCGTCTACCACGTCAAGTGGTCATCCCGGAGCGACGGCTGGTTCGATGCGTGGGTCAACGGCGCGCAGATTCTGCACTACCGCGGACCGACCCTGTATGCGGGGCAGGGCTGCTACCTCAAGCTCGCCAACTACCATACCCCGGTTGGCAAGCCGGTGTCGGTCGTGCACACGCGAGTGCGCAGCGGCCCGACACGCGAAGGGCTCGGCTCAGGAGCTGTGCCGTAGGGCCGCGGTGGGCTGCGCCCGCTGCCGGCTGCGCCACGCATCGCGCAGCGCCAGCCAGACTCGCCCGCGCACGTTGGCGGCAACGGTGCATTCGTAGCTCTGGACCGGCTGCCCGCCGAACATCCTCTTGAAGTGGTTGATTCCGGTACGCTCCGGCGTCGATTCGTCCTCGAACACGCCGCCCCAATCGTAGTACTGCACTCCCGCTTGTCGGAAGCAGAGCATGTCCCGCCAGTGCAGCCAGCGGTTGGCGCGGCCGACCAGGGAACGGTAGCCGCTGTCCATGCCTCTGTACCAGGACGCGGAGTATGTGAGGCGGACGGTGCGATCGGAGCGCAGGTGTGCATGCCAGACGAGCCGCGCGCCATCGCGGGACGCGCAGCTGAGCACCAGTTGGCGCTCGGCGGCGGCGCGCTCGAGCCAGTGGCGGTCGGCAGGGCGCAACGCCTTTTGCCTGGCGAAGGTGTCGTAGAACGCGCTGAACTCCTCGAGCCGGTCGGCCGCCTGGGCGATCACTTGGTGGTGCAATCGGTCCCTGGCCTCGGCGCGGCGGATCTCATAGCGGCAGGTGGCCTGGAATCCCGCCGCGATCGCATCCGGCGGGCCGGAGAGATCGGTGCACAGCGAGTGCAACGGCGCGATACGGGCGTTCGCGATCGGGGTCCGCCGGTATCGGTACACGACGATATCCACACCCGCGTTGGCGGGTGGTTCCTCATCGAACCACACTTCTCCGTAGACGATCGCCCGTCCATCGAGGCGGATCACGCAGCTGCCTCTGTGGTCATGCGTGTATGGAATTCACGCAGCGTCAAGCCCTCGCACCAGGCGGACAGATCCTCGAAGAGAACTTGCAGGTCCGCGTACAGGCGCTCGACGGCCGCCGCAGTGCGGAAAGTCGGGCTGCCGCCGGGCATGAGCTCCGAGGAGTGCAGCATCAATTGGACGCAGCTCGCACCGCGCGCGCGGGCGCCGTGCGCGGCGCGCAGCATTCCGGGCAGGCCGTTCTCCCCCGGGCACAGCCAACTGTGTCCGGGGGAGATTCGGCGGGCGAGGCCGCGAATGACCGGCGGCCGATATGCCCAAGGCGCGTGCCGGAACAGGCGGCTGGTCTGGATGGTCACGGGTACCTCGAGCAGTCCGCTTTGCGCCGGAGCGCAGATATCGCGTGGCCTGAGAAAGTACGGCCGGTCCGGAAAATGGCTGTAGTTGCTGCCGCCGGCACCGCCCGGGGCCCCCGGCGTGCCGCTCCAGTCGATCCCGGGCGTGACCGAGCAATCCACCCGATAACCCTGTTCCAGGAGCATCGCGGCGTAGCGGCCGTCGAAGCCGAACCGCCCGGCGCGATGGCTCGCGATCGGCTCCCCGAAGCGCTCCTGCAGCAGCTGCGTCATGAGCTTGATCTTTGCCTCCATCACCGCATCCGGGTATTCGATCAGGTACGGCTGGTGGCGCAAGTCGTCGTCGGTGAGAGGCAGCAGGGGCGGGGAGTTCCAGGCGTGCAGGTGCATGCCGATCTCGCCCGCGCGCCGCGCGATGACGTCGCGCCCGAATTCGACAAACGTCTCGCACATCGCCATCTCGTAGTTGGCCAGGTACACGGGCCGATAACCGTAACGCTCGCACAGCGACTGGAAACGGGGCAGGAAGCGGGCGTTGTGCGTGCTGATCTCGCGCGGCCGCGACCACAGGTCATCGCCCTCGGTGTCAACAGTGATGATGAAAGGTGTCTCAGACATGGCGCCGGTCGCTCATCGCCAGCGTGTGCGGGACGCTGGTGCGGGTCAGCTCCTCGAAGGCGGTGAGATAGGGGGCGAGGATCTTGTCCTCGGCGTACTCCCGCGCCATGAAAGCACGGCATCTCGAGCTCGCCGACGCCAGCGCGCCCGGGTCGCGGAGCAGCCGCAGGATCGCGGCGCGCATCCGCAGCGGCGAGTCGACCACGGCGCCCAGCCCGTTGCGGCCGATGACACCGTCGGGGTCGACGTAGCTGACGACGGGAACGCCGCGGATCCAGGACTGCAGGTAGGCGTTCGGAAATCCCTCGACCTCCGAGGTGTTAACCAGCACCCGGGCGCGCGCATACATCGCGTTCACATCCCAGTAGGACATGCGGCCGTGAAAGGTGAGATTCGGCCTGGTCGCCGCATCGCGCCGGATGTCCTCGTACAGCGCGTGCTCGTCGGGCAGAGGACCGCCCACCATATGAATGTCGGCCTCGGGCAGTTGCGCGGCGAGCGCGAGGACGCGGTCCGGTCGCTTCACGCGCCGAATGTTTCCGACCCACAGAACGTCGATGTCGCGCTTCCCATCGGCCGGCGCCGGCTCGACCAGCATGCCGGCCAGACGGCCGGGGAGGCCGAAGTGGCGCGCCAGGGAACGGGCCTGAGCGGCGCTCTGCACGAGAATGGCATCGGCGCGGCGCAGCCCGTAGGCGTAGAGCCAACGATCGCGCGCGTAGCGGATGAGCAGTTGCGAGCGGTCACAGTCCGCATCGCTCGCGCAGCGGAATACGAGACGCCCGCCGTGACGCGCGCAGAACAGCGCCAGCAACGCGACCTGCATGCCGGCGCAGCTGGTGTAATACAGCTGCGCATCGGCGCGCGCCAGCGCCGACCACAGACCGCTCCATCGCGGATGCACGAAGCGCAGGAGCGGAAGTCCCGCCGCGGGCCGATAGGCCTTGTAGACGCGGATGCCATCCCAGACCGCGCCGTCCTGCTGCCCGTGGTCCGCCGTGACCATGCTGACTTCGTGGCCGCGACGCGCCAGTGCCCGGGCGAGCAGCGTCTGCTGCACCGATTCGCCGCCGACAGTGTGCTCGCAGTACTCGGGCGCCAGAACCGGCAGATTGTCGAGCCCCACCAGACAGATCTTCATTCTCACGCGAGCCGCGCCTCTCGGCTCAGCCGCCTATGAACCGCAGCCACCACTCACCGTCCAGTCGGCCGAGCCCGGCCGCGCCGCGCTCCATCGCGGCGACGATGTCGGCATGGCGCGAATGGATGAGCGTCCAGGCGCCTTCACGGCGCAACCAGCAGTGCCGGTCGGACAACTGTTGCACGCGATGCGGATCCAGGCGACCTCGCAACGCCGTGGCGCCCTGCCGCCAGGCGTCGAGCAACAGTCGTCGCAGCACATGGTCAAAGCCCTGCTCGCAGGCGGTGAGCTGCAGGACCTCGTTGACCACGCCCGGGCGCGCGTAATAGATGAACCAGCCGAGGAGCCTCTCGCCATCGAAGACCGCGCGAGCGCGCAGCTGACCGTGGCGAACCTTGCGCGCGGCCTGCTCCAGCAGCCATGCGAGGGAGCGCCGGTCGTACAGCGAGCGCAGCGGACAATTGCGGTCTACGACCTCGGGCATGTGGGCGAGCATCGCACCGGGGTCCAGCGGCTGGTCCGACACGGCGTCCTGCGCTCGATCGAAGCGGTTCGGGTGCAGCCTTGCAGCCAGTGCATCCGCCAGCGCGCAGGGGGCGCGCGCCGCGCGCAACAAAGGCCGGCGGCGCGTGCCCTTATCGAGCAGCGCGAGCGCGTAGCGCGCCGGTCGCAGCAAGCGTGTCCAGTCGAGGTTCTGCAGGACCGGCACCGTGCCGCCGATCCCGAGCCAAACGCGCCGCGCCTGCTCGTTCGATCCATCGGCGACGAACAGATCCTGGGCGCCCGACAGCAGTGTCTTGATCAGTTGCAGCGCGACGAGACTGCGGCGCGCGCTCGGATGGACCATGAACTGGCAGCCAACCGCGACCCGCAGCGGCCGTGCCCCGAACATCATGCGACGTGGCAGCACCCCGGCAAAACCGGCGAGCTCGCCGCGCCGGTCGGCGACCCACGAGGGCAGGTCGAGATCCCGCCATGGATTGCCAAAGAAGATCTCGCGGAAGTAACCCTCGCACCCGCTGCGGGAGGGCCAGCGATGCTGCGGATACACCTGTTCGAACAGGGCCACGACGGCGGGGACGTCTTTCTCGGTGAGCTGCCGGATCCTAACCACGGCGATTCAGCGCGCGCGGGGCGGCACGGGCGCCTTCGCGCATGGGCTCGGGCTGGGCGGACTGGGCCTGGTCGCAGATCGGGACTGCTTGCGCGGCCTGGGCGGGCTCCGCGGGCGTGCTGACCAGCTGCGCCAGCCGGGAGAGCGAGCGCAGATCATCGAGCTCGATGGCCTCGAGCGCGATGCGCCGTCCGAACTCCTGCTCGATGAGCACGAGCAGGTCGACGAGCTGCAGGGAGTCGAGCAGGCCGGTCTCCAGCAGGTCGGTGTCCGCGGAAGGCACCTCCAGGTGCAAGTGCCGCAGAAACAAGGTGCGCAGGCGCTCGAGGGCGGCGTTCCGCTCGCACATACCGCGCTCCCGATCAGCTCCGCACCGGCGCTGCGGCGCGAGGCGGCGCTCGCGCGCCGGCCTGGGCCTCGGCCTGCAGGAATCGCCTGCGCAGCTCCGGACGGTCCACCTTGCCATTGGCGTTTCTCGGCAGCGTATCGCAGCGTATCCAGCGGGCCGGAAGCATGTAGCCGGGCAGCACGCCTGCCAGGCTCTGCCGCAATTCGGGCGGGTGGATGCCGCCACCGCGCGCCGGGACATAGGCGCAGCAGATCATCCATCCTTCGAAGCCCGCGGACTGTATGGCCACCACGGCGCACTCGCGCAGTGCTGGCAGCGCATGCAGGGCCGTCTCGATTTCGCCGAGCTCGATGCGGTAACCGCGGCTCTTGATCTGGGAATCGCTGCGGCCGGCGAAATAGAACAGACCGTCGGCTGCGCGGCGCGCCAGGTCGCCCGTGCGGTAGATACGATCGTGCGGGCCCGCGCCCCCGGGGCGGGGAACAAAGACCTCGCGGGTCTTCTCCGGGTCGTTCCAGTATCCCGGGCTCAGACCCACACCGCGGATGTATAGATCGCCGATTTCGCCGTCCGCCACCGCGCGCATCTCACCATCGAGGATCATCAGCTCCTCGCCGTCGCAGGCGGTGCCGATCGGAATCGGCTCGCTCTCGTGCGCCGGACAGCGCGGCACGGTGTAATAGCTGCTGGCTATGGTTGCCTCCGTGGGGCCGTAGAGGTTGGTGAAGCGCACATGTGGCAGGCGTCGCATCCAGTGGATCAGCGTGGGCGTCGGGAGCACCTCGCCGCACCACAGCACACGGCGCAGGGCTGGAAAATCGCCGCTGCGCACGACGTCGAGCTTCGCCATCAGGTTGAGGACCGACGGCACGGAGAACCATTGCGTGAGTCGGGAGTCGCCGATGAACCGCGCCAACTTGTGTGGCAGCAGGTTCACTCCCGGTGGTGTCAGGTGCAGCTGTGCGCCAGCGCCCAGGGTGCTGAAGATGTCGAAAGTCGAGAGGTCGAAGTGCAGCGGCGAGTGCTGCGATGCGCGGTCCGATGGCGAGATGCCGAAATACGCCCACGCCCACTGCAGGAAGCGCATGACGCTCTGATGCGTGACCATGACGCCCTTGGGAAGGCCGGTGGAGCCCGAGGTGAAGAGAATGTGCGCGAGGTCGGTGTCGCGGTTGAGGGCTGCAATCGGTGTGGCGGGAAGGCCTTCCAGATCGACCGCTGTGAAAGCGGCCGGCGGGTCGGCGTCCCACGGCGCTTGCGTATCGAGCCAGCCGAGCAGCGGGGGACGCGCCGGCGTGGCGCGCGCCAGGGTCTCGCGCAGCAGCGGACCGGTCGGTCCCGCCGCCAGAATGCACTGGCAGCCGCTGACCTCGAGCATCCGCGCCAGTCGCGGCGCGGGTCCCGCGGGATCGAGGGGCACGTAGACCGCGTCGGCCTTCAGCACGCCGAGCAGGCTCACGATTGCTGCAGGCATCTTCGGCATCAGCAACGCGACGCGATCCCCGCGCCGGCACCCCAGGTCGCGCAGCATGCGCGCCAGACGGTTGCTGCCGGCGTCGAGCTCGCCGTAGCTCAGGGGGGCACCCTCGCCCAGCACGGCCGGGGCTTCCGCACGGGCCAGTGCCCGGTCGGTGATCAGGTTCTGGAGCAGGCCGCTCATGCGGCGACGCGCTCCGCGGCGAGCCCGAAGACGGTGCCGATGTGCCGCAGCTCCTCGCAGCTCGGCGGGACATCGAGAACGAAGGTGCGATAGCCTGCGTTGACGTAGCAGGCCAGCGTCTGGGCGACGTTCGCGTAACTGCCCACGAGGTACGGACAGAACGTCTTGTAGTTCTCGAAGGGCACCAGCCAGTAGGGATTGCGCTCCTGCTGCCCCGGCCGGCTGGCGCCGAGCTCCGAGAGCTGGCGGTGCCAGGATGAATCCGACACCTTCATGGCGAGCTGGTGGGTGAGCTGGCCTTTGCGGTCCTGCGGGAAGCGCGCCTGCGCATCGCGCCAGGCTTCGGCCTCGGTGGCGCGCGCGATCAGGCCGATGCGAATTCCGCGCGCCGCGCCGTCGCCGGGGATCGCGTCGGAGTACTCGGCGGGCGGCTTCGGATACTCGATCGGCGTGGCGCCCAGCCGCCGCGCCGCCGCCAGCCCCGCCTCCGAGGAACCGGACATCAGGATGCCGGGTAACAGCTCGCGCGGCAGGGGCGGGGTCAGTCGCAGATTGTGGACCTGATAATGGCTGCCAGTGAAGCTGAGCGGGTCCGCCGACTGCAGCAGCCCCTGCACGATGGCGGTGTACTCTGCCAGCCGCGCGTAGCGCTCATCGTGGGGCGTACGGTCATTCAGCGCGGCGAGGTCGTTCGTGAAGCCGCCCGCCACCATGTTGAGATACACGCGACGGCCGTGAAGAAACGCCAGCGAGGTGACCATCTTCGCCACGCTGTAGGGATGCATGTAGACCGGTTGGATCGCCACCAGCGGGCACAGGGTGCGCGTGGCCCCGATGATCACCTGCGCGGCGAGCCACGCGTCCACCTGAGCGTTGTCGGTGTAGACCAGGATCCCCTCGCAGCCCGCATCCTCGCTCCAGCGCGCGATCTGCTGCACCTGGCGCAGGTACTCATCGCGCGTGCTCAGGGCGGAAGGCGGGCAGGTAGAGAAGACTCTCAGTTCGAGGTCACCGTGTGCGGCAAGCATGCGGGCTCCCGGAGGCGCGGATGGCGACAACGCTCGACGGTACGCGCCGGAGAAGTACCGGCGCGCTTCGCAGCAGCGCCGGGAACCTGGTCCGTTTGGTCCATGGCGGGTGCGTTCGGCCGATATCGCAAGCTGCTGCCCAGGTGCTGCTCAGGCTTGGCTGTAGTGGAAGAACTACTTCATGACGCCGGATCACGACACGCCGATCGAGTGCTGCGCGCGATAGTGAGCCGCGGCGGCAAGCACTACGATGGCAGAAATCTTCTCGCACCCCCAGGGGTGCGCCGCCGGCTAAGGCGGCGTTCCGCGCAGGGAGAGGTTCGATGAACGACCTGCATCTTGCCCCGCAGACATTCGAGCGTCGGGCGTTGCTGCGCGCGTTGCGCGCGCTGAAGAGGGGCGACTTCGCCGTGCGTATGCCGTTGGACATGAGCGGCGGCGACGGGGAGGTCGCGCAGGCTTTCAACGACGTGGCGGAGATGAACCAGTCGATCGCCGACGAGCTGGCGCGCATCTGCAGGGACGTCGGCAGGCAGGGTCAGATCAATCAGCGGATGCGGGTTGCGGCGGCGGCCGCTTCCTGGGCGAGCCAGGTGGATTCGGTGAACGAGCTCATCGGCGACCTGGTGCGTCCCACCGCGGCCGTTGCGCGCGTCATCGAATCGGTGGCCAACGGCGATCTGTCGCAGCGCATGCTGCTCGAGATCGACGGCTTGCCATTGCGCGGTGAGTTTGAGCGGATCGGCAAGGTTGTGAACACGATGGTCATCCAGTTGAGCGGCTTCGCCTCGGAGGTGTCGCGGGTGGCGCGCGAGGTGGGCACCGAGGGCAAGCTCGGAGGCCAGGCGCGGGTACCGGGGGTAGCCGGGACCTGGAAAGACCTCACGGACAACGTGAACGCGATGGCGGCCAATCTCACCGGCCAGGTGCGCAACATCGCCGACGTGACCACCGCGGTGGCCAGGGGCGATCTGTCGAAGAAGATCACGGTGGACGTGCGCGGCGAGATGCTGGAGCTCAAGAGCACGATCAACACCATGGTGGATCAGTTGAACGGCTTCGCCTCGGAGGTGTCGCGGGTGGCGCGCGAGGTGGGCACCGAGGGCAAGCTCGGAGGCCAGGCGCGGGCGCCGGGGGTAGCCGGGACCTGGAAGGACCTCACGGACAACGTGAACGCGATGGCGGCCAATCTCACCGGTCAGGTGCGCGCGATCGCGGAGGTCGCCACCGCCGTAACCCAGGGTGATCTCACGCGCTCGATCACGGTCGAGGCGATGGGCGAGGTCGCGGCGTTGAAGGACAACCTCAACGAGATGATCCGCAACCTGAAGGAGACCACCCGCAAGAACGACCAGCAGGCCTGGCTCAAGACCAATCTGGCGAGGTTTTCCCGCATGCTGCAGGGGCAGGGCGACCTGGTCGTCGCCTCGCAGCTGGTGCTCTCAGAGCTCGCCCCGCTCGTCCACGCGCTGCAAGGCGTGCTGTACGCGCAGTCGACGCACGGCGGCGACCAGTGTCTGGAGATGGTGGCCAGCTACGCCTCCGGGCCCGACACACATCTCGCGAAGGTAGTGCGGATCGGGGAAGGCCTCGTCGGGCAGTGCGCCGTCGAGAAGAAACGCATTCTGCTCGAGGACGTGCCGCAGGACTACATCCGCATCAGCTCATCGCTGGGCTCGGCTGTGCCTGTGAACATCGTCATCCTGCCGGTGCTGTTCGAAGGCGACGTGAAGGCCGTGCTCGAGCTCGCCTCGATCAAGACCTTCAACGCCACGCGCCTTTCCTTCCTCGATCAACTCGCTGAGAGCCTCGGGGTGGTGTTCAATACGATCGAGACGAACACCCGCACCCGGGATCTGTTGGCGCAATCGCAATTGCTGACCAGGGAGCTGCAGAAGCAGCAGGCGGAACTCAAGCAGACCAACGACCGACTCGGCCAGCAGGCGGAAAATCTGCAGAAGTCCGAGAGCCTGATGAAGACGCAGCAGGAGGAGTTGCGTCGGGCAAACGAGGAGCTGCAGCACAAGGCGCAGCTGCTCTCCGAGCAGATGGCGCAGGTCGAGTACACGAACCAGGAGATCGAGCTGGCGAAGGTGGCGCTGGAGGAAAAGGCCGAGCAGCTGGCGCTGAGCTCGCGCTACAAGTCGGAGTTTCTCGCGAACATGTCGCACGAGCTGCGAACGCCGCTGAACAGCCTGATGATCCTGGCCAAGCTGCTCGCGGACAACAGCGGCGACAACCTGACGCCGAAGCAGATCGACTATGCGCAAACCATCTACGCCGCGGGAGCGGACCTGCTTGCATTGATCAGCGACATCCTCGATCTGGCGAAGATCGAGTCGGGGACCATCACGCTGGACTTCGGGCCGCTGCGCCTGACGGACCTGCAGGATTACGTCGATCGGACCTTCCGGCCGACCGCGCTGCAGCAGAATCTCGATTTCACAATCAGCATCGATCCGCGCCTGCCCGCAGTGATCGAGACCGACGAGAAGCGCCTGCAGCGGATTTTGAAGAACCTGCTGTCGAACGCTTTCAAGTTCACCGCCAAGGGCACCGTAGAGCTGCGAATCGCGCCCGCCGAGAGCGGCTGGTCGCCGGGCCGCGCGCAGCTGGACGCGGCGGCACAGGTGATTGCCTTCGTGGTCGCGGACAGCGGCGTCGGTATCCCGGCGGACAAGCAGAAGGTCATCTTCGAGGCTTTCCAGCAGGCGGACGGTACCACCAGCCGCCGTTACGGTGGCACCGGTCTCGGGCTGTCGATCAGCCGGGAGCTGACGGGGCTGCTCGGGGGCGAGATCACGCTCGAGAGTGCTCCAGGCACGGGCAGCACTTTCGTGCTCTACCTTCCCCTGCCGAAGGAGCCGGCCGTGGGCAGAGCACTGCCCGCGGCCAGGGGCGCGGAAACGACGGCGCCCGGCGCGCCGGCCGCGCAGCGCAGCGCGCAGCCGCCGCGCGCCGACCCGGCGCTCACCCGCCTGCCTCAGACCGGCGACGACCACGACAATATCGACCCCGGCGACCACGTCGCGCTGATCGTGGAGAACGACGCCCGGTTCGCAGCCACACTGCTCGACATCGTGAAGGAGCGCGGATTCAAGGGAGTCATTGCTTCCAATGGCGGTGCCGCTTTGGCACTGGCTCAGTCGCTCAGACCGGATGCGATCACGCTGGCCCTGAGACTCCCGGACGTCGATGGCTGGGTGGTCCTCGAGCGGCTGAAGCGCAGCGTGCAGACCAGGCACATTCCCGTGAGCGTGGTGTCGCTGGTGGATCAGACACGCGAGAGCCTGCACCTGGGCGCCGTGGCGGTAGTGCGCAAGGAGTCGACTTCGGACGCGTTGCGGGAGGCTCTGCTGAAGATACGCAATCTCATCGAGCGCGACGCCAGAACGCTTTTGGTGGCCGACGGCGAAGAGGCGCGCCGCTCGGACGTCGAGCAATGCCTGCGCTGCGCGGGGGTACAGATCACTTCGGCCAGCCTGGGAGCACGGGTGCTCGAGGCGCTGCGCGCCGCGCCCTTCGACTGCGTGCTCCTGGGTCCCTCCCTGAGCGACATGAGCTCGTTCGAGCTGCTCAGGAGGATCGCCGAGTCCGAAGCAACTACCGAGGTGCGGTTCGTGTTCTACGGGACTGAAAGCCTCGGCGGCCCGGAGCGGGAGGACTCGCGCAACCTCGCCGAGGTGCTGGTCATGAGGAAAGGGCCGACGCGCAAGGCCATGCTGGAGCAGATCACGCTGTTCCTGCACCATGCCCTGGGCAGCCTGCAACCCACCAGCCGCGCGCTGATCGGGCCGCGCGAGGCGGGTAGGGGGCTGGCGAACAGAAAGATCCTGATGGTCGACGACGACGTGCGCAACGTATTCGCGTTGACCTGCGCTCTGGAGGAATGCGGGATGACAGTCCTCAACGCGGAGGGCGGGAAGGAGGGGCTGGAGATCCTGAAGAGCGTCCCGGACATTGACATGGTGCTGATGGACATCATGATGCCCGAGCTCGACGGCTACGACACGATTCGAATGATCCGGGGGTACGAGCAGTTCAAGAACCTGCCCATCATCGCGGTGACCGCGAAAGCGATGAAAGGGGATCGCAAGAAATGCCTCGACGCGGGCGCGTCGGACTACATCGCGAAACCAGTGAACGTCGAACAGCTGACCT
>Ga0209238_1000102_pt1 | contig 26574 bp, 26 predicted proteins | sample GraSoi013_1_20cm_FD_185823 | JGI IMG/M metagenome (GOLD analysis project Ga0209238, IMG submission 185823) | Grasslands soil microbial communities from the Angelo Coastal Reserve, California, USA - Sample 10_02_2013_1_20cm (SPAdes) (version 2) | ecosystem: Environmental > Terrestrial > Soil >...
CGCCTGGCGCTCGCCAACATCCGCGAGCGCCTGAGCCTCGTGTACGGGGAGCGGGCGCTCATGAAATCGGGGCGCTTCGACGCGGAGTACATCGTGACGCTGAGATTCCCGCTCATCGAGAAGCCCGTCGGCGCCGCCTCCGCGCAGCCCGCCTGAGCCCCGTGGGCGCCGCGGCCAAACTCAGAGTGCTCATCGTCGATGACGAGCCACCGGCGCGCGAGCGGCTGCGCAGCCTGCTCGCCGAGATCGCCGACGTCGAAGTGGTCGGCGAGGCCGTGAACGGGCAGGAGGCCCTCAGGGAAACCCACGAGCGCGCGCCGGACGTGGTGCTGCTGGACGTGCGCATGCCGGGGATGGACGGAATCGAGGCGGCGCGGCACCTGAATGTGCTGGAAGAGCCGCCGGCGGTGATCTTCACCACCGCCTACGACAGTTACGCGGTCGAGGCCTTCGATGCGAATGCGGTGGGATACCTGCTCAAGCCGGTGCGCAAGGAGCAGCTCGCGGCCTCGCTCGCCAGCGCCGGCCGCCTGACGCGCGCGCAGCTGCAAAGACTCGCGGCCGCCGGCGAGGAGCGGCGCAGCCACATCGCCGCGCGCCACCGCGAGGGTTTGAGGCTCATACCGATCGAAGAGGTGCAGTACTTCCTCGCCGATCAGAAATACACCACCGTCCGGCACGTGAACGGCGAGGATCTGATCGAGGATTCGCTGCGGCTGCTGGAGAGCGAATTTGGCGCGGCGTTCGTGCGCATCCACCGCAACGCGCTGGTGGGCGTGAAATACCTCGAGCGCATCGAGCGCACTGCCGACGGCCAGTACTTCGTGCGGCTGCGTGGTTGCGAGGCGCCGCTGCAGGTGAGCCGGCGCATGGCGGGGGAGCTGAAGGAGCGGTTCAGGATCTGAGCGCGTCGGGCGCCGGCCGCGGGTCAGTGGAGCGACCCGCGGGCGCTATCGGCGTCGAGCGCGCCGCGGCGCGCCCGACGCCGCACATGACTACCGACCGCTACGGCAGATCCGGAAAACCGTGCCAGTGCCCGGAATCTGAGGCAGCGGCCCATCGGCCGCGTTCTTGACCTTGGTGTCCGACCCGCTCTGGCCCGGATCGCGCACCGCACCCCAGTCCACGACCCAGGCGCAACCGTCCGGCCCGAACCGTAGATCGGTCGGGCGATTCAAGCCGTGCGCACCGGTGATGAAGGCCTGATCAGCGGTGTTGTTCTTGGCGAAGCGCGAGACGTTGAGCGACACCAGCCCGTCTTCCGAGTCGAGGAAGTTGACCACCTTGACTTCGTGACCAACCTCGTCCGAACCGCTGTTGGCAGCCGAGAACCCGAGATCGCCCTCCAGTATGTACAGCATCGCGCCGCTCTGAACCGAGCCCGAGACGAAGGAGTCGGGCACAAAGTCGATGCCTGTAAACGAAGAGTCCGCCGCCTCGAGGAACAGCGGCGCGGTGATCGGCTGTGGGGGATGATCCAGGACGTTGCGCAGCGGAACGTCTTCGCTCAGGATCTTCGCCAGGCTCGCCGGCGTGCAGTGACTCGGCGGATTGGTGGGGTCGAAGACGCACAAATCGTCGCTGGGCCCGCCGACCGGGTCGAACACGTGCTGGGTGCTCGCGAGGAAGCCGTACCGATCGGGCCAACCGTGATAGTCCGGCGTGCCGTCGTCGTTCTGACGGGCAATATGCAGCGCGTCCGGGGCTCCGTTCGAAGGCCGCGCACCGCGCTCGTCGGGACCGTTCTCTCCGACCACCAGAGCGCCCTTGAGCACATGATTCTGCGGGGCGAAGCGCAGCGCGAATCCGTTGCGGTAGCCCCACGAGTACGGCTGGATGGTGCTGGACGGAGCGCTCGTGTCCAGGCGCGCGCGCAGGATCGCTCCGTCGCAGACGCCCTTATACGTGGCGCCGGTGAAGGCCTTCACCGTGGCTCCGGGCTGCGCAACACCGAAGGGGGAGTAACCGCTGCTCTTCACACCGTTGCCCGAGTCGAACACGTTCTGGCTCAGCACGATGTCCTGGCAGGGGATGTCGGGCTGATTCTGACCACCGCCGTTGTCCAGTCCGACCACGCCGCTGTTGGTCGTGGACCCCTGTGACCAGTAGATCCATCCGCCGTTGAACGCGAACTCCTCGGTCGGGTGATCGCCCGTCGGCAGGTTCGAGATGAAGGGCGTGACCGCGCCGCTTTGCGGATCGATGATCACGATGCGCGAGCTGTTGTTCTGTCCGTTGTGCGCATGGGTCGCCTGGTTCGAATCGGAGCCGAACAGCCGCCCCCCTTGCAGGCCGTTCTCGAAGGCGATGTCGACCGCCGGACCGTGCGGCTGGAGCACATTGTTCCCGCCAGTCGAAGTCGTCGCGTCGGTCGGCTTGCCGAGCGTGCGCAGCAGCCGTCCGTTCCTGCTGAAGACCCTGATGTCCGGTGTGAACGGGTTGGCCTGCCCCGGAAACCTCTGCTGGAAGACTGCTTCGTCATTGCAGTTGTTTCCAGCCGGCAGACCGTGCCCGGACTCGAGGACATAGACCTCGAAGTTGACTCCGTTCGTTGCACGGAAGGCGATGCCGGTCGGGAAATTGAGCCCCGAGGCAAAGACACTGACTACATAGCCGGACGGGACGCTGATGTCTTGACCATTGCCCGGGTCGTACAAGGCCGTTTCAGCCGGGCACAGTGGATTGGCGACAACCGCCGCGTTGACCGTCAGCGGAAGCATACACGCGAATGCGAGGACTAGCCCAACGCCGACACCACAATCGTCCCGTGCGAACGCAGCTTCCCGTCGTCGGTTCGAACAAGAACTGAACCGCCTCATGTTTCCTCCCTTGGGAGTTCGGATGCTAACAGGCTCCCTTTGCCAAGCGACCGTCTCGATGGCGCTCAGTATCTTCGCGTACGGTGTCAGGTCAATGGGGACTTCGACCCAATCCGTGGCTTGATCTGCGCTTCAAGGCGAGCGGAGGTAACTCGCATCTCCGACGGGTCAGAGGATGTAGCGGCTCAGGTCCTCGTCCTGGACCAGCTTCCCCAAGTGATCGTCGACGTACTTCGCGTCGATGGTCACGGAGCCCTTACCGTCGGACTTGCCGTTCTGCTCCGCCGCCTCGTAAGAGACGGTCTCCAGCAAGCGCTCCATGACGGTGTGCAGGCGCCGCGCACCGATGTTCTCGGTGCGCTCGTTGACCTGAAAGGCGATCTCGGCGATGCGCCGCACGCCATCGGGCGTGAACTCGACCTGCACGCCCTCGGTCGCCATCAGCGCCTTGTACTGCGTCGTGAGCGAGGCGTCGGGCTCGGTGAGGATGCGCACGAAGTCGCCCACCTTCAGCGAGTCGAGCTCGACCCGGATCGGCAACCGGCCCTGCAGTTCCGGGATCAGGTCCGAGGGCTTGGAGAGGCTGAACGCGCCGGAGGCGATGAACAGCACGTGGTCGGTCTTCACCGGGCCGTACTTGGTCGCCACCGTCGAGCCTTCGACCAGCGGCAGCAGGTCGCGCTGCACGCCCTCGCGCGAGACGTCCGCGCCGAGGGTCTCCTGGCGGCGCGTCACCTTGTCGATCTCGTCGATGAACACGATGCCGTTCTGCTCGGCATTGGCGAGCGCCCGGATCTTGAGCTCGTCCTCGTTGATGAGCTTGCCGGCCTCCTCGTCGATGAGCAGCTTGAGTGCCTCGCGCACCTTCACCTTGCGGGTGCGGGTGCGGTTGCCCCCCAGGTTCTGGAACATCGACTGCAGCTGCTGCTGCATCTCCTCCATGCCCGGAGGCGCCATGATCTCCACGCCCATCGGCAGGACGCGCAGCTCGATCTCGATCTCCCGGTCGTCGAGCTCGTGCTCACGCAGCAGCTTGCGGAATTTCTGGCGTGTCTCCCCGTCGCGCGCCGGCGCGGGCTCGTCGGTGGAGAACCCCATCATGCGCGGCTTGGGGAGCAGGGTGTCCAGCACGCGCTCTTCGGCGGCATCCAGCGCCCGCTCGCGCACCTTGGCCATCTCCTGCTCGCGCGTGATCTTCACCGCGACGTCCGCCAGCTCCTTGACGATGGAGTCGACGTCGCGGCCGACATAACCGACCTCGGTGAACTTGGTGGCCTCCACCTTCACGAACGGCGCGTTGGCGAGCTTCGCCAGACGCCGCGCGATCTCGGTCTTGCCGACGCCGGTCGGGCCGATCATGAGAATGTTCTTGGGGGTGATTTCCTGCCGCAGGGGCTCCTCGACCTGCATGCGACGCCAGCGGTTGCGCAGCGCGATGGCCACGGCGCGCTTGGCGGCGTCCTGGCCCACGATATGCTTGTCGAGCTCCTGGACGATCTGCCGGGGTGTCAGGGATGACATGATGCTCAGACCCCGGCGCCCTGGGTGCGCTTCAATTCCTCGATGGCCACGTTGCGATTGGTATAGATGCAGATATCGGCGGCGATATTCAGCGCGCGCTCCACGATGCCGCGCGCCTCCAGAGTGGAGCCCTCCAGAAGCGCGCGCGCGGCGGCCAGCGCAAACTGCCCGCCGGAGCCGATTGCGGCCACGTCGTAATCGGGCTCGATCACGTCGCCGTTGCCGGAGATCACCAGCAGCTTGTCCGGATCGCCCACCAGCAGCAGCGCTTCCAGACGCCGCAGGTAGCGGTCCGAGCGCCAGTCCTTGGCGAGCTCGATCGCCGCGCGCGTCAGGTTGCCGTATTTCTCGAGCTTGCCTTCGAAGCGCTCGAACAGCGTGAAGGCATCGGCGGTACCGCCGGCGAAACCGGCGAGCACCCGGTCGTTGGCGAGCCGGCGCACCTTGCGGGCGTTGCCCTTCATGACGGTGTTGCCGAGGGTGACCTGGCCATCGCCGCCCAGCGCCAGCACGCCGTCACGGCGCACGCCGACGATGGTCGTGCCGTGAGGATTGAAGCCTGAGTTGTCGCTCATGGGTCTGTGTGGCATTGCGCGCCGGCGGTGAGAGCAGCGCAGCATCCCGCGTGCGTGATCTCGCGCCGCCCCCGCTCAGGCCTTCCTGCGCGCCCGCGGATGGGTAGCGTCGTAGATGCGGGCGAGGTGCTGGAAATCAAGATGAGTGTAGATCTGGGTGCTCGAGATATCGGCGTGACCCAGCAGTTCCTGCACGCCGCGCAACTGGCCGCTGGATTCCAGCAGGTGCGAAGCGAACGAATGCCGGAACAGGTGCGGGTGCACGTGCACCCCGAGACCCTGGCGCCGCGCCCAGTAGGCCACGCGGGCCTGCACGGCGCGCGGCCCCAGGCGAGCGCCCGAGCGGCCGACGAACAGCGCCGCCTCGTGCTCCTTCGCCACACCGGCACGCGCCTTGAGCCACAGCCTGAGCGCCGCCGCCGCGGCGCGCCCGACCGGCACGATGCGCGCCTTCCTGCCCTTGCCGAGCACCTGCACCATCCGATCCTTGAGATCCAGGCTCGTGACATCAAGTCCCACCAGCTCCGCCAGGCGCAGGCCCGAGGAATACAAGAGCTCCATGATCGCCCGGTCACGCACGCTCAGCCCGTCGCCGGCGGGGATCTCCAGAAGCCGCGCCATCTGGTCCGCATCGAGGGTTTGCGGCAGGCGCCGCGCAGCCCTGGGAGCGCTGACGTCATGGGCGGGATTGCGCGTGAGCCGCTCGCTGCGCCGCCGCCGGCCGGCGGCCGGCGCCGAGCTCGCATCCGCGCCGCCATTGCGGCCTTCGCGCAGCAGGAACTCGTAGAAGCTGCGCACCGCGGACAGGCGGCGCTGGATGCTGCGCGGCGCGAGGCCCGCGGCGTGAGAGTGGGCGGCGAAGGTGCGCACGTGCTGCGTGTCGAGCGCGCTCCAGTCGCCCAGATCGGCGCGATCACAGAACTTCACCAGCGCCGCCAGATCGCGCGCGTAGCTGGTATCGGTGTGCGCGGACAGGCGGCGCTCGGAGCTCATGTAACGCCGGAAACGGGCGACCCACTCGAGCGCCTCAGGAGTCATGATCCGTGCGCCCGGCGCCCTCAGCGCTGCGTGCCGCTCAACGAAGCGCCGATCAACTCCGCCATGCGGGCGAGAAATTCGGTGCTCATGCCGGGGTGAAAGCGGTCGCGGTCGGCGCTGCCGAGCGCGAGCAGGCCCACCGAGCCCTTCTCCCCGAGCGGCACCAGCGCCACCGAGGCCATCTCCGCGCCCTCGGGCCCGAACAGGAACTCGCGCTGCGAGTCGCGCGCCTGGCCGCAGCGCGGCTTGCCGCTGCTGAACAGCGACTCAAAGGACTTCAGATTCGGGTCGCTGGCCGGCACGGTGCGCACGAAGCGCGGTGACGCGGCGGGAGCGGACGGTTCCCCGATCAGTACCAGCGCCGCGTTGAAGGCGTCGAAGTCCTCGCGCAGACCCGCTTCGATGCGCGTCACGGCCTGCTCACGCGGCAGTGCGCCCAGCAGCCGGCGCGTGAAGCGGTGCAGTCGCTCCGAGATGGCGTCGTTCGCGCGGGCCACCCGCACCAGTTCGGCGAGCTTGTTCTCCAGAGCCGCCTGCTTCTCGCGCAACACCACGATCTGGCGCTCGACCAGCGAGATGGTGGTGCCGCCGCGCGCGTGCGGCAACCGCAGCCGTGCCAGCACCGCCTGGTGGCGCTCGAAGAAATCAGGATTGCGCTGCAGATAGGCCGCGATGGACTCCTCTTCGGTCTCTGCCGCGGTAAGTCCGCGAGCTTCTCGTGTAGTCATGGCGCTCTAGACCTCGACGTGACCTGCGAACGATATTTCCGTGGGACCCGTCAGCCAGATGTGTTCCCCCGGACCCGCCCAGTTTACGCGTAACTCGCCGCCGCGCACGCTCACCCGCACTTCCGTGTCGAGCAGACCGCGCCGGCGCCCGACCGCGACCGCCGCGCAGGCGCCGGTGCCGCAGCCGGGCGTCTCACCGGCGCCGCGCTCGTACACGCGCAGGCGCACCTCACCGCGCGCCACGATCTCGAGAAAGCCCGCGTTCACACGCTTTGGGAAGCGCGGATGGCGCTCGATCTGGGGTCCGAGCGTCGCAACGGGCGCCGCCTCGACCGAGGCCACGGTGATGAGCGCGTGCGGATTGCCTATCGAGACCGCGCCGATATCGAGGGTGCGCCCGGGGAGCTCCAGCGGGTAGCTCTCCTCCTCGCGCAGGGCTTCGAAGGGCAGTGAGCGGGGGTCGAAGTCGGGTATGCCCATGTCGACCGCTACGTCATGCCCGGCCTCGATGCGCGCCTGCACCAGCCCGGCAGGACTGTCGAGGGTGAGCGCGCGGTCGCGGCTGACGCCGCGGTGGTGCAGGAGCGCGGCGATGCAACGCGCGCCGTTGCCGCATTGCTCCACCTCGTCACCGTCGGGGTTGAAAATCCGGTAGAACACCGCCGCCTCGGCGCGCCTGGGCCGCTCCAGCACCAGCGCCTGGTCGAAGCCGATGCCGGTGCGCCGGTCCGCGAGACTGCGCAGCAGCTCGGGCCGCAGCACAGACTGGTCGGCGGGCGCATCGAACACGACGAAATCGTTGCCCACCCCGTGCATCTTCGTGAAATCGATGCGCATTGCGACGCAGGATAACGCAAAACACCGCGCGCGCGGACTGCGGGAACCGGCCCGGGCGGGCCACGGCGCAAGAGCGCCTCTGCGCCGCATGACTAACGCAGCGCCGCGCGCTCCTTGAACAGGCAACGGTCCATGACCGTGAAAATCCCGGCCTGTACCGCCCGCTCGGCGGCCGCCTGGTCGACCACGCCTTCCTGCAGCCACAGCGCCGGGAGCTCGAGGCGAATGCAGTCGCTGACGATTCCCGCGACGTGCTCGGGACGGCGGAACACGTCGACGATGTCGACCCGCTCGCCGCTACCGAGTACTTGCGGCAATCGATCCAGCGAGGGCACCGCCGGCTCCCCCAGGATGCTCTGCGCGACGGGGGTCACGGGAATGACGCGGTAGCCGAAGCGCTGCAGGGCACGCGCGACACCGTGGCTCGGGCGGGTGCGATCGGCCGAGAGCCCCACGACCGCGATGGTGTGCGCGGCGCGCAGCAGCCGTGCGATCTGCTCTGCCGGGGGGTTCACGAACATGGCAGCTCCTTGGCCTGCGCGTCCTGGAGCGTCTAGTCTAGTCTCTCCTGGTGACGCCGCGGCCGTGCGGTCAGACGAGGAGCGCGACACTTGAGCCCGCAGGAACACAGCGTACGCATCGAGCCGCACGGGCGCACGCTGCGCGTCACGCCGGAACAGCCGATCCTGCAGGCCGCGCTCAGCGCCGGGCTCAACCTGCCGCACAGTTGCAAGTCCGGCCACTGCGGCTCGTGCCGGGCACGGCTGCTCACCGGCGCGATTCACTACCCTGACGGCCCCCCGCTCGGCATCACGGCCGAAGAAGTGGGCCGCGGCGACATTCTCCTGTGTCAGGCGCGGGCGGACTCGGACCTCACCGTGCGGGCGCGCCTCATCGCCAGCGTCGCGGATGTGGAGATCAAGACGCTGCCGTGCCGGATTGCGCGCCTGACCCCGCTCGCGCCCGACGTGATGCAGTTGTGGCTGCGGCTGCCGGCGGTGGAGCGCCTGCGCTTCCATCCCGGGCAATACCTGGATGTGCTGCTCGAGAACGGCCGGCGCCGCAGCTTCTCCATCGCCAGCCCGCCGCACGACAGCGAGGCTCTGGAGCTGCACGTGCGGCGGGTCAGCGGTGGAGGATTCAGCGAGCGGCTGTTCGGGGCCGGCGCGCTCGAAGGTGCCCTCGGCACGGGCGCGTTGCTGAGGATCGAGGGACCCATCGGGCAGTTCAGCTATCGCGAGGGCGTGGGCCCGGTGCTCATGGTGGCCGGCGGTACGGGCTTCGCGCCGCTGAAGTCGATGCTGCGCCATGTGCTGGAAACGGGCATCCGGCGCGACCTGCACCTGTACTGGGGCGCGCGCCACACGCAGGACGTGTACGAGGAAGCGCTGGTGCTCGAATGGGTGCGCCGGCATCCGCAGCTCAAGTTTACCGCGGTATTGTCCGAGGCTTCCGCGGCCGAAGCCGCGCATCATCGCGCCGGCTGGGTGCACGAGGCGCTGCTCGCCGACTACCCGGACCTTGCGCGCTTCGAGGTGTACGCCGCCGGCCCGCCCGCGATGATCGAGGCGATGCGCGCGAGCTTCCCGCTGCAGGGGCTGCCGCGCGAGCGGCTGTACTTCGATTCCTTCGATTACGCGCCGGATGCGCGGGTCTGACGGCCCTGCCACACCTGCATCATGTCCGCCGAGCCCTGGGCGCGCACGTCGTTGTTGGTGAGAATGCGCCCGGTGGCCTATTCTTACGACGCATGAGGGGGGCGTCGCAGTGACCCACGCGGCGATCACCGGCTGGGGCAAGTGCCTGCCGCCGGCGGTGCTGAGCAATCACGATCTCTCGAGCCTGCTCGACACCAGCGATGAATGGATCGTCAGCCGCACCGGCATCCGCGAGCGGCGCATCTCCCACGTGGGACTCGAGGAGCTCGCGTACGTCGCGGCGGCGCGCGCGCTCGCCGCCGCCGGAGTCTGCGGCAGCCGCATCGAGCTCGTCGTGTTCGGCACCTGCAGCCACGAGGACCAGGTGCCGAACATGGCCTCGGGTCTGCAGGTGCGCATCGGCGCGCCGGCCGCGGCGGCCTTCGACATCAACACCGCCTGCACCAGCTTTCTCTACGGGCTGTCGGCCGCCACCGCGCTGATCCGCACCCAGGTGGTGCGCAACGCCCTGGTGATCGGCGCGGAGCTCATCTCACCCTTCATGGACTGGCGCGACCGCGATGTCGCGGTGCTGTTCGGCGACGGCGCGGCGGCGGTGGTGCTCGAGGCCAGCGATCGCGAGGAAGGCGTGCTCGCCGAGAAGCTCGGCTGCTACGGGGATGCGCGCGAAACCCTGCGCGTGCAGGGCATGGGCGGGCGCTATGCCAACCGCGGCGTGCTCTACGGCATCACCCGCTGGCAGTTCGAGGGGCAGGAGATCTTCAAGCGCGCCGTGCAGGGCATGAGCAGCGCCTGTGAGGACACGCTCACGCGGCTGAACTTCGGGCCCCAGGACGTGGACCTGGTGGTGCCGCACCAGGCGAACCTGCGCATCATCGAGGCGGTCGCCAAGCGCGCGCAGGTGCCGATGGAGCGGGTGTACGTGAACATCCAGCGCTACGGCAACATGTCGGCGGCCACCGTCCCGGTCGCGCTGTGCGAGGCGCTCGAGGAGCAGCGGGTGCGCCCGGGGGCGCTGCTGCTGATGCCCGGGTTCGGCGGGGGCCTGAGTTACTGCGCGCACCTGGTGCGCTGGGGCAGCCGCACGACGCCCCTGAAATCAAGTACCGTGGAGTTGCCGGCGAACGAGCGTTCGGCGCTGCAGATCGTGCGCGAGTGCCTGGAGCGCAAGACGCGGCCGTCGCAGGCCGCTCCCGCCACGCCGTTCGCCTGCTAGCGGCGGCAGTCAGGACTCATCCGCGCCTGCCTGCGCGCTCAGCGCTTGGCGGCCTGGGCCGCTTTCTTCTTTCTCTTCGCCGGATCCTTCGGGCGCGACTTGCCGAACGAGCCCTGGTAGAGCTTGCCGCGGCGGGTTCTTGGATCGCCTTTTCCCATGAGCAACTACTCCGATTCGCTCTTCACATAATGAGAAAGGCCGGTCGCCGACGCCCTCGCGGGCACGCACGACCGGCCTTGGCAGCCTGAGGCTTACCAGCGCTTCGGTGCGCCGCCGCGGTTGCCGCCGCCCCCGCCGGTGCGCTCCTGGGCCTCATTCACCCGCAGCGGACGCCCGCCCAGCTCCTTGCCGTTGAGACTCTGGATGGCGCGCGACGCATCGGCGCGTGACATCTCAACGAACCCGAAGCCGCGCGGCCGGCCGGTGTCGCGATCGGTGATGATGCTCACCGACTCGACGGTGCCGTGCGCCGCGAACAGCTCGCGGATCTCGGCGTCAGTCGCGGAAAATGGCAGGTTGCCAACATAGATCTTCGTCATGCAATCAAACTCCTGAAACGAAATGTACTAGCAGGAGCGCATGCCGAGTTGGGTCGCCGGCCCACGCACTGCCACCTGGTCGAGAACGATTCGGCTTTTCAGACTCGGAAGCCAACTCGCAAACGAGGCGGGCGGCAGGCGGCAGGAAAGGGAAAGGTCACGAACCGGCGCGGACGATAACCCATGCGCCGGGCGCGGCACAAGTGACCGTGGCGTATTTGCCACACGCGCACTGTCCGAGGGCGTCGCCTCAGCGCCCGGAGCGCTCCGTCAGCTGCTCGAGTGCCCGCAGCTGCAGCACCGTCGAGTCCGAGGCCGGCAGCAGCTGGTTGGCCTTGGAGATGAACGCCGGGACCTGCGCCGCGGGGAGCGGCGGACTGATCAGATACCCCTGAGCGAAGTCGCAGCCCAGCCGGCGCAGCAGGTTCCAGGCGGCCGGCTCCTCCACGCCCTCGGCGACGACCTTCAGCCCCATGCTGTGGCCGAGCTCGATGGTCGAAGTGACGATGGTGACCGCGCCGCCGGCTGCCTGGGAAATGAACGAGCGATCGATTTTCAGCTCATCGACCGGCAGCACGCTCAGCTGCGACAGCGAGGAGTGCCCGGTGCCGAAATCGTCGATCGAGAAGCGCACTCCGGCGATGCGCAGCAGTTGCATGTTGCGCACCGCGACCTGTGGGTCACGCATCACCGCGCTCTCGGTGATCTCCAGCAGCAGGGACGTGGAGTCCACCCGGTGCTGGCGCAGCAACTGCAGGATCGCGTCGCACAGATCCGGGTCCAGAATATCGGGCGCCGACAGGTTCACGGCCAAGTCCACCTCGAGCCCCATGCGGCGCCACTCGCCCATCTGCCGCACCGCCGCGGCGAGTACCCAGTTGGTGAGCCGGCGCGACCCGCCGGTGCTCTCCGCCAGCGGCACGAATTCCGCCGGCGACACCGCCCCGAGCTGCGGATGAGTCCAGCGCACCAGGGCCTCGAGACTCTTGACCGAGCGGGTCGCCATCGCGACCTTGGGCTGATACACCAGCGTGAGACGGTCCTGATCGATGGCGCTGGTGAGATCGGTGATCAGCGTGAGGCGGCGGCGATGCTGCTCGTCCTGTCCGGCACGGTACATCGCCACCCGCGCGCGCGCCTCGTCGGCATCCTCCAGAGCCACCTGCACGCGCTGCAGCAGCTCATCCGCGCTGCGGCCGTGAGCAGGAAACAGGCACACGCCGCACGCCAGGCGCAGATCGAGAGCTACGCCCGCCAGATGAAAGCCGCTGCGCATCACCGCGACCAGCTGCTCGGCGTACAGCAGCGAGCGCTCGGCGGAGCAGCCGCGCGCGATCACCAGCAGCTGAGTCTCACCGAGGCGTGCGACCGTGTCGGCGGCGGCGGTGTTGTGCTTGAGCCGCCTGGAGGCTTCGCGCAGCACCTCGTCTCCCACCTGGTGTCCGAGCGAGGTGTTGATGTCGCGCAGGTTGCGCAGCTCGATGAGCACCAGCGCCGCGCTCGAGGGGCCCTCGGTGCCGCTCACCAGGCTCTCGAGCTGGCGCGTGACCAGGGCCCGGTTGGGCAGCTGCGTCAGCGGGTCGTGGTAGGCGTGGTGGGTGATGTCCGCTTCGCGTGCCGCGATGTTGCTCTGCATGGCATTGAAGGTGGCGGCGAGCCGGCGAAACTCGTCTCCCCCGGAGACGCTCACCGCGGTTTCGTACTGCCCCTGCTCGATGCGCCGCGCGGCGCGCATCAGCTCGCCGATCGGACGGGTGGCGCTGCGTCCGAGCAGCGCGCCGATCACGGCGGCGAGGATGAGCGCGATGCCGTCGATCAGCAGCATGGCGTCGCGCAGGTCGCGATAGGGCGCGAGCACCTCCGGCAGCGGCTTCAGCAGGATGAGGTCGACCGCGTCCCCGCGGGAGTCGAGGCGCCGCGCGAAGCTCAGGTAGTCCGTGTCCCGCAGGCGCGTGATGTGCGGCAGGTCGCTCGGCGCCGGGAACGCGCCCGCGGGGCCCGCCGCGGAGGTTCGCTCGCCGCCGGGCAGCGTCGCGGCGATGCGTACGACCCCGTCGGACCCGTGGGTGAGGATCGCGACCTGCGATCCGACCAGATCGCGGATCTTCTGCGCCAGCGCGTCATCGGCCACGAACCCCATCGCGACCCAGGCGATCGTCTCCGGGGTGCGCACCGGCGCGAGGAAGAACTGATACGCATGCGCGCCAAACACCCGGAAGTTGGGCCGATCGCGCACGCTGGACATATCCCCGATCAGACTCGCGAGCGATCCGTCGGCCTCGGCGGCGGCCGGCGCCGTCGAGGTGAGCACGCGGCCGTGCGTATCGAGCAGCAGCACCATATCGGCGCCGATGCGCTGGGCGTTGTTGCGGGCCGCTGACAGGATGGTGGGCGCATCGGCGGTCGCAACCGCCTCGCGAAAGCCGAAGTCCGCCGCCAGCACGGCCACGCCGTTGGCGAGCTGGCCGGCGCGAAAGCCGATGAGCTGCTCGGCCAGCGAGCCTCCGGAACGCAGCTGCTCGGCGGCGCGGGCTTCCACGGTACGCCGGGTGCTGATCAGCACTGCGGCGAGCGTCACAGTTTGGGTGACGACACCCAGGCCGATGATCAGCACGAGAAGCCGTTTGCGGAAACTACCCATGAATTCGGCTCGAATATGTTGTGCATCCTAAGAGCTATGCGGTACCTGCTGCGAGGACTGGAGTGCGGGAATGAGACCTCCGGCACGACTGCGTCGCATCGGGTGCAGTGCACGGCGGGCGGCCGGGGCCCTGGCGCTGCTTGGGGCGCTCGGCGGCCGTGCGGGGGTCGTCCTGGCCGCGACGCTCGTCATCCACGTTCAGACACCCGACGGCCATGCGCTCTCCGGCGCGGTGGTCACCGTGCGACCCCTCGATACGCCGGCGCGGCGGCCGGCGCCGGTGCACGCCGTGGTGGACCAGGTGAATCGCGCCTTCGCTCCGGATCTGCTGGTCGTCCCGGTCGGCTCCACGGTGGCGTTCCCCAACAGCGATTCCGTGAGACACCAGATCTACTCGTTTTCCGCGGCCAAGCGCTTCCAGCTGCCCCTGTACCGCGGCAAGCCCTACCCGCCGGTGCAGTTCGATCAGAGCGGAGTGATCACGCTCGGCTGCAACATCCACGACGACATGCTCGCGTATCTGCTGGTCACCGATGCGCCGTACTTCGGCCGCACGGATGGACAGGGGGCCTGGTCGGCGGACGTGCCGCGCGGCCGCTACCGAGTCTCTGTCTGGCATCCGCGACTGCGCGAGAGCGAAGCGGACCTGGAGCGCGAGCTCACCGTCGGCGATGCCGACCGCGCCGACCTGACGCTGCGTCTGCTCAAATCACTGCAACCCGCGCCGATCACCGATCGTGCGCATTCTTGGGACTACTGAGGCGCACGATGCCGAAGCCGCCGCCCATGCACCCCCTGTTGCCCACCCTGTGCCGGCGCGCGGCGCTGATCAGCCTGTTCGCCCTGGCCGCGACCGGCCGGGCCGCCGACTGGGAGATGAGCCTCGACACGCGGCTGGTGAGCTCGGATGCCGGACGCTCCTTCATGGACGGAGGCCTCGGCACCACCCGCTTCGACCGCCAGAATTCCGGAATTCAGCTCGGGCGGGCGCGCTTCGCACTCACGACCTCGCTCGGTGAGCTGTGGAGCGCGCACTTCGACGCCTCCGCCTGGGACGACAAGGACCGCAGCCCCGTGGGCGTGACGGAGGCGTACCTGCAGTTCCGTCCTTACCCGCGCGCCGGTTATCGATTTCGCCTCAAGGCCGGCGCGTTCTATCCGCCGATCTCGCTCGAGAACCGCGCCGCCGGCTGGGAGTCGCCCTACACCCTGTCCTACTCGGCCATCAACACCTGGCTCGGAGTCGAAGTCCGCACCATCGGTCTGGAGGCGCAGCTCGACTGGCTCGGCACGCGCACCGGGCACGACTTCGACCTCGGCGTGACCGGCGGCGCATTTGGCTGGAACGAGGGCGCGGGCGTGGTGCTCGCCGATAACGGCTTCATGCTGCACGACCGGCAGACGCCGGTGTTCGGACGGGTGGGACCGCCGGGGGCTGGCGCATTGCCGTTCCAGCAATTCGACGGCCGTGCCGGCGCGTACGCGGGCGTGGAAGGGCGCTATCTCGATCGGGTGGTGCTGCGCGTGCTGCGCTACGACAACCGCGCCGACCCGACCCAGATCGACAGCGTCTCCGGTGCCATCGCCTGGAACACGCGCTTCAACAGCGCGGGGCTGCGGGTTGAGAGCGGCAGCGGCTGGACCGCGATCCTGCAATGGCTCGATGGCGAGACCCTCATCGCCCCGCCCGGGCTGCAACTGGTGTGGCCGTTCCGGGCGCAGTTCGCGCTGCTGTCAAAGCGCTTCGGCCGCCAGACGCTGAGCGCGCGCTATGACCGGTTCGAGGTCGAAACCAACGTCCCCGACGGCGATGGCTGGCAGATCGGGCACGCCTTCACCGCAGCCTGGCTGTTCGACGCCGATGCGCACTGGCGTCTGGCGTTCGAGTGGCTGCGGGTGCGCAGCTACTCCTACTACCGCACGGAATTCGCCGGCCCAGCGTTCGCGACCGAGACGCAGCTGCAGCTCGCGGTGCGCTACGCGTTCGATTCGCAGAGTCGCTACTAGCGGTAGCGGGTCAGAGCCTTCTCCAGGCCCTTCGATCCCGGCGACAGCACCTCGAAGGGAATGCTGTTGAGCGGCGCATCGGGGGTCTGGTTGACAACGTGGAAGGCGCTCTTCGCCGGCTCCACGTCCACGAACAGCAGGCCCGTGAGGTACTCCCCCGCCTTCATGCGCTCCTGGATCTGCACGGCGGCCAGGGTGCGGTTGGTCGGGTCGTAGGCGGCATCGAGCTTGCGCAGCACGATGCGGCTGCCGTCGTGCATGATCAGCGGCAGCGTCTCGCCTTCGCTGTAGTCGGCGGTGATCTCGCGCTCCAGGGGCACGAAATCCGCGTGCACCGCGGGCTCGTAGTGCTCGCGCGTATAGGCGTAGCTCTTGGTCGAGCCTTCGTGGTCATTGAAGGTCACGCAGGGGGAGAGCACGTCGATGAGGGCGAAGCCCTGGTGCTTGAGTCCCGCCTGGATGAGCGGCACCAGCTGCTGCTTGTCGCCCGAGAAGCTGCGCGCCACGAAGGAGGCGCCGAGCGTCATCGCCAGCAGCACCGGGTCGATCGGCGGCTGGAAGTTGGTTTCGCCCTTCTTGGCCCGGCTGCCGACGTCCGCGGATGCGGAAAACTGCCCCTTGGTGAGCCCATAGACGCCGTTGTTCTCGATGATGTACAGCATGTTGAGGTTGCGGCGGATCGCGTGGCAGAACTGCCCGAGACCTATGGAAAGGGTATCGCCGTCGCCGGAAACGCCGATGTAGTGCAGGGTGCGGTTGGCGGCGTTCGCACCCATGGCGATCGAGGGCATGCGGCCGTGCACGGAATTGAAGCCGTGGCCGCCGCTCACGAAGTAGGCGGTGGTCTTGGAGGAGCAGCCTATCCCTGACAGCTTCACCACATTCTGCGGCTCGAGCGCCAGGCCCCAGCTCGCCTCGACGATCGCGGCGGTGATCGAGTCGTGCCCGCAGCCCGCGCACAACGTCGACAGCGCGCCCTCATAGTCGCGGCGCGTGAACCCGAGCGCGTTCTTCGGCAGCGACGGGTGCGCGACCTTGGGTTTGGCAATGAAGGTCATGTCGGCCTCCGGCGCGTGCCGCGCGCCATCAGACGGATCGCCAGGCTAGCCACGCGCGGCGCCTTTGGGTTGCAGGCGCTGGCGCGGCCGCAGTTCCGCCAGCACCCCCTCGACGATGAAGGACGAGGAGATGGGCAGCCCGTTGTAGTGCAGCAGCGATCGCAGCCTGGATTTCTCCACCGCGGTCTCGAGCGTCAGCAGCGCGCGCAACTGCGCGTCACGGTTCTGCTCCACGACGAACAGCAGCTCGTGCGCCGCCAGGAAGCGCTCGACATCCTCGCTGAACGGGAAGGAGCGCACCCGCATGTAATCCACCCCCACGCCGTGGCCCTTCAACACCTCGATGGCCTCGCGCACCGCGCCGTCGCAGCTGCCGAGGGACACGAGACCCACCGGCGCGCCGGCGCTGGCGTCGATCACCGCCCGCGGCACCAGCTTTTTCGCCGTCGCCCACTTCTTCAGCAGCCGATCGAGCACCAGCTGGTAGTCGGCTGCGTCCTCGGTGTAGGCGCCGTACTGCGTATGCCCCGAGCCGCGCGCGAAGTACGCGGCCTTCGGATGCACGCCCGGGAGGGTCCGGGGGGTGATGCCGTCGCCGTCCTTGTCGATGAAGCGGTAGAACTTCTCGAGCTTCAGGATCTCGTCCCGCCCCAGCACCTTGCCGCGATCGGGACGGTAGTTATCGTCCCACTTCAGGTCGCGGCACATCCAGTCGTTCATGCCGATGTCCAGGTCCGACAGCACCAGCACGGGGGTCTGCAGGCGCTCGGCGAGATCAAAGGCCTGCACCGCCATGTAGAAGCATTCCTCCGGGTTCGCCGGATACAGGCACACGTGGCGGGTATCGCCGTGGGAAGCGTACGCGCATTCCATCACATCGCCCTGCTGGGTGCGGGTCGGCATGCCGGTGGAGGGGCCGACACGCTGGATGTCGAAAATCACCGCCGGCACTTCCGCGTAGTACGCCAGTCCCAGGAACTCGTTCATGAGCGAGATGCCGGGGCCGGAGGTCGCGGTGAAGGCGCGCGCGCCGTTCCACATCGCGCCGATCACGATGCCGATGGCGGCCAGCTCGTCCTCGGCCTGGATGAAGGCGAAGTTCCTGCGCCCGCTGTCTTTGTCGACGCGCATGCGGTCGCCGAACATCTTGAACGCATCCATCAGCGAGGTGGACGGCGTGATCGGGTACCACGCGGCCACGGTGGCCCCGGCGAACAGGCATCCCAGGGCCGCGGCGGTGTTGCCGTCGATCATGATGTGGCCGGCGGTCCCGCTCATCGGCTCGACGCGCAGCGGCAGCGGACAGGAGAAGGTGGCGCGCGCGTAGTCGTAGCCGAGCTGAATGGCCTTCATGTTGCTGTCGACCAGCTGGGGCTTCTTGGCGTAGGTCTCCGCCAGCAGTTCGCGGATGCGCGCCACATCCAGATCGAGCAGCGCCGCCAGCACCCCGGCGTAGCAGATGTTCTTCATCAGGATGCGGGTGCGCACGCCGTTGAAGTTCTCGTTGCACAGCCGCGCCAGCGGCACCCCGAGCACGGTGATGTCCTCGCGCTTCAGCAGTGCGGGGCGCGGCCAGGTGGAGTCGTACACCAGGTAGCCCCCGGGCGCGACTTCCTTCACATCGCGCGCATAGGTCTCGGCGTTCATGGCGACCATGATGTCGACCTGGCCGGAGCGGGCGACGTGGCCGTCGCGGGTGATGCGGATCTCGTACCAGGTGGGCAGTCCCTGGATATTGGACGGGAAGTAATTCTTGCCCATCACCGGGATGCCGCTGCGGAAGATCGACTTCATCAGCAGTGTGTTGGCGCTCGCCGAACCGGTGCCGTTCACCGTGCCGATCTTGATGGTGAAGTCGTTGACGCGCGTGCTGTTCGCTGGGGACATGGTGGCTTCTAGGCAATCTTGGGTTTGCGCGCCTCGAGCATCCGGGCTTCGTCCGCGGCCAGCGGCCAGTGCAGCTCGGACTTCTGCATGTCCCACGCCGCGGTCGGGCAGCGCTCGGCGCACAGGCCGCAGTGCACGCACAGATCCTCGTCCTTCACCATCACGCGGCCGGTCTGCGGCAGGCCCGCGGACACGTACAGCGGCTGGGCGAGGTTCTGCGCCGGTGCCTTGAGGCGCGTGCGCAGCTCCGCTTCCTCGCCGTTGTGGGTGATGGTGAGGCAGTCCACCGGGCAGATGTCGAGGCACGCGTCACATTCTATGCACAGCTTGGCGGTAAACACGGTCTGCATGTCGCAGTTGAGGCAGCGCTGCACTTCCTGCTCCACTTGCTCCGCCGTGAAGCCGAGCTCGACTTCGATGTTGAGCTTCTTGAAGCGCTCCTTGAGCGACACGTGCGGCATCAGCCGCCGCTCGACCGGCGAGTAGTCGTTCGCGTAACTCCACTCGTGCATGCCCATCTTGCGGCTCTGCAGGTTCATGCCGGGAGCCAGACGCTCGCTCAGCGCCTCTGCGTGGCAGTGCCGGTGGATGGAGATCGCGGCCTGATGGCCCTGCTCGACCGCCCAGATGATGTTCTTCGGTCCAAAGGCGGCATCGCCGCCGAAGAACACCCCGGGGCGCGTCGATTGAAACGTCGTCTTGTCCACCACCGGCACGTCCCACTGGTCGAACTCGATGCCCAGATCGCGCTCGATCCAGGGGAAGGCGTTCTCCTGGCCGATGGCGAGGATCACATCGTCCGCGGGCAGGAACTCCTCACCGGCGCGGCTCTCGGCGGTGATGCGCCCGTGCGCGTCGAGCTCGTACCCCATCTTGTCGAACCGCATTCCCGTCAATTTGCCGTTCTCGAGCACGAACGAGCGCGGGGCGCGGTTAGTGATGATCCCGACGCTCTCCTCTTCGGCATCCTCGAGCTCCCAGTCCGAAGCCTTGAAGAAGCCGCGCGGCTTGCGCGCCATGACTTTCACGCTCTCGGCCCCGAGCCGCAGGCTGGTGCGGCAGCAGTCCATGGCCGTGTTGCCCACGCCGATGATGAGCACGCGCCTGCCGATCCTGTCGATGTGACCGAAGGCCACCGATTCCAGCCAGGCGATGCCGATGTGGATGTTGGCCGCCGCCGCTTCGCGCCCCGGGATGTTCAGCTCCTTGCCCTTCGGCGCGCCGGACCCCACGAACACCGCATCGAAGCCGCCGGCGCCGAGGAGCTGGCGCAGACTCCCCACCGGGGAATTGAGCTTCAGCTCCACTCCCATCCCCGTGATCATCGCGATCTCTTCGTTCAGCACCGTGTGCGGCAGGCGGAACGAGGGAATGTTGGTGCGCATCAGCCCGCCGGGCTCGCCATACTGCTCGAAGATCGTCACCTGGTAGCCAAGCGGCATGAGGTCGTTGGCCACGGTGAGGGAGGCGCAGCCGGCGCCGATGCAGGCGATGCGCTTGCCGTTCTTCACCTTCGGGATCTTCGGCAGCCGGCTCGCGACCTCGTCGCGGAGGTCGGCGGCGACGCGCTTCAGGCGGCAGATCGCCACCGGCTTCTGAGCCTCGATGCGCCCGCGCCGGCAGGCCGGCTCGCACGGCCGGTCGCACACGCGCCCGAGGATCCCGGGAAACACATTGGAGTCCCGGTTCACCATGTAGGCATCGGTGAAACGGCCCTGCGCGATCAGGCGGATGTATTCAGGAACATCGGTGTGGGCCGGGCAGGCCCACTGGCAATCCACAACTCGATGGTAGTAGTCCGGATGGGAGGTATCGGTGGGTTCCATTCACTGCTCGGGCCTGCAGGGACCTAAGCCCTCGTGCACAAAAAGAGGACGTGAGTATAGAGGCGCGGCGCGGATTGTCATCGTCGCAAAAGACCGTATCCGCAGCTCCGACAGCCGCCACATTCGCATATATTGCGCTGCAGCAATCCGGGCGTCCAGCGGTCATTGCCTATACTGCGTCTGGATCCTATGTCCGACCTCATTCCCACCGAGATCCGCCTGCGGCGCGCCTCGCGCATGCTGGAAGTGAGCTTCGCCGACGGCAGCCGCTTTGAGTTGCCGTTCGAGTATCTGCGGGTGCACTCCCCGTCCGCCGAAGTGAAGGGGCACGGACCCGGGCAGGAGGTACTGGTGCTCGGCAAGGAGAACGTCGCCATCACGGCGGTGGAGCCGGTGGGGCAGTACGCCGTGAAGCTCGTCTTCGACGACGGACACGACACCGGGCTGTACACCTGGAAGTACCTGCACGAGCTCGGCCGCGAGCGAGCGGCGAAGTGGGCGCGCTACCTCGAGCGCAAGGCGCGCGAGCGGCCGAACCCTTGAGTGCGCGCCTCAAACGCGCCCCTCCAGCGCGCGCCTGGCGCCCAAAAGAAGCGGGCCGGACTTGATGTCCGGCCCGCTTCGTGCACAAGACCCCCTCGACGGCCGCGATTCTGCGCATCGCCGCCGCGAAAATGCAACCGCGATCGCAGCGCCGGCACTCGGTGCCGATCGACTAGAATGTGTCTCATCCGATTCCGACCGCGCACCGCCATGACCGACGAGCGCTCCACCGACTTCGGCTTTCAACGCGTGCCGCGTGAGGACAAGGCGCGCCGCGTGCGCGGGGTGTTCGACTCGGTCGCGGACCACTACGACCTGATGAACGATCTGATGTCCGCGGGCATGCATCGGGTCTGGAAGCGTTTCACGCTGGCACTGGCGAATCTGCGCGCCGGTCAGCGCGCGCTCGACGTCGCCGGCGGCAGCGGCGACCTCGCGGCCGGCCTCGCCCGCCAGGTGGGCGAGCGCGGCCTGGTGGTGCTCACCGACATCAACGCCGCCATGCTCCGGCGCGGCCGCGACCGCTTGATCGATGCGGGCTGCGCCGGCAACGTCGAGTACGTGCAGGCCGATGCCGAGAGTCTGCCGTTCCCCGACGGCAGCTTCGACTGCATCACCATCGGCTTCGGCCTGCGCAATGTCACCGACAAGGGCGCGGCGCTCACCGCCATGCGCCGCGCCCTCAAGCCCGGCGGGCAGCTGCTGGTGCTCGAGTTCTCGCACCCGAAGGTGCCGGGCCTGCAGCCACTGTACGACGCCTATTCGTTTCGCGTTCTGCCGCTGCTCGGCAAGCTGGTGGCGCGCGACGCGGCGAGTTACCGCTATCTGGCCGAGTCGATCCGCGTGCATCCGGACCCGGAGACTCTTGTGAAGATGATGCAGGAGGCGGGACTGGAAGGCTGCCGCTACCACAGTCTGTCCGGCGGCATCGTCGCCGTACACCGCGGTTACAGGTACTAGCGCTCAACGCGCCCCGGCAAGACCTGCGATGCTCAGCGCGACCCTCGACAACCTGCTGAACCGCGGCCTGCCGCGCTCGCCGCGCGCGCGGCAGCTGTGCGCGCAGCTCGCCGGCTGCAGTTTGGCCATCGAGATTCGCGAGATCACGCGCCTGCGGGTGGCATCGACCGGTCAGACGCTCAGCGTGATGCGCGACGACGCGCCTGCGGACGCCACGCTTACGGGCGGGCCCTTGAGCCTGCTGGCGCTCGCCGGCGAGTCGGCCGACGCCGTGCTGCAGCGTGGCGAGGTCGCGATCAGCGGCGATGCGGAGCTGGCACAGCAGTTCCGCGAGCTCGCCAGGCTCCTGCGCCCCGACCTCGAGGAAGAATTGTCGCTGCTGCTCGGGGATGTGCCGGCCCATCAGCTCGGGCGCCTGGCGCGCCTTACGCTTCGCTGGAGCCGCAGGGCCGCCTCCACCACGCTGGCGAACCTGGCTGAGTACCTGGGGCACGAACGCGCCGATCTCGTGCCGCGCAACGAGGGCGAGCAGTTCCTGCGCGGTGTCGATGCGGTGCGCGAGGGTGTCGATCGCTTGGGCGCGCGCATCGCGCTGCTCAGCGCGCGGCGCGGCGCACCGTGACCGCGCTCGCATACCCGTGAAGCTGCGGGTGCTGCTGCGGCTGATCGAGATCCAGCGAGTGCTGCTGCGGCACCGCCTCGATGACTACGTGCGCGCCACTCATTTATATCGGCCGCTGCGCTTCCTGTTCTTTCTCTCCCCCGGGGTGTGGTCCGAGCGGCTGCGAGGGGTGAGCCGCGCCGAGCGCCTGCGGCTCGCGCTCGAGGAGCTCGGACCGATTTTCGTGAAGTTCGGCCAGGCGGTCTCCACGCGCCGCGACCTGCTGCCGGCGGATATCGCCGACGAGCTCGCCAAGCTGCAGGATCGCGTGCCGCCGTTTCCGGGCGCGCTCGCCCGCGAGTCGCTCGAGCGCGCCTACGGTCGGGCGCTCTCGCAGGTCTTCAGCGCCTTCGATGAGACCCCGCTCGCCGCCGCCTCCATCGCGCAGGTGCACGCCGCGCGCCTGCCCGACGGGGAAGAGGTCGTGGTCAAGGTGCTGCGGCCGGACATGCGCGCGGTGATCGAGCGGGATCTGGAGGTGCTGCATGCGCTCGCGGATCTCGCGCAGCGCTACTGGGCGGAGGGCCGGCGGCTGCGGCCGCGCGAGCTGGTCGCGGAATACCAGAAGACCATACTCGATGAGCTCGACCTGATGCGCGAGGCGGCCAACGCTTCGCAGCTGAAGCGCAACTTCGCCGCTTCCGAGCTGCTGTACGTGCCGGAGGTGCACTGGGATTACTGCCGCACCGACGTCATGGTCATGGAGCGCATCCACGGCGTGCCGATCAGCGAGCGCTCGCGCCTCGAGGCCGCCGGCACCGACATTGCGCAGCTCGCCGAGAACGGCGTGCGCATCTTTTTCACGCAGGTGTTCCGCCACAACTTCTTCCACGCCGACATGCACCCCGGCAACATCTTCGTGCTGGTCGATGACCCGCGGCGGCCGCGCTACGCGGCCGTGGATTTCGGCATCGTCGGTACCCTCGATCCGGCCGATCAGCAGTACCTCGCGGAGAACTTCCTGGCGGTGTTCGATCGCGACTACCGGCGCGTGGCGCAGCTGCACCTGCAGTCGGGCTGGGTGCCGCCGGACACGCGCGTCGATGAGATGGAGTCCGCGGTGCGCACCGTGTGCGAACCGATCCTCGACCGCCCGCTCAAGGACATCTCCTTCGGGCGCATCCTGCTGCGCCTGTTCGAGATCTCGCGGCGCTTCAACATGCAGGTCCAGCCGCAGCTCATGCTGCTGCAGAAGACGCTGCTCAACGTGGAAGGCCTGGGACGCGAGCTGTATCCGGAGCTCGATGTCTGGAGCACCGCGAGCCCGATCCTGCGCGAGTGGATGCGCGAGCGCAGCAGCGTGCGCGCCCTGGTGCACGAGCTGCGCACCCGCGCTCCGGAGCTCATCGCGGCGGCGCGCGGCCTGCCCGCCCTGCTGCACGAGCTGACGCAGCGCCCGCCCGGCGGGGCGCGTGCGCCGACGCCTGCGCAAGAGATCGGCGAGCTGCTCGATGAGCTGCGTGCGGCCCGCAGACGCGACACCATCACCCTCGGCGTGGCCTATCTCGGCGGCGGCGTGTTCTGGCTGGCGGTGAGCCACGGCCACGAGTGGCCGGGGTGGGCGCTGCTGGCCGCCGGGCTCGGGATCATCGCCTGCGGCCTGAGGCGCTGAAGGGCGGTGCAGCGCTCCCTCACGGAAGGCTCGATCCGCGTCGGCCTGTTCAAATTCTCGCTGCCGATCCTGTTCGCCAACATACTGAATTCGCTCAACGCCTCGGTGAACTCCATCTGGGTCGGGCGCTCGAGCGCCGTGGCGCCCCAGTAAGGATGCTGGGCAGGAGCAATCGGCTGCCACGGGTACCGCTTGAACGATATGCGATACAGTAGTATCGTAAATTTTGTACAGATAGTCTCGGAGCCGTTATGTCATCGCGACCGCGTGATTCCGGTGCGTCTCGCGTCGGCCGCCCGCGGCGCGGTTGGGTGCGTAAGAACCTGCATATCGACCAGCGCAAGCTCGACGTGGCGCGCAAGGCACTCGGCACTAAAACTGAAACGGAGACCGTGGACGCTGCGCTCGATGCGATTGCGTTCCGAAAGGAGCTTTCCGACGGGGTAGCGCGTCTACGTGCGGCCGGCGGGCTCAAGGACATCTATCGGGAGTAGCGGCTCACCGCTCCGAACAGGCCCAGAGGATGGCGCGCAAGTACACCCTCGATACCAATCTCTATGTCGACGCCATCCGGGATCCAGTGAAGCAACAGGCTCTCGATGAGTTCCTGGAGCGCAACGCGCCTATGACGTATATGAGCGCTGTGGTCATGCAGGAGCTTCGCGCCGGCGCGGTCACTGATGCCCAGGCGAGGGCCCTGCAGGATGGAATCTTCAACGCTTTTGAGCGCCGCAATCGCGTCTCGGGCCCGTCGGCCGCGGCGTTCAAGGAGTGCGGCCGCATCCTGGCGGCATTGTTTCGGCTAGACGGGGTGCCGTACAAAGAGCGGCCACGCTCTCTGGTCAATGACATCCTCCTTGCAATCACCTGCCGCGAGAACGGCTTCACCCTACTGACAGCTGACGGGGATTTCCAAACGATCCGTCCTTACCTCCGAGGGTTCATCTACCTTCCGCCCTGGCCAGCGGGCGCTTGAGAAAGCGGCCATCTACACGGCGCAGCGCTTGTAGAGGGTCGACGGGGATGGGCATACCGCAGGCAATCCTTTGGCGCCTCTCCATTAGGGAGTATTCGTGCCGTTGAGCCGCGGGTGCACAATCGTCTCCCAGTCTTCCCGCAAGGACTCGCATGCAAACCCGCACCCTCGGCCCCAAGGGTCCCAAGGTCTCGACACTCGGTCTCGGCTGCATGGGCATGAGCGAGTTCTACGGCGCGCACGATGATGCCGAGTCGCTCGCCACGCTGAATCGCGCGCTCGAGCTGGGGGTCACGTTCTGGGACACCGCGGACGCTTACGGGCCCTATACCAACGAGGTACTCGTCGGCCGTGCCCTGCAGGGCAGGCGCGAGCGGGTGTTCCTCGCCACCAAGTTCGGCTTCCTGCGTGACACCAGCAATCCCACGGGGCGCGCCATCGACGGCAGCCCCAAGCACGTGCGCGAAGCGTGCGAGGCGAGCCTGAAGCGCCTCAAGGTCGCGCACATCGACCTGTACTACCTGCATCGCGTGGACCGCAGCGTGCCCATCGAGGATACCGTGGCCGCGATGGCGCAGCTGGTGCACGCCGGCAAGGTGCGCTACCTCGGGCTCTCGGAGGTCACCCCGCAGACGCTCGAGCGTGCGCATCGCGTGCATCCGATCACCGCGCTGCAGAGCGAGTACTCGCTGTGGACGCGCGATCCCGAGGACGACGTGCTCGAGACCTGCGGGCGTCTCGGCATCGGCTTCGTCCCTTACAGTCCGCTGGGGAGAGGCTTCCTCACCGGCGCCATCAAGAGCCCGGACGACTTCGCGCCCGATGACTACCGCCGCAGCACCCCGCGCTTTCAGGGTGAGAACTTCGGCCGCAACCTGGCGCTCGTCGATAAGGTGCGGGAGCTGGCGCGCGAGAAGGACTGCACGCCGGCGCAGCTGGCCCTTGCCTGGGTGCTCGCGCAGGGCGAACACATCGTGCCGATTCCCGGCACGCGGCGGATCCGCAACCTCGAGGAAAACGTCGGCGCGCTCGAGGTGCAACTCGACGCCGAGGACCTCGCGACGATCGAGGCGGTGTTTCCGGCCGGCGCCACCGCCGGCGAGCGTTACCCGGAAACGATGATGCGCCTGAGTCGCGGCTGAGTCGCGGGCGCGCCGCGGGTGCGCCGCGCGTCCCAGACCTCAGGCGCTCGCGGGGGGACTGCGCGGCTCGATCCACAGCGCGCGCGCCTTGCCGCACAACTCGCCCTCGCCGTCGAAGATCGCCGTGCCGGCTTCGTGCTTGCGGCCGCTCGAGCCGATCGGCCAGGCCACCACCGTGCAGGACTCGCCGACATGGACGCGGCGGTCCACGTGCGCGGTGAGTTCCGCGAGCAGCATCATGCGATCATCGGCGGCGACGGCGTAGTAGCCGGGACAATCGAGCGCCGCCGACATGAACTCCGCGCGCACCTTGCCGTCACCCAGATCGAG
>Ga0209238_1000103_pt1 | contig 26471 bp, 25 predicted proteins | sample GraSoi013_1_20cm_FD_185823 | JGI IMG/M metagenome (GOLD analysis project Ga0209238, IMG submission 185823) | Grasslands soil microbial communities from the Angelo Coastal Reserve, California, USA - Sample 10_02_2013_1_20cm (SPAdes) (version 2) | ecosystem: Environmental > Terrestrial > Soil >...
AGGCGAACAGCGCGGCCCAATCGGCCAACCAGGCCGCCAGTGGCGCGCAGAGCACGGCGAACCAGGCGGTGGCGGCGGCCCACGCCAGCCAGTCTTGTTGCGACGCGACCAATGAGAAGATCGACCGGATGTTCAAGCGGTCGGTTTCCAAGTAAGCGACGGCCGACAAATTCGCAACGCCGCGCCCTGAGCGCGGCGTTTTTTTGGCGGCCGTGGCGGCCGCGCACTCAGTAACGCACCAGCGCCGAGCCCCAGGTAAAGCCGCCGCCGAAGGCTTCGAGCAGTAGCAGGTCGCCGCGCCTGATGCGCCCGTCGCGCACCGCGACGTCCAGCGCCAGGGGCACCGACGCCGCGGAGGTGTTGCCGTGCTCCTGCACGGTGACGATCACCCGTTCCATGGGTATGTCGAGCTTGCGCGCCGTCGCCTGGATGATGCGGATGTTGGCCTGGTGGGGCACCAGCCAGTCGACCGCGCTGCGCTCGAGCCCGTTGGCCGCCAGCGCCTCGTCAACCGCGTTGCCGAGCTTGGTGACGGCGACCTTGAAGACCTCGTTACCCGCCATGATGATCGCGAGCCGCGCGGTGAAACCCCGCGATACGCCGCTGGCGCAGTACAACAGATCCTTGTATTGACCGTCCGAGTGCAGGTGGGTCGAGAGCACGCCGGGCGCATCGCTCGGCTCGAGCAGCACCGCGCCGGCGCCATCGGCGAACAACACCGCGGTGGAACGGTCGCTCCAGTCAGTGATGCGCGACAGGGTCTCCGCGCCGATCACCAGCGCGTGCCGCACTTCGCCGCAGCGTATGTACTTGTCGGCGATCGACAGCGCGTACATGAAGCCGGCACAGGCGGTCTCGAGGCTGAAAGCCGGCACGCCGCGACAGCCCAGGCGCTGCTGCAGCAGCGTGCCGCAGTTGGGAAACACCAGATCCGGCGTGGTGGTGCCGAAAGCGATGAAGTCGACCTCGGCCGGTGCGACCCCGGCCGCCTCCAGGGCGCGGCGCGCGGCCTTTTCCGCCAGATCGACCGTCGTCTCGCCCTCGGCGGCGACGTGGCGGCGCTCGATGCCGGTGCGGCTGCGAATCCACTCGTCGGTGGTATCGACCATCTTCTCCAGATCGAAGTTGGTGATCACCTTCTCCGGCAGATGCGAGCCCGTGCCGGCGATACGCGAGTGAATCAATTAGCCGCCCCTTGCGCCAGTGCGTTCGCAATGTGCGCCGTGAGTCCGTGGCGTGCCGCGAGCGCGGCCATGCCGATCGCCCGCGCGAACGCGACACCGTCGGCTCGACCGTGGCTTTTTACCACGATCCCGGCAAGCCCCACCATGCACGCGCCGTTGTAGCGGCGCGGATCGAGCCCGGCCGCCGCGCGCCGCAGCACCGGGCCCGCGATGAGGCCGGCGAGGCGGTCGAGGAACGAGGACTGAAACTCCTGGCGCATGCGATCGGCGATCAGGTCGGCAACGCCCTCCATGGTCTTCAACGCGACATTGCCCGTGAAGCCGTCGGTCACGACCACATCCACGGTGCCCGCGAAGATGTCGTCGCCTTCCACGAAGCCCACGTAGTTCAGCCCGCTGCGCGTGAGCAGCGCGTGCGCCGCCTGCACCACCTCGTGCCCCTTCATGTCCTCCTCGCCGATGTTGAGCAATCCGATGCGTGGCGCCGCCAGGCCGTACACGTCGCGGGCGATGATGGCGCCCATGGCGGCGAACTGGCGCAACTGCTCGGGTGTCGCCTTGGTGTTGGCGCCCAGATCGAGCATGTGGGTGTGACCGTGCGCGGCGGGGATCGCGGAGATGATGGCCGCGCGCTCCACGCCGGGCAGAGTTCCCAGCACGAAGTGCGCGATCGCGGTGAGCGCTCCGGTGTTGCCCGCACTCACGCACGCGCAGGCGCGCCCGTCCTGCACCAGGTCGACCGCGAGGCGCATCGAGGAGTCTTTCTTGCGACGGATCGCCTCGCGTGGCTTGTCTTCCATCGCCACGACCTGCGAGGCGGCCACCACGTCGGCGCGCTCGCGCACCGACGCCGGCAGCGCCGTCAGGGCTGCGGCAATCAGCTGCGGCTCGCCGACCAGCTGCGCGCGCAGCTGTGGATCGTCGCTCAGGGCGCGCAGCGCACCGGCAACGTACTCACGCGGCTCATGGTCGCCGCTCATCACATCGATCGCGATCGGCAGCACGCAGGCCTTTGGGTCGGCGCCGGGACCTTGGGAGTCTATTCCTTGTCCTCGGTCGCGGCGGGCTTCTCGAGCACGCGCCGGCCCCGATAGAAACCGTCCGGCGTGATCCGGTGGCGCAGGTGCGTCTCGCCGGATTGCGGGTCGGTCGACAGCGCCGGCCTGGCGAGCGCGTCGTGTGAGCGGTGCATTCCGCGTCGCGAGGGCGTCTTGCGGCTCTTTTGAACGGCCATGGGTCAGGCTCCTAACTCCATTCACCAAACTAACGTTTCAACAGCTCGGCAAGGCGCGCGAACGGCTTGTGCGTCGCCTCGCCCTGCTCCTGCTCCACCCCCGGCGCCGGCGCCACCCGGCACTGCTCGCCCTCCCCGTGCAGGGGCACGATGGGCAGCGTCAGCAACATCTCTTCCGTGATGAGCTCGCCGATGCTGATGCGACCACCCGGAGCGAGCACCGGCTCGAGATCCGCCGGCACCCGGCCGAGCTCCGCTTCCGAGCCGATGAGTCCCACCCGCACGACCGTGTCGAGGAGCACCTGCATCGGCCTCATGCACCGCTGGCACTCGAGCGTGGCCTCCCCGCTCAGCGCCAACTGCGCGACGGCGACGCTCGCCTCGCGCTTGAAGTTGACGCGCCCATGCACGCTGCCGGTCACGCTCGCACGCTTGGAGCGCAAGCCGGAAAGCTCGGCGAGCGGGACAGCAAAGTCGACGTCGGCTCCGCCGTCAGCCAGCCGGTCCACTTCGAGCGGCCTCGACCAGGGCGGCGACATGGGGCGCGTATAATAGGTAGCGACTCTCTCCAAGTCAAAGTCCGACTTGGGGCTAAGCCATTGTTTCCAGTGATCTTGCCACCGCTGATTCTCGCCTCGACCTCCCCTTACCGTCGCGAACTGCTGGCGCGGCTGCGCCTCGCGTTCGAAGCCTTGCCGCCCAGGGTGCCCGAGGAGCGCATCGACGGGGAGTCCCCGGCCGATCACGCGCTGCGGCTCGCGCTCGCGAAGGCGCAGGCCGTTGCAGGCGCTCACCCGGGCGCCCTCGTGATCGGTGCGGACCAGGTGGCCGCGGCGGGTGAGCGGCTGCTCGGCAAACCCGGCGACGCAGCGCGCTGCCGCGCGCAGCTCGCCGCCCTGAGTGGCAGGAGCGCGCGCTTCTACACCGCCTGCGCGGTGCTCGGAGCCGGCGCCGGCGTGCGCCTCGCCCACGTGGACACGACCACGGTGGTGTTTCGCTCGCTGACCGCGCAGGAGATCGAGCGCTACGTGGCGAGCGATCAACCGTACGACTGCGCCGGAGGCTTCAAGGCGGAGGCCTTGGGAATTGCGCTGCTCGAGTGTATCGAGAGCCAGGACCCGACGGCGCTCATCGGGCTGCCGCTCATCTGGCTCGCGGGGACGCTGCGCGGCGCCGGCTACCACTTGCCCTGAGCCCGCCGCTCGCTCCGGCGTGCCGCGATGCCAGCTCATCGAGCAGCGCGGCCAGCTCCGGCGGCAACGGCGAGCTGGCGCTGAACTCCCCGCCCTGCGGCCACGCGAAGCTGACGCTGTGCGCGTGCAGGAACATGCGGCCGAGGCCGAGCGCGCGCAGCTCATCATTGAACGCGGCATCGCCGTACTTTGCATCCCCCGCCACCGGGTGCCCGGCGTGCTGCGCGTGTACACGGATCTGATGGGTGCGGCCCGTGCGCAGCGCGACTTCCACCAGCGTCGCCGTCCTGCCGAAGAACTGCACCGGACGAAACTCGCTGACCGAGGGTTTGCCGGAAGCGGCCGCACGCACGGTCCGCTCGCCTCCGACCCGCGTATCGGTGCGCAGCGGAACGTCGATGCGCTTGGCGCCGAGTTCCCACTTGCCGCGCACGAGGGCGAGGTAGCGCTTCTCGAAACCCTCCGTGCGCAGGAGCGCGTGCAGGCTGCGCAGTGTGGCCGCCTGGCGCGCGATGAGCAGGCACCCGCTGGTATCGCGGTCGAGCCGATGCACCAGTTCGAGGGAGTCTTGCGGGCGCAGGGCGCGCAGCGCCTCGATGACACCGAAGCTCACCCCACTGCCGCCGTGGACCGCGACCCCGGCGGGCTTGTCGAGCACCAGGAGCTTCTCGTCCTGGTAGATGATCGCCCCGCGGATGCTCTCGTACAGCTGCGCGGAGGGCTTGGCCGCTTGGCTGCGCGGCAGCACGCGCACCGGGGGGATGCGGATGCGGTCGTTGAGCTGCAGGCGTGTCTCGGGGCCGGCGCGGCGCCCGTTCACACGCACCTCGCCCTTGCGGATGACGCGGTAGACGCGGCTGCGCGGCAGCTCCCCGAGACGCTTCTGGACGTAGTTATCGAGCCGCTGCCCGGCTTCCTGCAGGCTCACCTCGAAGTGCTGCACCTCGGTGCGAGTCTCGCGGGGATTGGGCTCCGGCAAGGGGTCCTCAGCGTAAGGCATTGTTTCTACAATACTCTGTCGAGTATACTCTCGAGGTTGTCCGCGAAGCGGACGCACCAGCGGTGGCGGCCGTGGCCGCCGCCCGTTTAGTTGGACCTCTGAATCGAGGCCATCGCATTGGGCCGACAAGATCGCGCCAGCTGCGTTGAATCTCGCAAACCGAGACTTCCGCAGTCGGCGCCGTCGGTTGTTTCACCGAAGGTTTCCTTTCTGCACCGCCTGCGACGAACGAGGCGGTCATTGCCATGAATAACGAGACTCGCTCTCCTTCATCAGGTTCAAGGAATCTTCGCAGCCGCGGACCGAAGGTCCGGCGGCCTCCCGCCGCATGCTTGCCGGCCCCTCACCGCACAGTAGGGGCACATGAAGAGAATGCTAGTGAATGCAACTCAGGAAGAGGAGTTGCGCGTCGCTCTGGTTGATGGACAGAAACTGTTTGACCTGAGTATTGACCTACCTTCCCGCGAACAGAAAAAAGCCAACGTTTACAAGGCCCGTATCTCCCGCGTCGAGCCCTCGCTCGAAGCCTGCTTCGTCGATTACGGCGCCCAGCGCCACGGATTCCTGCCGCTGAAGGAAGTCTCCAAGGAGTACTTCCGCCAGCCCGCCCAGGGCGGACGGATGAACATCCGCGAGCTGCTGTCGGAGGGGCTGGAAGTCATCGTGCAGGTGGAGAAGGAGGAGCGCGGCACCAAGGGCGCGGCGCTCACCACGTTCATCAGCCTGGCGGGGCGCTTCCTGGTGCTCATGCCGAACAACCCGCGCGCCGGCGGCGTGTCGCGCCGCATCGAGGGCGAGGACCGCGACCAGATGCGCGAGGTCATGAGCCAGCTGCAGATCCCCGAGGGCATGGGTGCCATCGTGCGTACCGCCGGCGTCGGCCGAACGGCCCAGGAGCTGCAGTGGGACCTCGACAATCTCAAGGTTCAGTGGGAGCAGATCGCGGCGGCCGCCAAGGAGCGCCCGGCCCCGTTCCTGGTGTTCCGCGAGAGCGACGCGGTGACGCGCTCCATGCGCGATTACCTCTCCGACGATGTCGGCGAGGTGCTGGTGGACAGCCAGGCCGCCTTCCAGAAGGCCCAGGAGTACATGCAGCGCTTCATGCCGGCCGAGGCGCAGCGGCGCCTGAAGCTCTACACCGACGACATCCCGCTGTTCACGCGCTTCCAGATCGAAAGCCAGATCGAGTCCGCCTACGCCCACAAGGTGCAACTGCCCTCCGGGGGCAGCATCGTCATCGATTACACCGAAGCGCTGGTATCGATCGACATCAATTCCGCGCGCGCCACGCGCGGCGGTGACATCGAGACCACCGCCACCAACACCAATCTGGAGGCCGCGGACGAGATCGCCCGGCAGCTGCGCATCCGTGATATCGGCGGTCTCATCGTCATCGACTTCATCGACATGGAGTCCCCCAAGAACCAGCGTGATGTCGAGGACCGGCTGCGCGACGCGATGAAGATGGATCGCGCTCGCATCCAGATCGGCCGCCTGTCGCGCTTCGGACTCCTGGAGATGTCGCGGCAGCGCCTGCGGCCCTCGCTCGGGGAGTCCAGTCACATCGTCTGCCCGCGCTGCGTGGGTATCGGCAGCATCCGCAGCGTCGAGTCGATGACGCTCGCGGTGCTGCGCCTGATCGGCGAGGAGCTGCGCAAGGACCGCACCGCGCGCGTCATCGCGCAGGTACCGGTCGCCGTGGCCACCTATCTCATCAACGAGAAGCGCGAGTGGCTGCGCACCCTCGAGGACAAGAGTGAAGCGGAACTCTTCGTGGTGCCGAACGAGAACCTGCAGACGCCCGAGTACTCGATCAAGCGCGTGCGCCACGACGAGATGGACCTGCCCGAGCACCGGCAGGCGACCTACCTCATGCCGAGCGCGCCGGAGATCACCGAGCCCGGCAGTGCCCAGGACAAGAAGCCGCAGTCGGAGGCTCCGGCGGTGGCCGCCCTGCTGCCGGCCACCGCCGCACCGGGCGGCGCGCCGCCCGCGCCGCTCGCGGCGCTCGCGGCGCCGCGCGGCCAGGCAGACGCACCGACACACCCTGGCTTCTGGGCACGCTTCAAGCGGCTGTTGGCAGGCGAGCCGGCGGCTGCGGAGCCGGCACCGCCGACGAGTGCAGCATCGCCGGCCCGTTCGCCGCGCCGCGATGGCGGGCCGCGCCGCGACGGCCGCGGTGAGCACCCGCGCCATTCGCGCTACGCGGAAGGGTCGCGGCGCGACCGTGAGGGCCACCGCGGTGACGGCCGCGATCGGGATCGCAACCGGGACGGCCGGGACCGCGATCGCAATCGCGATCCGGGCCGCAGACCCGAGCGCTTCGCCGAGCGCGGCGGGGAGCGCGGGGCCGACCGCGGCGCCCCCAACCGTGGCGAACCCGGTCAGCAGCCTGCGGATGCTGCGGCGCGCCCGGACTCGGGCGCTGCGGTGCCTTCCTCTGCCACACCGGAGCGCACCGACCGTCCCGAGCGCGGCGGGCGTGGTCGGAGGGGTCGCCGTCGCGGCCGCCGCGGCGGCGGTGGTGGCGGCGCGCGCGAGGGCGGCATCGCACAGCCCGGAGTCGGACAGAGCGCAGAACGCGACCCCGTCGCGGCACCGGCGGCGGAACCGAACGCGCCCGCGCCGGATCGGGAGCCGCGCGAGCCGCCCCCGGTGCGCGAATTTCACGCCGAGCCGAGTGAGCCGGCAGCGCGGCACGAGCCGATTGCGCACTTCGAGCCGACGCCCAAGGTGGACGCGCCCAACAAACCCTACGTCGTGTGGTCGTCCGCGCCGCCGGAAAAGAGCCCCGAGCGGGGCACGGAGGAGTAGACCTCAGGCCGCGCGGCTGCGCTGGCGCAGGTGTGCGAGCAGGCCTCGCGCCGCCGCCTCGATCAGATCGAGCACCTCCTCGAAGCCGTTGGGCCCGCCGTAGTAAGGGTCCGGAACGTCCTCCGGACCCGCCTCCGGAGCAAACTCGAGCAACAGCCGCAGCCGCTCGTGCGCGGCCGGCGGCGCGCGCCGGCGCAACACCCGCAGGTTCTCGCGATCCATCGCCACGATCAGATCGAAGCGCTCGAAGTCGCCGGGCTCCACGATGCGCGCGCGCAGCGCCGAAAGGTCGTATCCGCGGCGGGCAGCGGCCTGGCGCGTGCGCGGATCGGGGGGTTCGCCGACGTGGTACCCAGCCGTGCCGGCCGAGTCCACCTCGATGGCCAGCTCCGGCGCCTCGCGCGCCGCGAGCGTGCGCAGCACGCCCGCGGCGGTCGGCGAGCGGCAGATGTTGCCGAGACAGACGAAGAGGATTTTCACACCGGCACTTACGAGTATAAGTTGCTGATTGAGGGACTTATTGTGTCTCGACGTGTCTCATACCGTCCACTACCATGACGCGAGCGCGCCAGGGAGCAGAGCCAGTCGCTCAGCGAGCCGGCTGAACCAATGAGGGTGCCAAAGACTCCCCGCACTTGCGCCGTAGCGGTCGACATCTCCCGCGCGATCCTCGTCCTGCGCGGTCAGCGCGTGCTGCTCGATGTCCAACTCGCCACGCTTTATGGCGTGTCGACCAAGGCGCTGAACCAGGCCGTGAAGCGCAACCAGGAGCGGTTTCCCGAGGATTTTCTCTTCCGGTTCACCCGCGCCGAGACTGAGGCGTTGAACCGGTCACAGATTGTGACCGGTTCCCAAAAGCACCGCCGGACCGATCTACAGCCCCGCTCATCGCTCTCCACATACCGTCCGACTGCTGGCCATGCTCTCGTCGGTGCTGAAGAGCGATCGCACAGCCGATCTCGACGAAAAATAACCGAACTTTCGGGACCGCTTCACAACATCTTGTGACCAAGTTGGGCCGCTACCGCCCCGCTCACGTCCCCGTTTTATAACAATCGCAGCCGCGAGGCTATCACAGCCCCGCTCACGCCTCGTCGTGTAACAAAAGCCGCCGCTACGCTATTCTGCATCGCTCTTGCATCGCTCCTGACAAATCCAAGAAGGAGGACAGCGACATGGGCAGAAAAAAGAATCACGGACTGTCACGTCGTGACTTCATCAGGTTGACGGGACGCAGCGCTGTTGCTCTTGGTGCTGCGTCCGGGCCGTTTTTCCTGTTTCCGGAGCGCGCTGCGGCCCAGCAGAAAACTCTGAAGATTCTCCAGTGGAGCCACTTCGTTCCCGCCTACGACACCTGGTTCGACGGGACCTTTTGCAAGGAGTGGGGGCAAAAGCACGACACCAACGTCACCGTTGACCACATCAATCTCGTCGACCTCCCCGCGAAGGCCGCCTCCGAGGCTTCGGCCCGCAGGGGGCACGACCTCGTGATGCTGCTCTCCCCGCCGGCAGCCTACGAGAAGCAGACCATCGATATGACCCACGTCTACCAGGAAGTCGAGAAAAGGCACGGCAAGAAAATCGAACTGGCCCACAAGTCCACCTACAATCCAAAAACCAAGCGCTATTTCGCTTTTTCCGATTCCTACGTCCCCGATCCAGGCAATTGGCACAAGGACTGGTGGGCCGCCGCGGGGTTCCCGAATGGCCCGGACACTTACGATGATCTGCGCGTCGGCGCAAAGAAGATCCGCGACTCGACCGGCCATCCGTGCGGTCTGGGCCTCTCTCAGGAACTCGACAGCAGCATGGCCATGCGCGCTCTGCTCTGGTCCTTTGGCGGCGCCGAGCAGGATGAGGCTGGAAACGTCACGATCAACTCCAGGAACACGATCGAGGCGTTGAAGTACATGAAGGCTCTGTACCAGGACTCGGAAACACCCGAGGTCTTCACCTGGACACCGCCCTCCAACAACCAGGCCATGCTCGCCGGGCGCGTCTCGTACGTCGCGAACGCCATCTCCATCACGCGCCAGGCCGAGCGCGAGCACCTCCCGATCGACGGCAAGATCATGGTCTCGCGGGCTCTGCGCGGCCCGGCGCGCCGCATCGCCGCAGAGCACGTCATGGATTGCTATGTCATCTGGGACTTCGCCGAGAACCAGGACGGTGCCCAGCAATTCCTGATCGACTACATCGATGCCTTCCATGACGGCTTCGCCGCCGGCCAGTTCTACAATTTCCCCTGTTTCCCGCACACCGTGCCGGACCTCAAAAAGGAAATTGCCAATGATCCGCGGGCCACTCCCCCGGACAAATACAAGGTCCTCGGCGACGTCCTCGATTGGGCCACCAATGTCGGCTATCCCGGGTACGCCACCGCCGCCATCGACGAGGCCTTCAAGGGCTGGGTCATTCCCACGATGTTCGCCAAGGTCGCGCGGGGCGACGAGACGCCGGAGAACGCCGCGAAAGCGGCGGAAGACGAATACAAGCGTATTTTTGCACGATGGAAATGAGCACGATGGAAATGAGGCAACGGGTGTCCGATGGCTGTTGTTGAGACTCGGGATCTGACCAAGCTTTTCAAGCAAGGAGGACTCGGGGCCGTAAACAACGTGAACCTGGAAACCCGCGAAGGCGAGTTCCTGGTCTTTCTCGGGCCATCCGGCTCCGGCAAGACCACCTTATTGCGCATGATCGCCGGACTGGAAGCGCCCACGTCCGGCGAGATCCTCATTGGCGGCCGCGTGGTCAACGATCTTTCTCCCCGCGAACGGCGCATCGCCATGGTTTTCCAGAGCTACGCGCTCTACCCGCACCTCTCGGTCTACAAGAACATCGCGTTTCCGCTGAAAGCTCAGAAGGTCAAGAAAGAGCTTCACAAGCAGAAGGTCGAGTGGGCGGCTGCGCTGCTCGGAATAGGTGCGCTTCTCGAGCGCAAGCCGCGCGAGCTCTCCGGTGGCGAACGCCAACGGGTCGCGCTCGCCCGCGCGATCGTCCGCGAGCCCGCCGTCTTCCTGCTCGACGAGCCGCTCTCGAACCTTGACGCCAAGCTGCGCGCCTCCGCGCGCGAGGAGCTCGAGCGCTTTCACCGCCGCGTCGGCACTACCACCATCTATGTCACGCACGATCAGGTGGAAGCCATGGCCATGGGCGACCGCGTCCTGGTGCTCAACAAAGGCGTCGTCCACCAACTCGGTACGCCGGCCGAAGTCTACGACAACCCCGCGGATACCTTCGTCGCTACCTTTCTCGGCTCCCCGCCGATGAACCTGGCCGAGATCGCCGAGCTCATCGTTGGTTTTCGCCCCGAGCATCTTCGCCCGACGGCGTCCGTGACCGGTGACGCCGTTTCCTTTCGTCTCAAGGTGGAAAATATCGAATACCTGGGCGCGGAGTGGATCGTCGCCGGCACCGTGGTCGGCGGAAGACTCGGCGGCAAGAAGGTATTTTCGCGCCTCACCTCAGCGCAAGGCCTGGCGCTCGAGGGCAGCTACGATTTTGCCGTACCGCAACGCGAGCTGAAATTCTTCGATCGTTCCACTGAAAAACGCGTCGCGCCGAGGGCCGTGTCATTACAGTAGCACGGGCCAGCATCAAGTCCACCGGCGCGGCTCGCAGCCCGGTGCTCGGGGCCGCCATGCTTGCTCCGGCCGTTGTGTACATCCTGCTCCTGGTCGCCGGCCCCTTTCTGCTCGCGATATTCTATGCCTTCAGCGACGCACGCATCGGCAACACCCAGCTGCATTTTGTCGGCCTGGAGAACTTCCGCAGCATTCTGCAGAGCCCCAGTTTCCGTATTGCCGTCAGGAACTCCTTCATCTTCACGATCGGCTCGCAGATCGTGGTCATCATCGCCTCGAGCATCCTGGCCATCGCCCTGGAGCAGCCCTTTCGCGGCCGCGGCGTGCTGCGTTTCCTCATGCTGCTCCCCTGGGTTGCGCCCATCGCGCTCGGCGCCATCGGCTGGAAGTGGATTCTCGATTCCATCTACAGCGTGATCAGCTGGGTACTGGTCGCGCTGCATGTGTACAAGCCGTTCAGCGCGCCCATGTGGCTGGGCGAACCCCATCTGGCCATCACCTCTGTCCTTCTGGTCCACAGCTGGCGCCTGATTCCCTTTTCCACCGTGATCCTGCTTGCTGGCAGAACCGCAGTTCCAAAAGATATTCCGGAAGCGGCTGCGGTGGACGGCGCCGGCTTCTGGCGCACGGAGTTTCTGATCCTCCTGCCGATGATGACGCCGATCATCAGCGTTGCGGTCCTTTTCGGCATTATTTTCACTTTTACTGACATGACCGTCGTCTACATCCTCACCGCCGGCGGGCCGTTCGACTCCACCCAGGTCCTTCCCTCGCTCGCCTTTACCCTCGGGATCCAGGGAAGCGACCTGGCCGCCGGCGCCGCGATCTCTCTGTTTCTTGTTCCCCTGCTGGTGATCATTGCCTACTTGATGCTGCGCGTCGCTCATCGAGCCGAGGTGACCTGATGCAGACGAGCCTCTCCGGGCAGGTCTTGCGCAGGATCGCTCACGTCCTGGTGATCACTGCGTTCACCGTGGCGCTGGCTTTCCCCTTCTACTGGATGCTCATCACCAGCTTCAAGCAGAACGTCGACCTCTATACGATGCAGAACAACCCCTTCATTTTCAACGCCAAGCCCACTCTGGATCACCTGACGTTTCTGTTCACCCAGACCCGCTTCGTCCGCTGGCTGGGCAACACCACATTCGTCGGTGTCGTCGTCGTAAGCATCACACTGGTCTTTGCCCTCCCGGCGGCTTACTCGCTCGCCCGGCTCTCCGGGCGCTGGGGCGAGCGCGTCGGAATCGGCATCTTCCTGACCTACCTCGTTCCCCCAACGCTGTTATTCATTCCCCTGTCCAGAGTGATCGCGCATCTGGGATTGCAGGACTCGCTGTGGGCGCTGATACTGGTTTATCCCAGCTTCACGGTGCCGTTCTCCATCTGGCTTCTCATGGGCTTCTTCAAGGCGATCCCCAGGGAACTGGAAGACGCGGCCATGGTCGACGGCCTCACCCGGTTTGGCGCTTTCGTCAAGATGGTGATTCCGATCTCCACCTCGGGAATTCTCACCGTGGTGATCTTCACCTTCACCCTCGTCACCCAGGAGTTCGTCTACGCTTTGACGTTTCTCTCCTCGGAAGCGAATCAGATGATCGGCACGGGCATTCCTATTTTTCTGGTGCGTGGCGACGTTTACTACTGGGGAGCGCTGATGGCCGCATGCCTGATCGCCACCTTGCCGATCGCGTTCCTTTACAACCTCTTCCTCGATCGCTTCATCGCCGGATTCACCGTCGGCGCCGTCAAATAAGCGTAAATGCTTTACCTCACGCTGTACCCGCGGCCCTCGAGGCAGGCGCGCATCGCGCGCTGATAGTCGGCGCGCTTGAGTTGGGCCTGCTCCGGCGGCACGCCGCCGGCGGACTGGGTCGGATCGAACCCGGTCTGCGTCGACGCCCACTTGTGACACTCGTACTTGTCGCTCGCCTGCCGATCCGCGGGCTGACCGTTGTGCGGATAGATGTACAGATCCTCTCCCGGCGGCGCCGCGCCCGGCGGCGCCTGGGGGCTCGCGCCCTGATCGTTCGGCGGCTCTACCACTTCGTAGCCATCCTCGGCGTCGCGCCACACGTAGTAGGTGTCGTTGGCGTAGTAGTACGGCACTCCGCCCATCCACACCGTGGTGTAGAACGGCGGCAGCGCCGAGACGAACACGCCGATGGGGGCCGCCACGACCACGAAGCTCGGTCCGCGCGGCGCGTACCACACGCCGCCCGAGTAAAAGAAGCGCCCGCCCCCGCGCTCGACGATGAAGGGCCTGCCGGGCACCGCGCGCGCGAATCCGCCGCGCTCGGGGTAGTAGTGGTTGTGGCTGTGGCGCGCGTCGAAATGCTCGGCACGCCCGCCTCCATGGCGCTCATCGGCCTGCACAGCCGTCGCGGTGAGCGCCAGCGACGCAACTGCCGCAGCGCACGCCCGGGCGAACACTCTCCTCATGACCTCACCGTGCACTGAGCTCACCGTACACTGTAACCGCGCGCATCCAGGCAGGCGCCGATGGCGCGCCGGTAATTGGCCGCCTTCTGCTCCTGCACGGCGGCCTGGCGCCGATCGTTGACGACCACGGTGTGCGCTTCCTGGGCGTTGGCGGCGTCAGCGGCATTGCCGATCGCGCCCCCCACCACCGCGCCGGCCAGCGCGCCGGTGGCGGCCTCCCACGGCCTGGAGATGGCCGCGCCGATGATGGCACCGGTCACCGCGCCCACCGCGGTGCCGGTCCCCGGAGGCGGACCTGCCGATACGACCCGCACGCGCTCGTGCGGCGGCACACCCGGGGCACTCGGATCAAAGCCGGTCTGCTGCGTCGCCCACTGGCTGCACTCGTAGTGGTCGCGATCCTGCTGCTGCGCAGTCTGGCCGTGCAGTGGATACGCATAGACATCGGGGCTCGGCGGCGGTGGCGGCGCCTCGTTGTACACGCGTTGCACCGGCCGCGGCGGTGGCTGCGCCACACAAGCTGCCAGCAACAAGCCGGCCAGGGCCATCGCCGCCACCACCCAGGGCAGGCGGATGCTCGTTTGGGCTCGGTTCATGATCGGTGTTCCCTTGAAGCGCACTGTGCGAAGAAACGCTGATTGCGGGCTCGCGGTTGACAGTCCAGGACCCAAGCCAACACGGCGGTTTGACCGTCAGCGCAGCCGCCAGGTTCCGCCGGCCGTGGCGCCCTGGCGCGCGCCGGCCTGGCCCCGGCGCTGACTGTGAACAATTGTCAAGGCGCTTCAGCGCCTGCACACACTCCGCAAGTGTAGCGCCTTCAGGGCACCGGCGCAGTCACGAGGGCCGTGACACGCTCGAGATCTGCGAGCGTGTTCACGTCCGGACCGGGGGCCGCGAGGGCCTCGGCGACGTACACAGCCAGGCCGTGTTCGAGCGCACGCAACTGCTCGAGTCTCTCGCGCGTCTCGAGCGCACCCGGGGCAAGCTGCGCGAGGCGCAGCAGCGCGCCCACGCGATAGGCGTAGATGCCGACGTGGCGGCGCGCGCCACCGCAGTCGAGCTGAGTGGCGAGGCCCGCCGGCGCGCCGTCGCGATTCCAGGGAATCGGCGCCCGGCTGAAGTACAGTGCCCGCCCCGAGGCGTCGGTCACGACTTTCACCGCGTTGGGATCCAGCAGCTCCTGCACGGAAGCGATCGGGGTCGCGAGCGTGCCGACCTGCGCCTGCGGGTGCGCCTGCAGCACTGCAGCCACCTGGCCGATGAGCGCCGGGGGAATGAGCGGCTCATCGGCCTGAACGTTCACGACGATGGCATCCTGCGGCCAACGGCGCGCGCGCGCGACCTCGGCGATGCGATCGGTGCCGGTGGCGTGCGTGCCGCAGGTCAGCACCGCCTCGGCGCCGAAGGAGTGCGCGGCGCTCACGATCCGCTCATCGCCGGTGGCGATCAGCACCTCGCGTGCGCCGGCCGCGCAGGCACGTTCGTACACCCACTGCACCATGGGTTTGCCGCCGATCGGGCGCAGCACCTTGCCCGCAAGCCGCGCCGAGGCGAGACGCGCTGGTATGACCACCCGGAACACGCGCGGCCCTTGTATCCGTAGCCCAGACCCGCTCAACGATCGAGCAGCGGATCGTCGGCGGCGAGCTGGCGCGCCTCTTCCTCCAGCATCACGGGCACCGCGTCGCGGATCGGATAGGCGAGACGATCCATGCGGCATACCAGCACCTGCGCCTCGCGCTGGAACTTGAGCGGCCCCTTGCACACCGGACAGGCGAGTATCTCGAGCAGGCGTGCATCCATCAGATCCGACCTCCGGCGACGCTGGCGGGGCGCACTTTCGCCAGCACACGCGCCAGCAACTCGTGCGCCTCGCGCGCGCCGAACTGCGCGGCGACCGGTACATACCACAGCCGCGGCTCGGCGAACGCCAGGCATTTTACGGCATCTTTCTCGGTCATGAGCACCGGCAAGCCGTCGGCGAACGCCAGCTCCGCGGGCACGAAGCGGTGATGGTCGGCAAAGGCGTGTTCGATGATCTCGATGCCGTGCGCACGCAGCTCGCGGAAGAAACGCGCCGGATTGCCGATCCCGGCAACGCCGTGCACACGCTGTCCGGAAAACCCCTGCAGCGCGCGCGGGGGCTCCCGTGCGTCGAGCCTGACCGCCTGCTGCGCCACCAGCCGCATTTGCAGCACCGGCGAGCCGGGCAACGCGGCGCCGAGCGAAGCGTGCTCGGGCGCGCCGTTGATCACCACCGCGTCGGGTTGCGGCAAACGCCCGAGCGGCTCACGCAGCGGGCCTGCCGGCAGCACGCGGCCGTTGCCGAAGCCGCGCGCGCCGTCGATCACCACGATCTCGCAATCACGACCCAGGCGCAGGTGCTGCAAGCCGTCGTCGGCGAGGACGACATCCGCGCCGCCGGCCACCAGCGCGCGCGCGCCGGCGACGCGATCCCGGGCGACGATGGTGGGACAGGCGCTGCGGCGCGCGATGATCAGCGGCTCATCACCGACCTGCCGCCAGTCGCAAGTCGACTGCACGGCGCGCGGTGCGGCGCCGCGGCGGCCGTAACCGCGCGAGACGATACCCACCTTCAGTCCGTGCTCGAGCAGCTGGCGCGCGAGCCAGATGGTGAGCGGGGTCTTGCCGGTGCCCCCGACGGTGAGGTTGCCGACCACCACCACCGGCTTGCCGGCGCGCTCGGTGCGCACCCAGCCCGAGACATAGGCGCGGCGGCGCGTGCGCATCAGTGCCCCATACAGCCAGGCGAGCGGGGTGAGGAGCGAGGGGCGCGCGCGCTCGCGATACCAGGCTTCCGTGAGGCGCTGCTGCATCGCCCCTAAGCCCGTCAGGCCGAGAACTGCAGGCGGTGCAGCTGCGCGTACAGGCCCCCGTGCGCCAGCAGTTGCAGGTGCGTGCCGCTCTCGGCGATCGTGCCCGCATCGAGCACGATGATCCGATCGGCCTGCTCCACGGTGGACAGGCGGTGGGCGATGATGAAGGTGGTGCGGTTGCGCACCAGCTGCGCGAGCGCCGCCTGGATGTGCCGCTCGGCCTCGGTGTCGAGCGCGGCGGTCGCCTCGTCGAGGATCAGGATCGGCGCATCCTTCAGCAGCGCCCGCGCGATGGCGATGCGCTGGCGCTGGCCGCCCGAGAGCAATACGCCGCGCTCGCCCACCACGGTATCGAGCCCGTCGGGCTGGGCGCGCGCGAACTCGAGCACGTGTGCGGCCTGCGCCGCGCGCTCGAGGGCCGCAGCCGGCAGGTCGCGGCCGAAGGCGATGTTGTTGCGGATGGTGTCATCGAACAGCACCACGTCCTGGGTGACGACCGCGATCTGGTCGCGCAGGTTCTGCAGCGCGTAATCGCGCACATCGCGGCCGTCGATGCGCACGCTGCCGGCGCCGGCGTCGTAGAAGCGCGGCAGCAGATTGACCAGCGTCGACTTGCCGCTGCCGGAGCGCCCGACGATCGCCAGACTCTCCCCGGCGGCGACCTGCAGCGACACGTCGGTGAGCGCCGCGGCGCGCTCGCCAGAGCGCGGCTCACCGGCGTGCGTGGCCGCGGCGCCCGCGTACGAGAACGACACGTGATCGAACTGCACCGCCCCCTGCACGCGCGCCACACGCCAGCTGCCGCCCTGCGGCTCTTGCGGCTCATCGAGCAGCTCGAACAGGCTCTGCCCCGCGGCGATCCCCTGCTGCAGGGGGCCGGCCACCCCGACCAGTTCGCGCAGCGGCTGCGCGATGCTCACCAGCGCGGTGAGGAAGCCCAGCAGGTCACCCATGCTCATGCGCGCGTGCACGGCGTCGGCGATCGCGATCGACAGCACGAACGCGAGACCCACGACGGTCACCAGCTGCACGGTCGGGTTCGAGACTCCCTTGGTCAGAACCAGCTTCATGTTCGAGCGCAGGTTGCGCTCGTTCACGGCGTCGAACTGGCGGCCGAGGTGCTCCTCGGCGTTGTAGACCTTGATCAGGCGCGGGGCTTCGAAACCCTCCTTGGCGACGCGCGTGACATCGCCCATCGAGTCCTGGATGCGGCGGCTGTAGCGGCGGAAACGGCGGTTGATGAGCGACACCAGCCAGCCCACCAGCGGACCCATGATGAGCGCGATGAGCGTGAGGCGCACGTTGAGCCACAGCAGAAAGCCGACCGAGGCGATGATGGTGAGCGCGGTGCGCACCACGATGATCACCGAGTCGGTGGTCGCCTGGCCAATCTGCTCGGTGTTGTAGGTGAGGCGCGACAGCAGCGCGGCGGAGGAGCTGCGATCGAAGTAACCGATCGGCAGGTGCAGGATGTGCCGGAACACCTCGCGCCGCAGCTGGCTCACGATGCGGCGGCCGACGTAGCCCATGAAGTAGGTCTGGGTGAAGTCGCCCAGGCCCCGCAGGATGAACAGGCCGATCAGCGCGAGCGGCACCCACACGATGGTGCGCGGGTCCTGGTGGGTGAAGGTGCCGTCACCGAATTTCTTGGCGAGCAGCGCGAAGCTCGCCATGGTGGCGGAAAACAACACCCCGCCGAGGATCCCGAGCATGAAACGTCCCCGATGGGGGCGCAGGTAGCCGAGCAGGCGCCGGTAGGCCCGCAGCGCTCCGCCCCCGAGGGGCGCTGCGCTCCTCGTTCCGACACCTGCGCGGTGGGCGTCGTTCAAGGCTTGCCCGCCGTCTCTTCCTTGACGGTGGCGATATTGACCTCGGAGAATCCGAGGCGCCCGAGCACGTCCATGGCGGTGATGACGGACTGGTGAGTCGCGCGGGCATCCGCGCGCATCGTGACCCGGATACCGCGGTTGGTGCCGGCTTCCTTGAGCAGCGCGGCGCGCAGCGTCTCGGGGCTCGAGTTGATGAGTTCGTGCCCGTTCACCAGATAACCGCCCTGCTGGGTGACGCTCACCACCAGCGGCTCGCCGCTCACCTTCTCGTCCGGCACCGCGCTCGCATGCGGCAGGTGCACACGCAGGCGCCCCTCGTCGCTGAACCGGCTCGACAGGATGAAGAACACCACCAGCAGCAGCACCACGTCGATCAGCGACACGACGTTGATCTCCGGCTCCTCGTGGCGGCGCGGCTTGAGGTTCACGGCATGCCCGCTACGCCGCGGCGGCCGGGGAGGCCCGTTCGCGCAGCCGCGCCGCTTCCAGCGCGTCCGCCATGCGGATCGCGTGCTTCTCCATCTGCACCACGATGCCATCGACCCGGCCGCGCAGGTAACGATAGAAGATGAGGGAGGGAATGGCGACGCACAGGCCCGCGACGGTGCAGATCAGCGCCTCGGCGATGCCCCCGGAGAGTGCGCGCGGGTCGCCCATGCCGCCCGCCTGGATGACGTTGAAGGAGCGGATGATGCCGGTCACGGTGCCGAGCAGGCCCAGCAGCGGGGACACGCCGGCGATCGTGCCGAGCGTGTTGAGAAAGCGCTCGAGCTCGTGTACCACGTGGCGCCCGGTGTCCTCCAGACGCTCCATCAGGAACTCACGTGGCCGGTGGCGATTGGCAAGCCCCGTGGCCAGGAGTCTGCCGAGGGGCGAGTTCTGCTCGAGCGCCTCGATCAGCTTGTCATTGATCTGGTTCGCTTCGATCAGCCGCCACACGCGCTCCGGCAGCTCCTGCGGCAGCACGCGCTTGTCCTGCAGGGTCCACAGGCGCTCCAGTACGATGGCCGCCCCGGTGATCGAGCACAGAATGATCGGCCACATCAGCGGGCCGCCGGCCCGCACAATTTCCCACATCCTACGCGACCCCTGGCAGCTTGAGGGCTGCAAAGGCGGCATCATACCGGAGGGGCGCGGCCGCTCAAGGCAGCACCGGCGCTGCGGCACGCCGCACATACCCGCCGCGGGCCTTCTGGTACAGTCCGCGGCTCGATGCCACGCCGGCTGCTGAAAAGACTCTTCCCCGACCCGCACACGCTGCGCGAGCGCTGGTTTCTGCGGCCATTCGGCGCGCGGCTCACCGACCCGCAGCTGTGGACGCTGCATCGGCGCGGCGTGGCGCCCGCCTTCGGAGCGGGACTGGCGATCTGCTTCGTACCCCTGCCGGTGCACCTGATCCTGGCGACCACCGTCGCGGTCATCTGGCGCCTCAACATTCCGGTGATCTGCGGCACCACCTTGCTGCTCAATCCCTTCACCGCGGTACCCGTGTACTACCTCGCCTACCGGGTGGGCGCGGCGCTGCTGCACGTGCCGCGGCAGCATTTCAGGTTCGTGCCCAGCTGGCACTGGTTGGGCCACAGCCTCGCGCCGGTGTGGCAGCCGTTCATCGCCGGCTGTATCACCTGCGCGCTGCTCGTCGGCATCGTCGGCTGGCTGTCGCTCGACCTGTTGTGGCGCTGGCAGGTCACCAGCCGCTACCGCACCCGCCACGACACCCTGGCGGCCTGACACCTAGTCCTCGCGCCCGCAAAGGAAGGACCTTTCGGGGACGCCGTGAACCCATCCATGGGGGCTGCGGGCGCGGCATCCCTGCCGCGCACGCCCCCGAAAGCTCCTTCCTTTGCGCGCGTGCCTGCTATGAGCGTTCGCTGAGCGTGCCGCGCTCGAGCTCGTAGACACGCTCCATGCGCGTGGCGAGCCGCAGGTCATGAGTCACCACCACCAGGCTCGTGCCGCGCTCGCGATTGAGCTCCAGCATCAGCGCCAGCACGCCCTCGGCGTTGCCGCCGTCCAGATTGCCGGTCGGCTCATCGGCCAGCATGATCCGCGGCTGCGTCACCAGGGCGCGCGCGACCGCCGCGCGCTGGCGCTCCCCGCCGGAGAGCTGGTGCGGCCGGTGCGCCAGCCGCTCGCCCAGACCCACACGCTCGAGGAGCCGGCGCGCCTCGGCGCGCGCGCTGGCGATCCTCGTGCGCCGCACCAGCAGCGGCATGGCCACGTTCTCCAGGGCCGAGAATTCCGGCAGCAGGTGATGAAACTGATACACGAAACCGAGCGCCCGGTTGCGCAGCGTGCCGCGCTCACTCTCGGCGAGAGAATGAATGTCGCGCCCGGCGATGAGCACCGCGCCCGCCGTGGGACGGTCCAGACCGCCGAGAATCTGCAGCAGCGTCGTCTTGCCGGACCCGGAGGCGCCGACGATTGCGACCCGCTCACCGGCGCACACCGTGAGCGCCACGCCCTGCAGCACCGGCAGCAGCACCGGCCCCTGGCGGAAGCTCTTGTGAACGCCGCGGGCTTCGAGAACCTGGTCACTCATGGCGCAAAGCCTGCGCGGGCGCGGTGCGCGCCGCGCGCCACGCCGGATACACGGTCGCCAGCGCGCACAGCACGAACGCCACGCCGCAGATCCTGAGCACATCGATGCCTTCGACGTACGCGGGCAGATCGCTCATGTAGTACACCCGCGCGTCGAGGAACTGCGTGCCGAGCAGATGCTCGAGCGCGCCCACCAGCGACTGCAGGTTGTCGGCGAGCAGCGTACCCGTCGCCGCCCCGAGCAGCGTGCCGGCGAGTCCGATCAGCACCCCCTGCACCGCAAATGTCAGCAGCACGTTGGGGGGACCGGCGCCGAGGGTGCGCAGGATGGCGATGTCGGTCTGCTTCTCCTTCACGATCATGACCAGCGTGGCGACGATGTTGAAAGCGGCCACGGCGACGATCATCAGCAGGATGACGAACATCATCGACTTGGTGATCTCGATGGAACGGAAGAAGTTGGCGTGATCCTGCGTCCAGTCGCTGACGTAGAAGCCCGGCCCGCCGAGCGAGAGCGCCACGCGGCGCACGAGCGCGGGGGCGCGCAGCGGATCGGCGAACGCCAGCCGCAGGCCGGTCGCCGCCTCGCCGAGCTCGAACAGGCGCGCGGCGTCCGCCATGTGGGTGAGCGCCAGTCCCCGGTCGAACTCGTACATGCCGGAGTGAAACAGGCCCACCACGCGGAAGCGCCGCATGCGCGGCACCACCCCGGTGGGCGTTGCCGTGCCCGCGGGCGCGATCAGCACCACCGAATCGCCCACGCGCGCGTCGAGCTCGTGCGCCAGCGCGCTGCCGAGAATGGTGCCGTAGGCGCCGGCCCTGAGGTCATCGAGGCTGCCGGATATCACATGCTGTGCGAGGCCGGTGGCGGCGCGCTCCTCCTGCGGCAGCACGCCACGCACGCTCGCCCCCGCCAGGCGCCGGCCGTTGGCGAGCATCGCCTGACTCTCGACGTAGGGAACCGCGGCCTGCACACCGCTCTGGCGCCGCACCTGTCGCTGCAGCTCACGCCAGTCCGTGAGCGTGCCGGAAAGCCCCATGATGGTGGCGTGCGAGGTGACCGCGAGAATCCGGCTGCGCAGCTCGCGCTCGAAGCCGTTCATCACCGACAGCACCACGACGAGGGTCGCGACCCCCAGCGTCAGCCCGCATACCGACATGAGCGCGACGAACGACACGAAGCCGCGGCGGTGTGCCGAGCGCAGGTAACGCGTGCCGATCAGCCATTCGTATCCGCCCATGGACTACTCGTAACGCAGCGCTTCGGCCGGTGCGGTGCGCGCCGCGCGGATGGCCGGATACACGGTGGCGAGCGCCGTCAGCAGCAACGCCGCCAGCGCGATGGCGAGGATGTTGCTCAAGTGCACCTCGGCGGGGATGGCGGTGTTGTAGTACACCTCGGCGTCCAGGATCTGGAAGCGGAACGTGCGCTGCAGAAACGGCACGATGGTATCGACGTGCAGCGCGAGCGCGAGCCCCAGCACCACCCCGAGCGCCACGCCCAGCCAGCCGATCACCAGTCCCTGGGTGATGAATATGCCCATCACGCGCCGTGGCGATGCGCCCAGGGTGCGCACGATGGCGATGTCGGTGCGTTTGTCGGTGACCACCATCACCAGCATGGCGACGATGTTGAAGGCGGCGACCGCTACGATCAGCAGCAGGATGAGCGACATCATGGTCTTCTCGATGCGGATCGCACGGAAGTAGTTGGCGTTGTCCTGAGTCCAGTCGCTGACCTCGAAGCCCCGCGGCAACAGCGCCCGCAGCCGTGCCGCAACCGCGGGAGCCGCGAGCGCATCGTGCACGCGCACCCGCAGCCCCTCGCTGGCGGCGCCCTGCGGGGCGAGTGCCCGCACGTCCGCCAGGTGCGCAAACACCAGCGTGGCGTCATGATCCGGCAACCCGACTTCGAACGTGCCGGCCAGCGTGAATTCGCGCAGTTTCGGCGTCGGCGCGCCCCCGGCGTCCACCGTCGGCACGAGCACGGTCAGCGAGTCTCCGCGCGAGAGCCCCAGCCGCTCGGCGATCAGCTCGCCCACGATGATGCGCCCGGAGCCGGGAGTCAGATCCGCGAGGTGTCCCTGGGTGATGGCGCGCGCCAGCTCGCTCGCGCTGCCCGCGGCGCGCGGGTCGATGCCACGCAGCAGCACCGCCAGCATCTCGGGGCGGCGCACGGCGAGCGCCGGCAGCTCCGCGTACGGAGCGACGCCCTCGACCCCCGCTGCGCCCAGCACGGTGCGCGCGGCGTTGCGCCAGTCCGCCACCCCGGGGGCGTTTGCGGGCGCCGTGGCGGCCGCAGTCACGCGCACCTGCGCGCTGAGTGACAGCAGCCGCTCGCGCAACTCGCCCTCGAAGCCGTTCATCACCGACAGAATCACGATGAGCGCCGCGACGCCCACACACACCCCGACGAGCGACGCCCAGGTGATGAAGGACACGAAGAACGTGTGTGAGCGGGCGCGCACGTAGCGCAGACCCACGTAGACCGACAGGGGGTGAAACATCGTCGCGATTTAACCACAGTTGCCGGTTATTCAGACGTACGTCACAAATCAGCACCCGCGCCCCACCCTGCCCGCTTTGACAGATTCCTCCCGGTGCTATAGTCGCGCGGCAGTTGGAGGACAGTGCATGCAGACCCGAATTCTCGCGGCGCTCCTGTGCGGTTGCGCTGCTGCCGGCGCCGCGCTCGCCGAGACCCTGGTGGTGAACGACCAGGTGCAGGTGCGTCAGTCGCAGCTCGATCGCCCCAAACGCGGCAGCACCATGAGCGAAGTCGAGAAGCACTTCGGCGCGCCGGTCGCCCGCCATCCCACCGTGGGCGGCGCTCCGCACCAGCCGCCGATCACGCGCTGGGACTACGGCGGCTTCTCGGTGTTCTTCGAGCACGACCGCGTGATTGACGCGGTGGTCACCGGCGGCTGAGCCGTCGAGCGCATCGCGCCTGCAGCGCCGCGGCGACGCCGCGGCCGCCACCAACACGTTCCCCACGGACGCCTTCGATCGCCCAGGCGCTGACGCTGCGGGTGTGAGGGGCCCTTGCTGTCGCCGGACACCGACATCGGGGCAGTTATGGTAGTCTCTCTCTTTAACAGAATAATTCCCGTGGGGGGAGTCTCTGTGTCGGCGGACGAGCCACTCAGGTCTCAGATCGACGCCCTGATGCGCGCCGGATTGGTGCGCAGGAAGACGGCGGCCGTTCAGCTGGAAGCAGAAATACGGCGGCGCGAAGAAGTGCTGCGCCAGACGTTCCGCCGCTACGTCTCGCCCCGGGTCGCGGACAAGATCCTCGAGGACGCGCAACTGCGCGACACGCTGCTGTCCACGGCCGACGTGCGCGCCCACGCGGTGGTGCTGTTCGCCGACCTGCGCGGCTTCACCAGCATCTCCGAGCAGCTCGAGCCGCATTGTGTGGTGCCGCTGCTCAACGAGTTCTTCTCGCTGCTGACGGAGATCACCTTCCGCCACGAGGGCACCGTGTTCCACATGGCGGGTGACTGCCTGATGCTCGGCTTCGGCGTGCCCCTGGAGCAACCCGACAGTCCGGAGCGCGCCGTGCGCGCCGCCCGGGAGATGCTCGCCAGCTTCGGCGTCCTGGCGTGCGCCTGGAAGGCGCGCTACCGGATCGACGCCGGGCTCGGCATCGGCATCAACGAGGGGGACGTGGTGGCCGGGAACATCGGCTCCTCCTCCTATATGAACTACACCATCATCGGCGACACGGTGAACATCGCCGCACGTCTGTGCCAGCGGGCGCGCGCCGGCGAGATGCTGTTCTCCGGGGCCCTCAAGCACTCCCTCGATGCGCACGGCATGGATGTCGGCGCGACCCCGCTGCCGCCCCTGCGGCTGCGCGGGCGCTCCCACCCGATCGACATCTTCTGCGTGCCGCTCGGAACGCGCCTGCAGATGATTACGCAGCCGGTCAGCGCCTGAAGCACCGCACGGCGCGCACCCGCGCGCCTCTGGCACGCACCCGCGCGCCTTCGCCGACAGTGCGCTCGCGGCCTTCAGGCTTACTTAGGTAAGCTGCCGGGCTTTCGCGTCAGCGCGCTCTATGCCCTCATTGCTCAATCCGCCGCTGCCGGCCGGCGCCCACCGGCGTGTGCGCTGGCATCAGCTGTACGGCAGCGCCGCGGCACTGGCGCTTGCCGAAGCCACGCACGCCGACCGGCGGCTGTACGTGGTCATCGTGGACGCGGCGCGCGAGCTCGAGCGGCTCACGGCGCAGCTGCGCTTCTTCGCCGGGGAGGAGCTGGCGCTGCTGCGGCTGCCGGACTGGGAAGTGCTGCCGTACGAGCTCTTCTCTCCCCATCCGGACATCACCTCCGAGCGGCTGAAGACCCTGTTCGAGCTGCCGCAGCTGCGGCACGGCTGCCTGATCGTCTCGGCCGACACGCTCATGCAGCGGCTGGCGCCGCGCAGTTACGTGCAGGGCCGCGCGTTCGAGCTCGGCACCGGGCAGGCGCTCGCCATCGAGCCCTTCCGGCAGAGACTCATCGAGGCAGGCTATGCGAGTGTCAGCCAGGTGGTGAGCCCCGGGGAGTTTGCGGTTCGCGGCTCGCTCCTGGACGTGTTCCCCATGGGCGCCGCGGCGCCGCTGCGCATCGATCTGTTCGATGAGCAGATCGAGGCGATCCGCCGCTTTGATCCGGAGACGCAGCGCTCGCTGGATGCGCTGCCGGGCGTGCGGTTGCTGCCGGCACGCGAGGTGCCGCTGGATACGCAAGCGGTGAAGGACTTCCGCCGCCGCTACCGCACGCGCTTCGAGGGGGATCCGACCCGGACCGTCATTTATCGCGGCGTGAGCGAGGGACTCGCGCCCGCAGGGGTGGAGTTCTATCAGCCGCTGTTCTTCGATTCGACCGCGACACTCTTCGACTACCTGCCCGCGGATGCGGTGATCGTGCACGAGGCCGCGCTGCCAGGCACTCTCGGCAAGGCGTGGGCTGACATCGAGGCGCGTTACGAGGATCGCCGCCACGACCTCGAGCGCCCGGTGCTCAGGCCCGCGGAGTTGTTTCTCGAGCCGAGCGCGCTCGAGGCGGCGCTCGCCGCATTCGCATCGATCACCCTCGATGCCTTCAAGGCGGAGACCGAGCTGCACGGTGCCGCCGCCGAGGTGCGCAATTTCCCCACGCGCGCGCCGCGCGAGCTGCGCCTCGACGTGCGCGCCGAGCAGCCGTTCGCGCCGCTGGATGCGTTCCTGAGTGAGTTCGAGGGCCGCGTGCTGCTGGCGGCCGACTCGGCCGGACGGCGCGAGGTGCTGCAGGAGATGCTGCGCGCGCATCGCCACGAGGTGGCCATCGTGCCCGGTTGGGACGCGTTCGTTGCGGGCACGGCGCGGCTCGCGCTGACGGTGGCGCCCGACCTCGAGGGCCTCACGCTCACCGCGCCGCCGATCGCGGTGATCGCGGAAGCGCAGCTGTTCGGGGCACGCGCCCGCCAGGAGCGACGGCGCAAGCGCGCCGCGGATCCGGAGGCGATCCTGCGCGACCTCAAGGACCTCAACCCGGGCGCGCCGGTGGTGCACGAGGAGTACGGAGTCGGCCGCTACGCGGGCCTGATGCCGATGGACATCCTCGGCCAGCCCGGGGAGTTCCTGGTGCTCGAGTATCAGGACGGCGACCGCATCTATGTGCCCGTTCACGCCCTGCACCTGGTGAGCCGCTACACCGGCGCCGCGCCCGAGAGCGCCCCGCTGCACAAACTCGGCACCGATCAGTGGGCCAGGGCCCGCAGGCGCGCCGCCGAGCAGATCCGCGACGTGGCGGCGGAGCTCCTCGATCTGTACGCGCGGCGCAAGTCCC